>WNGD01011205.1_pt1 | contig 14735 bp, 7 predicted proteins | sample 5400671 | NCBI WGS metagenome assembly WNGD01 (sample SAMN13153369, study PRJNA577476) | soil metagenome | isolation source: 40 cm soil or saprolite under grassland replicate 2 | place: USA:California | collected 2016-06-15 | reverse complement strand
AAATATGTCATCACGCTCGATACGGATACTCAACTACCGCGCGACTCGGCACGGCAGTTAGTAGGAGCCATGGCGCATCCGCTGAATCGTGCGCGTTACGATAAGGCCCGGCAACGCGTCTCGGATGGGTACGGTATCCTTCAGCCGCGCGTCGCCGTGAGCCTTCCCGGCACGAACCGATCGCGGTATGCGCGGATGTTTGGGAATGAACCCGGCATCGACCCCTATACGCGAGCCGTCTCCGATGTTTATCAAGACGTGTTCGGCGAGGGCTCCTTCATCGGCAAGGGCATCTACGATGTCGACGCAATTGAACTTTCGCTTCAGGATCGCCTGCCCGACAATCTGATTCTCAGCCACGATCTTCTCGAAGGATGCTACGCGCGCGCGGGGCTGCTAAGCGATGTGGTGTTATACGAGGAATACCCATCGCACTACAGCGCGGACGTGAGCCGCCGCCATCGTTGGATTCGTGGAGATTGGCAGATTGCACAATGGCTGCTGCGGCGCGTTCCACGCTCCGCCGCCGGCTCTCAGGCAAATCCGATTTCGGTACTGTCCCGGTGGAAGATTCTCGACAACCTGCGGCGGAGCCTCGTACCTGCGGCCATGACAGTTCTTCTGCTGCTCGGATGGACCGTCTTGCCGCCTCTTTGGCCTTGGACGTTGTCGGTCATCGGAATCATCCTGATCCCCACTTTGTTTGCCGCCAGCATCGATACCTTTCGCAAGCCGGACGAGGTTCGGTTGGGCCAACACCTCATGGCGTCGGCCCGTTCGACCGGCCACCGCTTTGAACAGGCTGCATTTTCGTTCGCCTGTCTTCCCTATGAGGCCTTTTTCAGTCTCGGTGCAATTGTGCGAACGAACGTTCGGATGCTCGTCACGCACAAACGGCTTTTGGAATGGAATCCTTCCAATGGTCTTGACCGGGATCGCGACACGAGCATCGTTGCACTGTGCCGATCCATGTGGATCGGCCCGGCCATTGCAACCGCGTTGATGATCTATCTGACGCTGGCAAGGCCAGGTGCTTTAGTGGAGGCCGCACCCGTACTAGGTCTTTGGCTCGTCTCACCGTTCTGGGTCTGGTGGGTCGGCCGGCCACTCCCTCGGCGTGCTCCGGGGCTTAGCGCCGACCAGATTACTTTCCTTCAATGGCTTTCCCGAAGAACCTGGGCTTTCTTCGAGACGTTCGTCGGCCCAGAAGATCATTGGCTACCGCCCGATAACTTTCAGGAAAATCCTTCCCCCGTTGTCGGTCATCGCACGTCGCCGACGAACATCGGCTTGGCGCTGCTCGCCAATCTGTCCGCGTACGATTTCGGCTACATTTCCTCGGGAAAACTCATCGAACGAACAGCGAATGCGTTCCACACGATGGAGGCTTTAGAACGGCACCACGGCCATTTCTACAACTGGTACGACACCCAGACTCTCAATCCATTGCTACCCCTTTATGTCTCGACTGTGGACAGCGGCAACCTCGCGGGTCATCTCCTGACATTGCGGAGCGGTCTGCTTGAACTTCCCGATCAACCAATCCTGGGGCCGCGATTCTTCGAAGGAGTTCGAGATACCGTAGGCGTTCTGATGGACGTCGCTGGAACAGTGGCCCTACCCCACATTACTCCATTCCGAACTGCTATCGAGTCTGCCCGCTGTGTCCCTCCGACTACACTTGCTGCGGCCAGAGGATGTCTTGAACGGCTGACGTCGATTGCAGCTGAAGTGCCGGTTCACCTCAATGTAGCCCCGGACAGCGAAGCAATTGGGTGGGCCCACGCGCTCAGCCGTCAATGTCGAGACGCACTTGATGATCTGACGTTTCTTGTTCCATCGACTCTCGGGATGGATGAGATACCCACGCTCGGCGAGTTGGCCAGACTGGAACGTCCTGAAGCCAGCTGCCCCGCCAAGGAGAGAATCGCGGCCATCCGATGCCTTGCATTGCAAGCAGGTCAATTCGCCGACATGGAATATGACTTCCTATTCGACAAGAAAAGTCGCTTGCTGGCGATCGGCTACAACGCCAGCGAGCGCCGGCTGGACTCGAGTTACTACGACCTGCTGGCTTCCGAAGCCCGACTCGCCAGTTTCGTGGCAATTGCCCAGGGACGAGTGCCGCAGGAAAACTGGTTTGCTCTGGGACGTCTGCTCACGAGTTCCGGAGGAGATCCAGTCCTCGTCTCCTGGAGCGGGTCCATGTTCGAATACTTGATGCCGCTTCTGGTGATGCCAACTTATGAAAACACGCTTCTGGACCAGACTTATAAGGCGGCGGTGAAACGGCAGATCGAGTATGGCGCGGAGCGAGGCGTGCCGTGGGGTATTTCAGAATGCGGTTATAACGCCGTCGATGTTCATCTCAACTACCAATACCGCGCATTCGGCGTGCCCGGCCTTGGGTTCAAACGCGGACTAGCCGAGAATCTGGTGATTGCGCCCTATGCGTCGGCGCTGGCCTTAATGGTGCAGCCTGAACAAGCATGCTCGAATCTGCAGCGCATGGCCGCTGCGGGGTTCGCAGGCAAATATGGCTTATACGAAGCAATCGACTACACTCCAGCGCGCCGGCCGCGCGGACAATCCAGCGCGGTGGTTCGGTCGTTCATGGCGCATCACCAGGGTATAAGTTTCTTATCGCTGGCCTACTTATTGTTGGACCGGCCAATGCAAAAACGGTTCGAATCGGATCCTCTGTTTCAGGCGACCATGTTATTGCTGCAGGAGCGTATTCCCAAGTCTACCCGGCCTTACCCACATACTGCCGAGTTCTCCGAGGCCCACGCCGGCTCCGCAGATCCAGAGGCGCCGGTGCGGGCCTTCAGCAGTCCGAACACGCCGGCGCCGGAGATTCAACTGCTGTCGAACGGCAGCTACCACGTGATGATCACCAACGCCGGCGGTGGTTACAGCCGCTGGAAGGACATCGCTGTCACACGCTGGCGTGAAGACGGTACCCGAGACAACTGGGGTACGTTCTGCTACATCCGCGACGTGAAGAGTGGCCAGGTCTGGTCCGTCGCTCATCAACCGACGCTCAAGCCATCGGAAAACTACGAAGCCATTTTGTCGGAATCGCGAGTGGAGTTCCGGCGGCGCGATAACGGCATCGCGACGCACACAGAAATTGCCGTTTCGCCGGAAGATGACATCGAATTACGCCGTATCCGCATCACCAACTCGTCGCGGACACAGAGGGTGATTGACGTCACCAGCTACGCCGAAGTGGTTCTGGCATCGCCCGCCGCCGACGCATTGCATCCGGCCTTCGGCAATCTGTTTGTGCAGACAGAGATCCTCCGGGAGCGGCAGACGATTCTATGCACTCGGCGGCCTCGATCTGCGGGAGAGGCCACGCCATGGATGTTTCACCTCATGGTCGCCCATGGCGCGATGGCCGAAGAAGTTTCCTATGAAACGGATCGCGCTCGGTTCGTCGGCCGTGGAAAGACGGCCGCCGATCCACAGGCCCATTTGGCCGCCCTCTCCGGCAGCGAGGGTTCCGTTCTCGATCCGATTGTCGCGATCCGGTGTCGTGTCACCCTTGATCCCGAGGAGACTGTCAGCATAAACGTCGTCTCCGGCGTGGGCGAGACGAGGAACTTATGTATGGAGCTGGTCGATAAATACCAGGACCCCCGTTTTGCGGACCGCACCTTCGGTCTCGCGTGGACTCACAGCCAGGTGCTGTTGCGGCAGATCAACGCCACAGAGAGCGACGCGCAACTCTATGGGCGACTTGCCAGCTCTGTGATTTACGCCAATTCGTCGCTGCGCGCAGCTCCGAGCCTTCTCGTGAAGAACCACCGCAATCAATCCGGGCTATGGGGTTATGCGATCTCCGGTGATTTGCCAATCGTATTGCTACGGATCGCAGACCCAACTCACATCGATCTCGTCCGTCAGCTCGTGCAAGCACACGCGTACTGGCGGCTCAAAGGAGTTGCGGTCGATCTGGTGATTTGGAACGAAGATCAGGCGGGCTATCGACAACCACTCCACGACCAGATCATGAGTTTGATTGCAGCCGGTGTTGAGGCGGACACGACCGATAGGCCCGGCAGCATCCTGGTAAGGCTGGCCGAACATATATCTCCCGAGGATCGAATTTTGCTCCAAACCGTCGCTCGGGCCATCATCACCGATAGCGATGGCTCACTTGCGGAACAGCTCAGCAAGGTCCCTCTACCCCCGGCAGAGGGAGGCGCGCCGCGCCGGATGAAGGTCTCAAGGCTTGCGCAAATGTTGCGACCTTCACCCAGCGCGCCCGAGGCACCCCACTCTCTCTCAGAGGGAGAGGGAAAGCGTGACTTGATTTTCTTCAACGGCTTCGGTGGATTCACACCGGATGGGCGCGAGTACGTCATCACGACCACCCGCGATCAAATGACTCCGGCGCCGTGGGTGAATGTAATAGCGAACCGTTCTTTAGGAACCGTCATCTCCGAGAGCGGCGCCGCCAATACGTGGAGCGAAAATGCGCACGAGTTCCGCCTCACTGCATGGTGCAACGATCCAGTGAGCGATCCAAGCGGAGAAGCCTTTTACATTCGCGACGAAGAAAGCGGCTACTTCTGGTCGCCGACGCTGCTGCCTTGCGGCGGCAGGACGCCTTATATCACCCGGCACGGCTTCGGATACAGCGTCTTCGAACACATGGAAGACGGTATTCGATCAGAGCTCTGGATCTATGTCGCTATCGAGGCAGCGGTCAAGTTTGCTGTAATCCGGGTGCGAAACGATTCCGCCCGGTCGCGCCGGCTTTCCGTCACGGGCTATGTCGAATGGGTGCTTGGAGACCTGCGGCCCAAGTCGATGACGCATGTGACGACCGAAATTGACGCCAACACGGGTGCACTTTTCGCGCGCAACCCCTACAGCACGGAATTCGCGGATCGAGTTGCGTTCTTCGACGCGAATGATGCGTCTCGTACAGTCAGTGGTGACCGGACTGAATTTTTAGGACGTAACGGCACGCTTTCGAGTCCCGCGGCGATGTCACGCTCGCGGTTTTCCGGCAAAGTGGGGGCCGGTTTGGATCCCTGTGGAGCGATCCACGTTCCATTCGATCTGGCGGAAGGCCAGGAACGAGAAATCATCTTCACGCTGGGCGCCGGGCAAAGCATCGATGACGCTCACAGCCTGTCCCATCGCTTTCGGGGATCTGTGGCGGCACGTGGCGCGCTCGAATCGGTTTGGCAGTATTGGAATGAGACCCTCGGCACAGTGTATGTCGAGACACCCGATCCGTCGATCAATGTGCTGACCAACGGCTGGCTGCTGTACCAAACCCTTGCGTGCCGTCTCTGGGCGCGCTGCGGCCACTATCAGCCGGGAGGTGCGTTCGGTTTTCGCGATCAATTGCAGGATGTGATGGCGCTCATATATGCCGAGCCCCGTCTCGTGCGCGAACATTTGCTCCTCTGCGCCGGACGTCAGTTTTGCGAAGGGGACGTCCAGCATTGGTGGCATTCCCCATCGGGTCGCGGCGTGCGCACACGTTGCTCCGATGATTACCTCTGGCTGCCGTTGGCCGCATGCCGGTACGTCATGGCCACCGGAGACACTGGTGTATTGGACGAACGCATCCATTTTGTCGAAGGCCGCCCGATCAAGACTGACGAGGACTCTTACTACGATTTGCCTAGCCGTTCTGAACAAGCGGCCAGTCTATACGATCACTGTGTGCGCGCCATCCTCTGGGGGCTTCGATTCGGTGAGCACGGCCTTCCACTCATGGGCTCCGGTGACTGGAATGACGGTATGAACCTCGTGGGTCAGCACGGTAAAGGCGAAAGCGTCTGGCTGGGATTCTTCCTTTATGAAGTGCTCATGCGATTCACTGATATCGCGCGCATGCACGGCGACACACCATTCTCCGAACTTTGCCAAAACGAGGCGGCCAAGCTGCGACAGAACGTCGAGCAGAACGGTTGGGACGGTGAGTGGTATCGCCGCGCATATTTCGACGACGGCTCGCCGCTCGGCTCGGCGATCAATACCGAGTGTCAGATTGATTCGATTGCCCAAAGCTGGTCTGTTCTATCCGGGGCCGGCGATGTGGAGCGCTCGCGCGTGGCCATGAACGCTGTGGATGAGCGCCTCGTTCGCCGCAACAAGGGGTTAATCCAACTCCTGGATCCGCCTTTCGACAAGTCCACTCTAAATCCGGGATATATAAAAGGATACGTCCCGGGGGTCAGAGAGAACGGTGGGCAGTACACTCAAGCTGCAATCTGGTCGGCAATGGCGTTCGCCGCCCGGGGCGACAGTAACCGCGCGTGGGAACTACTGGCCATGCTCAATCCTATCCACCACGGTGGATCTCCGCAGGCGATTACGACGTACAAAGTGGAACCCTATGTCGTCGCGGCCGACGTCTATGCGCTCCCGCCTCACACGGGACGTGGTGGATGGACGTGGTACACGGGATCGGCGGGCTGGATGTACCGGCTGATCATGGAATCCCTCCTGGGGCTTCGGCTCGACGTGGACAAACTGTATTTGGCGCCCCGTCTTCCCTCAACCTGGGATGCATTCAAGGTGCACTACCGCTATCGGGAAACCGTTTACCACGTTATGGTCCTACGGTCGTCCAATAGAAATGCCGAAACCAGCGTGACGCTTGACGGCGTTATGCAACACGGAACGTACGTCCCTCTTGTTGACGACCACAAGGAACACGCTGTTGAAGTAAAATTCTCATCCGGCGAAGAAGGGGGCCGCACAGCGCCGGATGCACTCCTTATTGAGCAGAATCCTGTAGTGGGTTAACTTGGGGTTGGCTAAACTTAATCGGGAAACAACGGGAGGCAAGAGCAGCCATGAGGACAAATGACCGTCTCAGCGATCTACGTATCCTGGTGGTCGATGATGACAGAGATACACGCGAAATGCTGCGCTTCATATTGGAGCAGGACGCTGCGCAAGTCATCGCGGCCAGTTCCGTGGCAGAAGCTCTTGAGAGGTACAAAAGCTCACGACCCGACGTGATTGTCGCCGATATTGCAATGCCCGAATACAATGGCTATGCACTGATCGCTCAGATTCGCGCCCACGACAAGGAACTCGGCCGGTCCACTCCCGCTATCGCGCTCACCGCCTACACGAGTCCTGCTGATGAAGCGACTGCCCTGGCAGCCGGCTTTCAAAAATACTTGTCCAAACCGTTCGAACCGGCCAAAATCATCGAAGCGATTCGCAGTACGCTCGCTTGACCCAAGTAAGTTCAGAGCTCCTGAGGTCGAGGAATTCAGGACTGTTTTCCTCGTTTGCTGCAAATTGTCTGTCGAGATCAGGATGTCTGAAGTTAACCGAGTCGCACTGCTGATTACATACCAAAATTGCGAATTCATTTCTCTCCTAATGTGACTCTCACCTTCATTGCTTCTACGTCCAGGGAAGGCCTGTCTCTCTTTCCAGTCAGCTCTCGAGTGAGCTGATCGTGGTCGAGTTCTTTTTCCCATCGCGAGATAACGATGCTCGCGACGCCATTGCCGATGGTGTTGGTCAGCGAGCGCGACTCGGACATGAAGCGGTCGATACCGAGAATCAGCGCCAGGCCGGCCACTGGTATCGACGGGACCACCGCCAGCGTTGCTGCGAGGGTGACGAAGCCGGCGCCCGTCACGCCCGAGGCCCCTTTTGAGGTGAGCATGGCAACTCCAAGCAGCGTCAATTGCTGAATGATCGTGAGATGAATGTTGAGCGCCTGCGCGACAAACAGTGCCGCCATCGTCAGGTAGATGTTGGTGCCATCCAGGTTGAACGAGTAACCGGACGGCACAACAAGGCCAACCACCGATCTCGGGCAGCCATTCCGAGCACCAACAGCAATTCGTCGCGTATATAAAAAATGAAGCGAAAGATGTTGAAGCCCGTGAATGCGGCAATGGTTCCCAGAACGACAAAGATGAACAAGAGGCACGTTAGATAGAAACCCGCCATCAGCGTGGCCAGCGGCTTCAGTGCACCTACACCGTAACGGCCGATCGTGAAAGCCATCGCACCACCGGCTCCAAGCGGCGCGAGCACCATCAATGCACTCATCATCGAGAAGAAAATGTGAGAGCATCCTTCGATGAATCGATGGACGACTTCGGCCTTCTTGCCCAGGCGCATCGTTGCGTAACCGAACAGGATGGCAATGAAAAGCACCTGCAGGATATCGCCGGAACCCGTGAATGCATCAACAAAGGTCACTGGGATAAGGTGTAAAAGGAAAGTGACGGTCGTCTGCGTCGTCGCCCGGTTCGCGTACTCCGCAACCGCTTTCGCATCCAGAGTCGCCGGATCCACGTTGAAGCCGGCACCGGGCTTTACAATGTTGACGACAAGCAGGCCAATGAGCAGCGCAAAAGTCGAAACAACTTCGAAGTACAGTAGTGCCTTTCCACCAACGCGCCCGACTTTCTTCATATCGCCAGCGCCCGAAATTCCGAGCACAACGGTGCAGAAGATGATCGGATTGATGAGCATCTTGACCAGCGCGATGAACCCATCGCCCAGCGGTTTCAGACTCACGGCAAAGGGTGGATTGACGTAGCCGAGAAGCCCTCCCGAGAAAATTCCGATCAGGACCCAAAAGTAGAGTTGGCGGACAACTCTTTTCATAATTTCTCCTCGCAAAGATGTGTTAGAGATTCCCGTACGTCTACATGTTGCGACAACGTTTCGGCTAAGCATGTAGTCGCGGGCTTTCGCCCGCGTTCGCATCGCCGAGACATGGCCGCCTTCGACTGCCGCTTCACCTAAAAATCGCTTTCGGCAGCATCGCATGAATGCCCTTGGTCTGATCCACTAACTGCGTGACGTGAAGGTCCACAGCGAGCGAACACAGGATATAGGCTTCATCACGTGGGATTCCCTTCTCTGCGACAAGGAAATCGATCATCTCACGCGTGGCGAGCTTTGCAGCCTCATCGAGATCGGGATGAAGACCCATGGCGATATAGTGGGTCGGGGTCTCAGCGCGCGGCCAATTGAGATGCTTTCCTTTGTGCAAAACAACTTGAACGGTGCCGCGTAGTGACGTCTCCAGCGCGGTCAGCGACACTTCACCGTCCCCTTGCATGCCGTGTCCATCACCAATCGACAGCAGAGCGCCCGGCACATGCACGGGCATGAAGAGGCTCGTGCCCACGACGAGCTCTTTGTTGTCGAGATTGCCTGTGTGCGGGCCCGGAGGCCCACTCGATATCCGGCCTAAAACTTGCGGCGGCGCAACGCCAATGGATCCGAAGAACGGCGTGAGCTTCAAAGTCACGCCGGGCCGGAACTCCGCAGTTCCCTCCTTGAGGTTGTAGCGGAGCAGCTTGAAGCGCGCGTACGGAAAATCGTCCGGAAGCGTGCCGCTGCCCGGTATGAAACCGGAAACTCCATACGGGTGCAAATACTCGATGCCGAGAATCTTCACTTCCAGCGAGTCGCCCGGCTGGGCGCCTTCCACATATATCGGTCCGGTCATCGGATGCGCTCCCGGACCTCGATCCGTAACGACGCGCTCAACGGCTTTCAACGATTCCGGAATTTGTTCATCCGGCACTCCCACCAGTTTCAGTCGATCGATGCCGCGCGCAACCATCGTTTCGACGCGCACGGTATCGCCCGGGTTGATCCGCAGGACGGGCTTGACCTTGGCGTCATAGTAGCCCCAATGCACGTTTTCCGGAACGAGCTTCAGCTCGTGTGTTCGGGATTGTTGCGGAAACAGAAAGATGGAGAGAAAACACACAGACACAAAGGACACAAAGACGATTACCTTTTTCATAACAGCCTCCTAAGGTCAGGGATCAGGTCAGCGAGTCCGCCGGAAACCGGCGGACTCTGGAGTTTGGACATTTTTCCGAACTCTTGGTCAATCGCAATTGCATCGATTGCTTCAACTTCACGCTTCGTCCACAGTTATATCGTGGAAGCGAAACGTGAGTCGAATTCCCCTCCTGGGTTAGCTGGAAGGCTGGTTAGCCAGGTATGTTAGTGCCTTTGCAAGGAGGGGAATACGTCCTTGTTCAACATTCGTCCCACACCCCGCGCAGCCACCTTATAGATACTCGCGCAGCGTGCCTTATTCAAGCGGCTCGGCTGATTCCTTAGTCTTGATTGTGATTACCCCCCTGACAAAAGCCGATTAGGAGGATACTCGCATCCTGTGGCAGACTGGCTGAGGCATTTTCTAAGTGAACCCAACCCCCAGCGAGGAGAAAAAGCATGAAGAAGACTCTATTCTTCGTGACATCGATTGCTCTTGCAGCGATCTCGACAGCGGTTGTCGCGCAGGTCCGGAATTTTGCGCCCGTGACGCAGGCAATGCTCTTGAACCCGAGTCCGGACGATTGGCTGATGTACAGCCGAACCTATGACGCCCAACGCTACAGTCCGCTGAATCAGATCAACAAGCAAAACGTGGGCCGGATCACGCAGGCATGGACTAAACCCTTAGCGGCGGGTCCGATCGAGATCATACCCATCGTGCACGGTGGCGTGATGTACGTCGCCGTTCCGGTGCAGGTTGATGGTATGACACGAACTGCCGTCCAGGCGCTCGATGCCACAAACGGCAACCTCATTTGGGAATACATGAGGCCCACAGGCGGCGCCTCAAGAAGTAAGACGCTCGGTATCTTCGAAGACCTGATCATATTTGCGGCGCCCGACAATTTCGTCGTGGCCTTAGACGCCGGCACCGGCAAAGTGCGATGGGAAACCATGTCCACTGGAGGACTCACCTCCGGAACTATCGTTTTCGGGGATAAGGTCCTGTCGGGACGCACATGCAACGGTGCCCGAGCCAATTGCTACATCGCAGCCCACGACGCCCGGACCGGAAAGGAAGTGTGGCGGTTCTACACCGCGGCCGGGTCGGATGATCCCACAGGGGACGCCAGTTGGGGAGGCGCGCCCGAAGCGAAGCGTACTGCATCGACCTGGGGATTGGGCGGATCCTTCGATCCAGTGCGCAAAATGATCTACTGGGGAGTCGCCAATCCCACGCCAAACACGCGTGCAGCAAGGCACGGCGGCAACATCGAAGCCATTCCGAAAACTGCCCCGGCCGATCTCTACAGTAATTCAACCCTCGCTCTTAACATGGACACCGGCAAGCTCAGCTGGTATTACCAGCATTTGCCGGGGGACGACTGGGATCAAGACTATACGAATGAGAGAATTCTTCTACGAACGAAGGTCAGCCCCGACGCCAAATTTCTGAAATGGATCAATCCGGATATTCCTCGGGGCCAGGAAAGAGACGTCGTGGTCAATGTAGGAGAAGGCGGAGGAATATTTGCGCTCGACCGCGCGACGGGCCAGTTTCTGTGGGCCAATCCCTTTCCCTATGACGATCCGAATTTCCTGATCTCCAGCATTGACGGCAGGACTGGAAAGACCACCATCAATTGGGACGTTGTGCTGAAACAGCCCGGTGAACGACACGTGATTTGTGCCTACAACACGAAAAGCTACTGGCCGATGTCTTATCACCCCGGGAAGAACTCACTCTACATTCCGTATGTGGATGACTGCCTCGATATGACGCGGGCTGTGCCGGCGCCCGCCGGAGCCGAGGCCTCTTCCGTAGCCGGTGGAGGTCGGGGAGTCCGCGGCGCGGATGGCAGCCAGCCTGAACGCCGGACCGGCGTTCGCCGTCCCGGGTCCGATCCCGAAAAATATGGTGGAATCGCCAAGGTGAATGTGGCCACCGGAGAGATTCAGCGCTTTTATGAAGGCTCCGTTCCGGGTAACGGCGCAACATTGGCAACGGCCGGAGACCTGGTTTTCTGGGGAGACCTCAATCAGAAATTCCGGGCTTTCGATGCAGATAACGGAAAGATCCTCTGGGAAACCACTCTCGGAGGCCCAATTCAAAACAGCACGATTACCTATCGGGTGAATGGAAAACAGTACGTCGCGGTAGTGACAGGTCTAGGCGCCCTTACTGCGAATATTTTCCCTCGGGCCGGGGTCAACGGAATCAATCCACAACGCAACAATGCGATTCACGTGTTTGCGCTACCGAACTAGTGCGTCAGTCACGGGAACGAACCGGCGGGCCGGCTCTTGCGCGCGTACCGCAAGTCCGCCGACCAGAACCAGAGCGGCCAGTGCCATCATCGTCGGTAGTCGCTTCATGATGTCTCCTTAGAGGTTTTAGCCGCAGATTGCGCGGATGGCCCGCGCTTATTAGCCGCCAATCACGCCAATTCCGCGACGGGCCATCCGCGTAATCCGTGGCCGCCAGTTTTGGAGGACTTTGACGTGGCCTTGCCTCCTACTCGGGCAACGCAAAGGCGATGATGCTCTGACCAGCCGCAATCGCGATGTACTGCTTGTTGTCGAATACGTAGGTCATCGGCGACGCCTTCCAGACCTGGTTCGTGGGGAATTCCCAGAGAACCTTTCCGCTCGCGGCGTCCGTGGCCATGAACGATCCGCTGTTTTCGCCAAAGAACACCAGGCCGGACGCCGTCGAGATCACACCGGCAGAGGCGGTTAACGATCCGCTGACCTGCGGAAGATCCCAAACCGTGTCGCCGGTTTGAATGTTGATCGCGCGTAGCGACTTCGTGAAAGTCTCGCCGGGAGCCGGACGCGCGGTGCCACCCATGAAACCTTTGCCGGCCTGCCATTCCATGTCCCGCTTCGAGAAAAGATTGCAGCGTTCCAGCGCCTGGATGTAATACAAGCCCGTCGCTGGATTAAATGAAGTGGAAAACCAGTTGGTGCCGCCCTGGAAGCCCGGGCAAACGTAGGTTTCGCCATTGGCGTTTTCCTTGAGGTCGTTCAGAATGGGGCGGCCCTTGGCGTCGATTCCTTTCGCCCAATTGAGATTCTTCAGAAACTGTTTGGCCAGCAGCAGTTGACCGTTCGTACGGTCGAACACATAGAAGAACCCGTTGCGATTGGCCTGGAGCAGGAGTCTGCGCGGCTGGCCTTGCCAGTTGGTATCCACCAGAACGGGCGGCTCCTGCGCGTCCCAATCGTGGATGTCGTGCGGAGTGAATTGGAAGTACCATCGGAGCTTGCCGGTTTTGGCTTCGAGCGCCACAACGGAGTCGCTGTAGAGGTTGTCGCCATGGCGTTCGTCTCCGTTGTAATCCAGACCGGGGTTGCCGGTGGGCCAGTACAGCAGATCGAGTTGCGGATCGTAGGTTCCGGTCATCCAGGAGGCGCCGCCGCGGTGCTCGGTGAGCGTTCCTTGCCAGGTTTCCGAGCCGGGCTCTCCGGGATTGGGCACGGTCCAGAAGCGCCACACTTCCTTGCCGGACGCCTGGTCGTACGCGGCAACGAATCCGCGCACGCCCTCGTCGCCGCCCGCGGTACCGGAGATCACCAGATTGCCCACTGCCAGAGGCGCGGACGTGCCGTTGTAGTTCTGGCGCCAGTCCGCCATTTCTGTTTCCCAGAGAAGGTCGCCGTTGAACCGATCAATCGAGATCATGTGCGCGTTGTCGGTAAGCATGAACAGGCGATTGCCGGAGATCGCGACGCCGCGATTGAATCCGGTCGCGGCATTGCCAGCGAGACCCGTGGTGCGGGAGCGCCGGTGATGCCAGATCTGGCGGCCGCTGCCGGCATCGAGCGCATACACTTCGTTGGCACTCGATACGTACATGATCCCTCCGGCTACTACGGGCGTGTTTTCGACCTGGGTGACGTTAGGAATCGGAAAAACCCAACGCGGCGCCAGGCGCGCGACGTTGGTCTTGTCGATCTGCGTCAGTGTTGTGTATCGATTCCCGCTGGGGTCGCCGTGATATGTGGTCCAGTCGGACTGCGAAGTGACGGCACGATATCGGTCCCCGGCTGTTTTGCGGAGCAGGTGGATGCGCTGGTCATCGGTCTGAAGCTGGAGATCGGACATGCCTTCGTTGAGCACGCGGCCTTCGAGCGTCTGGCCATCGGTGGTTTGGATGGTCTTGCGGACGGCGGGTGGCGGCGTGGCTGGCGCCTGGGCCAGCGCGGCGCCGGCAGCAAAAAGGAAGCAGAAAGAAAGAATAAGTGTACCCATATTGCGGGGAAAGATATCAGGTTTGGGGTGGAGTCGGATTTTGGGATGTCCCATGTACGATCTCAAGTGCACTTGTCCAACAACCAAATTACGGATTGACGAACCGGCCAATTCACACCTTCATAATCGCCGCACGAGTTTTTACTTGGCTCCTGCCGCAGCCATCAATTTACGAAGCAACGCCGCGGTGTCCTCGTGGACGTCGATGCGTTGTCCGCCACGACTGTTGCCACCCGCTTTACCCAATGCGGATTCCACGGGTGTCATTCCACGGGAGTCCCTGGCGTCCAGCTTGGCGCCATGATCGACGAGGAACTGAACGACGTCGTTCCATCCCCAGAACGCCGCGCCGTGGAGCGGCGTCTGGCCACGCACTCCGTCGGTCGCATTGATTTCTGCGCCGGCCTTCAGAAGGAGATCGAGGGATTCGATCGATTTCTTCTGCACATCCTCTGTCGTGAACCAGCCGCGAGTGTCGGCATCAACGGAACCGAGTCCTGCTGCAGCCATCAATGGAGTGAAGCCCCGCGAATTCGGAAGATTCGGATTGGCGCCCTTTTTCAATAACAGGCGAATTGCTGGGGCATCCAGGCCCTTGGCTGCGCGCAGCAGCGGCGTGGTGCCGATGGTGAGCATACCGTCCACGCCGCGGTCTGCGCCGACGTTTCGGTACGGTGGCAGGAGTTTCAATTGCAGGTTGGGAAACGCTCCAGCGTCGAGG
>WNGD01003977.1_pt1 | contig 14738 bp, 13 predicted proteins | sample 5400671 | NCBI WGS metagenome assembly WNGD01 (sample SAMN13153369, study PRJNA577476) | soil metagenome | isolation source: 40 cm soil or saprolite under grassland replicate 2 | place: USA:California | collected 2016-06-15 | reverse complement strand
CCAGTACAGCGGCGTACTGGTCGAGACGCGACAGATCGCGGGTCAGCAAGCGAGCTGCTACGACGTGAAGTCCACCGTCGTCAGCGCCGGCGTCACCGACGGCCGTTTCTGCTACAGCAGCCAGGGTATCCCGCTGCTCCAGCGCTTCGCGGTGCAGGGTGCGACGTGGTCGATGGAGGCAACGAATCTCTCGTCGACCGTCCCGGATTCCGACTTCACGCTACCATCGCAGCCCACGATCCTCGGCAAGCCTTAACCACGGCGCGCGACTAACCTGTCGCGCGTGCGCTGGGACCTCCACACCCACTATTACCCCGACGCGTTCTTCCGTCTCATCGAGCAGGTCGGCGGCGCCTTCTCGTTCGGTACCGATCCCACCGGTCGCACGATCATCCGTTACCGCGGCTCACGATTCTTCGGCATCACTCCGCCGATGACCGATCCGGCGCTCCGCATCGAAGCGATGGACCGGGTCGGCATCGACGTCGAGGTGCTCTCGCTCTCGACACCGAACGTGTACTTCGCGCCGCCCGAGCGGCAGGCCGAGGTCGCGCGGCTGGTGAACGACGCGTACGCCGAGCTCGCGGCGCGGCACCCCAAGCGGTTCAAGGGCTTCGCGTCGATCCCGATGGACGACCCCGACGCCGCGCTGCGCGAGCTCGAGCGCGCTCTCGACGAGCTCCGGATGAATGGGGTCATCGTCCTGTCGAACATCAACGGCCGCGCGCTCACCGATCCGCGCTACCGCCCCTTCTTCGTCGAATGCGATCGTCGTCGTGTCTGCGTCTTCATCCATCCGATGATCCCGGCGAGCGCCGAGCCCTTCTCCGAATTCGTGCTCGGCCCGATCATCGGCTTTCCGTTCGACACGACCCTCGCCGCCGCGCGGCTCTGCTACGCGGGGGTGTTCCGCGAGCTGCCGAACATCCGCTGGATCCTCGGACATCTCGGCGGTGCCGTGCCGTACCTGATGGAGCGCATGGATAACGGCTATCGCGACTTCGCCGAGTGCCGTGCGAACATCGACGAGCTTCCGAGCGTGTATCTGAAGCGTTTGTACTACGACACCGTCTCGTTCAGCGCCCCGTCGCTACGTCTCGCGCGCGAGCTCGTCGGCGCGGATCACCTGGTGATGGGCAGCGACTACCCGCACCTCCTCGGATCGATCGACCGCGCGGTGTCGAGCATCGAGGCCCTAGATCTATCGAAAACGGACAGCGAACGGATCTTCAGCGGGACGGCCCGCGAGATCCTGTGTAACGTCGCCTAGGGCACGTCGGGGCTTGGAGCTGGGACTAGGCTCACGCGCGTGGGGAAGCGATGCGGTTTCTGCTCTTTTCAGTCCGACAACGACGCCGCGTTCGCAGCCCACGTGTCCGCGGTCCATGGTTGGGGTCGAGCTCCCCGTTCCGCCGGGCCGGCAGAAGCCCTGCCCGTCCCTTCTGGGAACTTCGTTTATTGCTATTCCTGCGGCCGTCCGAACGCCTCGGACGCCCGCGTCTGCCCGCACTGCCGCGGTTTGCTCACGCTCACGGAGACAGCGAAGGTCTTCGGGCGGTCGTACATGCTCAACCACCTCGCCGAGCTCGTGTCCGGCGGAGCGCTCGACGAGCAAAGCGCCGCGCGCGTGCGTGGCGCGCTGCTGGGGAACGCGCCCCCGTCAACGGTTCGAGCCGCGACGCCGCCGGCAGCCAGCACGGCACCATCTCCCGAGGTGACCGCCTACGTATCGCCGGTCGAGGCGGCGCCCGCCGACGGACAGCCAGAGCTGATCGAGCCGACGGTCGTCGAGCCCGCCGGGCCGGGCATCTTCTCACCCGAGCGGGCGCCGAGCCTGCTCCTCTACGTCGGAGCATTCCTGATCGTGGTCTCGGCGCTGATCTTCGTGAACGTCTCAGGCGAGCAGATCTCCAATACCGCGAAGCTCGCGCTCATGCTCGTCGGCACGGTCGCGTTCGTCGTCGGCGGGCTGGTCTGTCATCGCGCGCCGCGCGTGGTCGAAGCCGGGCGCACGTTCCTGATGATCGGCGCCCTCATCACGCCGCTGGACTTCGCCGCGTACTACGTGCTCATCGTCCGCGCGTCGCCACTCACGACGCCGGAGATGTGGATCCTCGGCTCGCTGGTCTCCGCGGCGCTGTACGCGGTGCTGGCGCTGACGTCGTTCGGCCGGACCTACGCCTACCTGTTCTTCGTGGCCACGCTCAGCGCGCTCGCGGCCCTCGACGTCCGTCTCGATGCGCGCGACGGCTGGGCGTTCGTCCCGTTCGTTGTGTTCGCGATCGGGCTGGAGCTGGCCGATTATCTCGGACCCGAGCGGCTCGGGACGATCAGCGGGCCGCTCGCGCTGCCGTCGCGCGCTCTCGCCGCAATCGCGAGTGCGGGCGGCGTCGCCGCGTCGGTCGGGCCTGCTCCGAGCCGCTGGGCCCTCACCGCGGTCGTTGCGGCCGGGACTCTGTATTACGCGGTCCGGTCGGCTGCCGCCGTGGAGTGGGAGCGCTGGCTCATGGTCGCGGGACCGGCTGCGATCGCGGTCGCAGCGGTCCACGACGTCGGCGGCGTGCCGCAAACGTACGGCTTCGTTTTCGCCCTGCTCGCGATCTCATACGGCATTGCCGGCGATATCGCTGGACTCGGCACACCCGTGGCGATGCCGGCGTGGGTCGTGCGGCGAGCGCGCGTCGTGAGCTGGGCCGCGGTCGCGGGTGCTCTGCTTCCCGCATCGTCCTACTGGCGCGCGCCACTCGTCGGCGCGCTGGTGAACCTCGCGATGGCCGCGCTCCTCGGCACGGCGGCGGCGCTCCGCGCTCGCGGCGAAGCGCGCGCGGCGAGCGCCACCATGGCGGACCTCGGTGGCCACGTGATCGTCGGAGCATTCGCGCTCCACCTCGGCGTCCTCTTCGCCGGCCTGTCGTTCGGCCTTATCAAAGGAGGCCTCAGCGCGTTCACCGGTCTGGCGCCTCGTGAGCTCGCCATCCTGTTCGCGCCGGTGGCACTGACGCTCGCCGTCCTGACGGGTGTCGCTCGCGTGCGCGCCTTTGCGCTGGAGGCGAGTCTCGCGCTGACCGCCCTCATCAGCGCGACGGCGGTCGTCGTGTTCGCGTACAACGATCCGCCACTCGAGACCCTGTTCGCCGTCCTCGCGGGCGCAGGCGTCGTTGCCGCCACGGTCGTCTCGCGACGTGCCGGCGGCCTGTGGTTCGCGGCCGCGTTCGGCGTGGCTGCTGTCATCGCACTCGATCGCTGGATCGTCCCCGCGGTCGAGTGGCGCCCACTGGCTCTGGCGGCGATCTCGCTCGCGATATTCGTACCGGCATACATCGGGCTGCGCGTGAACGAGTTCGGCCGCGTGTCGCGCGAGATCGCTCTGGTGGCGGCCGGGCTCGCGGTGCTCGTTGGCCTGACCGAGGCGGCATCAGATGGCAGCCGCATGACCGATCTCGCCAACTGGCTCACGACGATCCCGGCATTCCTCGTCTTCGGTTCGCTCGGCGTGGTCGAGGGCCTCCACCGGCGCTCCGAGCGTGGAGTACTCCTGGCGACGGGCTGTTTCCTCGCCGCGGTCCTCATGCTCGTGACGCGCTTCCGCCCGGATCCGCTCGAGGCCTACGCTTGGCCCGTCGCGATCTACCTCGCCGCCGTGGCGTGGGGGATCAGCAGCTTCGCGAGCGATCGGCTCCGAACATCGCTGCTCGTGCCCGCGCAGGTCGGCAGTGCGCTGGTGCTGATGGGAGCGAGCTTCGCCGTCATGCCCGCTCGTGGCGATGTCGGCCGCGCCGCGCTGGTCCTCGGCGAGGCGCTGGTCCTGATCCGCTATGCGGCGGGTCGCGCGTCGATCCCGCTCGCCACGACCGCGCTCGGCTTCCTCGCTCTGATGCTCTACCGGTCGGCGGTCGCGCCGCTCGCGCTGGAGACCGTGTCGGCGGTGTTCGGCGCGCTTGTGGTCGCGCTCGCACTGTCGGTGCCGCGTTGGGTCCCCTGGCGCCTGCCATCGCCCTGGCTCGAAATGACGGAGCTCGGCGGTGCGCTCATGGTCCTCGTTCCACCGCTCATTCGCGCAAGCGTCGGCGCGAGCGACGCCCTCGATCACGGGGTGACGGTGCTCGCCGCAGGGTGGTTCATCGCAGCGCTCGGTGTGTGGGCCGGTCGCCGCTCGCTGCTCAGCGTGGCGCTCGGCGCGCTGGCACTCGTCGGCGTCCTCGCGCTGCGTGATGTCGCGCGGACCGAGTTCTACGTCGCAGCGGCGGGCGCAGCGCTCCTCGCGTTGCCCTTCGCCATCCCGCGTTTCTTGCCGCGGCGCCTCCCGATCGAGTTCGAGTGGCTGACCGAGGCGGTCGCTGTGGGACTCATCCTGTCGGGCGCGCTCGTGCGGACCTTCCGCGACGGCGCTGATGCTCCGTCGCGCGCGCTGGCCGAGAGCCTCACGCTCGTGGCGCTTGGGGTGATCGCCGCGCGGCCCGCGCTCACGACGGCCGCGCTCGCTACGGTCGGCATCGAAGCGGTTTGGATCATCGGCGACCCTCGCGCGCGGGAGTTCCACGGCATCGTCGCCGGTGCGTATCTGATGGCCGTCGCGCTCGGCGCGGTCCGTTATCTGCGGGGCCGCATCGACGAGCGCGTGCTCCTCGCGATGGAGACGGGCGGCGCGTTCCTGTTCATCGTGCCAACGCTGGTCGCGGGCTGGAGCGCCGAGTTCTTCCCGCAGACCGTGATGGTCTTCCTCGAGATCTTCCTCGTGATGGGTCTCGGGATCGTTCTGCACCGCCGCTGGCTCGTCGCCGGCGCGCTCAGCGCTCTCGGGCTCGAGACGATCCGCGGCGCGATCGACGCTGTGAACCGGCTGCCGAACTGGGCGTTGTTCGGGGCGAGCGGCGCCATCCTCCTGAGCGTCGGCTTCGTCTTGCTGTTGAAACGGGAGGCATGGAACGCGTGGTCACGCTCGATGTTCAAGTGGTGGGCGCGCCTCTAGTCGCGCTGGCACGTCGCGTGCGCCACGGATCCAATGCGGAGGTGGCACGTGGACGAGCACAAGGCCGAACGTCTCGAGGACGAACGCGACGAGGAGCGCGAGGAAGGGATCGCCGCGCATCGGCGCGGCTCGAAGCCGGCGCCGAGCGACGAGCCCGAGGGTACCGCACCGCATCCGCAGGACGTGAACGAGATCGGGCAGCCGAATTCCTAACGGCCTACTGGACCTCGACCTGGCCGATCATGCCATCGCCTTCGTGAGGAATGCAGTAGTAGCGATACAGCCCAGGCTTGGTGAACGTGAAGGTGAAGCTGTTGCCTGGATTGAGCAGCGGCGAGTTAAAGGAGCCGTCCCGGGCATGAATGTCGTGCACCTGCTGACCGTTGTTGCGCCAGATCACCGTCGTGCCGACCTTGACCGTGATCGACGACGGATCGAAGAAATGCTCGCCGAGCTGGACCACCACCGTCTTGTCATCGGACGAGCTCGTGGCTGCCGGCGTCGCGGTCACAGGTGCGGTGCTCACGCCAGGGGTCGGTTGGGTCGGTCGCGCCGTGCTCGCAGCGGGTGCGGTTGACGCGCACGCGCAGGCCACGAGACCAGCCACGACGATCGCGAGGAACCTCATTTCGTTCCCGGCGTCACGACGACGTCGTCGAAGCACGTGACCGAATCCGCCTTCGTCCAAAGCCCGACGCGACCGGCCTTGTAGGTGCTGTCCGTGGCCTCGACCACTAGCTGACCGTTCAGAAAACCGCGCAGCCGATCGGCGGAGACCTCGAGACTGAGCTCTTGCCACTGCCCGGCCACGACCTTCGCGCCGCCGTCTTTGATCCCGCTGCGCTGGCCGCCGGCGTACTTGTAGAGGTTCACGTTCGCCTCGAGCGCGTTGGCTCTGAGGATGTAGTAGTTGTCCTTGTTCTGGACGCGCGCGATGATGCCGGCCGCTTGATCGGACTTCCCCGAGATGGGCTTGAAGCGGAGCGTCACCGTGACATCGCCATAAACGGTCGGTCCCAGCGCGACCGCCGGGAACTCGGCACTTGCGACCTGACAGAGCGCGTTGGGTTTGCTGGGCGTGTCCGCTTCCGCCCGCACCACCCAGCTGCCGCTAAAGACCTCGACTGCGGCGGGAACGCCGCCCAGCGTGTTCCCGTCGAACGTCCATGACGCGGGCGCGGCGCTCGCGGGCGGGCTCTGGTACGTGATGCCCGCTGTGCCTTCGCAACCTGCCGCGAACAGAAGCGCAAGCCAGACCGCGACGGTCCAACGGCGCGCGACGCTCTTCACCACTCCATGGAAACTAAACGAACCTGTCGACGAGCATGGCCGCGGCCCCGACGAGCGCCGCGCTCGTAACGACACGCTGCGCCGTTTCTGCGCGATCCGTGCCGAGGCCGAACGCGAGCGCGGCGAAGAGAAACGCCATCACACCGCTACCGATGTCCTCGAAGCTCAGACCTAACAGGAGCGGATAATCGATATCGAAGTTCGCGCCGTCGGCATAGATGAGCGCGCCGCGCCACAGGAGGAACGCCGCGACGGCGGCCGCCGCGCCGACGAGGATCCGGCGGCGCTGGCGCGAAGGCGGCCACGCATACAGGACACCCGCGGCCGCCAGGCCAACGAGCGTCGCGCCAAGGCCGACGAGCCAAGACGGTGGGGCGTACACGGTGTTCGACTCCCTGCAACGCGCGCGCCGGTGATGCTACAAACACGCCGAGAAAGACGCAGACACAGGAGATCACGATGAAGTGGATCACCCGCGAACATCCCCGCGTCGATCGCGTGGCCTGTCCCTGGCTCGTGCAGCGGTTCGTCGATAAGGCCGCGGAGTTCGTGTACGTGCCGACCGATCGGGTCGCGGCCGAAGCAACCAAGACCGGCGCCACGCCCTATGACATCAAGGACGTCGAGCTCGGCCACCACGGTCCTGAATGCAGCTTCGACGCATTCGTACACAAGTACGAGCTCGATAAGGATCCGGCCGTGGCCTACATGGCCAAGGTCATCCGCGGGGCCGACACCGCGGACAAGACCGTCGCGCCCGAGTCGGTCGGTGTGGAGGCGGTGCTGGACGGTATCCGGCTGGTGCATTACCCCGACGATCAAGCCCAGCGCAAGGCATCGATCCCTGTTCTCGACGCGCTGTACGCCTATTGCAAGGAGAAGGTCGCGAAGAAGTGACCCTGCGACGCGTCGGCGAGACAGCGGTGCCGCGCGGGCAAAAGCCGGGGTTCGACCACGCGGACGTGTACACGAAGAACCCCGCCAGTCGCATGTACGTTGCGCACACCGGCGCTGACCGCGTCGACGTGTTCGACTGCGCGGGCGCCAAGTATCTCCACGCGCTGGAGGGCCATCCCGGAGTCGCCGGCGTGCTGATCGATTCCGATCGCAACGTGCTGCTCACGACTGATCGCGGCTCGGCTCGGCTGAGCTACTTCCGCGTGGCCGATGAGACGCTCACCGCTCAGGTGGCAGTGGGACGACGTCCGAACGGCGTCGCCTTCGACGCGCGCCGGATGCGCGCATACACGTTCGACATTGGCGATCCGCCGGGCGTCGGCTGCACGGCGACGTCCGTCGATCTCGCGACCTCCGCCGTTCTGGCGACGATCGCTCTTCCTGGCCGGCCGCGCTGGGCCATTTACGACCCAGCGTCGGACTCCGTCTACGCCAACATCAGCGACCCGCCGTGCATCGTCGTCGTCGACGCTCGCACACAACAGATCGCACGGACGATCGATACGCCGTCCGCCGGTCCCCACGGGCTGGCGCTCATCGACGGTCTGCTGTTCTGCGCGACCGACGCCGGCGAGCTCATCGTGCTCGAGCCGAGCGGGATCGTGCGTCAACGCCTTCCGCTCGCGGGTGTGCCTGACGTGGTGATGTGGGACCGGGACCTCGCGCGCGTCTACGTTGCGATCGGGTCGCCTGGTGTGGTGCAGTCGTTCGACACGAAGGCGCCGAGGCTCCGCGAGACCGTCGAGACCGAGGAGGGCGCACACACGATCGGCTGGGATCCCGCGCGGAAGCAGCTGTGGGCGTTCGCGCCGCGCTCCTGTGGCGCGATCGTGTACCAGGAATCGGCCTGAGCGAGTCGAGCTCCGCGCGGACCGAGCGCCGCGAGCTCACGCTGCGCGAGCTGGGTGGCTACTTCCTCCGTCTGGGCGCGCTCGGCTTCGGTGGGCCGATCGCGCTCGCCGGCTACATGCAGCGCGATCTCGTCGAGCGACGCGGCTGGGTCACACAGGACGAATACCTACAGGGCCTCGCCGCGGCCCAAACGCTGCCGGGTCCGCTGGCGGCGCAGCTCGCGATGTGGCTCGGCTACCTGCGGCGGGGTTTCTGGGGCGCGACCGTCGCGGCCTTCGCGTTCATCCTCCCGCCGTTCCTGATCGTCACCCTGGTCGCCGCGCTCTACGTGGCTTTCTCCGGCACGACCGCGATACAGGCGCTCTTCTATGGGATCGGTCCGGCCGTCATCGCGCTCATCGCGCGCGGCGCCTGGAAGCTGCTCGGCGTGAGCGTGCGCAGCGATCGACGGCTGTGGGCGATCTTCGCAGTCGTCGCGTTAGTGACCTTCGTCGTGCGCAGCGAGGTCGCGGTGTTGTTCATCCTGGCCGGGCTGGTCGGTGTGTTGCTGTATACGCCGCCGCGCTGGCTCTCGCGGCGGGCGTTGGTCCTGCTGCCGCCGAACATCGGCCCCTTCATAGCTGCTGCGGGCTCTGCTGATCCGAACACGCTGCTCGCGCTCGGCGCGTTCTTTTTCAAGGCCGGCGCGTTCACGTTCGGCTCCGGCCTGGCGATCGTGCCGTTCCTGCAGCAAGGCGTCGTGCACGACTACGGCTGGCTGACCGAACGCGAGTTCCTCGATGCGGTGGCGATGGGGATGATCACGCCGGGGCCGGTGGTCATCACCGCTGTCTTCGTCGGTTATCTGGTCTCGGGCTTCGCGGGCGCGATCATCGCCGGACTCGGTGTCTTCCTACCCGCATTCCTCATGGTCGTGCTGTTCGCACCGACGATCACGCGTTACCGAAGGCACCCGGCGGTGCAGGGCTTCACCAAGGGTGCGACCGCTGCGGCCGCCGGCGCGATCATGGGCGCAGCCGCGGTCATCGCGACGCAGGTGCTCGTCGACCTTCCGACAGGCGTGATCTTCGTGCTCGCGTTCGCGATCCTCTGGCGATGGAGGATCTCCGAGCCGCTGCTCGTCGCCGCGGCAGGCGCCGTGGGGCTGGTGCTGTTCGCTCTTCGCTAGACCTCGGCCGCGCTAGGAGTGCAGCTCGAAGATGATCTCGCCGTCCACGACCTGACCGGTCCGGCGGAAACCGAGCTTCTCGTGCACGCGCAGCGATGGCGCGTTGTCGGGCGTGGTCGATGAGATGAACCGCCGCACGCCGTGCTCGGCTCGCGCCCAGTCCATGAGCCGCAGCGCGGCCTCGGTCGCGTAACCGCGGCGGCGCTCGGTAGCGAACACGCTCCAGCCGAGCTCGGCCGCGCCAGGCGCCTCGATGTCATTCACGCCGGGCGGACCGTGGAAGTTCACGTACCCCACCATCACGCGGTCCTCGCGGCGGACCATCGCCCGCGCGGACCACGGTGCGAGCGCGGGATCGGCCGCGAGCTGCATGCGACGCAGCTCGAGCACCTTGAGGACGTGGCCCGGGAATTCGTCTGGGACCGCGTAGTCGGTGAGTCCGCGGGCGCGAGGGAGATCTCCGGCGATGAACGCGTCGAGGACCGCGAGCGGCATGAGGATGAGATCGAGCCGTTCGCTCTGGACGACGTCCGCCGCGGTCAGGAGCTCCGCTTGGCCACCGCTCTTTCGTAAATGTCGTCGGACAGACGCAGCGGCCGGCCGGAGCCGCCGTAGCGCTCCATGCTGAGCTCGGCCAGCACGGCGAGGGCGATCTCCGCCGGTGTGCGGCCACCGAGATCGAGACCGATCGGCGCATGCACCGCGCGGATGCGCTCCGCGGAGATGCCCTCGTCCTGGAGCATCTTCGCGATCAGGATCGTCTTGCGCTTCGAGCCGAGCAGCCCGACGTAACGGGCGTTGGTCTTGACCGCTTCGCGGAGGCAGTGGGCATCGAGCTTGTGGCCGCGGGTCGCGATCACGACGAAGCTGTTCCAGCCGATCGGCATCGTGCGCAGCGCCTCCGCCATGTCCATGCGCACGACGTCGATGCCCGGTCCGAAACGCTCGCGGGAGGAGAACTCGGGCCGGTCGTCGATCACGGTCACGTCGTACTCGAGCTGTGATGCCATCTTCGCGATCGCGAGGCCGACATGACCGCCCCCGGCGATGACGAGGCGTGGCTTGGTGACGATCGGCTCGATGAGGAGCTCGTGCGCATCGTCGAGTGCGATCGTGCGCGGCGTCGCCTGCCGCAGTGCATCGAGCGCCGCCTCTGTCGCGCGCGCGTCGAGCGCGCCGTCACCGAGCGACCCGCCGGTGGCGCCGTCGGTCTCGACGAAGAGCTTCCCGCTCGGCTGGAAATCCTTTCCTTCGCGGCGCAGGAGCGTCGCGAGCGCGACGGGCTTTCCACCGGAGGACGCAGCGAGAACATCGCCGAGCAGATCGCGTCCGCCGAGAAGCAGCGCGCGCTCGCCGGGTTCGACGGAGATCCACATCGTCCCACCGCACACGAGGCCGGTGTCCCATGCGAGGTCCTCGGTGAGCTCGTACTCGCGCAGCGACACCTCGCCGTTCTCGAGAACGCGCTTTGCCTCTTCGAATGCGTCGCCTTCGACGCAGCCGCCGCCGAGCGTTCCGGTGAGCCGGCCGAGGTCATCGACGAGCAGCTTCGCGCCGACGACCTGCGGTGTGCTCCCGACCGTGCGCACGACGGTGCACACCGCAAAGCGGCGCCCTTCGCGCTCGAGCTCGGCCATCCGCGCGTAAATCGCCCTCACGCGAATCATCTTAGGGTCGTTCGCCAGGCGGGAAAGTTCCCAGCCTCCGAGCACGCGCTCACTCGGTGCGCGCGAGGACTTTTTTCCGTGTCGCCGGTCGCAGGCGTCTTAATGCGGAGCGGTTTGCGCAAAACCAGTGATAGGGGCCAAACGGGGCTGCTGGCGCTCTGGATTTTGCGCAAACCGGAGCGTTCAAATCGGCTGACGCGAGGGCGTTCGACATGAGCCCGTTACACGCGGACACACCCGCGCTCGCCACGATGGGCGTGGCGTCGACAAGCTTGCGTCCCTTTACCCCACTGCTAGGCTCATCGCGCCGTCCATTGATTGGTCAGGGGGTGAATGTCCTGTGGACGAAACGGGAGGGACTACGTCTGATCCAGTAGCGGAACCCGACACGAGCAAACCCGCACTTTCAGTCACGCGACGCAACTTCCTCATCGGCGCCGGAGCTGGCGCAGCCGCGGCCGGAGTCGTTCTCGGTGGCGCGGTCGTCGCGAACAGAGCGATCAACCCGGAGACCACCACGACCACGACGACCACACCCGGCGGTCCGATCCCAGCAACGATGCGGCGGGTCGCACTCACCATCGACAACGTGAAGTACGACCTCGTTGTCGACAACCGCGAAAGCCTCTGGGAAACGATGAACTTCCAGCTCGGCCTCGCGAACTCGAACCTCGGCTGCGACCGAGCGCAGTGCGGCGCGTGCACGGTGCTCGTCGATGGGAAGGCAGTCAACGGTTGCACCGTCCTCAGCGCGCGACTCGGTCGCGGCCAGAAGATCGCCACGGTCGCCGGTCTTCCGACCGGGCCCGGCGTCGCAGGGCTGCATCCGGTCCAGCGCGCGTTCTGGCTCGACGGTGGATTCCAGTGCGGCATCTGCACGCGCGGATTCATCATGTCGACGGTCCAGCTGCTCGGGGCGATCCCGAAGCCGACGACGGCGCAGATCGCGGAAGGCCTCGCCGGCAACATCTGCCGGTGTGGCGAGTACGCGAAGATCTTCACCGCCGTCAACACCGCGGCCGCTGAGCTCCGCGGCGAGAAGGTCACGCACCTCGCGGCGCCCGTGGTCGTGAACGCCGCCGGCGTCGTCGAGGCAGCGCCAGGCGCTGCTGGCGTATCCAAGGAATTCCAGTTCGAAAAGCCGATGGGCACTATCGAGGACTACGACCCGTTCGAGCAGGCGCTCAAGAAGCGCGACGGGATCCTTGCCGTGAGCGGCAACGAGCGCAGCGTCACGATCAAGTGGGACCCAGCCAAGCTGGACGAGGCCAAGGTGCGCGCGATCCTTGTCGACCTCGGCCATGCGGCCAAGTAGGAGGGGTTAGAGATGGCACAGATCGAGGCAGTACGTGTCGTCCAAGATGCGGCCTACGCCGCGAGCTTGAGCGATCAGGACTGGTACGCGCTTGCCCAGGACCCCGCTTGGCAGGAGATGGTCTCCGAGCAGTCGGAGATGGTCGCGGGAGTCATCGCGCAGTACGGCAGCAAGCTTCCCGGTGGAGGCCAGAACGCGGCGCCGACCGAGATCCCGGTCTTCCGCCCCTTCCAGGTCATCGGCACCGACATCGCCCGCATCCAGGGCTACGGCATCGTCACGAACACCGGGACGTACACCGAGAACCTGCGCATGCCCGGCATGCTCTTCATGCGTACGCTGCGCAGCCGCTACCCGCACGCGAAGATCAAGTCGATCGACACCTCGGAGGCCGAGAAGATCCCGGGCGTCCGCAAGATCCTTCACCGCGGGAACCTGCCGGAGGAGTACAAGGACGTCTTCCTCGGTTCCGCGCTCCCGACCCGCTTCCTCTTCAGCGAGGAGGTCTTCGAGGTCGGCGCACCGATCGCCGTCATCGCCGCCGATAGCGAGCACATCGGCGATGTGGCGATCCGCGCGATCAAGGTCGAATACGAAGTGCTCCCCGCCGCTTTGGACATGATCGAGGCGATGAAGTCCTCGACGCCGAAGCAGTTCACGAGCAACCTCGACGGCACGACGATCGCGGTGACCGCACCGCTCGTCCGCGGCGACCCCACCACGGCGAAGGCCGATGTGGTCGTCGACAACGTGGCGAGGAAGTCGACCGAGCAGCACGTCGCTCTCGAGCTCACGAACTCGCTTTCCTACTGGGACGGCGACAAACTCAACATGACGTACACCAACCAGCACGGTCACGGCACGCGGTCGGGCCTCTCGCAGGCCCTCAAGCTCCCGCAGAACAAGGTCCGCGTGTTCCAGACGGGTTATCTCGGATCCGGCTACGGCTACCGCAGCGGCATCGACCTCTCGGAGGCCCACGCCGCCATCCTGTCGAAGCTCACCGGCCGTCCGATCAAGAACAACTACACCCGCTACGAGGATTTCGTCACCCGCACGCACCGACCCGAGTTTCGCAACGAGATGAAGCTCGGGGTCAACCGCGACGGGACGATCTCCTTCGGCATCTTCAAGGTCATCGCGAACGTCGGCGCGCAGCGCGCCGGCGCGGCCAACGGCTCGTGGGTCAACATGCAGGATCTGTACAAGATCCCGAACCTGCGCCTCGAGGCCGTCGACGTCATGACCAACAGCTACAAGTCGGGCCCGTATCGCTGCGTCAGCCACCCGAACGGGACGTTCGCCCTCGAGACCACGATGGACAAGGCCGCATACGCGATCAACATGGACCCGGTCGAGTTCCGGCTGAAGAACCTCAACGAGGTCGGCAACCCCGACACGAAGCGTCCGTTCAGCAACCCCGGTATCCGCGATTGCATCACCCAGGTCGCCACCGCGATCAACTGGAAGAGCGTCTGGCACGCACCCAAGGCCAAGCAGGTGCGGCCCGGCGTCTACCACGGCATCGGCATGGCGGCCCACCTCTGCAGCCACGGTGCCGGCAGCAACCCGTCCACCGGTCAGGTGATCATCAACAGCGACGGCAGCGTGCAGGCGGTCTCCGGTGTCACGGACATCGGCTCCGGCCAGCGCACGAACATGATGATGGTCGCGGCGGAGGCGCTGGGCGTCCCGCTGAACATGGTCACCATCACGCCGTACGTGGACACCGACAACACCACCGACAGCGGTGGCACCAACGGCAGCCGCATGACCAACACCGGCGGTCGTGGTATGTACGAAGCGGGTGTCGACGCTCGCAACCAAGTGTTGAAGTACGCGGCCGACAAGTTCAACGCCGACTTCACGACGGCGAAAGTGGACACCAGGGTCACCGCCGCCGACGTCGACATGGGGCCTGACGGCGTCGTCTTCATCAAGAGCGACCCGTCGAAGAAGCTGAAGCTTGACGCCATCGTTCAGTTCAAGGCCACCTCGATCATCGGCAAATCCGACTACCTGCAGCCCACCACTTGGGAGCAGGTCGCCCTTGCCGCGCACGCGGCCGAGGTCGAGGTCGACACGGTCACCGGCACGGTCAAGATCACCCGCTACGTCGCCGCCCACGACGTGGGCAAGGCGTTCAACCCGTTCTCGGTCAAGCAGCAGGTCGAAGGTGGCGTCGTGATGGCCACCGGAGCCGTGTTCACCGAGGAGCTCCTCATCGACAAGGCCACCGGGTTGCCGCTCAACCCGAACCTGCTCGACTACCGTCCGCTTTCGATCAAGGACGCGCCGCTCGCCGAGGTGATCATCGTCGAGAAGCCCAAGGCGTACGGCACGTTCGGTGGCCACGGACTGGGCGAGCCGCCCATGGGTCCGCCGGCGCCGACGATCGTCAACGCGGTCTACAACGCGGTCGGTGTGTGGGTGACAGAGATGCCCCTCACGCGCGACAAGCTGCTCGCCGCCCTCAAGGCGTCGAACTGAGTAGGGAGGAAAGAGCATGAGAGGGTTTGA
>WNGD01003976.1_pt1 | contig 14742 bp, 13 predicted proteins | sample 5400671 | NCBI WGS metagenome assembly WNGD01 (sample SAMN13153369, study PRJNA577476) | soil metagenome | isolation source: 40 cm soil or saprolite under grassland replicate 2 | place: USA:California | collected 2016-06-15 | reverse complement strand
AGACCTCGAAGTGGAGCATGCAGCCGACCATGCGCGCGTTGCCGGTCTTGCCCACGCGCCCGATCCGCTCGCCGGTCCTCACCCGTTCGCCGTCGTGGACGGAAGCCGGGTGGAGGAAGTGGGCGTACCGGTAATCGGTGCGGGTCCCGCGGCCGTCGATCACGACCCAGTTGCCGTACAGCTGCGGATCCGAGCCGCGCGCCTGAACCTCGCCGCTGCGCGCCGCGACCACGCGGGTCCCGCAGGAGGCAAACACGTCCTGGCCCTGATGGACGCGACCGCCTGAGCGGGGGGCGCCGAATCTCTGCACGGCGCCGCCATAGCCGTGCGGCCCGCGGACCGGGAACTTTGCGTCGAGGAGTCGGAACCCATGGGTGGCGTGGCCGGGACGCCCTGGCGCCTTGAGCTTGAACCGGTAGTGGCCGCGCGGGGCGGCGTGCCCCGCGGAGAGCATGCCGTTCCACCGCAGGCGGTGCGGCTTGTAGGGCAGCTTGCTCCGCTCGGTCCAGGTCTTCGCCACCCTGGCGCCGCGCACGACCTTCACCTTCACGTTCATGGCGCCGCGGGAGCGGAAGCGATAGCGAAGACTGACGCGGCGGTGCGCGTCGACGAACGCCTTGTGCGGCCGCACCCTGGCGCCGAGCAGGTCGAAATTCCCCGGCGCCGGGAGCCTGCGGGCGGGAACGATGCGCAGAACGTGAGGCGCGGCCGTCCCGTGCCCGCCCGAGTCCATCGGCCGCGGGTGTCCCGTGCGAGCCTGGTGGGGAACGATGACGTCCACCCGGTGACCGTTGACCGCGGTCGGCGTGGCCGGCACCTGCCCGGACTCGCCGCGGAAGTCGACCTCGGTGGTTCGGGCGAGGCGGCGACCGTCCAGCCGGACCTTGGATCCGACGGCGGCCTTGTGGCGGCCGGCGCAGCGCTCGAGACACTGGATGTCAGTGGCCCTCGGCGGTCGGGAGACGGAGGTCGCGTGGCTGCTCGCGGCGGCGCCGAGCGCGATCATTGCGGCGATGGCGCCGGCGAGTCCAAGGCGGGCGAGGTCGTTCAGGGCGCGTAGGCTAGCCGGCCACTAGCTCCAGCGGTCCCAATGCTTCAGGTGTTTGGTGATCGCCTTCAAGAAGTGTCCGCCCTGGTACCAGCCCGGCGCCGACCACTCCTCGATGTGCAGGTGGCAGGCCGTGGCGTCGCCGGTCTGGCCGACGACGCCGATCCGCTGCCCGGTGCGCACCCTCTGTCCCTGGCGGAGATGGGACCGCCTCTTCAGGTGCGCATACATCCAGTCGTGCCCGGTCTTCTTGCCGTCGATCACTAGGTAGTAGCCGGCGCCGCTTGCCTGGTAGGCCCTCCACTGCACGCGGCCACCGCGGGCCGCCACCAACGGGGTGCCGCATCGAGCCAAGACGTCCTGTCCCTCGTGGATGTGGCCCGACCGCGGGGCGCCAACCCCGTCGCCGTAGCTGTGACGGCCGCGAACCGGGAACTCGAAGCGGTGGTAGGAGAACCTGGCCTGTGTGGTCGATTCCATACTGCCGCTCTGGGGGCCGACGCGGAATTTGTAGTGGCCGTTGGAAGCCGGCTTGCCACGCCGGACTCCGCTCCATCTGGCGGTGTGGCTCGTATTCGGCGCCTGGGCGTGCTCGACCCAGCTGTCCACCACCGTGCCCGCCGGCCGCTTGACGACGTCGATCCTCACGTCGGTGGGCTCGCCGTTCGTGAACATGTAGGTCACCCTGGGCTTCTTCTTGCCGTAGTAGTAGGACCTGCGTGGCTTCGCGGAGGCGTCCCGGAGCTTGAAGTTCCCGGAGGACTGGATCTGCCCCGGCCCGACTATCTTGAGCACCTTGGGGGACGTGGCGCTGCGATAGGAGTCGGTCACCTTCGGCTTGCCGGTCGCCGCGCCGCCGGGCACCCTGGCCTTGACCGAGCGGCTGGTCACGGCGATCGCGTCGGCTGCCGTCCGGCCACCGCCATTGGCGTTGAAGAGGACCTTCGAAACGCCGCTGAGATGACGACCTCTCACCTGGATCTTGGAGTCGGCGGTGGCCTTGTGGACGCCGCCGCAGGTGGAGATGCACACGACGTCCGTGACCCTGGGTGTTTTGGGGGGAGTGACCCCGCCACCGCCGGCGAAGGCCACGCCGGCCCACACGGACAGCGATGCCACCACGACCGCCGCGGGTACCGCTGGTTGCCATCCGCGCCGAGCCGGCGCTATTCCCTTGGGCCTCAACGGAGCTTCTCTCTTTCTCCGGCCTGCGGGGTTAGCTGTCGGGCTCGCGCCGAAAGAGCGGCGCTACGGACGTGTTCGGTGTCCGATTCGCCCCCGGGACGGCTTTTCGACGCCGCCCCTTTGGTTCCCCCGTTCCGCTGCGGCTGGGCCGCATCGGATTCGGCAGGTCAGTTGGGCGGCGGCAGTATACCCGGGCAGGCGGGCGGACGAGCGGGTGGCGATTGCGATCGATCGATGAAAGATTCGCTAAGAGCGGCTAATACTTCTCGCTGAGAGTTCGCTAAGAGCGGAAAATCTCGGAGCTTCGGGCTGCGCATTCCCCCCCGCCGCTGCGGCGGCCGACCCGCCAGCGGTTTGCCTTCCACGTACAGAGCCAGATCGACATGGCGCCCGTCGGGGCCGGGGGCCGAGGCCGTGGAATCAATCATGTGCGCCCGCTCGACTATCATGCGCCGGCCGCGCCCGCCAGCGTGACGCCCGGTTTTGGGCCGAGCGCGAGTGATGGGGGCGGCTTTTCGCGGTCCGCCCGTGGCCGGCGTCCGCCCATCGAGATGAAGAGCTACGTAGCGACACCCCAGAACCGACAGCGCGACTGGTACGTCGTGGACGCGCAGGGCAGGACCCTGGGCCGGCTCGCCACGCAGATCGCCGAAACGCTTCGCGGCAAGCGCAAGCCGGAGTACACGCCGCACTGCGACACCGGTGACTTCGTGGTCGTGGTCAATGCGGCCAAGATCAAGGTGACTGGGAGCAAGCTCAACGACAAGCTGTACCACCGCCACAGCGGATATCCCGGGGGACTGCGCTCGCGCACCCTCGGCGAGATGCTCGAGCGGCGACCCGAGGAAGTGATCCGCAAGGCGGTCAAGGGGATGCTCCCCCGCAACCGCCTCGCGCGCCAGCAGCTGCGGAAGCTCAAGGTCTATGCAGGCGCCGAGCACCCGCACGAGGCGCAGAAGCCGCAGCAGATGGAGGTCGATGACTGATGGCGGACGACGAGCGCCGCGAGCCAGAACAGCAGGCCGAGGGCGGCAAGGACGAGGCCACGCCGGAGGATCAGGCTGCCCAGGAGCAGCCCGCGGCGGAGGAGCCGCGCGCGGAGGAGGGCGCCGCCGACGAGCCGCAGGGCGACGCATCCGAGTCTCCTGAGGACGAGGAGACGTCTGAGGCCGAGCCTCCGGAGGAGGTGGAAGCCGAAGCTAAGCCTTCCGAGGGTTCCGAGTCCGAGGAGCAGGAAAAGAAGCCTCCCGGAGCCGAGCTGGAGCCGATCACGATCGAGCCCCAGCGCGAGCTCAGCACCGAGGAGCGGGCGCGGATGGAGGCGGAAGCCGAGGAGCGGGCGCGGCTGGAGGCCGAGGCCACCGCGGAGGGTGGCGACGAGCCCGTGCCAGCGCGCGAGCCCGCCGTCGAGCTGGCCAGCGACGCGCGGATCCAGGCCACCGGCAAGCGAAAGACCTCGATCGCGCGCGTGATCCTGCGCGCCGGGAACGGCAGCTTTGAGATCAACAAGCGCAGCCTGGAGGAGTACTTCCCGCGCCACCAGCACCAGACGGCCGTTCGCCAGCCCCTGCTGACCTCCGGCTACGAGGGCAAGGTGGACGTCCGAGTACGGGTGCACGGAGGCGGCATCTCCGGGCAGGCGGGCGCCGTCCGTCACGGGATCGCCCGAGCGCTGACCGAGATCGATGGCGATCTGCGAGGAGAGCTGAAGCGACGCGGGTTGCTGACCAGGGACGCACGGGCCAAGGAGCGGCGGAAGGCTGGTTTGAAGAAGGCTCGAAAGCGCCCCCAGTTCTCGAAGAGGTAGTGACACCGAAGCTCTTCGGTACCGACGGCGTCCGCGGACTCGTCGGCAGGGAACTCACCGCCGAGCTGGCGCTGGCACTGGGCAGGGCGGTGGCGATGGAGAGCGCGGCCGCACGGCCCCAGGTCCTGATCGTCCGCGACACGCGCGAGTCCGGTCCGATGCTGGAGGCGGCGCTCGCGGCGGGGGTGGCCGAGGGCGGTGGTGACGCCTGGCTTGCGGGCGTCCTGCCGACGCCAGCCGCCTCGATCCTCGTCCGTCGGCACGGCCTCGACCTGGCCGCGGTCGTCTCCGCATCCCACAACCCCTGGCGGCACAACGGGATCAAGTTCTTCGGCGCCAATGGGCGCAAGCTGGAAGACGAGGCCGAGGCGGGAATCGAGCAGCGGGTCGTCCAGGGTGGCTCGGAGCCGGGAGTGGCCATCGGACGGGTCCGCGAGCTCGACGGAGCACTCGACGACTACCGGCGGGCGCTGCTCTCGGCCTTCCGCCTGAACCTCTCCGGGCGCCGCGTCCTGCTCGACTGCGCGAACGGGGCGACATACCGGGCCGCGCCGTCAGTCTTCGAGCGGTTGAAGGCGGAGGTTGAGACGATCGGTGCGGAGCCGGACGGGCGCAACATCAACGAGGGCTGCGGCTCCATGCACCCGGAGCTGCTGGCCAACAGCGTCAGACGCAGTGGCTCAGAGATCGGCTTTGCCTTTGACGGCGACGGTGACCGGGTGATCGCGGTGGACGCCCAGGGGGGCATTCGTGATGGCGACGAGCTGATCGCGCTCTGCGCCCGGCACCTAGCCGACAGCGGCGCACTCGAGGGTGGCGTTGCCGTGACTGTGATGAGCAATTACGGCTTCCATCGGGCGATGGCCGAGGCGGGCATCGAGGTGGCGACGACACCGGTCGGCGATCGCCAGGTCATCGCGGAGCTCGAGGAGCGCCGCTGGCCGCTCGGCGGCGAGCAGTCCGGCCACATCATCTGGAGCGAGTACGGGCCGACCGGCGACGGGATCGCCGCGGCGCTCCTGGTGATGCGGGCGCTCGGGGACGCGGAGCTCGCCGCGGCGATCCCGATGCAGAAGCTCCCGCAGGTGCTCGAGAACGTCGAGGTCGTCGACCGCGAGGCGCTCGACTCGGCGACCGCGGTCTGGGAGGCAGTCGATCGCGAGAGCGACGCCCTCCAGGGCCGCGGGCGCGTCCTCGTGCGCGCCTCGGGCACCGAGCCGCTCGTCCGGGTCATGGTGGAGGCCCCCACGGTGACCGAATGCACTGAGGTCTGCACGAGGCTCGTAACTCTCATCAACCAAGAGCTCGCGTAGCGCACTGGCTCCCCGTCGGCTCTACCCTTAACCGCCTGTCATGTGTGGGATCGTCGGATACGTAGGCAAGCGCCCCTGCCGCGACCTGCTGATGGCCGGGCTGGAGAAGCTCGAGTACCGCGGCTACGACTCGGCCGGCATCTCGCTGCTCGAGGATGGGCGGGTCGACTCAGTGCGGGCCGTCGGCAACCTCTCCAACCTGCGCGCCGCGATCGGCCTGAACGGCGGAGAAGGCGAGGGTGGCGACAGCGGCGGTGGCGCCGTCGCGGTGGCGGCGCCCCCGGCGACGATCGGCCTCGCGCACACTCGCTGGGCGACCCATGGTCGGGTGAGCGAGGAGAACGCCCACCCGCACGGGGACTGCGATGGCCGCATCCAGATCGTCCTCAACGGGATCATCGAGAACCACACCGAGCTGCGCCGCCAGCTCGAGGCCGAGGGCCACCGGTTCAGCTCCGAGACCGACGCCGAGATCATCGCCCACCTGATCGAGCGCCACGACGACGGCGACCTCACCGACGCGGTGCGGTCGGCGTTCGCCGAGCTGCGCGGCCACTACGCGTTCGCAGCCATGCACGCCGATCACCCTGACACGCTGGTCGCCGCGCGCCAGGAGTGCCCGCTGGTCGTCGGGTTGGGCGACGGCGAGACCTTCGTCGCCTCGGCGATCCCGGCATTCCTGGCCCAGACCCGGCGCGTGCTGCTGATCGAGAACGGGGAGATCGTCACCATCGGTTCCTCCGGGGCGACGCTCACCGGCCCTGACGGCAACACGGTGAGCCGCGAGGTCGAGGAGATCGACTGGGACCAGGACGCGGCCGAGAAGGGTGGCTATGAGACCTTCATGCTGAAGGAGATCCACGAACAGGCCGACGCGGTCGCGGAGACGATTACGGATCGGCTCGCCGACGTGGATCGCGTTGACCTCTCCGAGCTGGAGCTTCCCGACGACTTCATCGCCGGAATGCGGCGGATCGTGATCGTCGCCTGCGGCACCAGCTACCACGCCGGCCTGGTGGGCCGATACGCGATCGAGCAGTGGGCACGGATCCCGGTCGAGATGGACATCGCCTCCGAGTACCGCTACCGCGACCCGGTGGTCGGCCCCGACGACCTGGTGATCGGGATCACCCAGTCGGGCGAGACCGCCGACACGCTGGCCGCGATGCGGTTGGCCCAAGAACGGGGCGCGCGGGTGATGGCACTGACCAACGTCATGGGCAGCCAGGCGACCCGCGACGCCGACACGGTGCTGTTCACCCGTGCCGGGCTCGAGATTGGCGTCGCCGCGACCAAGACCTTCACCGCGCAGGTGGCGGCGGTGTACCTGCTGGGGTTGTGGCTGGCGCGAAGCCGAGGCAAGCTGCCCGCGGATCGGATCGCCGAGCTGATCGCCGAGCTGAAGGGCATCCCGTCGATGATCAGTCGCACGATCGAATCGGTGAACGACGGGGTGGAGGCGATTGCGGCGGCCGAGCACCAGGGTCGGTTCTTCCTCTACCTGGGCCGGAACATCGGCCTCCCTGTCTGCCTCGAGGGGGCGTTGAAGATGAAGGAGATCTCCTACATCCCCAGCGACGCCTACGCCGCCGGTGAGATGAAGCACGGCCCGATCGCCCTGCTCGATGAGTCCACCCCGGTGGTCTGCATCGCCACCGACAGCCCGATCCTGGACAAGGTCCTCTCCAACATGGCCGAGGTCCGCGCCCGCGGCGCCGACCTGATCGCGATCGCGACCGAAGGCTCGGAGCGCGTCGCGGAGGTCGCCGACCAGATCCTCTACGTGCCACGCACCGACTGGATCCTGCAGCCGATCCTGGCCATCCTGCCGCTGCAGCTGCTCGCCTACCGCGTCGCCCGGCTCAAGGGCCTGAACGTGGACCAGCCTCGGAACCTGGCGAAGACCGTCACGGTCGAGTAGGCATGCCGGCGTCGCCGAACCCGCCGCCGGCGGGGATTGGGATCGATCTACTCGACATCGGACGACTCGAGCGGGCGCTCGAGCGGAGGCCGCGGCTTGCCGAACGGCTGTTCACCGACGGCGAGCTGGCCTACGCGCGCTCGCGGCACCGGCCTGGACGCCACCTCGCGGCCCGTTTCGCTGCCAAGGAGGCGGCGCTGAAGGCGCTGGGCAGCGGGGCGCTGGCGCTGCGCGAGATCGAGGTTACCGGCGGCGACGACGAGGCGCCGCGGCTGCGGCTGCACGGTCGCGCCGCCGCCTTCGCCGGCGAACGCGGCGTCGAACTCCAAGTCTCGCTCACCCACTCGCAGAAGCTAGCCGCGGCGGCGGTCCTGGCCGTGCCCGCAGCAAGCGCCGATCCGTAAGAGTCGAGGACTCGACCGACCCGCGAGTAGCCGATTACGCTGCGCGCGAGATGGAAGCCTGGCTGGAGCCCGTGTACGACGCGACCGGGATGCGTGCGGCCGACGCCTGGGCGATCGAGCAGCAGCAGGTGCGATCGCTGGAGCTGATGGAGATGGCGGGCGGGGCGGTGGCCGATGCGGCCCGCTCCGCGGCGCGACCCGGTCCGGCGCGGGTCGTGTGCGGCAAGGGCAACAACGGGGGCGACGGGCTGGTCGCCGCTCGCCAGCTGGCGGACACCGGCTACGAGGTGGAAGCGCTCCTGGTGTGGCCCGCGGACCAGTTGTCGGCTGACGCGACGGCGAACCTCGGGCGGTTCGATGGCACCGCTCTCCAGGTCGGCCCGGGCGAGGTCGCGGCAGCGCTCGAGGGAGCCGGAGTGATCGTGGATGCGATCTTCGGCACCGGCTTCTCGGGAGCGCCGCGCGCCCCGGCGGACGCAGCGATCGAGGCGATCAACGGCTGCGGGGCCCCGGTCGTGGCAGCGGACATCGCCTCCGGCGTGAATGCTTCGACCGGCGAGGTCGAGGGAGCGGTCGTGGACGCCGACGTGACGGTGAGCTTCCACAGCGCCAAGCTCGGGCACTGGATCGCGCCCGGGAAGGCGCACACCGGGGAGCTTCGCGTGGCCGAGATCGGCATTCCCGCCGGGGCGCCGGGCGAGCCCGCGGGAGGCGTGATCGCGGACCGCGTGCTCGCCCTCGCGCCCCGGCGCGCGCCGAACACGACCAAGTTCGATTCCGGCCAGGTGCTGGTCGTGGGGGGCTCCCGGGGCCTGACGGGCGCCGTGTGCATGGCGGCGCAGGCGGCGATCAGGGTTGGCGCCGGCTACGCCACGGTGGCGGTGCCCGCCGACCTGGAGCCGATCTTCGAGGTCAAGCTGACCGAGGTGATGTCTCGCGGGTTCGCCGGAGCCGAGGGTCGCCTGGCCGCCGGCTCTGCCGACGCGATCCTCGAGGCCGCAGAGCGCGCGGCCGCTGTAGTGCTGGGCCCCGGGCTGGGGCGAGACGAGGACTCGCTGGGGTTGGCTCGCACGCTGGCGCGGCGGATCGAGGCGCCTCTCCTGATCGACGCGGACGGGTTGAACGCCCACGCCGAGGGCCTCGACTCGATCGCCGAGCGACCGGCGCCCACCGTGCTCACGCCTCACGCCGGCGAGCTCGGCCGCCTGCTCGGGCGCGAGTCCCGGGAGGTGAGCGAGCACCGGCTCGCCTGCGCGTGCGAGGCTGCGGAGCGAAGCGGGGCGATCGTCGTGCTGAAGGGAGACGACTCGCTGGTCGTGGGCGGCGGACGCCTCGCGATCAGCGCCGGAGACAGCCCCGGGCTCGCCACCGCCGGCACCGGCGATGTCCTCTCGGGGACGATCGGGGCGCTGCTGGCCCGCGGCATGGAGCCCTTCGCGGCAACCTGCGCCGGCGTCCACGCGCATCAGCGCGCGGGCAGGATCGCCGCGCGGCGGCTGGGCGCGGCCGAGTCGGTGATTGCGACCGAAGTGATCGCCGCTCTCCCGGCGGCGCTCGAGGTATGAGCGACCCTCCGGTCCAGCGCGCGGTGGCCGTCGTGGACCAGGGCGCGGTCGAGCGAAACTGCGCGCGGCTGGTCGACGAGCTGGGGGGCTCGCGACTCTGCGCCGTGGTCAAGGCGAACGGCTACGGGCACGGGGCGATCGAGTGCGCGCGGGCGGCGCTTGCGGGAGGAGCGTCGTGGCTGGCGGTTGCCGCGGCTGCGGAGGCCGTCGAGCTGCGGCGCGATTTTCCGAACGCCCGGATCCTGACCATGGGGGCGTTGACCGAGGCGGAGCTCGACCGGGCGCTCGGGGCGGACTCCGACGTGGCCGCATGGCGCGAGGGCTTCGCCCGCCTGGTCGGCGAGCGGGGGGCCGCGCTGGGCATGCGGCCGCGGGTGCACGTCAAGTACGACACCGGCATGGGTCGCCTTGGCGAGCGCGACCCCAACGCGGTGCTCGGGCTCGTCGACTGGGTGGCGGCCGACGATCGCCTCGACCTCGCCGGGGTGTGGACGCACTTCGCCACGGCCGACGAGCCAGCCTCGGGCTTCTTCGACGAGCAGCTCGGGCGCTTCGCCCGGCTGGCCGAGCGGGTACACGCCGAGCATCCCGACGTGCTGGTACACGCCGCCAACAGCGCCGCCACCTTGCGGGACCCCGCCTCCCACTTCGACATGGCTCGCTGTGGGATTGCGATGTACGGCCTCGACCCCTTCCACTCCGATCCCTTCTCCCGGGGGCTCGAGCCGGCGCTCGAGCTGCGCTCCTACGTCGCCGACACCAAGCGCTTTCCAACTGGGGCCAGCGCCGGCTACGGCCAGCGCTGGCGCGCTCCCGTTGACACCTGGGTCGGGGTGCTGCCGATCGGCTACGGCGACGGGGTTCGCCGCGGGCTCACTAACAGTGGCGAGGCCCTGGTGGGCGGCAGGCGATACCCGCTCGTCGGCACCGTCTCGATGGACAACATCACCGTCGACCTGGGCTCGGCCTCGGGCGTGGAGCCCGGCTCGCCGGCGGTGCTGATCGGCGCCCAGGGCGACGATCGGATCCTCTGCGAGGAGGTGGCTCGGCGCCTGGAGACGATCAACTACGAGATCACCTGCGGGATCGCGCCGCGAGTGCCTCGGCTGCACGTCAGCTCCGCCGGCCGGTGAGCGCCCCGATCCCAGAGCTCTTGGCCGGCGCTCCGGCCGTGCGCGCCTCTCGGCGGGCCCTCGGCGCGACCGAGGGGATCTGGATCGTCGGCGGCGCGATCCGCGATGCGGCCCTCGGTAGGGAGGTCAAGGACGTCGACCTTGCGGTCGCCCGCGACGAGCGGCAGGCGGCCAGCGCGATCGGCCGCGTGGCGGGCGGACCTGTGTTCCGGCTCTCAGAGGAGTTCGGCACCTGGCGCGCCCTGGCGGCTGACCGCGCCTGGCACGTGGACATCACCAGGATGCGAGGCGACGGGATCGAGTCGGACCTCGCGCTGCGCGACTTCACGGTCAACGCGATCGCCGCCCGGCTCGCCGACCCGGCCGCCCCCCTCGTTGACCCGCACGGCGGCCTCGCCGACGTCGAGTCGCGGGTCCTGCGCGCCGTCTCCGTGCGCAGCTTCGCCGACGACCCGCTTCGGATCCTGCGCGCGGCCCGGATCGCCTCCGGCCTGGGGCTCGAGATCAACGAGGAGACCGAGGCGCTCGCCCGCGCCGAGGCCGGGCGGGCGGGCGAGCCGGCGGGGGAGCGCCAGTTCGCCGAGCTGCGCCTCCTGCTCATGGGCGCCGACCCAGTCGGGGGTTTGCAGCTCCTCGAACGGCTGGGGGCGACGCCGGGCCTGCTGCCGGAGCTCGAGGCCCTTCGCGGCGTGGAGCAGAATCCCTATCACCACCTCGATGTTCACGGGCACACGATGGAGGTGCTTGCGCGGTTGATCGAGGTTGAGGCCGAGCCCGAGACCTTCGCCGGCGAGCGGGCGGGGGCGGTCGGGCAGCTGCTCGCCGAGCCGCTCGCCGACGAGCTCACACGCGGCGGGGCGCTGCGCTTCGCCGCCCTCTTTCACGACCTCGGCAAGCCGGAGACGCGCACCCTCGGCGAGGGAGCCCGGGTGCTTTTCATCGGCCACGATCGTGCTGGCGTCCGCATTGTCCGGGAGCTCTGCTCGCGCCTGCGAGTGAGCCGCCGCCTCAGCGACTACCTCGCCAACCTCACCCTCAACCACCTGCGGCTCGGCTTCCTGGTCCATGAGCGGCCGCTCTCGCGACGCCACGTCTACGACTACCTGCGAGCCACCGACCCCGACTCGGTCGACGTCACGCTGCTCACGGTCGCGGACCGGCTCGCAACCCAGGGCGAGCGCACCCGGCGGGAGGCGGTCGACGCCCATCTCGAGCTGGCCCGCGAGATGGTCGCGGAGGCCCTGGCCTGGCGCCGCAAAGGCCCGCCGCGCTCACCGATCCCGGGTGACGAGCTGGCGTCGGAGGTGGGCGTCGAGCCAGGCCCGGAGCTCGGCCGTCTGCTGGGCGAGATTGAGGCGGCGGTGTTCGCGGGCGAGGTCACCACGCGCGAGGAGGCGATCGCGCTGGCCCGGCAATTGATCCGGGGGTGACCGCGGACCCGGCGGCACCGACGCTGCCGCCGGTTTGATTTAGGCTGCCGCTCCGCATGGCGAGTGATTGCCTGTTCTGCGGGATCGTTGCCGGGGAGGTGCCGGCTCAGATCGTCGACTCCGACGAGCACACGGTCGCGTTCATGGATATCAACCCGGCGACCCGGGGCCATGCGCTGGTCGTGCCCCGCACCCATAGCGCCGATCTGTTCGAGATCTCCGAGAAGGACCTGGAGCGAACCACCCTCTCCGCTCGTCGCCTGGCGCGCAAGATACGCGCCGCTCTGGAACCGGACGGGTTCAACGTCCTCAACTCCTGCGGGCCGGTCGCCTGGCAGACGATCTTTCACTTCCACCTGCACGTGGTCCCGCGCTACGACGACGATCCCTTGAAGCTGCCCTGGATACCACGCGGCGGCGAGGCCGAGGAGATCGCCGCGCTGGCCGATCGGATCCGGGAGGCGACCCCGTGAGCGACCGCCCGGTGCGCCTCGAGCGTGACGGCGCCGCGGCGGCGATGATCCTCCACGACCCGCCGCTGAACCTGTTCGGCGCGGCGGCCTTCCAAGCGCTCAACGAGTGCCTCGACGAGATCGAGGGCTCTGACGCCCGGGCGCTGGTCTGGCGTGCCGAGGGAAAGGTCTTCACGGGCGGCGCCGACGTCAACGTGTTCCAGCAGATCGTCGATGCGGGCGGCGACCGCTCGGAGCTGAGCTTCGAGCCCTTGCTCGGCGCCGTGCGGCGAATCGAGGCCCTGCCGATCCCGACGCTGGCGCTGGTCCACGGCCTCTGCCTGACCGCCGGGCTAGAGGTCTCGCTGGGGTGCGACATGATCTGGGCGGGCGAGTCGGCTCGCTTCGGCCTGGTCGAGGCCGTGGTGGGCCTCACCCCTGGCGCCGGCGGTACCCAGCGAATGGCCGAGCGAGCGGGTCCGGCGCGAGCCCGGGAGTTCGTGATGTCCCAGGGCATCTACGACGCGGCGACGCTGGAGGGTTGGAACGTCGTCAACCGCGTGCTCCCCGACGACCAGCTGCTCGAGAAGGGGATGCGGTTCGCGCAGCGGCTGGCGGCCGGCCCCACCAAGGCGCACGCGGCGACCAAGCGGATCGTCCGCGCCTACCTGGAGGGCGGTGTCGACGATGCCGACCGAGTGACGCCGGAGGTCGCCGGTGCCCTGTTCGAGACCGAGGACCTGCAGCGGGCCGTCAAGTCGTTCCTCACCGAAGGCCCGGGCAAAGCCAGCTTCGAGGGGCGTTAGGCGCGCGTCGCGTCCGCCAATGCAGCCCGCTACGCTCTTCGGCGCGAATGGGTAAGGAAGAAAAGATCGAGATGGAGGGCGAGGTCACCGAGGCCCTGCCCAACACCATGTTCAAGGTCAAGCTCGACAACGACCACGAGGTCCTTGGGCACATCTCGGGCAAGATGCGCCGCCACTACATTCGCATTCTCCCCGGCGACCGGGTGAAGATCGAGCTCTCGCCGTACGACCTGGACCGTGGCCGGATCACGTACCGCTACAAGTAACGAACCGGCGCATACCGGTTGCCGCGGGCATCTGGCGCCCGCCGCGGGTCACAGGGGCTGACCGAGATCGGCGCTCGCGCGGCCCGCCGGAGCCGCATCTGCGCTCACTCTCGGGGTTGGGGCTCGCCCAGGTAGCTCCGAGTCGCGCTCTTCACCGGCTCGGCCATCTCGAGGATCAGGCTGGTCCAGGCGAAGTCGGCGGCGCCGAGGCCCTCCCCGGTGCGGGGGTGGTAATACTCGCGAAGCCCCTGCGAGAGCACCGCATCGCCCAGTCGGCGCGCCATCTCCTCGGCCTCGGCGCGGTAGCCGAGTCGGACCAGGCCGATCCACAGCATCCACGCGGCGTTGAGCCAGGTGGGGCCGCGCCAGTAACGGCGCTTCCAGCCCCGCCCGCGCCCCGGCACGAAGCTCCGCTCCGCCGCGGAGACCGAGGGCGGCGGCACCGGCAGCCAGAAGCGCCTCGGATCCAGCAGGTGCTGTTCGCAAAGTCGCCGCCCGATCGCCTCGGGCAGGTCGGGCAGGGCGAGCGGCGCCAGCGCGGCCCAGGTCTCGACGGCGGGGCGCAGGCCGCCCGGCTGCGCCTCGTCCAGGAACAGCCCTGTCCGCTCGTCCCAGAGCCGATCGACGAGCGCGGGGGTGATCGAGGGCTCGCCCATCGCAAGGCGGGCGAGCCCCCACAGCACGTTGGTGGAGACCTCGCAGAGCACGGGTCCGCCGGCGTCTCTGATCCGCCGCGCATCCCAGCCGAACCGCCGGTTGCGGGCGACCAGCAAGGGAAAGCCCAGTCTCGCGTGCGCCCGCCGACCCCATACCGGATCGAACTTGGGCGAGGAGTCGAGGCCCGACTCGTCCGGCTGAACGAGCCACAAGAGGCCGTCGCGGTCCAGGTCCCGGTTCGCAACGAGCCACTCGTGGTGGTGGGCGATGCGCGGCTCGGCGGCCGGGTCCCCGACGGCGATCCGCCACGCCCAGGCGAGCAGCGGGGGCTGGATCGTCCCGGTCATCGGCGCCGAGCGCGAGGCGACGTTGTAGTAGAGACGGCGCCGGAAAGAGATCGCGTGGTCCCAAAAGATGACGTGGCCGACGAACCCATCGGGCCGACCGGCGCGCAGAAGCGTCTCGAGCTCGGCGCGCGAGCGCTCCGGGTCGAAGCGCCGCCAGACGATCGCCGCGAAGCACGAGTCCCAGTACCACTGCCACGGGTAGCGCGTCGGGCTCGGGCGCGTATAGGCGTAGTGAACCCCGTCGCGTTCCCCCTGGGCCCAGCTCGCCTGGAGCACGCGGCCGGCCAGCGCGGAGAGTTGCTGGTTCAAATGGCCGTGCGGCGCATGCCGCGCAGGGCGAGCGCGGTGAGCACGGCCAGCAGGCCGGCGAGTGCGAGCAAGCCCGGCCACGTGTCGCCCCAGGTGACA
>WNGD01008906.1_pt1 | contig 14744 bp, 11 predicted proteins | sample 5400671 | NCBI WGS metagenome assembly WNGD01 (sample SAMN13153369, study PRJNA577476) | soil metagenome | isolation source: 40 cm soil or saprolite under grassland replicate 2 | place: USA:California | collected 2016-06-15 | reverse complement strand
TAATAATAAAAGTATTCTCTAATCTTCTCTTTAAAAAGAGAAATACTTATGAAAAGCAGAAAAAGATGTCTGCTTGTTTGCCCGTCTACGATGTGGAGTAAGTTGAGCAGTTTTGATGACGGAAAATAATACACGAGGTGGGGAAGTCAGACACGTATCCCGTGGGGGCGGGTCTCCGTCAGCGGCTCCTGACACACCGGATGAGTAAATGCGCATAGTTGGAGGAATGTACTGCTAACCTGAGCCAGTAATAGATCTAACAAAGTCAAGCTTTAAGTATGGAGGATTTCTCTCATGCCAGTGAACCCAACCTATCCTGGTGTTTATATCCAGGAAATTCCGAGCGGTGTACGCACTATCACAGGAGTTGCGACCTCAATCACGGCTTTCGCCGGGAAAGCCCCACGCGGTCCTGTCAATAAAGCGGTACAGATTCTTAGCCTCAGAGATTATGAAATCAAGTTTGGTGGTTTGTCCGAGGATTCAGATATGAGCTATGCCGTAAACCAGTTCTTCCTCAATGGTGGTACTGAGGCATGGATTGTGCGGCTCGCTAAGAACGCTAAATCAGCTTCTCTAGACGTGCAAGGTAGTAGTATTACGATTACTGCGCTTGACGAAGGCGAAGACGGCAATAACATTCAAGTGCTGATCAATGATCCATCTACCGATAAGACTATCGATCAGGGGAGATTTAATCTGACTTTAAGTTATCTTCCGCCAGGCAACCCGGCGAATAACAAAATAGAGTCATATAAAGGCCTCTCGATAGATCCCCGTGATCCTCGCTATATACTTGATGTCGTTAATGGCGACTCGCAGCTTGTAGTGGTGAGCGTAGATGGGAACTTAACAACTCCCACGGCCAGTCTGCAACCGGGCAAGCTCAAGACTGGTGCATTTGGACCACATGACCTCGATACTTTTCCAGACGCGACCCACAACAGTTTTAAAATTGGCTTCAATGGTAAACCTGCCGAAACGATAGTCACTCTGGATAATGCCATCGCCGTTGGCAACAATTTAGGTGAAAAACTGAACAATATTGCTTCACGTATCCAGCAGAAGGTACATGATCTTAAGGCTAACTTACCTGCATGGAGAGACTTTACCTGCACTGTTGCTCCAGACGGGACGGCATTGATATTCTCCTCGGGTACAATCGGTTCAGGTTCATCTGTCGAGGTGGCTGATCTTGTTGCTGCTGATCCTACCCACGCCAGCATTTTTACCCAATTGCATCTAGATAATGCAACCATAGTGCCCGGAAGTATTCCTAATCCTCCTGGACCTTTAGGGCCACAACCCGGTAAGCTCACCAGTGATGTGTTTGGAGCAACCGACCTTGATACTTTTCCAGATGGCCCTAGTACTAGTTTGCATTGTGAAATGAACAAACGGGCTTGAGAAGAGGGTTTTATATCAAGCAAGCGGTGATTGAGTGGATGCGTTTTCTTCTGACGGGAGGTGGGGCTTACTTCGGCGATCCGGCCCTCGATGCCCGCACGCCAGCGATACCCGCGTCGGAAGCTGCGCGTGTGTTCTAAAGCTTGTCGTTCTTCTGAGAGTTTGCCCGCCGCCGGGATGGCCACCCGCTTGACTCCAGCGGCCTTGAGGCGCTCCTCCGTCTCTGCGGAATGCACCCCTCGGTCACCAGCTACCAGATTCGGTGGATGTTCAAAAAGCGCGATGTGGTGTGCCACTGCTTCTATCGCCTGCCCATGCTCCGTCGGGTGTTGCAGGATCTGGTAGCGCGTCACGAGGCCCCCATCGACTTCATCGAGCACGACCTGCCGACCAAACTCAACCAACGCCCCGCCCTTGTGACGCGGGATAGCACGGGTGTGCGGTTCGAATAAGCTGAGCACTTTCTGCTCCGAGGCCATCTTCTTGCCCTCCAGCACGCGTCTGCGCGTCTGGGCGATCACGCGCTCCACCAGCGGCAGCACCTCTTGCGCCTGGCTGAGCAGACGCCTGGCCTGCTGCCCTGTCTGCCCAGCCAGAGCCGCCATCACCTGCTGACTTTGGCGGACCATCTGCTCACTCGTCCTTATCAGCTTCTGATAGAGTTCCTTTTGTTGCGCTTCTTTGTCCTCGGCTTTGCGTCGCAATTGCCGATGCAGGGTTTGAGCCACCCGCCGTGCCGTGCGCAGCCGCGAGCGACAAGCCTGCTGCACGTTACTCGCCTGGTCTTCGACCAGCCCTTTGGCCCGCTGCACGAAGCGGGAGAGCACGCGCACGCCATCCACGAGCAAGCCGCTGTCGGTGGGGTGATGGATCTCAGTCTGCACGCAGGTGGCGTCTAGCCGCAGCTTGCGCCCTTTGGTCACTTTGGCCTGTTTGGCGAGCTTCACTACGCGATCATTCAGGGCGTGGAGCGTTTCGGGGCGTAACGTCTGCTGGAAGTCGCCAGAGTGTACTGCCATCGGGCACCCCATGAAAAGCCACTCGGCAGAACCAGCGCAGCACCAGGCTATCCTTGACTCGTCCTTCCAGCTCGATGTCACTCCACTGATAGAGGTGTTTGAGGATGAGCATGCGCGAGCCTCACTTCGACAGGCGTGGAGTGTCGCCCATGCACCAGCGTGTAACGATGTCGCTTGCCAAAGTCTTCCCGCACTGATCGGTAGAGCTGATCGTCATCGAGCAATCCATCCAACGTTCTCAGCACTGGATCGATCTCCGCTGCCAACTCGGGCACCTGGGCGAACACATCTTCAGCCGCCCCTCGCTCTTTTGGGCCCGCTCGTGCGCCCGTTCCACCTGGTTCGCCAGTGCTTCTACCTCGGCAACTGAGACGTGGCCTGCTGCCTGCCTCACACTGCTGATTGCAGGTGCCGGCTGGAACCCCAGCCGACAGAACCAGCGTAGCACCAGGCTGTCTTCCGCTTGCTCCACGATGTGCTGCTCGCTCCAGTCATACAGGTACTTGACCAGCAGGAGGCGCAGCAGGACTTCTCCTGAGGTCGCTCCTGCATCCAGCCCGTCCAGCTTCGCGCACGCCTGCATGAGGTAGGAGACCGGATCTTGATGGTTCAAGACCTCGGTCCCCCCCTCCCGAACCGGACGGGCAGCTTGTCACTGCATCCGGCTCTCACGGAATCTCCTACGTTTCACTGGTGGATAAGGGTTGTATGCCAGATCAGAAAGACGCAATCTATCGTATTCTCCACGATGGATCTTCTGATGACATGGGGCACAAACAGGGAGTTGCTTACGGTTGAGAGAGCGTAAGAGAGCGTTGATGCCCCCTGCTTTCTCTTGGCCCATTTTGCGAATGTGGCGGACATGGTGCATTTCTACCTGGTTTGGGTTGTTACAGATGCAGCAAGGCATCCCCAGTATGGAGCGGGATCGCAAACGGATGCTCTTGTGAAGCAGATCGACGGGCGCATGGTCTTTGGGAAAGCCGTTGCGTTGCTTTTTCCAGTCGCTATTGTGATAGAATGCAATCTGACGTTCCTGTTTTCCAGCTTTCATCTGGATGGTGGGGATAGTGCCGAACTGTTGGAAAATCTGGCGGAGAGAGCACTTGAATTTGGCCGCCAATGTCTGGGCGAGAGAGAATTTCAGAATATATTGGATGCGGGACAGGTACGAGAAGTTATCAGTGAAGCGATAATAGCTTTGTATTCCTCGGTTGATACTGCTGTACCAGAGGATGAGTTGACGCACCTCCAGGTATATCCATTCCTTTTTCGCGGTTGGCTGTCCCGTAGGGGTGCAGAACCCTTTGGTATGGAGTCTGTTGGTGAGGTCCGTCAGGGGAGCGTTCATAACAGTCTCCGAGCCGGTTGAGCGGCGTCGGATAGGCCGTGCTGTGCCGTTACGAGTGGTAACCACCCGTGGTACTCCTCCTCTTCCGATGGAGAGGTCCGTCCCCAGGAAGCGGGCCTGTGCTTCGCGAGCGTGAGTGATTTTGGTCTTTTCCGGCGAGAGCGTGAGTTTGAGGTGGTGACTGAGGAAACTGGCAAGCTCCTCTTTCACTTCCTCGGCCAGACGGCGTGGCCCAGCAATGCCGATGAGCCAGTCATCGGCGTACCTCACGTATTTGATGCGGATAAAGGTGGGATCGTCAACCACGACCGCCGGGGTGCTTCTGATCTGCTGTACGAGTTCCCGAAAGGCTTTGGTGCGTGTGGCTCCTTTCTGGACGAGACGAGCTTTCTGAGAGGAAAGTTTGCGGTAAAGAGGGTTGACCTGTTTTTGTTTGCCCCCTTGTTCCAAGCGCGTGCGTATCCCTTGCACTTTTTCGTCCAGTTCGTGCAAGTAGACATTGGCTAAGATCGGGCTTGCCAAGCCGCCTTGGGGGCTACCTATCAGGCTGTCGTGTGCGGTTCCTTGCAGGTCAAAGTATCCTGCTCGGAGCAGCTTCCAGATGAGGTTGAGGAAGCGTTCATCTCGAATTTTTCGGCGAAGTAAGGCGACAAGAGTTCCATGTTCGATCTCATCGAAACAGGATCGGATGTCTCCTTCCAAGAACCAGTTAAGAGCGGGCCATTTCCCGCGAATTTCGCGCAAAGCCGTATGACAACTGCGGTTGGGGCGGAAGCCATGACTGGCATCGTGGAAATACGGTCCCTGTGGGCTATCGTAGATGCATTCGAGGATGAGACGAATGACCTCCTGCACGATTTTATCGCGTGTCGAAGGAATTCCTAATTTTCTCATCTTTCCATTTGCTTTGGGGATGAAAACGGTCCTGACGGGCTTGAACTGAACTTGTTCAGTTCGCATCTGTTGGATGATCTCGGTGATCATTTGGAGAGAGAAGCCGTCAAGCGTTTCTCCGTCGGTCCCCGGCGTCATATTTCCTGGGGCGGATTTCATCCTTTCGTAGGCGAGAATGTAGATGTCCTCCTTGTAGAGGAGGCGATAGAGATGATCGTTGGTCCATTCCCTGTTGGTGTTCAGTTGTCGCAGGCGCTCTAATCGCTGTAAGGTCTTTTCTGACTCCTCCAAGTCAACCTCCTGTGATTGTCGCTGATTCCCTAGAACCCTTCCCGCCTGAGAGAGCGGTACTATGGTTCCTCTGTGACCATGGCCCTCGCGGGCTGTAGGTCATCCCCAAGTTACAAGAGAAGACTCGTTCCGTGTTTCAGGTGGCCCGTCCGTCGTTTCCCACTCCTTGTGGGCTGGTCTCAGTGGGAGTTTTACCAGGAACTATCAGCTTTCCCCGCAACACTGAGCACAGGCGATCATATCGTATCCTGTGGGCTACCGCGTTTCCCCCACGACTAGGCTTTAAACAATTCGGTCTTCACCACACACGGCCTAGCTGACCGACTTCTGGCTTGCGATACTCAAGCTTCATCGGCCTTACTTACATCATGCTTTTGTCCCCCCGCTCCTTTCGGATGAAGGTGTCCCTGCACAGTTGCCCATGCAAGTAAGATGCTGCTTTAATCACGTTACTCCAGTGATGCCTCTTCCTTGAGGCAGAATCTTCTCTGCCGCATGGGCGCAATGAAAGAGCGGATCTTACCAGGACCGGGTCAGTTTCCACTGCTCGTGCCGCGGCCCGAATGAAAACTTCTTCTGCTTGCCTGCGTTCTTTTTCCATCATGCTCTCTCCTCTTTCGACTTCTTGCTTCGATTCTACCACTGATCGCAGGCGCTTCTGTGACTAGCAGCAATTTGTGGCGCTGAGAAAAAGCATTTTCTGGCGCAATGAAGCATATCCTGTCGTCTTGCCTTGCTCAAGTGTTTCAGACAATGATACCAACGATAAAGCATATCTTGTCTGAAAGTTGTTAAAGAACCATAATGTGCCTGAAAGTCCTACCTGGGTGAGATGTTTCTCTCTTTTTCGTGTGTAATTGGTACAAACAGAAAAACATACGAAGAAAAGGAAGCCACAAGCATGTTGAGTGATGAAATGTTTGAGGTCTGGTGCCTCCAGCAGGGTCTTTCAGAGCAGACAAAAGCTCTCATTCAGCGTATTCGCTCTTCCCCACCTTCACGCCTGGTCCGGGGAGCAGCTGGCAATGTTAGCGGTCGTTATCCCAGTAAAAAAATGGGATGTACTATCCAATTTGAGAGTCACCGAGGAGAGTTGGCCTTCATTTATCAAATGGAACACGATCCCGCTGTCCTGGCATTCTACGACCAACCCGAGCCTATCAAGCTCACCTATCAGGGGAAAACAGGCAGGCAGGTGGGACTGTTTCATACTCCAGACTTCTTTGTTCTGCGAGAAGATGGCGGGGGATGGGTTGAGTGCAAAATGGAAGATCAACTTCCCCAACTTGCTGAACAGATGCCCCATCGCTACGTGCGCACTTCTGATGGAACCTGGTCGTGTCCTCCAGGAGAGGCATACGCGAAAGCGTTTGGTCTGACCTATCGCCTTTTCTCCAGCGCTGAGATTGATTGGGTGTACCAACGCAATCTTCGTTTTCTGGAGGACTATCTCCGTTTTTCCCGTGCTCCCGTCGAGACCGAGATTTCCACTGCCATTCGTACACAGGTCATGAGCAAACCAGCACTCTCGCTCCTGGAGTTGCTTGAGGGCCTTCAAACAGGCACGCCAGACGATGTCTACGCGCTCATTGCCTGTGAGCAATTGTATGTGGATCTCTCTCTGGCTCCACTGGCTGACCCTGCTCATGTGCAGGTCTTTGTAGACCAGGAGCAATCGGCTGCGTACAGCACGCTGAGTCAGTCGTCCTTTCACCTCTTTCCTGGCTCGCCTTCCCGCAAGCTGCTTCCCGGCACCATGCTCTGGTGGGATGGGAAGCCCTGGCGAACGCTCAATCTGGGCGAAACAGCGGTGACCCTGCTCTCTCCTGAAAAACAGGTGATCGATCTGCCTATCGAGATCTTTGAAGACTTGTTACGACAAAACAAAGTGACGATAGCCACACCTGATCCTTCTGACCCTAAGCTCGCCCAGGAGCATGAACTCTTGCTGTCTGCCTCTCCTTCGCAATTGGAAACTGCCACCTACCGCTACAAGATATTGGGGCGGGCCTTACCAGAAGAAACAATCGTCCCGGCAAGAACCTTGCAACGATGGCGATGCGCGTTTCGCACAGCGGAAGCCATTTACGGACATGGCTTCGTTGGCCTCATTCCTGGACAACATCGCCAGGGAAACCATCTGCCGCGCCTGAGTCAAGAGGCCGATCAGTTGCTTGAAAAGTACATTAGTGAGCATTACGAAACGCTGAAACAGCAGTCAAAAACCGCCGTCTACCTGCTGTTTGAACGAGAAGCCAAAGAGCAAGGACTCCCCGTTCCCAGCTACCGGACCTTTCTGGATCGCATCGCGAAACGGGATCGGCAGGAACAAACGCTCAAACGACAAGGGCCGCGTGCTGCCGCTCAGCATGACCCCTGGGTGTGGGAGCTAGAGCAAACGACGCCAAAACATGGAGATCGCCCGTGGGAAATTGTGCATATGGACCATACGGAGTTGGACATCGAGCTAGTAAGTGCACGCACAGGGCAGTCGCTCGGTCGTCCCTGGGCGACCTTTGTGATGGATGCCTACTCTCGGCGTCTGCTCGTCGTGTATCTGACCTTTGATCCTCCTTCATACCGTTCTTGCATGATGGCGCTCCGAGAATGTGTATGGCGCTACGGTCGTTTCCCTCAGACGCTGGTGGTAGATGGTGGCCCTGATTTTCGCAGCGTGTACTTCGAGGCGCTGCTGGCCTACTACTCATGTACGAAAGCGAGCAGGCCCTGGGCGAAGCCACGCTATGGGTCCGTGTGCGAGAGGTTATTCGGTACTGCGAACACACAATTGGTGCATACACTCACCGGTAATACACAGATCACCAAGCAGGTGCGCCAGGTCACAAAATCAGTCGATCCGAAACAGCACGCTGTCTGGACACTCGGTGATCTCTATCGTTACTTCATGATCTGGGCGTATGAGGTCTATGACACCACGCCTCATCCTGCCTTAGGCATGAGTCCACGCGAGGCATTCAGAACAGGAATGGCAAGGAGCGGCGAGCGGATGCACTGTTCCATTGATTACGATGAGACGTTTCGTTTCTTCTCCCTCCCAACAACCCCCAAAGGGAGCGCACAGGTCGAGCCAGGGAGGGGCGTCAAGATCAACTACGTGTATTACTGGTCTGATGAATTTCGACCGGCAACCATTGAGCATACGCAGATCCCGGTTCGATACGATCCACAAGTTAATATTAGTAGTCGAGCGTAGCCGTAGTACCTCTTTCCTGTTTCGTTTACAACATCCCTTTTCAGGCGTATTCTTCACTGAAGAATGGTGTGGTGAATATGTGGAAAGTGCAGGAAAGAATATGCCAACAGTAACCTCTCTAACACAACAGTCGAAAATGCCTTCACAGGTTCGTCGGGTGCGCGGCCAAGCAGGCGATCTCTACGAACTCATCTTTCTCGATCAACAAGATCGGATCATTGTTCCGCTTACCGAGTGGTATCGCTTGCGCAAAGACCAAGGACCGACGAGCACGAGAAGTACCTACCTCGCTTGCCTTCAGTCTTACTTCGCATTCCTCGCAGAGAGTGGATGCCCTTGGAATGCGCCTCCAGAACGGTTGCGCCAAACGTTAATCGCGTTCCATCGTGACCGTCTCAAGTGCCAAATCCGTCCCCACAGAGATTCAGATAGCGTTGAAATTACGCTAACCCGCGAAACGCCGCTGCGAGAGAGCACACTCAAGGTCATGCGCGCAGCCCTGCGCGATTTTTACCTGGTCATGAAAGAGGCCGGGCTGTATGCTTTTGCGAACCCACTTTCCTCGGACATGCTTGTGGCGCTCAAACGCGAACAGGAACGCACGCTTGGAAACCGTGGTGCTCCTGATCAGGCAGGAATACGGGAAGAGACGCATGAGCAGTCCCGGCGGCGACCGACGGCCTTTCTTCATCAGCACCAACCCCAGGGGTGGAAACCCGAGGTACGCAAAGAGCTGGCTGATGTGCGTCAAGGTATCCATGCCGTGCTGGATGCTCTGCTGGATAACCCGGAGGTTTCTCTTCGTGAGAAAGCGGTGCTTCATCTCTTGCAATCTACTGGAGCCAGGCTTCACGAAGTTGCCCTCATGACAGTCGGAGGGTATCAAAACAAGGGGATTGCTGGCCAGGCGCAGGTCATGAACAAGGGCAGCTATGGACGCGAAGTCAAAACCATCTACTTTGCCCACAACCCTCGCGTTCAGGAGGCACTCAACGCGTATTTTGAGCAGATGAGACCACTCCATGATTCAAAGGGACGCCGCCGACTCATCGACATTGATCCGAACTCCCCTCTCTTCTTGACTGAACGGGGGACAGCCTACTCTCCGAATGTGTTTCACTGGCACTGGTATCGCCACTCCACGCCGCTCCAGACCCTTTGCCCGGTTCGTTTCTCCCCACATGATCTGAGGCATCTCTTCGTCACAGAGTACCTGATCAAGCTCAAACTGGCGTGTGGAGCTGGCAGCGAATCCTTTGATTCGGAAAAATATCTGCGCGAACGAGAGGCATTCGGTAAGACCATCATGGCCTGGCGGAGCATCCACACGATTGATATTTACGATCAGTCGCGTTCTGGGGAAGCGATCTTTTCTGTACTTGCAGGCTATCAACAAGATCTTGCCCAGCGTCGCTACGCCATACAGTCACCACAGGTGCAGCCCTTCTCAAAGCCTGGTGTTGGGGTCGAAGCTCCGCCTCAACCCATCGAGGCGTCACCCGTCGTGTGGATGCATGATGAAGAGACGCTCAACTGGATCAAGAGCATGGAACAACAGACCGACCAACTCTGGTAGCGGCGGAAAGAAGAGGGAAACGATGACCACAGATATTCACGCCACGCCTGCCAGAAGCTGTTCTCCAGAACAGCTTGATCGTGTTCCACGGTTGCATTTTAACAACCCGAAGGAGCGAGCAGCCCATATTCAGGCGTTTTTGGCATGGCTGCCACCGATTCTCAAAACTGCTCCTGGTATGTGTTGGGAACGGTTGCCAAGCCAGGTCATGGGCTATCTCATCCGTGTTACTGATATGACTGCTGATACACCAGAAATGGTTGCCATTACGCTTGCCACTGGCTGTGCTATGGATGCGATGAAACCCAAAACGTTGTACGTCTATTGCACCCATGTCACCAATCTTTTACGCCGGTTACGCCGGAGCTACGGAATGGGAACACTTGCTGATCTGGCCGAGCGCCGCGTTTGGGATGCCTTTGTGGAGGGGAGATTAATCTCCAGTGGTGATCTCAATATGCTCAGACGGTATCTGACGTTTGCGGGTGTCTATCAGCGACCGTACTTTGATGCCCTTCCCGAACGGCAACAGGTGATCTGGAAACCCTATCTTTTGCCCAGACTGCCTCGCGGTTTTTGTGAAAAACAGGCACAGCAACAAGCGGTGATCGCAGCCACCGAGGCCCGACGCAAGGAACAATCGGACGTCATTGTTCCGTTGTTTCCCTTGCTCGTCGAACTCGTCCAACTCCGCAAACAGGCGGCAGAGCGGCTTGTCAAGGAATTCCGAAGGCAGTGTGCGCGGGCGAAGCTCGGAGAGATTACCCTGCCCTATCAGTTTGAGTATGTCGATCGGCAGTTCTCCGTTTCAGAGCAGGCCATGACGCTCTCTGATGTCCAACTCATTGAACAACCCGTCACCCTCAAGTTGACGCTCTGGAATCGGGCGGAGCTGGTCAAACACCATCCCACATTGTATACAAAAGAGGTTCGAAGGCGAGTCAAGCGCCAGATGGGAGCCTATGCACCTGAGCGGAATGGCTACTTCTTTCAGTATGAGGGAGAAGCTCGTCACTTGCTCTGGTGTGGAGATCTCATTGAGAAACAACTCCTTGGTGCAAAACACCACCCGGAGATCATCGGCACGCGTCGCCCTGGTGTCTTGACCTCGACCAGTACCGATGCTGCCTGGATTGGGTGGGCCAGGAGACGCACGGGGGCTATCCTCTTTGATCCTGAACCGCTCTACAAAGGAGCGCTTTTTGCTGCGGCTCTGGCAACGTTGGCGCTGACCAATGGAAGCCGCGTGAGCGAGTTGCTTCAGGTGAGTGCTGCCCGTTTTGAGACCATCGTGGTAGATGAACTGAAAAACCAGCAACCTACAGGCCGGAAAATCGGCGTGCTTGTCCAGAAGCTCTTGCCGAAAGGATACCAACACGAAAGTGAGCGGCAGTTTTTTCTCATCAGCGACATGGCGGTACGCCACCTCAAAGAGATTGCCGAAATGCTTCAAACTGCTCACGGTGGACGCATCCCCATAGTGTCTCCTGAGGCATTTGGCAACAAAGCCGATGATTTGGTCGCCGAACCGTACTTTTTCCAATGGGCAGCATCTCCAGATGGGCGTCTGGGCCACTTCAATTCGCAGGATGTGGCTCAGTTACTTCGTTTTCTTTTCCATGGTTTGACTCTCACGACAAGGGCAGGGGAGCCCATTCGCATTGCTCCCCATCTCCTGCGACACGTCCTTGCCACCCATGCAAGAACGGCCCTGAACATTCCAGCAGAGGCGATTGCCTACCTCTTGCACCATCGGGTAAAGTTAGAGGGCACATCAAGGGCGCTGACCATTCCAGAGGCGACCGCCTACTACAGCCGCTTGCCGGTTGCACAGTTGCTGGCCCTCCTGTTTGAGATTCAACCTCAGCTTTCTTTTGATCAAGGGCGTTCCTATCTCCAGGCTCCCTCTCCACAAACGCTAGAGCACATGAATGAGGCGTTGCGCAAACAATTTGAGCGCTGCGGTATGATTGGACCCACCGCTCTTGGATTTTGCAGCGCTGGCACCTGTGTCCGTCCTGATAGCCGGGGAATCTGTGCCAATTGCCCGTATCTGGTTCCTCACTACAGTAACTTGCTCAAGGCCAAGACTTGGCGAAGACTCTACATCCTGCAAGCCAAACTCCATGACGATCAGGGTCATGCCGTCGATGCAGCGCAGGCCCGCAGAATGGTTCAGTATATTGACGATGCGATTCGGATCATGGAGATTCAGGTCCGTACCCGTCAGGATGGTGGCTATTTACCGTTTACGGATACGCTGCCGCCGACCCAGGACGAAGAAGGAGATACGCTATGACTCTTGCCTCTGACGATCAGTATGCACATTTGCGAGCCAACGCCGCCGCACAAAAACAGACCACAGTAGATCGTCTTCGCCAGGCTATTACGCAGCTTGAGGCCGAGGGTCGCCCGGTCAATACCTTCACCATTAAAGAGGTAAGCGGGATGGACTACATGGCCTACTACCGCAATCGAGAAGCTTTCCAGCTTTTCCAGGAGCACAGTACTCATTTGCGCAGAGAACGCGAAAAGGCACAGGCAAAGCGTCAGGTCACCAGCCGTGGCAGCTCGCGTAAACCGAGAAAAGGCCAAGCAGCTTCTCACGCAGTCAACGTGTCGGCGCGCGATCCGCTACTCGACTACAAGCGCCCACGCCTGGTCGAACTCTTGCACGAGGCCCGTGCCGAATGCGACGAAGCCAAACGACAGCTACGAGCAGAACGAGTTGAGGCCGATCAGCGCGCACAAGCAGCACGCGCTGATTTGGAACAGCACTATCACAAACTGCTGCAAGAGCATATGAGCTGTGGGGTCACCATTGCGAAACTTGAAGCACAAGTTGCAGAGTATCTTGCTTTTATGGAGCGATTTCGATTCGCATTGCAACGAGAAGAGCACGGCTAAAAGCCACACTGCACATCCAAAGCAAGGGAGGCACGGCACAGGAACAAACGATCTGCAACGTCCCTTCTCCACCTTCTCATGAAGCAGCTATGCTCTTGCATGAGGTCTGTGCCAGGCGCGGGTCTGCGCCTCCCGATGGATACCGATCCGCTCTTTCCGTGCGCGCTGTCTTGTCTGAAGAGGCTCTGGCGCGCTATGATTCTCTAGAAACGTTCTCTTGTGCTTTCTCAGCGTCATCGGAGATGAGAACGCTTTTGATCTGAAGGAGTGTCACCCATGTCTCAAACGAATCCTCTTCTCCCTGAAACGAAGCGAGCTTCGGGAACCAGGAAACCTCCGGGTCCACGCAGCCTCTCGCCGCTCTCCAGCGCCTCTGCGCTCCAACGCGACCCCATCCGCTTTGCCCAGAATCTCTGGCACCGGTATGGGGACGTGGTCCGCTTCCGCTTCCTCTTCTGGCCCGCCTACGTGTTCTATCATCCCGATCAGGTGAAGCACGTGCTCCAGGAGAATCATCGCACCTATCAGAAGAACTTTCCCAACATGAAGGCGGCCCAGGAGATCTTTGGCAATGGACTCTTTACCAACGATGGCGAGTCCTGGCTACACCAACGACGTCTCATGCAACCGTCCTTTCATCACCAAAAGCTGACTAGCTTCGGTCGGTTGATGACCGAGGCCACCACCGCTTTGCTCGAACAGTGGCGGGAGGCCGCTCCAGGCGAGACACCGCTGGACATCTGGGTCGAAATGGCACGCCTGACCCTGCGGATTGCCGGACAGGCCCTCTTCTCGCACGACCTCAGTAACGAAGCGGATCGGATCGGACGCACCTTCACCACGCTTGGCCCCTTGATCTCTCGGTACACCTCCCTTCCTTTCCCACCGCTCTGGGTTCCCACGCCAGGTAACCGCCGTTTGCTGGCAGGGTTGAACGCGCTCAACGCTGTCGTTTATGCCATCATCGATGAGCGACGAAAGCGTCCAGGCGATCTGGATGGATCAGATTTACTGGGAATGCTGCTTTGCGCACAAGATGAGGAGACTGGTGAGGGCATGAGTGATCAGCAACTGCGTGACGAGGTGCTCACCCTGCTGCTGGCCGGGCATGAAACCACGGCAGCAGCCCTGACTTGGGCGTGGTACCTGCTTGCGCAGCATCCTGAGGTAGAGTGCCGCTTGCACACCGAGCTGGGTACTGTGCTCGGCGAGCGATTGCCGACCGCTGGAGACCTCGATGCGCTGCCCTACACTCGTATGGTGATCCAGGAAGCGATGCGACTCTATCCCCCAGCTTTCGGCTTCACGCGTTTTGCCATCACCCCGGATGACCTTGGTGGGTATCATCTTCCAGCCAACAGTGTGGTCTTTCTCAGCGCCTATTGTACCCACCGTCATCCCGCATTCTGGGAGGAACCGGACGTGTTCGATCCGGAACGGTTCACGCCGGAGCGTTCGGCTGGTCGTCCACGCTTTGCCTATTTCCCCTTTGGAGGAGGACCTCGCCAATGCATTGGGAATGCCTTTGCCATGATGGAGGCACAACTGGTCCTTGCCACGGTCGCGCAACGCTATTCCTTGCGTCTGGTTCCAGGGCATCGGGTCGAACCTTTCGTACAATTGACGATGCGACCTCGCTCTGGCCTGCCCATGACGCTTCACCCTCATTAAACAGTACAGACAGAAAGCAACGGGGGATCAGGGAGGCATATTGTAGTCAGATGAGCCGTTTGTTCCTGTACTGTGCCTCCCCTGACAAGTTGGCCCTGTTTATGTCTGTTTAAAACAGGCTGTATCCAGGTGTCTATTCTGCTCGTATGAAGAAAATGAACAACAACTAGTACTACAGTCCCACTTAAAAAGCTCAAGCCGAGGACAGGAACGCAGCCTCAGACGGAAGCAAGACGTGCAAGATGCGTGTCCACAGCCCCTCTTTCAACCAGCGTTGATAGCGACTGGCCACCGTCGACCAGGGACCAAAACGCTCGGGCAGTTCCCGCCAGGAGGAACCGGTACGTGCGACCCAGAGCAGGGCTTCCACGATGAGGCGATGATCGGTGGCGGGACGGCCCGTCGCTGGCTTCT
>WNGD01005451.1_pt1 | contig 14744 bp, 10 predicted proteins | sample 5400671 | NCBI WGS metagenome assembly WNGD01 (sample SAMN13153369, study PRJNA577476) | soil metagenome | isolation source: 40 cm soil or saprolite under grassland replicate 2 | place: USA:California | collected 2016-06-15 | reverse complement strand
ACACCGCTTATCGCTTTGGGCGGTGTCGCACTCGCCATCTCCGCGATCCTGGTGATCATGCTCGCGATCGCCATGACGCTCTACTTCGTCTACGGCGGGAAATAGCCCGGACCCCCGCAGATGCCGACCTTCGTCGTCTGAGGTCGCGCGTGCCGCATCCATTTGCAGGCAGGACCCTAATTTTGGCACCCCACACCACGCATCGGCCTCTGCTTCAACGTCGGCCCGCGCCTTCTGCGGGCGGCGCGCCGGTGGCGTTCTTCCGCCGCCACCACGCGCGGATCCCCCACCTGCCTCTGAAGAGCGTGGACGGCAAGCTGCGCGACCGCGCGCTCGCGGCGCGGGCCCGTTTGCGAGGCGGTCGCGCTGGATGTGTTCGTCGAGCCGCAGCGGAGCGCCTTCGACTTCCTCGCGCTGCGCGACGCGCTTGCCGAGGCCGCCTAACGAGGGCTTCGCGATCGTCGAGCAGGACATCGACCCGGCTTCGTTCGAGAAGCCGCTCCCGATCGCGAAGCGGACGCGCGACCACTCGCGGGAGATCGGGATCGGGCACTGAGCCCGCTGGAGGCGATCCGGATCGGACTCGTCGGCTCCGGCTACATGGCCAGGGCACATGCCGCTCTGATGTAGTGGCGCTAGCGGGGGCAGAGCGGGCTGGCGGGCGCTCCGCGGCACGGCGTGGGCATCGTCGGCTGCACTGGCGGCGACGGCTGACCGCGCCGGGCATGGGTTGCGAGCTGAGCGTGCAGGATGCGGACGAGAGCGATCACCTGGCGCGTGGAGCGGGCGGGGAGGCTCGGCGTGGTCGCGTTCGCACAGGCGAACCGCTGGAGGTCGGCCGGAAGCGTCGGCGCCCCGCGGTTGCCCTGGACGCAGTTGTCGAGCGACTGTTGCGCGCCGGCGAGCGCGATCGCGAGCCGTGAGCCGCTGATCCGGTTGCCGGCGATGCGGTTGCCGGCGAGTGCGAAGCGAAGCCGAGGCCGGTCGTAGGGCAGCTCGAGCCCGAGCACGCCGACGTTGCGGTTGCCGGCGATCAGGTTGCCGGCGATCAGGTCGCCGTAGCTGCCGAGCAGGTCGACGCCGATCCCTGCGCCGGGCCGGACGCTGGCCGTGTTCGAGGGCATGGCGAGCGCGTTGTTGTCGAGCACGCGGTTGGCGCGGAAGACCGTGCAGCGCGCGAGCCGCGTCGTCCGGAGCTCTGGCGCCGGCGAGCGGTTGGCGCCGGCGTCGCAGGTGCCGAGCTGCGGCGGCGGCGGGTCGCTCTCCGACGAGTTGAAGCTCGCGCCGACCGCGTTCAGCCGGAAGAGCGAGGCCTCGACCAGGAAGTGCCCGCTCGCGTTCGTCGCCGCGAGCCCGATCAGGTTCCGCTCGGCGACCGCGTGCTCGATCAGCGCGCGGCAGTCGCGGCAGGTGCCGATGTAGAGGCCGGAGTCGTCGAAGCCCGAGGCGTAGACGTGGTCGAGCCCGCCCTCGCGCGAGCGCGATGCCCACAGGCCGTAGCCGCCGAGCAGGCCGGTGTCGTAGGCAGTCAGGTAGCTTCCGTGCCAGCCGCGCACACCTTGCCAGCGCACCTGGGTGCCGGTCTCGTCGTCGTTGCGGGAGCGGCGATCGAAGTTGCGGACGGTCAGGTTCTCGACCCAGACGTCGTTCGCATCGACCGTGACCCCGTTACCGACGCGGTGCCCACCGTCGAGGACGACGCGGTTGCGGTCGAGCCCGCGCACGTGCACATCCGGAGTCCGGATCATCACCGAACCGCTGTAGACGCCGGGCGCGACGAGAATCCAGTCGCACGGCCGCGCCCGCTCCAGGGCCGCCTGCAGCGAGCGCTCGTGCCGGTAGGGGACGGCGCCCTGCGCGACGGCGATCGTCCGGCAGGCGCGCGCTGCGCCCCGTCCGCCCGGCGACAACACGAGCAGCACGAGCAGGAGCGCGACGAGCGCCGACCGCGGCACGACTGGAAGTGTGCTTCGCGGCGGCGGCCGGCGGCTATATGCACACCATGACGCCTGCTCGGGGGAGGCGGTTCCCGGCACACGGCGGCGCGGCGATGGCCCTGCTGGCGCTGGTCGCCGCGGCGGCGGCGTCCGCGGCGCCCCCGCTGCCTGGGCACACCGAGGTTCCGGATCTCGCGGCCCAGCAGGCGCACGTGCCGGTCGCCCTCGCCTTCTTCGGCGAGCGCCGCGGCCTGCTGGCGCGGGTGGACGGAACGCTCCTGGCGACCAAGGACGGCGGCAGCTCGTGGCGGCCCGCCGGCCGGCTCGCGCTCGAGCACGTCGACGTGCTCTCGTCGACGCTCGCGTTCGCGACGACGAAACGCGCACTAATGCGCACGGACGACGCCGGCGCGCACTGGCGTCTCGTCGCCCACGTCGGCGGCGCGGTCTCGTTCGCCGACCGGCTCCACGGCTGGATCGTCGGCCGCGGCGCGTTCGCGACCGACGACGGCGGCCGGACGCTGCGGCCGCTGCACGTCTCATGTGGAGTCCCTCCAAACGAGCTGGACTTCCTGCTCGCGGTCAGCCGCGTCTCGGCGACGCTCGGCTTCGCCGTCTGCGCCAGCGTGCCGGGCGCGGGCTCGCAGCTGAAGCGGCTCTACGTCACGCACGACGGCGGGCGCACCTGGCGGCTGCGCGCGGGCGATCGACGGGTGCCGGTGGCGGGCTACCTCGCGTGGCTCTCCTTCGCCGATCCGCGCGACGGGCTGATGACGACGGCGCGCGGCGGCCTGCTTGCGACCCGCGACGGCGGGCGCAGCTGGCGGATGCTGCTCTTCGCCGACGACGCCACCGACATCGTGGCCGTGCAACGGTTCGGCGCGCGCGAGCTCGTCGTGCTGCTCCGGGACGGCGCCCTGCTGCGCTCGCGCGACGCGGGGGCGCACTGGCTGCTCGTCTACCCGCACACGCTGCCGGGCCCGGCGCAGCTGAGCTTCTCGACGGCGCACGAGGGGATCGGGATCGGCTACGCCAACTGGGCGTTCACGCGGCCCGCGATCCTGGTCACGCACGACGGCGGCCGCACCTGGACGCTGCGCGCGCCGCTCCCGCCCGCCGTGAGCGCGAGCAGCCTCGTCTGCGCCTCGCCCGACCTCGTCTACATGGTCGCGAGCTCGTACCGGCGCATCGGCAGCATCCTCCTCCGCTCGCGCGACGACGGCCGCAGCTGGCGCCGGGTGCCGACGCCGCCGCGCTCACGGTTCTTCGCCGTCTCCTTCACGAGCGCGCGCGACGGTGTCCTCGGCGACGACGCTGGCCGCTTCTACGCGACCCACGACGGCGGCGCCGCCTGGACGCTCGTCCACGGCGGCGGCGAGGACCTGCGCACGTTCGCGTTCCTGACGCCGACGCGCGGGTTCGCGCTCGCCACCCCGCCGGCGAGCACGACGCTCTACGAGACGCGCGACGGCGGCCGCAGCTGGCACATCTACGCGCGCGCGCCGGTCGAACGGCCGCTCGCCTTCACCACCCTCGGCACGGATCGGATCTGGATCGTCGACATGCCGATCTGCCCGGAGGCGGTGACGCGGCGCCAGCCGAACTGTCCCGGCGCGCTCGTCCGCACCGCCGACGGCGGCCGCAGTTGGCAGCGGATCGCGCTGAACATGATCCCCGGCAGCCAGGCGCTCGACTTCGCGACCGCGAACGTCGGCTACGCGCAGGATCCCTGGTCGGGCACCTTCCGCACCGGCGACGGCGGCCGCGACTGGGAACTCGTGCACTACCTGTAGCGAACCTCGCAGTCGCCTCGGACCCGGCAGCGGCACAGGTTCATCGCCGCGATCAGTCGCATCCATGCCCTCGTCACCGCCGGACACCAGATCCATCTGAGATAGGCAGGGGTCCGACCCGCCCGGCCGACCGCGGCCCCTTAGATCAGAGGGTCAAGAGGCTCGAGACCACCCGACGGCGGCACGCCTGATGGCTCCGCTGGGCCGACCTCGACTCGCTCAGCGTCGCCAACAAGCACACGGCCGACCAGCTGGCTGGCCCTTCTCGGCCCTCTCTGGTCGAGCAAGGGCTTCGACAAGCCGTTTCTCCGTAGTCGTCGCACTTCGCTCGCACCCTCTGCGCGTGTCGGACGACAACGCGGGCCCGTTCGTAGATCTGCCGAGCCGCGTCAGAGACTGCCAGCGCGGACCGAGGCCGGAGTATCCATCCACGGCGCCGTGCCCACACCCGTTAGACCCGAGGACGACGATGTTTCGCCTGACGCGGCCGGAGACATAAAGGCGGAAGCCATGTCGGCGACTCCATCTGCGGCCACCCAGGCGACGACGGCGACCGACTGGACCTGCGGCACACTCTGGCCGAGCAACAGCGCCGTCGGGTTCAACACGCACGGACTCGAGACGGACACGGGTCCAGACGCTGCGACAACACGATGGATGCAGCGCCGATGCACTGAAGCCGAGAAGGGGGCAGGCGATGACGATTCGGTGGGCAGGGGCCGCGTTCCTCGCGGCCGTCGCGCTCGCGGCGACCGGCGCCGCGCGAGCGGACCTAGTGGATCCGGCGACCGGCGGCGAGGCCGCGGGAACGACCGACTCGCTGGCGGTGGGAGATGAGATCGCGGACTCGCCGGCGGCCTTCGACGACGCGGACGACGCGGTCCTCGCCGACGCGGCGGCCGCAGAGTCTGGTGCGACCGTGACCTCGACGACGTGCCTGATCCAGAACCCGACGATCTTCCGCAAGGTCGTCCGGACCCCGGGGCAGATCGTCGCGACTCCGAGCGGCAACCTGACGATCGTCTGCCACGGTCAGGTCCAGGCGCCGAGCATCGTCGTCGGCGGAGCGCCGTCGCAGGCGATCGTCGTCAACGACGGACCGTGCTTCTTCGGCAAGCGGCAGCTAGCGCGTTCGCAACTCGTCGTCACGCCGAGCCTGAATGTGACGTTCGTCTGCCACGACAACACAGCTTAGAGGCAGTCGAACGCCGCCGGTCGGCCGTAGCACGCGTCCCGAGCGCGACGACCGTTCGCGGCCACGAACATGCCGCTGCGGACGCACTCCCTGCCGGGTGGGTGTTTCCGCCCGGACGATGCTCAGGCGCGCTTCGGCTGCGGGAACATGCTCAGAAGCGGCGCGATGATCGCCGGCAGGAGCCTCTTCATTGCGGAAGTCGGCCGCAGCAGGCGCAGGCCGCCCCTCGACGAGCGCATGCGGTGCAGATAGTCGGTCTATGCGGCGGCGAGCTCGAACTCGTAGATCAGCCCGCCGAGGAGGTCGCGTCGCCATGCCGCCGCGGCTGAGCTGGTGGGGGTCGCCGCGAGCGCAGGCTTCTTCAGCTACTTCGCCATCGGTCTCACCGTCGAGGGCAAAGACTCAGCAAGCCGGCGGATGGGCCAAATAGAGCCGACGATCCAGCAGCAGTGGGAGCCGTTTCGCGCCATCCGGCGACCTCGCCTAGCCAGATGCGGAACACCGCCTCGTGAGCTCGTGCACCGGCAGACGCTCCAGCTCGCGGCCACGCTCGTCGTCGACGGCCCCGAGAAACAGCGTGACCACCCTGGGACCGGTCGCACAAATGTGACATAGCCGGGCGAAGGACGTGAACACCGAAGGGGGACCCGTCACCGCGCAGACACCGCACGCCGCACGGGCAGGCGCGCGCACATATTCTGGATCAGTCTCACCGCCTCATCGATGCGGCGAACCGCTCGGGCGCAGGCTCATAGCGGGGCGGGATGTGGACAGATTTCCCCGACCAGCTCATCTACCGCTTCACCGAGGTTCGGCGTCTTGAATGCACATAAAAGCTGTCTCAAGAATCGGTCGTCTGCATGCCGCACGCCCAGGCGTGCGCCATTGCGTACGCACCGGCGCGTTCGCGATGCGCCGGGCCAGGTGGCAAGCCAGCGCAACGATGACGCGTCCGCCCACTGCAGATCGTCGACGGCGATCGCGAGTGGCTACGACTCCGCCAGGTTGAGCGCCAGCCAGTACAGGCCGTGCAGCAGCGCGAAGGCCTGTGGGGTGTCAAAATTCGGCCACAGCCGATTTGCGGGGCAATCTTGCGCAATCTCGATTCACGGGCGACGCATGCCTGACCGCCGCGAAGCTCAGGCGTCGTCGTACCAACGACGCAGCCGCCACCGCGAGCGATCAGCGTCAACGTCTGGTTGAGATTGAATGATGTCGCCTCGTCGGGCTATGGCGCTCACTCGCTGATCGCCGCGCGATCTCGGTGCGGCGGCTGCGCGCTTCCGCACACCGCACGATGATCGCCGAGCGCGCTGCGCTGGCTTTCGGCCGCCGTCACTGACTCGAACTGCGCGCGCAGGATTCGCTGCAAATCCGCAATGACCGAGTTTTCGCACCTCACACGCAGCACGCCAACGCACGCAAGCCGCGCTCGGACACGCAGTCGCCTTCTCCACCTGGAAGTCCCTCGTCCGAGAGCAGCGACTTGACGACTCCGACGCCGCCGCGCTGGTTGGCGCGCTCGTCGCTGCCGCCGCCTGAGGCAGCGCCCGCCGAAGCTCGCGTGCGCCGGGTTCGAGTCCCGGCGCTCCCGCTTAAGTTCCTCGCAATAAGACCCTTCGGTGCCTGGCGACGCTCTCGGGCCGTTCGGTCAATTACCAGACGCGGCGGGCGCGAACGAGTTCCGTCGCGTAGCCGGACACGGAGATCGGCGACATCACGAGCTGGTAGACGAGTACGTAGAGGACAAACCCGAGGACGTTCCGGCGAACTCTGAGCCCGACCTTCCCGAACACCGCACGTTGCCGCACGTACATCGTTAGCGCGATCGTCAGGCTGATCGGAAGCACAGCGGCCGTCATCGGTCCGACGATGATGAAGTTGCCGGTCAACGCTAACACGAGCCCGACCGGAATGGCGACGGTGTACACCGTGTCGAGATACGGGAACAGGCAGTTGGCTGCGACCGCGTGAACGTGGAGACGGCGCCCGGTCAGAAGATGCCGCCCGTGCTCTCGCAATCCCTCGATCATTCCCCGCGCCCAGCGGCGGCGTTGGCGCGCGAAGTGCACAAAATGCACCGGAGCGTCCGTGAACGCGATTGCGCTCGGCTCGAAGATCGTGCGTCCGCCGTTCCTGATCAGCGCCCAGGTGAGCACGATGTCTTCGCCGATCTTGTTCGGCCACCCGCCCACACGCCGCACCGCGTCCGTGCGGTACACGCTGAAGGCTCCCTGCGCGACGAGCGTCCCCTGGAACAGTGCTTGCTGGCGCTTCACCGATGCGATCGCGAGAAAGTAGTCCCACTCCTGCACCCGGGCGAGTACGCCCGCGCGCGAGTTGCGCACCAGAACCGATCCGGCGACGGCAACAGTGTCCGGCGGCGCCGAGAGCATGCGTGCGACAGCGTGGCGAAGGGCGTACGGCATCAGCAACGTGTCGGCGTCGATCGTCGCGATGAGCGGCGTCCGAACCGTTGCCAGCGCGGCGTTGAGCGCCGCCGATTTGCCGCCGTGCAGGGTGGTGACGACGCGCACGCGCGGATGGGTCTCCGCCACCGCTCGTGCGATTGTCAACGTCGCGTCGGTCGAGCCGTCGTCGGCGAGGATGATCTCCAACCGGCCGGGATAGTCCTGGCGCAGCGCGTACTCGAAAGTCTCGCGGATCGCCGCTTCCTCGTTGTAGGCCGCGATGATCATGGTTACGTCCGGGTAGCTCTGTACGAAGTCGATCGGGGTCGGCCGGTCGAAGAGGAGCGACGAGGCCAGCTGCACGTTCAGATAACCGGGGATGATCGCGATGCCGCAGATGACCGCGATCGCGACTGGCAAAGTCACGACGCGGCCGAGATCGTCGATCCATGCCGACGCCAGCCAGGTGGAGAACGCCGCCCAGCCGGCACCAAAAAGCACCGTGAGCAGGAAGCGTGTGCGCACGCGAAGGTAGAACCGGAAGCGCCCGACGCCCCAGAGGGCAGACGAAGGCGGCACCGGCGCAAGCCCCGGCACGGCGTCGCTCGACGCGGTTTCTTCCGCGAGCAGGTTTGGTTGGACGCTCATTTGCCGCAGTTCCCTGTTTCGACCCACACCGTCGCGTGGGGGCCGCAGATGCCTGTCCAACCGTAGGTGCCACCTGCGAGAGCGCCTCCCCCAGCAGGGGGTTCGCTGCGAACGCTCGCCGGCGCGAGGACGCGACTGTTTGCAGGCGCCGCCAGTTCAGCTCACTGCGGGCACAGATCTCCGTCGTCCAGCAGGATTCCATCCTCTTCGGGCTCTCGATCGCCGACAACCTCCGCTACGGCCGCCCTGACGCCGACGACGAAGAGATCCACGCCGCCGTCGAGGCCGCGGGCCTCGCCGACTTCGTCCGCGAGCTGCCCGATGGGCTCGATACCGTCCTCGCCGAGCGCGGCGCGTCGCTCTCCGGCGGCGAGCGGCACCGCGTCGCGATCGCACGCGCCCTGATCCGCCACAGCCCGATCCTCGTCCTCGACGAACCGACCACCGGCCTCGACCCCGCCAAACGGCGCCAAGTCATCGCCGCCACCCTCGACCTCATCGGCCGCACCACAACGCTGCTCGTCACACACGACATGGAACTCGCACAGCAAGCCGACGAGATCCTCGTCCTCCAGGCCGGTCGGATCATCGCGCGCGGCTCCTACCATCAGCTCCTCACCGACTCCGCCGACTTCCGGCAGCTCCTCGGCGAGCTGCCTTCCCCCACCGTCGCAGCGCGTCGCACATCGCTCTTGCGGGCTGCCGCAACGGGCCATAAGTCGCGATGGTGACGCGGAGGACACGGCCGAGCCCGCGAGAGGGAGCGGCCGAAGCCACGGTTGGAGACACAGAAGTGCCATGCGGCGGCCGTTGGATACTCGCCACCGCGTAGAAGAATCACACCGAGCATCGCTATCGCAGAGGGAATGGCTTGTTCGTCACCGGTTTGAGTAGCGAATGAGAAGAGACGTTCCCGCGCGAGCGCCTCAGCTCCGGATGATCACAACATGCACTCGCCAACGAAGCCGCCGCGCTAAGCGGCGGCCGCGCAAACGGTCGTTCATCGCTGGCGCGTCTTCCAGCCCCTCGGCGAGCCACCGTCGCCCCTCGCGCCACGAATCCGGAAACCTGTCAGTAGCGAGGGCAGGCAACGCAGAGTCGCAGGAGCCGGACAATGATCAGCTTGCTCTGCGACCATCAGGAAATAATCCACTTGAGCGCGCTCAGCAGCCGCCTCAGTCTCGCCTGCCGCGCTCAGTAGCTCCGCGCGCATGCTGATGCTCGTCAACCGCGAGACGGGCAAGGCGGTTGGCGTCACCTTGTTCGAGGATGACGAGGCAATGCGGCGCGGCAAGGATGCGCTAACGCGCTGAACCCGGCGCGAGCAGCGGACGCACTGCAGTCGAGCTCTACGAAGTCCGGTTCACACCCTCCGCTGACGAGGCTCAATCACTGAACTCGCGAGGTCGCACCGAGGTCGCACGCCGACGCAAGATGTGACAACACGCAGCTATCGGCGACACGCGCAAACCGGCACGCATTCGGCTGGAGGCTCGCCTCATGACATCCTTAACGCATCTGTCTAAGGCATCGGGTAGACTCCCGCGCTCCACCACAACGAGGCAAGCTCTCCTCGTCGAGCGGATCGTCGGTTTGAGGGCCGACGGTTTCTCTGAGGCGTTTGTTTGAGGTGAGCTGACGAGTCTTCGACGGGTGCGTGTAGCCGGTTTCGCACCCGTGGGCGGTCGAGGTAGCCAACCGCGACCTCAAGGAGGTCAGGTCGGAATGACCGTGGTCAACCTACGGCCCAGCAGCCGCATGATCGTAATTCGGGCAGCGCTGCTTGCGCTGCTCGCCCTGCTCGGTTGGCGCCGGGCGGTGCAAGTCGCCGCCGTTCGCCGTGAGTCGAGGCTTGGAAGCGACGCGATTCTCAGGCCGACAGCAGCCGTCGCAGACAGCAGCAGCGTTGGCGCGGCCGCCGCCGGCGTCAAGCCATCGCGGGTCGCAGGTGCGGATGAGCTCCTGCTCCCGGTTGACGCCGGAGGGACTGCGAGGTGGGCGACACGCATGCACCGCGTGCGCCGGCGCGCGCTCGGCGCGGCCGCGCTCGCCGCGGTCGGGACGGTGGGCCTTTTCGCCGCCGATTCGGTCAGCGCCAAGCATGCTGCCGTCCCGCTGCTCGGGCTGGCGTTTCCGCAGCGCTCGGCAGCCTCCACGGACCCGGTCATTGCCGCTGCCGGCGACAGCTGCGGCGACCCGACCAGTTGCGCCCCGACCGCGACCGTGATCGACCAGATCAGCCCGAACGCGCTGCTTACTCTGGGCGATAACGCCTACGAGGATGGCACCCTCGCCGAGTACAACAGCTACTACAAGCCGAACTGGGGCAGAGACGATGCGAAGGTGTATCCGGCTCCCGGCAATCACGACTTCCACACGGCGAACGCGCAGGGATACCGCGACTACTTCGGCGTTCGTGCGCCCGCCCTCTACTACTCGTATGACCTGGGTAGCTGGCATCTGATCTCTCTACCTGGCGACGATCCGATGGACGCCTCCGCAGGCTCGGCGCAGGAGGTTTTCCTCCGCAACGACCTGGCGGCACACCCGTCACAGTGCACTTTGGTCTACTGGCACGAGCCGCGCTGGTCGTCGGGGAGCGTCCACGGCAACGACAGCGGTGAGTCGGCGATCTGGAACGACCTCTACGAAGCCGGGGTTGACGTGGTGTTAAACGGCCATGATCACAACTACCAGCGGTTCGGGCATCTGAGCAAGACCGGGACTCCTGATCCGGCTGGGCCGCGCGAGTTCGTCGTTGGCACCGGCGGCTGGGGCCACTACGGCTTCACCAGTTCCACTCCGCAGCCAGAGGTCAGGAACGATACCGACTACGGCGTAATGAAGATGACGCTCCACGCTGGCTCCTACGACTGGCGGTTCATCTCAGCGGGCGGCAGCTTCACCGACGCTGGCTCCGACACCTGCTCCGGCGCCTCGCCTCCTCCAACCACGAGCACAACCACAACCACCAGCTCGAACTCGACCAGCACAACCACGCCGATAACCACGACTACGCCGACGACGACCACAACCTCGACCGGCGGCAACGTGCCGCCGGAGCGGTTCATGTTCTTCACCGGCCTCGACCCACGCCCCGCCGCGTCCGGCTTCAACCTTTACGACGTCAACTCCAAGTCGGACGCCGACTTGCTCCCCGCCGGCGCGCAGGCACTCGCGTTCCTAGGCATCAACACGGGCTGGGACGACGCGACCTGCAGCTGGGATCTGACCGACAGCCAGATCACCACGATGGTCAACAACACCAAGGGCGACCCGAACGTGTACGGCTACTTCATCTCCGACGAACCCAACCCGTTCCTATGTCCGAACGCTGTCCGGGCGCACCGCGACCGGGTCGCCCTGATTCGCTCGCTGACTCGCAAGCCGACGGTGATGGTGCTCGACTCCAACCGCGGCCAGGAGACCCTCGACCAGATCCCCCTCTGGGTCGGCGTCACCGATTACGTCAACCTGGACATCTACCCGTGCTACCAGGGGCAGGCATGCAAATTCGACTATGAGCGGCAGGTGATCGCCGCAGCCGACGCGGCCGGGCTCGTCTACTGGGGCGGCGTGCAGGCGTTCAACGACAGCGAGTTCCGCTGGCCGACCGTTGCCGAACTCCAGACCCAGCTTAACATCTGGACGGCGTCGCACTGGCACGGCATGATGCTATTCGCGTTCTCCTGGGCCGGCGGCAACCTCTACAACCACCCGGATCTGGTGTCGGTGCTCCAGAGCTTCAACGCGGGCTCGCCTCCACCGACAACTACGACCGCGACCACCACGACGACGCCGACGACCACAACTACGCCGACGACCACAACGACGCCGACGACCACGACAGCCGCGGACACGACCCCGCCGACCACGCCCACGAATCTCCGCGTGACGCTGGGAACCCAAACCAGCCTGACCCTCTCCTGGAACGCCTCCACCGACAACGTTGGTGTAACCGGCTATGACGTGTGGCGGAACGGCAACCTGCTCTCCCTACAGCCGGGAACCTCCCGAACCCAGGTCAGCCTCAAATGCTCGACCAACTACAAATACGAGGTGGCGGCGTTCGATGCGGCCGGGAACGTGTCGCCTCGGGCCAGCTATACGGCAGTCTGCGGTTTCCACTAAATGTCTCGCCTACAGAGGTTTTGAACGGTTTAAGGTGACGTGCTCCCCGCCGGCGTTGACAGGCGGTGGTGGTAGCGGTCGACGTAGCCGCCGATGCCGCGTCTCGTGTCGTCGAGGGTCTCGTACTCGTTCAGCCACACCTCCCGTTCTTTCAGTTTCCCGAACCAGCTCTCGATGAAGGCCTGGCTCTCTGGGTCGCGGTAGCCGCCGCGCCGGTGCCGGATGCCGAGCTCGGCCAGGCGCGTCTTGAAGCGGCGGGCGGTGAAGGCCGAGCCGTTGTCGGAGCCGAGCGTCAGCTCGCCCGGCTCGATGCCGTGCGCGGCGACCGCGCGTTCGACGACGGCGATCGCTTCGTCGGCGCGGCAGCGCAGGCTGAGCTGCCAGGCGACGATCTCGCGCGTGCAGCAGTCGATGATCGCGTTCAGGTAACACCAGCCGTGCTCGGCGACCCAGACCGAGGTCATGTCGAGCTGCCAGAGCTGGCGCGGCCGCTCGACCCGGAAGAAGCGCGGCCGCTTGCGCCGCTCGAGCGGGCGGGGCCGCTGGATCAGCTTCCGCTCCCGCATCACCCGCAACACCCGCTTGCGGTTGACCGCGACGCCCAGCTTGCGCCGGACGAAGGCGCAGACCATGCGGTAACCGTCGGTCTGATTCACGAGCGCCTCCGCCACGATCGCCTGCTCAACCGGATCAGGCGCTGGCCGCCGCTACAGCGGCCCGCGCGGCATCGGCGTCCGGTAGAGCGCCTGCCGGCTGATCTGCATTACGCGCGCCACGGCCGCGACGGCGAAGCCGCGCGCGACCAGCTCGCGAGACCGGGCGACGCGCATGCTCACTCCCAGCCTCGCAATGCTGGTCTGTAAATCTGGTCTGTAAATCTGGTCTGTAAATCTGCGCTGCGCTACGCCGCCTCCGGCGTTGGGACTGCATCGACGGTGACGCGGTAGCCGAGCCGTTCGAGGGCTCGCAGGTGGCGCTGTCTGGCGCGTTCGTGGTCGCGACGCTCGAAGAAGTCGTCGCCGAGGTCGCGGTAGAGCTCACCGGTCGTGAGCATCTGGAAGCTGATCTCCAGGATCGCGTGGGCGACAGCGATCACCGCGCGCTGGTGACCGCGACGCTGACGGATCCGCCAGTACTTCGCGCGCAGGTAGCCGCGGGTGCGGGTTGCCGCCAGCGCCGACTCGACGAGCGCGCTCCGCAGCCAGGGGCTGCCCTTGCCGGTCGTGCCGCTCTTGCGTTTCCCGGCCGACTCGTTGTTGCCGGGGGCGAGCTTCGCCCAGGAAGCGAGATGGCGGCTGGAAGGGAAGACGCTCATGTCGACGCCGATCTCAGCGACGATCACCTCGGCGTTGCGACGGCCGACGCCGGGGATCGATTCGAGCAGCGTCAGCGCCGACGCGAAAGGGGCGATCTGCTCGTCGATCCGCGCCGAGCAGGCGGCGATCGCTTCGTCCAGGTAGTCGAGGTGGGCGAGGATCTGGGAGACGAGGAAGGCATGGTGGTCGCGGAACCGACTCTCGAGCGCCCGCCGCAGGGCCGGCAGCTTCGAGCGCAGCCGCCCGCGCGCCAACTCGGCGAGCGCGACCGGGTCGCTGCTGCCCTGACAGAGCGCCTCGAGCATCAGCCGCCCGGAGACGCCGAGCACGTTCGAGGCGACCGAGGAGAGCTTGACGCCAGCGTCCTCGAGCACCTTGTGCAACCGATTCGCCTCCGACGCCCGCTCGGCGATCAGCGTCTTGCGGTAGCGGGTGAGATCGCGCAGCTCGCGGATCGGCTTCGGCGGCACAAAGCTCGCCCGCAAAAGCCCGCACTCCAGCAACTGACAGAGCCAGGCCGCGTCCTTGGTGTCGGTCTTGCGACCCGGCACCTGCTTGACGTGCGCCGCCTTGACGAGCAGCAGCTCAAACTCGCCCTCGAGCGCGTAGTAGACCGGCTTCCAATACACGCCCGTGCCCTCCATCGCGACATGGGTGACGCCGTGCCCGCGCAGCCAATCGCAGAGCGCCAGCAGATCGGGTGTCGTCGCCGTCACGGAGAGGAGCCCTCTACTCAAAGAGTCTGGTCTGCGTGCTCAAAGCACAAATCGAGGTGCCGAGGAACTCCCGCGTCACGCTTTCCACGGCCTACACCGAGCCAAAGCATTGCCGACGATCTCACCGCGACCAGCGAAGAATCCCATTTACATCCATCGGGGTGGCCGGCACGGCCATGAGCCGCTTCCCCCGCGATCTCGAGCTCGTAGGTCTTGCGACCCAGCGTCCGCTCCAGCTCGCGAATCTTGCGTCGCAGCTCCCGCTCGCCGCTGCGCTCCTCCTTCCCGGCCAACGCCTCACGTCCGCCCTCGAGCAGTTTGTCGCGCCACGCGTAGAAGAGCGTGTCCGAGATCTCGTGCTCGCGGCAGACCTCCTTCACCGAGCGCTCGCCGCGGAGGCCGGCCAGCACGATCGCGACCTTCTGCTCCGCCGTCCAGCTCCGGTACTTCCTCTGCTCGCTCAACCTCGTCTCCTTCTCGGTCGAGCGGCCCATCCTGAGCCGGCCGCCGGACAGTCCCTCCGGCGCTACGCGCCTCCGGGACTGCCCGGCGCTCCAACCCAGCTACCTGTCAACGCGGGACCGGGGAGCGGGGCAC
>WNGD01003975.1_pt1 | contig 14746 bp, 17 predicted proteins | sample 5400671 | NCBI WGS metagenome assembly WNGD01 (sample SAMN13153369, study PRJNA577476) | soil metagenome | isolation source: 40 cm soil or saprolite under grassland replicate 2 | place: USA:California | collected 2016-06-15 | reverse complement strand
GTCTCGGTCAAGCAGCATCAGCCCACCCTGCGCGTCCGGGACGCGGTTCGCGTCGATGTTCTGGCGAACGCTCGCGAGCAGGTCATCGACGACCGACGTGTCGACGTTCTCAAACGCGGCAACTCGTGCATGCATCTCTCCACCTCCAACTCGACAACGGTGCGAGCCTACGCTTGTCGCGGTCGCCGGTCTAGTACCTGGCCCCAAAACAGACGAAGAACGGCTTGGCGTCCGGGCGGGCGAATCTCGCTTAGGTCCCGAACCAGGGCGGGCATCGAGGATGGGCCGCCCTGGTTCCGGGTCAGCCGGCGCTAGTAGCCGCCACCATTTTGCGCTTCGCGTACGCGAGCGAACGTAAGCGCGCGGCGTTGTTTGCCTCGCGCGATGACCATTGCCTCCTGGACCTTCTCTGGCGCTGGCGCCGAGGCGAGCTCGATGCGGAGATTGTCGCCGTCGTCTCGAACCATCCCGACCACGCGGCCGATGTCCTCGGCTTCCGCGTGCCCTATCACCACATCCCAGTGCCTCCAGGCGGCAACGCTGAAGCAGAGGCGCGAATGCTCAAAGTACTCGCCGGCAAGTCGGATCTCCTCGTGCTCGCCCGCTACATGCAGATTCTGTCGGACGGGTTCCTCGAGCGCCTGGGGGTGCCGGTAATCAACATCCATCACTCGTTCTTGCCTGCTTTCGTCGGCGCTGACCCCTATCGCCGCGCCCGCGACCGGGGCGTCAAGATCATCGGCGCCACGGCTCACTACGTCACGAAGGAGCTCGATGCCGGGCCGATCATCGAGCAGGATGTCGCTCGCGTGTCGCACCGGCAAAGCGTTAAGGAGCTCGAGCTCATCGGCCGTGACATCGAGCGTGTTGTGCTCGCCCGCGCCGTCAAATGGCACCTCGAGGACCGAGTGCTCGTCCACGAGAACCGGACAGTCGTCTTTTAACCGGCAAACGGCGCTCAACGCGCTCATCGCGATTTCTAGCCGCTCGAGCGTTCGCATAGCCACACTGGAGGGCTTGCGGCAAGCCAATCGCTCCCGCGAGGGATAGCGGTCGCGGCGCGTACGCCGATCATCAGCGCAAGTACCGCAAATTACGGCGGCGCGGCCACGCCACACGTTTGGAGGAAATCAGGCGTTGTCGCTTCGTCGCTCTCAACCAACGGACAACACGAGGAACGGCCTCCCGGGAAGCGCGGAGGAGGTGAAACCCTTGCTGAAGCTCTTCGCTTTCGTGCAGGCATATGCCGCAGCCGCTGAGCTGCGCAAGCGCGAGGAGGGCCAGACGATGGCGGAGTACGGCGTCGTGCTGGCAGTGATCACAGTCGTCGTGATCGCGGCGATCGGGTTGCTTTCGACCAGGGTGGGCAACGCGATCACGGGCGTCGCCGACATTCTCCCCGGCAACTAGGGCGATGAAGGAGCTGTACGAAAGCCTCCGGCCGAAAGAGGCGCGGATCTTGCGTTGGAGTGCGGCCGCCGCAGCGGCCGCGCTTTGGTTCTCGATCGCATGGCGCACTGCCTGGGTCCTGTTGCTCGTGCCGATGATCGGCGGCGGGTTCGTCTTCTTCGTCCGCCGGAACCGCCGGCTCGACCCCCTGGGTCACGCCGAGGATGACGATTTCTTCTAGCCGCCGTTGATGAGCTCCGCGACCTTTTCGAGGTCGCGGACAAACTCTTTGAACTGGAGGTCGCGATCCTCCGCCCGCAGGATCGATGACGGGTGTACCGTCGCGATCGCCTTCGGCGCGAGCGGTGACTCCACGAGCTCGCCCCGCTGCCGCGAGACGCGGAAGTCGCGACCGAGCAGCGCCTGGGCGGCGGTCGCGCCGAGGCAGACGAGCACACGCGGCTTCAGGACGGCGACCTCGGCGTCCAGCCACGGCCGGCAGGCAGCAATCTCGCGCCAGTTCGGCTTCTGGTGGATTCGGCGCTTGCCCTGCGGCTTCCATTTGAAGTGCTTGACGACGTTGGTGACGTAGACCTGCGAGCGATCGATCTCGACCTCCTCGAGCGCCTTGTCGAGGAGCTTCCCGGCTGGGCCGACAAAGGGGTGCCCTTCGATGTCCTCGCGGTCGCCTGGCTGCTCGCCGACGAAGACGACGTCCGCGCGCGCGCCGCCCTCGCCGAAGACGGTCTGCGTGCCGCTCTCCCAGAGCGGGCAGGCCTTGCAGTCGGCGGCCGCCTCGCGCAGCTTCTTCAGACTCGGCCGCGGAGGGACGAGCGCTGCCGCGGTGTCGTCCCCGTCGATCGAAAGCTGGCTCACGCGCTCAGGCGTACCCGAAAGGCAGCGCTACGATTCCTCGTCGCGGCGCCGTGGCCGAGAGGTTAGGCAGAGGCCTGCAAAGCCTCGTACACCAGTTCGAATCTGGTCGGCGCCTTTGCCGCTTAGCCTGGGGGAGTCCACGAAAAGAACTTCTCGGCGTACTCCGGCAGCGAGACTCTTCTGATTCGCCTGCCCGTGCTCGCGTCGAGCTCGAACGCCGGCCCGTTTTCGCGCTTCACCACCAGCCGGCCGGCGATTAGCTGCCAGTAGAGCGGCGCAGCGCCCTTTCGATAACGGAAAACTACGAAGGAACCCGTTTCTCCTGCCGGGCCGCTAGCCGACCGGGTCGCGCAAGAGTTTCGCGTACGGAATCCGGGTTCGCGGGTCGACGTAGACCGCGCGGTAGAGGACGGGCCGCTTGCGCGGCGCGTCGGTGAGCGTGAACGATCCACCGGGGCCGAGCTTAGGCGTGCCGATCGCGGTGCGGGCCGAGCCCGGACGCTCGCGATAGAGAGCGAGGCGTCCCCCTGAACTGCCTCGGACGCGGCCGCTGAGGACGACGCTGCCGTCGTCCTGTTGCTCGGCCATCAGGCTGACTCGAACGGGCAGCGCTCCGGGCGCGCGGAACCACAAGATCGCGCCAGGGCGGCCGAGGAGGAGGTCCTGCGAGCCCCGCCCCGGCGCCGTCGCGACGCCGTCGATCCAGCCGTCCACCTCGCTGCCGCCGCGGCCGGTGATCGTGCCGGCCCAGAGCACGTCGTCGCTCGCGGCGCCGAGGTCGTTCGCAGAGACCCACTGGTTTGCCGCCACCTCGGGGCCGCGTGACGTGATTGCAAGCCCGGTCGTCAACGCGCGGTCGAGCACGAAGTTGGCGTCGATCGAGCGCCCGTGCGAAGCGAGCGTGACGGGAAATTCGTTCCAGCTGAGGAACGCCTCCGTCCAGGCGGAATAGATCACGTTGCCCGCCCCGACCGCGGCGAACATCGGCCCGACGGGAAAGTCGCCCACCCCGCCCGAGATGAACTGTCCCGTCCACGAGCTGCGCGTCGGATACCACTCGATCGTGCCGATCGTGCCGCTGAGACCGTACGTCTCGACGACGTGGACGGTCCCGTTCGGAAGCACGACCGGCGCTGCGGGCGGCGCGACGTAGCTCGCCGGCCAGCCGTTTGTCGTGATCCGCCAAGCCTGCACGGTGCCGCTCTGGCCAACCCGCGCAAGCACGAGCTGGCTCAACCGGTTGCGCTCGCGCCAGCGCGTGTAAGCGACGACCGGAAGCCCCGTTCGATCGAGCGCGAGGCCCGGCCAGCCGAGCGAGACTCCGGGGTCGAGCCGCCGCGCGAGGAAGCTCTTGACCCAGTGGTCGCCCGCTAACCGGACGACGTAGAGACTGCGGACGCCGGGGCCGACGACGAGGGCAACCGGCCCGGCCGGCCCGGTCGCGAAGGCGGCCAGGCTAGAGCCCTTCTCCATCCGGGCCGCGATCTGAGGCCGCCACCGGTCCGGTCCGATCCGCGCCGCGATCGTCAGATTTCGGCCCAGCGCGTACGCGACGTACGGCCGGCCGTCGGCTGAGACTGCGAGCTGGCCGTCGGAGACACCGCGGGCGACGACCTCGGCCGAAGCGGCACCCGTGACCACCAGCCCGACGACGACGGCGACCACGAACGACCTCATCGCGCGAGCCTACCTCCGCACGGGATGCGCGTCGACCGGCGCGCTACGATCTGCTGCGGGGTCGCGTCCGACGAAAGGAACGAGATGGAGCTCTGCTCCCGTATCGACGAGGCCCGACGCAGCTGGGATGTCCTCGGGCATCCGTTTTACACACGCTGGGAACGCGGCGAGCTGCGCCGCGAAGAGCTCGCGTTCTACGCCGGCGAGTACAGGCACGCTGTCGCGGCGCTCGCCCGTGCGGCCGACGCCGCGGGCGATGTGGAGCACGCACGCGAGGAGGCCGAGCACCTTTCACTCTGGGACGACTTCGCTGCCGCCCTCGATGCACCGCTCGACCGCGACCCGACTGCCGAGACCGAGGCGTGCGCGGATGCGTGGGGCCGCGCCGACCGCCTCGAGGCGCTCGCCGTTCTCTACGCGGTCGAGTCCGCTCAGCCGGCGATCTCGCAGACGAAGCTGGCGGGGCTGGTCGAGCACTACGGCTTCGCCGGCGACGAGCCTGCCGCCGAGTACTTCCGGCTGCACGCCGAGCGCGATCTCGAGCACGCCAGGGCCGCGCGCGAAGCGCTCGCCGAGGCGCCGCCCGCGCGGCGGGTAGAGCTCGCCGCCGCCGCGGAACGAGCGCTCGAGGCGAACTGGCGGCTGCTCGACGGAGTCGAGCGAGCGGCGTAAGCGATGGCGACAGTCGGGGTGGTCGGGCTCGGCGCGATGGGCAGCCGGATCGCGCGCCGGCTTTCTGACGCGGGCCACGAGCTCGTCGTCTGGAACCGAGATCCCGCCAAGGCCGAGCCGCTCGCCACGGCCGGCGCTGTCGCGGCGGCGAGCCCGGCCGACGTGGCCCGGCGCGTGGAGGTCGCGATCACGATGGTCGCCGACCCGCGGGCGCTCGTCGACGTGACGGAAGGGCAGGAAGGCGTCGTGGCCGGTGTGAGCGAGGGAACGACCGTCATCCAGATGTCGACGGTCGGCCCCGAGTCGATCTCGAGGCTGGCGTCGCTGCTTCCCGACGACGCGCTGCTGGACTCGCCCGTGCTCGGCAGCGTCTCGGAGGTCGAGTCGGGAACGCTGAACGTGTTCGTCGGCGGCCCGCCGGCGTTGGCCGAGCGCTGGCAGCCGTTGCTGTCGACGCTCGGCGCGATCCTGCACGTCGGGCCTGTCGGGGCGGGAACGGCGGCGAAGCTCGTCGCCAACACGACGCTCGTCGGCGTGATCGGCATCCTCGGCGAGGCGCTCGCCCTCGCGGACGGCCTCGGGCTTTCGCGCGAGGCGACCTTCGACGTGCTCGGCAAGACCACGCTGGCAGGCCAGGCGGAAAGGCGCCGCTCCGCGATCGACAGCGGCGAGTACCCGCCGCGGTTCGCGCTTTACCTTGCCCGGAAGGACGCGGACCTGATCCTCGAGGCGGCGGCGAGGACCGGCACCGAGCTGCGCCTGACGAACGCTGCGCGGGAGTGGCTGGCCGATGCCGAGGAGGCCGGGCTCGGCGAGGCCGACTACTCGGCTGTGCTCGCGCGCATCCTCGCGAACACGGAAGCGACCCAGGAAGTGAGCTCCGAGAGGTAGCGCGGGTCGATCGCGTGGGGGAGCGGGTACTCGCGGTAGAGGACATCGGCGCCGGCCTGCTCGAGCTGCTGCTTCGCCCGGCGGCTCCACTCGACCGAGATCACCGGATCGTGGGTTCCGTGGCCGATCGCGGCCGGCGGCAGCGGCGGCGAGAGGTCGAGCTCGAAGCCCTCGACTGTCGGGATGAACCCGCTGAGCGCGATCAGCCCGGCGGGTCGCGGCCGGCCGCGGCCGAGGCCCAGCGCATAGGTCATCACAGCGCCCTGGGAGAAGCCGCCGAGCACCGTCTGCTCCGGCGGCACCCCTGTCTCCTCGGCGAAAGCAGCGAGCCACTCGCCGGCAAGCTCGTAGCTCGTCTCGAAGGTCTCCTCGTCCGGGAAGCCGATCTCGCGGACGACATACCAGTGCGCGCCGCCTGGCGGCAGGGACAGCGGCCCGCGCGGCGCCGCGCCGGCCAGGCGGCGCTCCGGATCGAGGAAGTCGAGCAAAGGGAAGAGGTCGTTCTCGTCCGCGCCGCGTCCGTGGAAGAGGACGAGCGCGCCCGCAGCATCAGCGGCCGCAGGTCTGAGCCTGTAAGCGAGCGAGTCGAGCCCGCTCAACGCGCGGCTGCGGTCTCGCGCGGGTTCGGCAGCGGCGTCAGGATCGGCTCGACCTGCGAGCGCAGGTGCTCGAAAGCGGGGGGCAGCGAGAGCCGCTCGCCGAGGTGCTCGACCGGCTCGTCGGTCGCGAAGCCCGGGCCGACCGTCGCGATCTCGAAGAGGACGCCGCTCGGCTCGCGGAAGTAGATCGACTTGAAGTAGAAGCGGTCGATGATCGGCGTCACCTGCGCCCCCGCGGCCGCGACGCGCTCGTGCCAGGCCTCGTGCTCCTCGCGGGGGGAGGCCCAGGCGACGTGGTGCACGGTGCCGGCGCCGCCGATGCCCGCGCCCTCAGGCGCGGCCTCGTACTCGTAGAAGCCGCCGCGTCGCTCGCCGCGAGCCTCCCACGTTGCGCCCTCGCGGGGCTCGAACTCGAGCGTTCGCTCGAGGAACTCGCGGCTGCGCTCGGGGTCCGCCGAGAAGGCGCGAACGCCGTCGAACCCTTGCAACGCGAGCTCGGCCGGCACTTCCGGGTGCTCGGCGACCAATGGCTCGTCGTGGGTCTCGACGACTGCGAGCTCGTGCCGGAGTCCCTCCGAGTCGACGAACGTGAGCCGCCCGTCGTCGCGTGAGAGAACATGGTTGTCGAGCCGCTTCTGCCAGAAGCCGAGCGCGTCCTCCGAGGCGACGCGCCAGCGGACGGTGTGGACCATGCCGGCGCCGGCGCGGCCCTGGCGGGCGCCCGGGTACTCGAAGAAGGTGATGTCGGAGCCGGGATCGCCTTGCTCGTCCGCATAGAAGAGGTGGTAGACGGTCGGGTCATCCTGGTTGACCGTCTTCTTCACCAGCCGCAGGCCGAGCAGGCCCGCGTAGAACTCCACGTTGCGCGGCGCGTCGGCCGTGATCGCCGTGACGTGATGCACGCCTTCGAGCTTCATAGCCGCTTCAACCTATCGTGCCGGGCGCCTATTCCGCGGCGGCGTCGCCGGTTGTGAGCCGCCGGCGCCAACGCTCGCCGGCCGCACGCCCTTCGGGCGTGCTGAGAAAGTGCTCGAGCGGGACGTGGACGAACGCCCCCTGCGCCTGAGCAAGGATGTCGTCGCGGTCGACGAGCTCGCCGGCGATGTGGATCCGGCGGCCGCGCTCGTCCTCGACGTGCGAGCGGATCAGCAGCGCGGTGTTGATCGGGACCGGGCGGCGAAAGTGGACGAAGAGCCGCCCGGTGACGGTCGGGAAGCGGAACCACGTGGCGAGCAAACCGCAAGCCTCGTCGAGCGCGGCGGCGACGAGCCCGCCGTGGACGAGCCCCGGCGCAGCCTGGTGGCGCTCGTCGAACTCGAGGTATGACTCGTACTTCGTCAGCCCTTCCCTCGCGGGCTGGCGGAGGTGAATTCCGATTGGGTTGTCCCCGCAGCCCCAGCAGGCCGGGTCGTGCTGGGGCGGCACCCTCGGCGCGGCGCTGTCGGTCACGCTTGCTGCCCAACCCCTGTGGGGGGCGCAAAAGCGCCCCTACCGGAACGATATCGCCGTCGAGGCAGAACCGTTGCGCGTATTGGCAACAAATCCGTGCCGAATCAGCGCAAGCCGCCACGCTCGTGGTGGGCCCGGAAGAACTCGCGCGAACCGGCGGTCGCCATCGCCGCCGACGCCGAGATCTCGAGGGCGAGGGTCGCCGCGGCGACGATCTGGGCGAAGCGGTAGACCTTGCCCGCGCCCGCGCACCCCAGCAGCGCGAGCCACGAACGGGCGTAGGGGAGGGACGTCCCCCCGCCGACAGTGCCGACTTCGAGCCCGGCCAGCCGGATCGTGCAGTTGAGCCCACCCTCGACGCGCCTGCCCGTACCGTGTGCCATCGAGCTCGTGCCGACCATGCCGATGTCCTGGCCCGTCGCGGCGAAGATGGCGGCGATCGCCGAGGCGGGCGTGAACGCGACCGACTGCATACCGGACGCGACGGCGCCGTGCGTGCCGGCCCACGAAAGCTCGAGCAGATCGTCGACCGAGGTGCGCAACACGCGTCGCACCGCCTCCTCGCTCAGCGTGCACTCGGCGATCACGGTCTTGCCGTGACCCCCGCGCTCGAAGTAGCGGTGCGACGGTTTCTTGTCGCCGCCCATATTCGCCTCGAGGATCGCGCGCTCGGGTTTGACCGGCGCCTGCTCCATCACGTAGCCCATGTTCAGCGCGTAGGAGTTGCGGGTCATCATGTTCGGACCGCAGGCGTCGCCGGTCGTGAATGCCCACATGACGTGGCACATGGGTCCGACGACGTGCGTCTCGACCTCCCGCAGTTTCGCGTACTTCGAGAGTGCCGGATCGGCCTCGACTCGCTCCGCGAGCCAGCGGCGCATCTCGGCGAGATGGGCCTCGAGGAAGCGAGACAATGTCACCGCCTCCTCGGCTGAGCCGCAGACGAAGCAAGAGGCGCGCGTGAGCCGGTCCCGGAGCACGAAGGTCTTGAAGCCGCCCGATTCCGAGACGGCGCGTGCGCCGCGATAGAGCGAGGCCGAGAGCCCACCCTCGGTGTGCGCGAGCGGGACGTAGACCCGGTCGGCGGTCCGACCGGTCTCGGCGAGCCGACCGAAAGGCTCCTCGAGCTCGTATTCCCCAAGCTCGATGTCGAGCGGGCCGATCACAGAAACCGGAATCACCGCGACCCCTGTAACGGCCTCCTGCGCGCCTGCAAACGGGGCCAGGTCGTGGGAAAAGACCTCGCCGTCCTGGGTCAGCGCGCGCAGCTCGTCCTGCCGGTTCTTGATCGAAGCCGGATCGTTCTTCCGCGGCCAGCGGCGTAGCTCCACGGCGTCAGCTTATTGGCCGCGGTTCAGAAGTTCCGCCGCCGTAGCTCCTCTCGAATCTGCGCGAGCTCCTGCCGGATCTCCTCCAGCTTCGCCAGCATCGGATTCGCTGCACCTCCGGCACGGAACCTCTGCATGAGGAAGAGCCAAAAGCCGAGAAGCAGGACGAAGGGGAGGACCGAGGTGACGAGGTCGTACATGCCGCGTCTTTCGACGCCCGCCCCGAATGCCTTTAGATCGGCTCGATAATCTCCACCCGGATGGCGACCGAGACGGTAGTCGAGCAGACCCACGAGGACCCGTCGGCGTACGCCGGCGTTCTGCGCTTCTACGAGCTCGCCAAGCGCGCCGAATGGCAGGTGCGCGATCTGCCCTGGGGCGAGATCCCGCCGATTCCCGAGACGAAAGGGACGGCGGAGAAGCAAGCGCGCCGGCGAGACATGTGGCGCTCGGTGATCACGCAGCAGCTGCAGGCGGACGAGCTCGCCTGCGAGATGGCGTCGCAGCTCCTGAACATCGCTCCCGACCACGAGGCGAAGCTCTACTACTCGACGATGGTGCAGGACGAGTCCCGGCATACGGAGGCCTGGTTGCGGCTGGCGGGGGAGGTCGGCGGTACCGGCGAGCGCGACCCGCATCTCGACACGCTCGCGCACATGACGCTCGAGGCGGACACGCTCGAGGAGAAGGTCTTCCAGATGCAGGTCTTCTACGAGCGGCTGATCATCTCCCGCTTCCGGCTGATCGCGCGCGCCTCGCGCGGCACCCTGCTCGAAGACCTCTGCAACCGGCTGACCACCGACGACGGCATTCACCACGGGGCCGGCATGGCGTACGAGAAGGTGCTGCTCCAGAATGCGTCCAAGCAGACGAAGCGGAAGCTCGTCGACGCCGCGAATCGCCTGCTGCCGACCTTCGTCGAGCACGCCCTCTGGCGGCCGAAGGAGCGGGCCTTCATCGGCGGGGCGATGCACGCGCGCGACGTCGAGCGCCTGAAGGAGGACCTCGAGATCGGAGTCAGGCTGGCACAATCGCTCGGTCTCGACGTCAGCGACGTCCAGCTGCCGGTCTAGTGCCCCTCCAGGCAATACGCGCCTGAATGCCCCGCGCGAGCGCCACCTTCGTCAACACGACAGACGACGAAGAAGCCTACGACGACCGTGACGGCGTCGTGCTCGGCCGGATCCGCATCACCCGGACCTTCGCAGGCGATCTCGAGGGCGAGAGCTCCGCCGAGCTGTTGACCGCCCGAATGGAAGCCGGCTCCGCGACCTACGTGGCGCTCGACCGGATCGCCGGCCGACTCGGCGGCCGCTCGGGGTCCTTCGTCCTGGCTCACCACGGCACCGTCTCGGCCGCCGGCGCGGAGACCGCGGCATCCGTGGTACCGGATTCGGCGACAGGCGAGCTCAATGGCCTCCGCGGGCGAGGGTCGATCTCGGTCGCCGAGGACGGGACGCACACGCTCACGCTCGAATACGAATTCGACCGATAGCCTCCGCCGCCGATGGCGACGCTGATTGAAGGACCGCCGCTCGCGACGCAAATCCGCGCCGCGGTGGCCGAAGAGGTGCGGGAGCTCGGCGGGCTCGGGCTGGTGACGCTGCAAATCGGGGAAGACCCGGCCTCGACGATCTACTTGAGGCGCAAACACGAAGCGGCGCAGGGCGCGGGCATTCAATCGGAAGACCGCAAGCTGCCGTCGGCGATCTCCGAGGACGAGCTGCTCGGCGTCGTTGCCGAACTGAACTCCGACGAAGCGGTCGACGGGATCCTCATCCAGTTGCCGCTGCCGCCGCACCTCGACGAGGCGCGCGCCATCCGGGCGATCAATCCCCTCAAGGACGTCGACGGCCTGCATCCATTCAACGCGGGACTGCTCTACCTGGGGCGGCCGACGCTCGTGCCTGCGACGCCGCTCGGGATCATGGCCCTGCTCGCCGAGCACCGGATCCCAGTCGAGGGAGCCGACGCTGTCGTCATCGGACGCAGCGACATCGTCGGCAAGCCGATTGCGCACTTGCTGTTGCAGGCGAACGCCACCGTGACGATCTGTCACTCTCGCACCGTCGATCTCGAGCGCCGCACGCTCGAGGCCGACGTGCTGGTCGTCGCCGTCGGCTCGCCCGAGTTCGTGACCGCGGACATGGTCAAGCAAGGCTCGGTGGTCGTCGACGTCGGCATCAATCGGACCGAGAGCGGAGTCGTCGGCGATGTCGCATCCGAGGCGGCCGACGTCGCGGCGTTCATGACGCCGGTCCCGGGCGGCGTCGGGCCGATGACGATCGCGATGGTGTTGCGGAACACGGTCAAGGCGGCCCGCTACCGCCGAGGCTTGCTTGCGTTCCCAAAGGGGTAACGCTAAGGTTCGGCCGCTTCAAATGGAGGTCGGCGGCTCGGTGCCCGGGCCGTCGTTTGCTTGTTGTAGGAAGGAGTTGCTAGTTGGCTGAGGGCACCGTCAAGTGGTTCTCGAACGAGAAGGGCTACGGCTTCATCGAGCGTGAGGGTGGCGAGGACGTCTTCGTCCACCACTCGAAGATTACGATGGAGGGCTATCGGTCGCTGACCGAGGGACAGCGTGTTCAGTTCGACGTCGAGCAGGGCGACAAGGGCCTGCAGGCTGTGAACGTCCAGGCGGTCTAGAACCCTTCGGAACCGAAAGCGCGAGCGGGCTCCGAAAGGGGCCCGCTTAATAACGGGGCAACCCATGGCTCCCCGGTTCGCCCCCTTCTTCTTGTTGAAGGCAATGCGGCTCGGGCTTCGGCTCCCGCCGGGCGGAGCCCGGCTCCGCCGGCGGCCGTTTGTCTTTCCGACGGCGCCTGGACTTTTGGGAGGATTGCGTCATGGCGATTTCGAGAAATGAGGTTTTGCACGTGGCGCGGCTGGCGCGGCTCGAGCTGACCGAGGACGAGGTCGAGCGCTTTCGCGAGCAGCTGAACGCGATCCTCGAGGCGGTGGGAAAGGTCGCCGAGCTCGACCTTTCGGACGGCGAGCCGACGGCACATCCACTCGAGCTCGTCAACGTCTGGGCGGACGATGCGCCGCGTCCCTCGCTGACGGCGGAGGAAGCGCTGGCGAACGCCCCGGACCGCGACGGCGCGCTCTTCCGCGTCCCGGCCGGGTGAGGCGCGTGAGCCCCGGGTCGAAAGGTCACGTTTTCGGCGCTGAGGCGTCTCCCACCTGTGCGCCCGGCCGGGTTAGCGTTCCGGTAGGGGTGCTTTTGCGCCCCCCTTCGGGGTTGGGGTTTGGGACGGGGGAAGGTCGCGCATGACCGAGACGCTTCGCCTCACCGCCGAGGAGGGGGCGGGAATGCTCGAGCGCGGCGAGGTCTCTGCGGCCGAGCTGCACGGCGCCTACCGCGCGGCGATCGACGAGCGCGATCCGGAGCTGCACTCGTTCCTGACGACCGTGGACGAGGTCGAAGGCGACGGCGTTCCGATCGCGTTCAAGGACCTGATCTCCACGCGCGGGATCGAGACGACGGCCGCGTCGAAGATCCTCGCAGGCTATAAGCCGGTCTTCGACGCCACCGTCGCCACCCGTTGCAAGCAGGCGGGCCTGCCTCTGCTAGGCAAGACGAACCTGGACGAGTTCGCCATGGGCTCGTCGACCGAGAACTCCGGTTTCGGCCCGACGCGGAACCCGTGGGACACCGAGCGCGTCCCCGGCGGCTCGTCGGGTGGGTCGACCGCCGCGGTCGCGGCCGGCCTCGCGCCGTGGGCGCTCGGGTCCGACACGGGCGGCTCGATCAAGCAGCCCGCAGCGCTCTGCGGCGTCGTCGGCCTGCGACCGACCTACGGGACGGTCAGCCGCTACGGCATCGTCGCCTTCGCGTCGAGCCTCGACCAGGTCGGGCCGATCGCGAAGACGGTGCGCGACTGCGCGCTGCTCTACCGGATCATCTCCGGGCGGGATCCCTGCGACTCGACGACGGTCGAGCTCCCGCACCCGGTCGAGCTGCCCGAGGCCGGGGATCTCCGCGGCTTGAAGATCGGCGTCCCCAAGGAGCTGAACGAGACCGAGGGGATCGAGCCCGGCGTCAGCGAGCGAGTGAATGCCGCGCTCGAGCTCGCAAAGCAGCTCGGCGCAGAAGTGGAGGAGTGCAGCCTGCCGCGCTCGGTCGACTTCGGCCTGCCGTGCTACTACCTGATCGCGCCTTCCGAGGCTTCCTCGAACCTGGCCCGGTACGACGGTGTCCGCTACGGGTATCGGGCGGAGGGCGACGGCGACATCCGCCGGCTCTACGCACGTACACGCGACGAGGGCTTCGGCGACGAGCCGAAGCGCCGGATCATGCTCGGTACCTACGCGCTCTCGGCCGGCTACTACGAGGCCTTCTACGGCCAGGCCCAGAAGGTGCGAACGCTGATCAAGCAGGAGCACGACGCCCTCTTCGAGCGCTTCGACCTGCTCGCATCCCCGACCTCGCCGACGGTCGCGTTCCGCCTCGGCGAGCGGACCCAGAACCCGCTCGCCATGTACCTCTCGGACGTGCTCACGATCCCCTCGAACATGGCGGGCCTGCCCGGGCTGTCGATCCCCTGCGGCCTTTCGGAAGGCCTGCCGGTCGGGCTGCAGCTGATTGGGCCGCAGTTCGCCGAGAACGCGCTCTTTCGCGCCGGCCATGCCCTGGAGCAGGCGCTCGCCTTCGACTTCGTCCCGGAGCGGCTGAAATGAGTTGGGAAGCCGTCATCGGCCTCGAGATCCATGTCCAGCTGAAAACGCGGACGAAGATGTTCTGCCGTTGCGCGGTCGGGGCGCTCGACGCCCCGAACACGCGCACCTGTCCGATCTGCCTCGCGCATCCGGGGACGCTGCCAGTGCCGAACCGGCAGGCGGTCGAGTGGACGATCAGGCTTGGCCTCGGGCTCGGCTGCGAGATCGCAGAGCACGCCGTCTTCCACCGCAAGCACTACTTCTACCCGGACAATCCGAAGGGCTACCAGATCTCCCAGTACGACGAGCCCCTCTGCATCGACGGCCTCGTCCGGCTGCCGGGGCCGGATGGCGTCGCCGAGATCGGCATCACGCGGGCTCACCTCGAGGAGGACGCCGCCAAGACGCTGCACGTCGGCGGCGCCGAGGGCCGGATCCACGGCGCGACCGCGTCGCTGGTCGACTTCAACCGGGGCGGTACCCCGCTCGTCGAGATCGTCACCGAGCCCCACATCCGCACGGCCGACCAGGCGCGGCGCTTCCTGCAGCTGCTTCGCCAGACGGTCGTCGAGCTCGGGATCTCAGACGCGGAGATGGAGAAGGGCTCGCTGCGCTTCGACGTCAATGTCAGCGTCCGGCCGGCGGGATCGGACGAGCTGCGCACGCGCACCGAGCTCAAGAACATGAATTCGTTCGCCTTTGCGGCGCGTGGGATCGAGCGCGAGATCGACCGGCAGATCGCGACCTACGAGTCCGGCGGGCAGGTCGAGCAGGAGACGCTTCACTTCGATCCGAACCGCGAAGACGCGCCGCCGCTGCGCTCCAAGGAGGAGGCGGAGGACTATCGCTACTTCCCGGAACCGGATCTCGTGCCGATCGAGCCACTGCGCGAGTGGTCGCTCGAGGAGCTCCGGGGTGAGCTCCCGGAGTCCCCCTCTGCGCGTCTCGAGCATGTCCTTGCAACCGGCCTCGACCTACGCAACGCCGAGGCGCTGAACCTGGATCCCGCACGCGTGACGTTGTTCGAAACGATTCGCGACGCCGGCGTCGAGCCGAAGGCCGCCGCGGCGTTTGTGCTCAATGACGTGGCTCCCCAGGGGGTCGATCCGGCCCGCGTCGACGGCGCCGAGCTCGCGAAGGTGCTGCGGGAGCGCGACCAGATCCCGCGCGCGGCCTTCGATGCGGCGGTTGCGGCAAGCGCGACCGAGG
>WNGD01003971.1_pt1 | contig 14748 bp, 10 predicted proteins | sample 5400671 | NCBI WGS metagenome assembly WNGD01 (sample SAMN13153369, study PRJNA577476) | soil metagenome | isolation source: 40 cm soil or saprolite under grassland replicate 2 | place: USA:California | collected 2016-06-15 | reverse complement strand
TAATCTTGTGCGTGGCCTCGGGTCCGAAACGCTCTCTGAGCAGGTCGATCGTCTCCCACATCTCTTTGATATAGTCAAGCAGGTGTTGGGTGGCTTCGCTCTCTCCCAGTTCGTGCTGCAAGACACTCACAATCTCGTGTCGCGTGGCTTTCTCTGGCACCGCTTGCAGTGTTTCGGCGATGATCTGCATGGCTTCCTCTTTTGATCCCACCATGTGAGATAAGGTCTCCAGCGTTTCTCCCATCCGCTCCATTCGCGTGGTAATGAAACGGTGTCGGGAGGTCCCATAGGCTAATCCCGATAAGCCTAATTTGGCCGAGAGATACTCGGCGGCGACTTGTTGTCTCATCCGTGCCACTTCGCTTCTCATAAAATTCTCTCCAATGCTTTAATACGTATCAGTCTCGATCTACCCTCATACACAGTGCAATAGAATGCTACTGCTTTGTCGATATTTATGCTATGATGTGATCGAAGAAGCCCACATTGCAGACTGTAAATACATTGTAATTGATGGATCTTCAAAAGCTGCCTCTTTTCTTGCAAAAGTGCAGTGGGAATGAAGCAGAGTTTTTGCAGAAGTTGGGCGTACGTGTGAAAGAAGGTACGATCATGACCATCAAGAGCCAGAAATATCCTAACCGTCTCAAGGAAACCATCAAACAAGCAGGATATACGATTGAAGGGATCGCAGCAGAAACCAACATTCCGGCACGAACATTGTCCGACTATTGCGCTGGTCGTGTCCCTGTACCAAAAGATCGACTTGGGGTACTTGCTTACGCTCTTGGATATCCAACCGAGTATCTCGTACCGAAGATACTAACTCCCTCTCCTGATGACTCATTTAGTGCAGTTGCTGTTAAGAAAATAGAAAGCGATTCCATTACGAAGGATGCTCAAGAGATACACGAGCGAGCAGGAGAACAAGAGCTATTGGGAACATTCCTGGTAACTAGACCATCGAACAGTACTTTCATCTTTCCAACACAATCTGAAAAGCCTGCAGAGATAGTAATTACCGATTGCGCAACCATGTTTGGTTTCCAACATTCACAAGTCACTACACTTATTCAGCAGTGGTATGGAATGGCGATGTTTTGCAATGACCTCCAAAATAGACTTGATCAGGAGGTAAAAAAACTTGATGGGCTGAAATCGCAATATCCCCTCGAAGAATACGCTATTTCGCGGCGGTGTTTTCTCGTTTCGATAGCTGCACTTCCGACTGCTCTGCTTCATTCTGTTCAGCAAGAACACAAAATGACCTTGGAGTTGGAAGAATTTCTACCACAATGTGCTGCAAGCATTGTTGCATGCTGGTATTTGAGCGGAGGAAGCCATCTGGAAGTGATTGAACCGATTCTCGACTCTTATTTACGTCCACTCCTCTTGATACTGAAGCATGCTCCTACCTATCATCATATTGCTGCAACCCTGGTAGCACAGATTTATTCGCTCAAGGTGATTCTGGCATGGCATTTGAGAAGTTTAAATGATGCAGAAGCCTATTGTATTCAGGCGCTCAACTATAGCATGATTGCAAAGAATGCAAATTTGCAACTCACTGCACTCAATCAACATGCACTCATTTCATTTTATGCGAAGAATTTTCAGCAGGCACTTGCCAAAAGCGAAGAAGCTGACGATACCCTTCGTCGGGTAATTCAGGAAGAACATATCTTCCCAATTGTGCAAGGTCGCGTCTACATGTATTTGGCTGCGCTCCAGGCTCAGCAGGGTTTCCAGACTGATGCAGGACGAACGCTTGAAAACGTACATAGAGCTTTTGCTTCACAGAGTGCTTCTGCTGAGCCTGTACCGATGTATGCTGATTGTGGCAATATGTCACTCACGTTGTGGGATGGTTTAACGCATTATTACCCTGGCCGATATGACGCAACGTGTACCCAAAAAGCATTGAACTCACTGAGCGTGTTTGGACAATTGCAGCCAAACGATATTATCCCAGAACGATTTCGTTTAGAATGTCTGAACAATCGAATATTGGCTGCGGTTCAACGCGATGAGATGGAAGAGGCAATTGTGTACTTTGAAGCAGGAAAACAAGGTGCGAGAGGTCTAAACAGTAAACAACGTAGCGCAGAAATTAACTATGCGTATCAAGAGATACTCAATAAGTGGCCGAAGGAAGCAAGAATACAAGTACTAAGAGATTTTTCTGATAACAAGGAAAGATTATGAAACAAAATCCTCTTCGCGTTGGCTTGATTGGGTATGGAGCCATTGGCCAGGGGGTAGCGCATCTCGTAGCGGAAAAGGCTGCAACAGATATTACGATTGTGGGTGCACTGGTACGCCATCCTACGTACCGGCGCCCTCCGGGGAGTCCAAAAATTTTCATGGAACTCTCAGCGCTCCTGGCAGAGCAGCCACAGGTCGTTGTTGAAGCTGCCGGGCATGAAGGACTCCGCGAGCACGGACCTGCAGTTCTTCGTGCTGGTGTCAATCTCATTTTGATAAGCGTTGGCGCACTTGTTGAACCGGATCTTTTGCATGAGTTGCTTGATGCTACACGTATAGGTAACACACAGGCAAAAGTCGCGTCTGGTGCAATTGGTGCTCTGGATGCTCTCGCTGCTGCGTCAATAGGTGGACTCACTAGAGTTGTACACACAATGCGAAGGTCGCCCAAAACGCTGCTCGCCCCCGAAGAAGCTGCACGTCTCACAACGGTCCGTGAAGTCTTTCGAGGAAGCGCACGACAGGCAGCACAGCAATTTCCTGAATTTCTGAATGTAGCGGCGGCAGTCGCGCTTGCAAGCAAGGGATTTGATCAGACAGAAGTGCTTGTCCTGGCGGATCCAGCCGTGGAACACAGTCGACATGAGGTCCTGGCTGAAGGGGAATTTGGTATCCTCCACTTCGAGATTGAGAATGCACCGATTAGCCTTCCTGCACACGGGGCTCGTCTAGTTGCTATGAGCATTGTGCGTACCTTACTCCTTCGCAGCTCATCACTTGTGATCGGTTGACCACAAAGTGCTCTTTGTACTGTTAAGAAGATGCTCTATAGTCCATAGCAAAAACAAATGCAAGAGATACTCCAGGGAGTTCTATCATGATGGAAAATATTACGAAATACCTCTATGAAATGGGTCAGCTCAAGCGGGTGAAGCGCTCAGGATGGTGGATGGCTGGTATTACTGATCCTGAAAGTGTTGCCGAACATTCCTTTCGAACGGCAATTATCGGGTACATCCTGGCTTCTGTAGAGGGGGCTGATCCCACGAAAACAGCAACTATGTGCCTCTTCCATGATGCTCCCGAAGCCCGCATCAATGATCTGCATCGTACGGCCAGACACTATATTGATGTCGAAAGTGGAGAGACCAGAGCGCGTTTGGAACAGGTTGAGCGTCTTCCCCCACAGACTGCAAACGAGGTCATGGCTCTGCTGGAAGACTACGAGGAACAGCACTCATCTGAAGCGCAACTGGCACGGGATGCGGACCTGTTGGAATGTCTCATCCAGGCACGTGAATATCAAACGCAAGGGTATGTACATGTTCAAGAGTGGATCGATAACTGCCGAGCGGCTCTAAAAACGGAAATTGCCAGAAAGATCGCGGCGACATGTCTCAACGTTGAGCCTGGCGAGTGGTGGCAGGGACTGAATAAGATAGCGCGGGAGAGAAAATAGTTAAGAGGGATAACTGCACCCACAACGGTAACGCAGTTTCTTCGCCTATCAAGTGACCAGAACTCACTGCAAAAATAAGCTCTTATTTCTAGATAGGAAAACCGTTCTGCGCTGGTGTACGTACAAGCAGTACTGCACATGGGGCATGATCAAGCACAAAACGTGCCACGTGCCCAACCGACCTTGGACCAAGCACAGGACCATCATTTTGCGGTGAGCGCGGGCAGATTATGATCAGGTCTGCCCGCCATTCTGCCGCAAAATTAACGATCTCGCGCTCCGGTCGTCCTTCTCGTCGTATGGTATCCGCGCCTGGAAGATAGCGCAATCCCTCCTCAAGAATATCCTGGGCGCTGCTCTGTTCTGCTGCCCGCATCTGTTCACGCCGTGCTGGACCGAGTTCGTGTGGGCGCAGGAAGCGTTCGCGCTGTCGCCCTATCTCCGCATGTGGCCCACTATCGGTTACGTAGATAAGTCCTATGGTGAGCGGCTCTGAACGCAGGAAAGAGGAGACCGCGTTGCTTACACGCTCGATATTGCTTCCATCCAGACAGCATAGTATACGCATCGTAATCCTCCTTGAGCCCCGTAGCGGCATGCCTTGCGTGTGCCGAATCGCGGTGCCAGGGTGCCGGGTGTCCCGACACCGATTCGGCACACGCAAGGCGTGCCGCTACGGTAATAATAACCAGATGGTTAGTGCGCCCACTATCAGCATGAGCGGAGTCACGATCACTCCAACCTTAAAGTAATCCAGTCCCGATACATCGATATTGCGGCGGCGTAGAATGAGTAGCCAGAGTACAGTTGCCAGTGAACCTACCGTCGTCAAATTTGGACCCAGATCACAGCCAAATATCGTTGCAGCCACAAAACCCAGGTGCACTGAGGGCGACACATGCTGTACTCCACCTAATGCAGAATTTAGCACAACTGCCATTGGTACATTGTTAATCAGATTAGTTCCAAGCGCAGCTCCCAGCGTTCCCACCATTACCGAGCCAAAGCGTGTATTGCCTGAGAGGTGCAATAACAACTGACCGAATTGAGTAGTTAAGCCCGTACCTTCCAGTGCACGCACCACAATAAACATCCCTGCAATAAAGCCAAAGATGGACCAGGAGATCTGCTTGCCCATGGCGGATATCGTGAGCTGTTTCCAGCGCAGCGCACCAATGAGCAGCAACAGAGCGCCACTCAAAGCAACAAGTGAGAGCGGGAGCATCGTCGCCGAAGCAACGATATAGGCAATCGCAACCAGTACCAGCACGATACAGGTATAGCGAAAATAGCTCTGGTCCTTGATCACCGTCTCCATGGCTGGCAGGCGTTTAATATCGAAACTTCCACGTAGTTGTTTTCGATAGAGCAAGAAAAATACACCAACATTAATAGCGATAACGACGAGACATGGCAGGAAGAGTAAGTGCAGGAAGGTGAATAGATCCATCGGAAACCGTGAAAGCACAATGATATTGATAGGATTGCTTACGGGCAGCAGGAACGACGCGCTATCGGCAATGAACGTGCAGGCAAAGAGAAAAGGTAAAACTGGCAATCTCAGCCTTGTGACCAGAGTATAAACGATAGGAGTCAAAATCAATGCGGTAGCATCGTTAGAGAGGAACATTGAAATAAGGCTACCGAGCAGGAATGTGTTGATAAAGAGGCGCTTAGAGCTATTTCCAGCCAGTCTTGCAGCCTGCGTCGCCAGCCAATCGAAGAAACCAGCCACCTCTGCCAGCGCTGACAAGCTCATCAGACCAAGGAAAAAGAAGAATGTATTCCAATCACTAAAGAGAGTGGCAGCCGCATTACCAGGGCTGATGAGGCCCAGGATGAGGAGTAGTCCGGCACCTGCGAGTGCGAACATGGCCTCGTTCAGCTTAAATGGACGCGTCATAATGCCGACCAGTGTTAGAATAGTGATCACCGTGATCAGAATAGTTCGGGCCAGAGTGGGCAGGTGAATGAATAAGAACATGGTAAGTGTATCCTGATGCAAAATTGGTTGTGTTAAAGCTATTAATAACACGTTGATAAGCTGGAGAAAGAGACAGCATATAACCAGGGCGATTCAAACGTCCCCGTAGTGGCAGGCCTTGCGTCTGCCGAGTGCATGGACCTAATGGCCCGCGAGGCGCTCTGTCTACGCACTCGGCAGACGCAAGGCCTGCCACTACGGTCATGCGGCAACTTTTCAATTGCCCTGGCATATAACAAATATACTCGACGGAAATAGCACTCTATGGTATCATCAGTATGTTTATCAAGGTATTAGAAAGGGTCAGACCAATCCGTGTATCTTAAACGCCTGGAAATGCTGGGGTTCAAAAGTTTCGCCTCACGCACTCTGCTCGAATTTAGTCCTGGTATAACGGCGGTGGTGGGACCGAATGGGGCTGGAAAATCAAATGTCGCGGATGCGATGCGCTGGGTGCTGGGCGAGCAGAGTATGCGCCAGTTGCGGGGCAAGAAAAGCGACGATATTATTTTTGCAGGTGCACATGGCAAGGCGGCTTTAGGTATGGCCGAAGTGTCGCTCACCCTGGATAATAGCACGGGTTGGGTTCCCTCTGAGTACAGCGAGATTACGGTGACACGACGCGTCTATCGTTCAGGCGAGAGTGAATATCTCATCAACAAGCAGAAAGTGCGCCTCAAAGATGTGATTCTCTTGCTGGCACAGGCACGTATTGGTCATGATTCGTATACAGTGGTTGGTCAGGGATTGATCGATGCGGCTCTAAGTTTGCGCGCTGAAGAGCGGCGCGGCCTGTTTGAAGATGCAGCAGGTATCCGACCGTTCCAGGTGCAGCGCGCCGATGCAGAGAATCGTCTCAAGCAGACCGAACAGAATCTGGAGCGCCTGCGCGATATTGTGAGCGAGATTGAGCCGCGCCTGGCTCCTCTGGCTGAACAGGCAAAGCGTGCCGTTGAGTATAGGCAATTGAATGATGAGCTGCAGGAGGTCTTGCTCTCCTGGTATGCCTTGCAATGGCGGCGTCTGCGGATCGTCAAAGAACGTACCGGGCGTACCGAGCAGGAACAGTCGCGTAAAGTACAACAGCTAGAACTGGTACTCCAGGGCCTGGATGAGCAAACGAATGCGCTGCGTGCCACACGTCAGCAGACACAGGCAAGAATTGGTGAAGCGCGTCATGCCTTTGCTGAAGCGAATGGCTTAGTGCAGAAAATCGAGCGCGACCTGGCTGTCAGCGAGGAGCGTGTGACCGGTCTGGAGCGGCAACGCATCGATATTCAGCAAGAAGAGCGACGCCTGCGTGAGCGTTTGATCGCTGCTCAAAAACAGAGTATCGATTTAGAGGAGCAGTGTGACCTGGTGGATGAAGGGATCGATACAGCTTCAGCCAGCCTGGCAACGCTGGAAGCACAGGTCGCGAAGGCGCAAAAAGAATATGAGATGGACGAGCGTCGTCTGCGGAGTGCTCAGGGCGATTTGATCCAGGTGCAGGCGCGTCTAGGTTCCAGTCAGACCGAGCTTGGTCGCCTGCAAAAGCAACTCGGTGAGCGCAATCGCACTCTGGCAGCACGTCGTGATACCATCGCTCACGCTCAACAGTCGTTGCGGACGGTAGAGACGCGTTTAGTGGACGAGCGTGCGCGCCTGAACATAGTTCGTAATGAAGAGCAGCAGGTGGCGCAGCAAAAGCAGACCATTGCTCGTGCCATCGCCGATGCACAGCAAGAGATGGATCGCCTCAAATCCACTGTAGCCGAGTCCGAACGGCAGCGCCGCACCATCTCCGATCGCCTGAATATGCTCAAAAACTGGCGGCAGAGCCTGAGCGGGTATAGCGATGGTGTGCGCACCCTGTTGCGTGCGGGTAACAAGCTCTCCGGCCTGATCGGTCCTGTGCCCCAACTGGGCGTTGTGCCTGCTGGCATGGAACTGGCCCTGGAAGCTGCGCTTGGTCCCTATATGCAGGCCGTGGTGGTGCACAGTCTTAATGATGCCCGGCAGTGTCTTGACTATCTTCAGAGTGCGAAGGCTGGCAAGGCGATGGTCGTGTGGCTGGAACGTGGAGGGGAGAGTGATAGCCTCGGCGAAGTGAGCACAATCCAGGGACAGGTTGAGGAGGCAGTAATCCAGCGTTTCGTTGCTGGCACGCCTGATTTGAAAGATGGCGTTACTGGTTTTGCCTGGCGCGTTGTTCAATGTGAGGATCGTTATAGAGCGCTCTTTCGCCGGATGCTGCGTGGCATCGTCATTGCGCGCGATCTGCAAGCGGCACACGAACTCCTGACCTGGGGCTTGCAACTGAGCCTTTCCTCCGACAATGATCTACCATTTCAGTCTGTGGTGACGCTGAAGGGTGAAGTGCTGCACGTTGATGGCTGGCTCACCGGTGGTAGCGGAAAAGATGGCGCTCAGCAGGGCTTGCTGGCCTATGAGCGTGAATTGCGCGAGTTGCCGCAGCAATTAGAAGAGCACAAGGCGCTGATCGATCAATTGAATGCCATGTTGAGTGAAGTGCAGCGTGCCCAGGAAGGTCGTCGTGCCGAACAAAATGCGCTCGATAAAGAACTCCAGAAGATGACAGGCAGGATCAACGAGCTTAACAAGGTAGCTGCTAACTCCCAACGTGAGTACGAGCGCCTGCAAACAGAGATCCAGTTGGCGGCATCGGTCGAGCAACAACTTGCGGCTGAGGTTGCTGGTCTGGAGCAAGAGGTGATCGCCGGGCAAGAGCGTGTACATGTGCATGAGAAGTCGCAGCGCGAGATGACGGGACTGGTTGAAGAATTGCAGCGCGAGATGGAGGAACGGGCCATTGCCTACCGTCGTCAGCAGGATGAATTGGGCAAGGCGCGTACCGCACTGGCTGTGAAGCGGCAGGAGGCGAAAGCGTTGCAGCAGCAACTTGCCCTGCAACGCTCGCAGGCGCAGGATCTGAAATTCCAGGTCGATCAGCAGGTAACGCGTATCAAAGAGTCCGAGCAGCGTCGCTTGAGCTTACAGGAAGCCATTGCCAGTCACCGTACAGCGCTAGAGCAGGCCCGCGCACAGGCTCAGACCTTAGAGAAGAGCTTGCAGGTCGTCGAAGCGAAGCTCTCCGAGATTGATCAACAAATCTCAGATGTGGAACAGCAGCGTATGAAGACGCAGCACATCATGACCGAACAGGAAACGCTCTACCGTCGCTCATTGCTGGAGAGCCAGCGTGCACGTGACGCGGTTGAAAGCCTGTTGGAGCAGATGCGTGAAGAGATCGGTATTGACGATACGGGAGAACTGGCGAACTACGCTGCTCGCGACGAGAGTGATGAAACTGAAGCCAGCTCACAGAACGGTTATAGTGCGCAAACTTCCGACGCAGGTGTCCTTACGGAAGAAGAGGAAGCGCATCTGCGCAAGTTACGCCGCCGTATCGACAGTTTGCGCAGTCGTTTGAAAGCCATGGGTGGTTGTGACATCAACGCGCCGCAACAATATGAAGAGACTCGTACTCGTTATGAATTCCTCACCACCCAGATTGCCGATATGGACCAGGCCGCGCTCCACCTGCGCTCAATCATCGGCCAGCTCGATGTCACTATGGCGCGTCAATTTGAAGTCACCTTCCAGGCCATCAATGCCCGTTTTCGTGAACACTTCACCACACTCTTTAATGGAGGGAGTGCGCGCCTGGAACTGACTATCGCGAAGAGTGAGGACGACTCTCCGGTACCATCTACCATGCCGACAGGTATAGAAGTCATCGTGCAGCCGCCAGGGAAAAAAGTACAGGATCTCTCACTGCTCTCCGGTGGAGAACGAGCCCTCGTCTCAGCAGCCCTGCTCTTCTCTCTTCTAGAGGTCAACCCGCCGCCCTTCTGCCTGCTCGACGAAGTGGATGCCGCCCTCGATGAATCGAACGTCGCACGCTTTTGTGACATCCTCAAACGTCTCGCACAGCGCACGCAATTCATCGTCATCACGCACAACCGTGTCACCATGACCGCCGCGCAGGTGATCTATGGCGTTTCTATGCGCGATAGCGCTTCGCGACTGCTCTCGCTCAGACTGGAAGAGGTCACTGTAGCAGGAGATCGCTAAGGATCTTTTTGGATTTTGAAATTCAGGCAAAAAGGTGTTGACAAAGTTTTGAAGCTATGCTATTATACACCATGTCAAAAGGAACCGCCTGTATGTGCAGGTGAGCTGGTGACTATAGCGAAGAGGGTACACCCGTTCCCATCCCGAACACGGAAGTTAAGCTCTTCAGCTCCGATGATACTTTGGGGGCAGCCCCACGGGAAAATAGGACGTCGCCGTCTCACCCGCCCACATGGGCGGTTTTATTGCAGTGGTTAAGACTGTTTGCATGGCATAGAGCAGGCTGCTAGCATATCCTGTTTCCCGATAAAGACACTAAAGAGCTCTGAGCAATCCTCTGTAGAAGAATCTCTTCCTGCATGCAAGTTCGTATCTGCTATCAGCTAGCAGCATTGCTCCCGTATCCTACGGCCTGCTTCTGGTACTTCCTGCTGGTATTGTGCCTTCAGGGAGCTGTATCGCGCCTGCAAGGGGCGCATTGGCCGAAAGGATTTTTTTTATGCCATCTTTTTATGACTTTCGTTTGCAACCCGCGACACACGCGGTGCTGGCAAACATGGAGATTACAGAGCCTACGCCTGTTCAGGCCGAGGCAATTCCGGCACTGCTCGCCGGGAATGACCTGGTGGGGCAATCACCTACCGGGTCGGGCAAGACACTTGCCTATGGCATCCCCCTGGTGGAAAGGTTAGCCAGGGATAAACGTGTAGTACAGGCGCTGGTACTCCTGCCAACACGCGAGCTGGCTCTCCAGGTAAACGCTGTGCTGAGCAAGCTAGCAACTGGTCGGCGGCTTTCGACAGCGTTGCTGGTAGGAGGACGGCCCTATGGCAATCAACTCTCAGCGCTGAAGTATGGAGCGCAGATTGTCGTAGGCACACCAGGACGCGTGAAAGACCATCTTGAGCGTGGCAGTTTAGTGCTGAGCCAGTTGCGGATGTGCGTGCTGGATGAGGCAGACCAGATGCTGGATATTGGTTTCGCACCAGTCATCGAAGAGATACTGGCAACCACGCCTGACACACGACAAATGGCGCTCTTTTCAGCGACAATGCCGGACTGGATAGCTACGCTACAGAAAAAATTCCTCAAAAATCCGATTGACATTGTAGCGGCCACAGATGCGCCAAGCACTATTGAACAGATTGCTTACCAGGTCCCGCAGGAACAGAAAATGGCAGCACTCTGTACCCTCTTGCGTTCCACGGAGGGAGAAAGCAGCCTCATCTTTGGCAAGACGAAATTCGGTGTCGAGAAGTTAGGGAAACAGCTCAGCAGACTCGGGTTTACAGTGGGAACATTACATGGCAACAAGAGCCAGCGTGCACGTGAAGAGGTGCTTACCGCGTTCCGCCACGGGCAGGTGCAGACGCTGCTTGCCACAAATGTAGCCGCACGCGGGCTGGACATTACAGGGATCTATCAGGTCATCAATTACGAACTACCAGAATCGAGCGAGCTTTTCACGCATAGAATTGGCCGCACAGGCAGAATGGGGCGACAAGGCAAGGCGATTACGCTGCTGGTGCCATCGGATGTACCCAAATGGCGGCGTATGGCGCGTAATTTAGGACAGGCAGTCGCATTGCAGCGGCTCGCTATTGACGAGGAAGCCATTGTTACAATACCGCTCACAAAGCCAGAAGCGCCGGTAATACAGGAGCAAGAGCAGCCTGACGAGCACAAGCCGGTACGTAGTCACAAACAGTTCTCCCCCACTCGGGAGCGCGGCAAACGTGTACAGCCAGAGTATGGCAGCCATCCGGCATCTGGATTGAAAAGGCGGCAGAAAAAGAATGTTATGGGCGCAACACCAGCGAGCACGCCTGTATGGCAGCCAGAAGGATTTCCCTTGCCAGAACGCCCCCGTTCCGGCAAGGCGAGGGATGGTAGGAGAGCCGCAGGAAAGCAGTCCAGCTCCGGTAGAACTACAGGGAAGCACAAAGCACCTTCTTTTGCTGCCAGGGAGCCGCAGCATCGAACAACCGCGAGAAAGCCCACAGCGATGCCAATAGTACGAGCACGGAGAGCGAATGCTTCGAAGCGTTCTGCTAGCCGCTAGCAATTTTCTTATGAGGTATTCTGGAATATAGGCATTCATATTCCAGAATACCTCATAAGAAAATTGCTTATAGTTCCGCCAGTGCTCGCACCAGGATATCTATCTCCTCCTCAGTATTATAGAAGCCCGTTGATACGCGCAGCGCGTTCATGTTGGGAATATTGCGAATATAGATGTTATGTTTTTCCTGTAACTGTTTGACTACTTCGGCGTCGTCACGTTCTGAAAGTGTGAATGAGAGTATTCCACTTCCTCCAGGTTCAGGCGTAAGCATAGTGAGGCCGGGCACGTGTTGCAATGCGTGATAAGCATAGGTGTTCAGGCTGTTGATACGCTCAAATAGCCAGGAATAGCCAACGAATTGTTCCAGCCAGTTGAGAACTGCGCTCTGACCGGCCAGAGCCGCTGTTTGCCGACCACCTAACTCGAAGCGTTGTGCGTTATCGTTAAGTTCCCATTCCAGGCCCTCTTCATGTTTGACCGACCAATAGCCAACATAGGTCGGCACTACATAATGTAGCGACTCATTTCTGACGTAGAGTGCGCCGGTACCGTCTGGTCCACAGAGCCATTTCTGCATAGGGATGGCGTAGAAGTCAACTTCCAGGGCTTTGACATCGATGGGAATAGCTCCTGCTGATTGCGCGCCATCGATCAGTACGGGTATGCCACGTTCGCGCCCCAGGCGTGCTACCGAGGGAACATCAAGGCGCGCTCCAGTGGTCCAGGTGACATGGGAGATGGAGATCAAGCGTGTGCGCTCCGTTATCTGCTCGCTGACTGCTTCGAGTATGGAACAATCAGCGCGGGGACCGAGGTCGGCGAAGCGGGTGACGGTGCCGAAGCGGTCGTGCATCTGGTATAGGGGGGCAAGCGCGCTAATATGTTCGTGGTTGGTCGTGATAACCTCATCTCCCTCTTGCCAGTTGAGGCCATAGCTGATAATATTCATACCCTCACCAGTGTTGTCGGTGAGAGCAATCTCGGCCACATCTGCGTGAAGCAAATTCGCCACACTTTTACGCGCACCTGCGTAGATGTCTCCCATGCTCTGAAATGCCTGTGCACCCAGACGACCATTGCGCCACTCGGCCTGAATGCGCTCCTGCATTGCCTGGATGACACAATTGGGCAAAGGGCCAAATGTACCGTTATTAAGATAGATATGTTTTAACGTAACGGGCATTTCCTGGCGAACACGTTGTAGATGGGTGAGGTCTGACAAGATAGAGCTCCTTTGTGATGAGGACCGGGTATATGATCCTGGCCGACGGACCGTATTCCTGGATAGCAGGTTTACTATATAAAATATAGTATGATATTGGTGTCTTTATTGGCAAATGTGTTCTCGTATGGGCCATGGCGATTCAAACGACCCGTAGAGGCATGCCTTGCGTGTGCCGAGTGGCGCGGGATGACTTCCCTGGCGCGCAACAGGGTTATTCACTACCCACTCGGCACACGCAAGGCCTGCCTCTACGGGTCAAGGTGGGCCGATCTCGTGGGAAAAAAGGATTCGGAGATATGCGTATACGGACGTTCCATTATGGAGATATGCCGACTCTGATACAGATTCAGCGACTGGCTGCACAGGAAGACGGGGTAGAGCCGTTGGATGATTTTGAATCCTGGCTGACTGGTCCTGCTCTGGCTGCTACAATAAACGCTTTTGTGATCACAGACGACGATGATGAGTTGAATACCTGGGGACAGGCTGGCACATTGGAGGGGATAGAGGGTGAGATAGTGGGCTATACCGTTATACAGGTGCGGCAGGACGAAGAGGGTTATCATCTGCTCTGTCAGGGCACTGTGCATCCAGCACACCGCCATCGTAACGCTGGTCGTGCATTGTTGATCTGTGCTCTGAATCGTGCGCGTGTTCTGGCCGAAGAATTCGAGTTCGAGGCCGAGCAGGCAGGTATTCCCGTCTATTTTGAGGCTCTGTTGCCTGCTCGTGATCCCGCATCTGTCCATCTGGCTGCTAAGTTTGAGATGATCCTCGTAGAGGATACAGCGCCTGACAATATGCTATTATACAGAAATATGCTCTGACTATTGCTGCTGTCTGCAGATATTTGCTGCTACCGGCTGTGGTACAAGTGGTTCTGCCGGTTTGCTGGTTCTTGTAGCCTGGGAAACGAATGCAGAAGAATTGAATCCCTTAGCGATCAGCCACACCCCTATGAACACCTCCCACAGACCACCTGGAATCGAGGAAACCAGACCCAGACCGGACCCCATGACTTCCGACACCATCCCGCAAAAAATGATCGCGTATCCAACGAGGCCCCAGACGGCTATCCAACGCGGAACCAACTTTGTCCTGTAGAACATGTAGTTAAGCATCAAACCAGCTAGCCCAAGAGCGATCATGCCGATCTCGTAGGCATAAAGGTTCGCCTGTATGGATAGGGTGCTCAGGGCTTGAAGGTAGAAAGTGTTGGGGGCCACTGCTTTCAGGTACTCGCTACCTAGCGGTATTTGAAGTAGTATGAAGAGAACGGAGACAGCAATAAAGACGGCGTCGACGATCCTGGAAGCGAGGTAGCCAAAGGCTATGCGCTCGCTGTGTTGCTTCAGGACCGGGAACATCAGGACCCCGTGAGCGGCGTCGCCAGCGACGGCCATCAACCAGAGTATCGCGCCGATTGCCAGCGTCATGCTGTTCGCGGAAACCGTGGAAAGGTGATCCGGCGCACCAAGAATGGATTGGATGAGTCCGTTCCCTACAAGGCCTACAACGAACCCCGCCAGGTACACCACCCCCACGACTATTGCGGTCGTTCTGTATATATTCATTCCTTCTTTGGTAGTCATCGTTTTTCTCCTTATACATTAAACTAATGCTAGGCCCCTTGAGTGAGGACCTCAGCAGGATTATACTTGCTGTATTGGGACGACCAGGGAAAGACTTTTTTCTCCTCACGGCTCGACCGATTAAAAAAGATCGTGCTTCCC
>WNGD01006689.1_pt1 | contig 14749 bp, 20 predicted proteins | sample 5400671 | NCBI WGS metagenome assembly WNGD01 (sample SAMN13153369, study PRJNA577476) | soil metagenome | isolation source: 40 cm soil or saprolite under grassland replicate 2 | place: USA:California | collected 2016-06-15 | reverse complement strand
GTGGGGTTGGATTGCAAGAGCAAGCGCACTGTATCGATCATTACCGGAAAAATCTTCCGTACTTCGCGCAGGCGACTGCCTGGAAGAAGGCCAATTAAATTCGGATCGCGCTCGCCGTCGATTTTCCGGGTCTGCAATCTTTCAATCATCGGATGCCCGACGAATACCGCACGCAGGCCTGATTCGTTATAGAGATCGGCCTCAAATGGAAAAATGCAGAGCACAAGATCGATGCAGCCCGCCATCCTTTTCATCCGGCCACGGTTCCAAGCCCATACCTGCGGACTGATGTAATAAATTATCTTTTGTCGTCGCGATTTTTTTCGCAATGCGCGGGCAAGCCGCAAATTGAAACCAGGGTAGTCGATCAACACGACTGCGTCCGGCTCGCTCTCCAGAATTTCTTTGATCGTTTCGCGAAATTGCTCTCGAAAATAACCATACTTCCTAAGCACTTCCCACAAACCAAGGACGGCGGCGTCGCCGATCCAGTTTTTGAACTGGTTGCCGGCAATTTCCAGCATCTGCGGGCCGCCTCGGCCGATGAACTTCAGCCCGGGATCCAACTCGCGCAGGGAGCGCATCAATGCGGCGCCGTGATTGTCAGCGCTCACCTCGCCGGCAACGAAATAGATGGTCATTCTTCTGTAGTGGCAGCCGTGTCGGCTGCAAAGTCGCATGCCATGCAGGCGGCACGCCTGCCTCTACAGTAAGATCTGCGATACCGGATCGTCTTATCCACTCGCTGCGATTTGCTTTGTTATTTTGACTGCCAGCTCCAATGCCGCTGTCGCTTGAGAACCGGAAACGCGCGGCTGGCGTCCCGTGCTCGCACATTCGATGAACGAAGTGAGCTGAAGTTTGAGCGGTTCTTCGTGCTCAACACTGACTCTGTCACGCCAAATCTGTTTTCCAACGCGCCGGTAGATTTCGCCGCTTTGATTTTGATAGTCGAGCGAGATGTACGCGTCCTCCTGAAAAATGCGAATCTTGCGAACCCGCTCGGGACTGATGCGGCTCGCGGTCACATTTGCCACGCATCCATCTTCGAAATGCAGTCGAACATTGGCGATGTCTTCACTCCGGCTAAGCACGGGCACGCCCACTGCATCAATACTCCACAAAGGCGAACGCACGAAATGCAAAATGACTTCCAGATCATGGATCATTAAATCGAGAACGACACCGATATCGGTACAGCGTTCCGAGTAGGGTCGGAGCCGATGCGCTTCGATGAACCGCGGATGAGTCAGATGTTTTTCAAGAGCGCCCAAGACCGGGTTGAAACGTTCCACGTGGCCGACCTGCAAGATCAGGCCGTTGCGCGCGGCCAACTCTGCCAGGTCGCCAGCATGCGCAGTGTTGTCAGTGATCGGCTTTTCGACCAACACGTGTTTGCCCTTCGCAAGGAGAGACCGTGCAACTTCGTAGTGCGTGTTGGTGGGCGTTGCCACGGAAGCGGCGTCAATCATGGCAATAAATTCATCCAGAGATCTGGCAGGGGTCGCGTGGAACTTGGTCGCAATTGTGCGGTTCGTGATAGGATCCACGTCATACACTGCGGTAAACTCAGCGGACGGAATCTCCGCATACAGTCGCGCATGATTGCTTCCGATATGACCAACCCCAACAACCCCAACACGCAAATTTTCCATGTCGCTTTAAAAGCAGTCAACGCCGGAAAGATTCGCGGTCAAACCGCAGATGAGTCCATGGTCGAATAAGTCGCATCAGCGCTCTTAAGCGAATCACTATCACTACACGCAATTGGCGCGGAACCATTCATACGTCCGAGCAATTCCATCCCGCAGCGGGATCGCCGACTTCCAGCCGAGAGCGCGAAGCCTGGTCACGTCTAGAAGTTTTCGCGGCGTACCATCCGGCTTGGTGGTGTCCCAGGCAAGTTCACCGTCGAACCCGACCACGTCGCAGATTAATTCCGCCAGTTCGCGAATCGAAATGTCCTCGCCGCAACCGACATTGATGATCTCTGAAGAGTCATATTTCTCGAGAAGCAAAAGACATGCTGAAGCAAGATCGTCGACATGCAAAAATTCTCGACGCGGTTTTCCGGTTCCCCATACGACTAGCTTTTGGTCCTTGCGCGCTTTGGCTTCGTGTGCTTTGCGTATGAGCGCCGGCAACACGTGTGATGTTTCCAGATCGAAATTGTCGTTCGGGCCGTAAAGATTGGTCGGCATCGCCGAGATAAAATTTGCCCCGTACTCGCGATTGTACGCCTGAGAAAGCTTGATTCCTGCAATCTTGGCAATCGCGTAAGCCTCATTAGTCGGCTCCAGCGGTCCACTCAGCAACGCTGTTTCGGGAATCGGTTGCGGCGCGAACTTTGGGTAAATGCATGAGCTTCCAAGAAAGAGCAGCTTGCGCACGCCAGCCTCGTAGGCCGAGCGAATGATGTTGTTCTGGATCCGTAAATTCTCGAGGAGAAATTCGACTGGGAAATCGTTGTTTGCCTTGATGCCGCCGACCTTCGCGGCCGCGACCAATACGATCGTAGGTCGTTCCTCGGCAAAGAATTTCGCAACCGCAGATTCATCGGCAAGATCAAGCTGCGAACGATCGCGCGTTACCAGGTGGGAAAATCCTTCCGCTTTCAGCCGTCGCACGATCGCGCTGCCCACCATCCCACGGTGGCCGGCGACGAAGATCTTGTCGGATTTGTGCATCATTCAAATTGTTCTCGGAAGTAAACTAAAACCGAGAGATTCGGCCGCCGCACGCATCCGCTGGTCGGCACAAACTACTTCAGCGGCTGCGACGGAGCGAGCCGAAGCGAGATGTATCCCATCAGCCGACCGGAGCCGCAACGGGCGCGGTCGAGAATAGCAAGTTGCAATGATCGGACGAAAGTGGCCCAGCAAGTGCCGGTCGTAACTAATCAAATGCAAGCGCCCTTTCTCAACGGCTTCGGAAATCATTTGCACCAACACGTCAGGGCCTTCGTATGATAGTCCGTGAGCAAGCGCTTTTGACCAGAAAACCTTGTAGATTTCGGCGAGACTCAGAATAGAGGTTTGGAGTGGCTCTAAACTCTCTCGCAGGATTTGGCCGTATCGGGGCGAATCGGGCTCGTGGATGTACAGCTTTGCTAAAGCCGATGTGTCCCAGTAGGCCATCAATTAGAATCGATCTTCGCGATCTTCAGCAATGATTTCTTCGCTTCGCCGGCCGACTTTGCCAGTGCTGTATTTGCGGCGCAGTTCATCGAGTTCGGCCAACCATTTTTCTTTGTCGCGTTTTTTCGTGCGCTTGGGTACCGCAACGAGCTTTGCGGTCTCCTTACCGTGTACCGTAATCACGACTTCTTCGCCGCGGCTGGCGCGCCTCACCATTTCTGAAAATCTGGCTTTCGCCTCGCGAAGCGTTGTTGTCATGTGGTCACTGTAGTCACAGCAGGAAAAGGTTTCAAGCACCAAACATCAAACCGCGCAGAATCTCCAGACGCCGATGACCTGGTCCTAATTTTTCTGTTCACCGGAAGAGAACTATTGCCGAAAGGCACGAGTGGAGCGGAATCCGCTGAAAACTCAAGGCGCAAAAATCAGGAGTACAAACACAGCAAACAGCAACAGGTGAACGCAACCCTGCAGGACATTTGTCTTCCTGCTTGTAAACGTTACGACGCTTACGGCCAGCGTCAGCAGGAGTAGCGGAAGATTGCCGCCTTCCACGCCAAGTGTGACCGGTCGTTTCGTGATCAGTCCAACCGTCAGTACGGCGGGAATTGTTAGTCCGATTGTCGCAAGCACCGAACCAAGCAGAATGTTTATTGAACGCTGCAGGTGATTGCCCAAGCTAGCGCTGATGGCGCCTAATCCTTCCGGAGACAGCACCAACGCTGCGATAATGGCGCCGCCAAATGCCTGTGGTATATGAAATTTCTCAATACCGTTGTCCAACGGGATAGCGAATTTTTCCGCGAGTAAAATAACCGTTATGAGGTAGGCGAGCAGCAACGCCGCATGAAAAGCGGTTGAGCGCACCTGCAATGGATGATGACCAGACTTCGCCGGCGCCACAACGTCCTTCGATTCCATGAAATAGCCGCGGTGTCGCACGGTCTCGATGAGCAGAAAAATCGCGTAAAGCAGGAGTGACACCACAATAAGAAAGACTTCCTGTTCGGTAGAAAAATTTGGTCCGCTCTTAGAAGTGGTGAAATTTGGAAAGACTAAACCTAGCACCGCCAATGTCATGATCACATTGAGATACGAGTTGACGCCCTGCAGATTGTAATACTGCTCGCGATAACGTAAGCCCCCCAGCAACAGCGACAGCCCCACCAAGCCATTAAGCGCAATCATAACTACGGCAAAAATGGCGTCCCGTCCGAGCGTTGGGTTGTTTGCGCCGTGCAACATTGCCGTGGATATCATGACCACCTCGATACAGATCGCAGAGAGGGTCAAAATTAATGTTCCGTAGGGTTCACCTAACTTAATCGCGAGACAGTCGGCATGGCGCACCACACAAATTGCCGACCAAAGGATGACTGCAAAAAGCCACAGAAAGATTGCGAACATCGCGACTGGGTGCCCAGCGAGTTCGACGAACTGATTTCCAGTTGCAAAAAAAATCGCCGCCGTTCCCAAACCGATTAGCAGCGGAAATTCACGGCGCAAAGCGCCTCCGAAGTTGTGAGCGCTCTTCGCTTGGTGTTTGGGTTTTGCCTTTCCCGACATGCGCGCGAGCATATCGACGCGCCACTCGTCGCGCAATCATCACGTAACTCAGGCATCCTGCCTGAGTTACGTCGGTGGATTAGCGAGACGCTACTTTTTCGGTTGAGCGAGCGGCAGAAATTCCTCGCGCGCGACTTTGCCGTCCTTAACCTTGTAAATTCCTACCTCCGACATTTGCATCCGCTTTTTCGAGGCTTTGTCGGTCACATCGATATCGAACTGCACAATGAAGGTGTCCCGAGCTACAAACGGCCCGCCGACTTTCGCGCTGTGCACCTCGAAACTGTTCTCAAACCACTCCGTCTTACCGCGCACCTGATCAATCCCGCGCATTTCCGCAGGCATGTTCTCCATCTCCCTGGGCTCTACGCTGACGATGTCTTTTGCATAGAGATCATCAACTGCCTGCATCCATTCACCTTTCCGGCAATACTCCACCAGTTTTGTTGCGACTTCTTCTGTATTCATCTGTCCTCCTTTTAGGTCTCCTGTGTTGTTCAAACGTTTCTCAAAAATGCTCTTCGCTCAACCACCGGCTATGGCACCGATGATCAAAAATGGTTCTGACCCCTTTACAATCGCGTCCGGCAACGGGGTGTCCGGTGATTCATGCGACAAATCCTCGCCACAAACAAAAAATCTAACCATTGGCCGGCGAAGTTTCGTGATATGATCGCGTATTGTTCCCCGTAACATCGGATATTTTGCTTCGAGCGCGTCGAGCACCGAACGCTGACTCACGGGAGTGTTAACTTCTAGTTCGAGTTCGCCATCAACGCGTGCAAGCGTACGCAGATGAGGCGGAAGCACGACGCGTATCATGGCAGCGTTTGGACTTCAACCGAAAGCACCGCTGGTAAGTCGCGCACGATGGGCTTCCAGTTATCACCTGCATCGGCCGATGCATAAACCTGTCCCCCAGTTGTGCCGAAGTAAACGCCGCACGGCTCGAGTGAATCGACCGACATCGCATCGCGCAGCACGTTTACGTAACAATTCCGTTGCGGCAGACCTTTCGTCAGCGCTTCCCATTCGTTGCCGCCTGTCCGACTGCGGTAGACGCGCAACCTGCCTTTGAGCGGGTAGTGCTCGGAATCGCTCTTGATCGGCACCACGTAAATCGTTTCCGGCTCGTGCGCATGAACATCGATCGGAAATCCAAAATCGGTTGGTAAATTTCCGCTGACCTCCTTCCATGAATCACCGGCATCATCGGTGCGCATGACGTCCCAGTGTTTCTGCATAAATAATGTGTTCGGGCGCGAAGGATGCAGTGCCATACGATGCACGCAGTGGCCGACTTCTGCCGTCGGGTCCGGAATGTATTGTGAATGCAGCCCGCGATTAATTGGTTTCCAGCTCTTTCCGCCGTCATCGGTGCGAAACGCACCAGCGGCCGAGATCGCGATGGAAATTCGTTTGGGATTACTTGGATCGATAAGAATCGTGTGCAAACACATCCCGCCCGCGCCCGGCTGCCATTTCGGACCAGTATCGCTGCCGCGCAATCCGGCAAGTTCGTGCCACGATTTTCCGCCGTCTGTTGATTCGAACAACGCAGCATCTTCCACGCCTGCGTAAACGTGATCCGGATTATCAAGCGATGGTTCCAAATGCCAGACGCGCTTGAATTGCCACGGATGTTGGGTGCCGTCGTACCACTGGTGTGTCGTGAGTGGTTTCCCGGTTTCAGGCGAAGCATCGTAAACGAACTTGTTGCTCTCACCCTTGGACATGCCGTCGGGACTTTTCAGTTCTTCGGCACTGCTGCCGGGTGTGTTCCACGTTTTGCCGCCGTCATCGGAGCGCTGGACGATTTGCCCAAACCAGTCACTGGTCTGCGAGGCGTAGATCCGGTCGGGATCAACCGCTGAACCTTTCATGTGATAAATCTCCCAGCCTGCGAAGTGCGGGCGGCTGACTCTCCATCGTTTACGCGCGCCATCCGACGTCAGAATGAACGCGCCCTTCCTTGTACCAACTAATACTCGAACCTTGCTCATGATTTAAATTTCTAACCGCGGATCACGCGGATCAACACGGATTCGTTGTGAACGTAGTATCATTTGTTGCTAATCGCGCTCGATCAACCGCGAGTCTCTGCGATTCGCGCTTGAACCAGCTTCTTCACAAAGCTCGCCGGCAGCGGCTTGTCGGGAGAGAAGCGAAGCGTGCCTTTGCTGGTTTGGAAATTCTTCACATCGCGCTGAAATTTTCTCAATGTCGTCGAACTCATCGGATAGAACGAGCAATGATTTGCCCATGCACCGAACCCAACAAGCAGGCGCCCATTCAGGCGAAACGCGGGGATCCCGTAGCTGATGCATTCTTCGGCTTTTGGCGCAGCGGCATGGATCGCTTCCCGAACTTTCTCAAGAGCACGGCGATGATCGTCATGCACGCTCGCAAGGTACCCGTCAATCGTTTTTGGTTCTGCCTTCCGTGACGTCATAGCTGCCGAACAAAATCATTTCACTCCGTAAGCAGCCTTCAATTTGCCGATGTCGATTTTCTTCATTTGAAGCATCGCTCCTGTGACGCGTTCGGATTTTTTGGAATCTTTGTCGTGCAACATGTCGATCAAGGCAGTTGGAACAACCTGCCACGACAAACCGAATTTATCTTTAAGCCAACCGCACTGCGATTCCTGGCCGCCGTCAGCAGTGAGTCTTTCCCAAAAATAATCCACTTCTTCCTGCGTCTCGCAGTTTACGACGAAGGAAATCGATTCGTTGAATTTGAAGATCGGCCCGCCGTTTAGCGCGACGAATTTCTGGCCTTCGATTTCGAATTCAATCGTCAGGACCGATCCCACCGGCCGGCTGGTGCTCGAAATTCTCGCCGCTTCTTCGCCGTAGCGGAGGATTCTTCCCAGCTTCGAGTTTTTGAAAACCGACGTGTAAAACTTCGCCGCCTCTTCGGCCTGATCATCAAACCACAAAAATGGCGTAATTTTTTGCATTTTGTTTTATTTCTTTGTTGGCGGCGGCGGGTACTGCTCGAATTTCGGAATTGCAGGATCCATTTGGTCCCATGGTTGCGCATCCGAGACGAAGAAATCCATCTGCGGCTGGAACCAGCTTGGATCATCGAGGGTGCCAGCCAGAATTCCCACAAACGGCGATTCCCCTCCCTCAAATTCGCCTCCCGTAATTCGGGACCCGCATTCGGGACAAAAACCGCGCTTGTGTTTCCCGCGTGCGAGGCTCGTGGTGAAATGGTAGCGCAGTTGGCCGAGCGTTAATCGAAACGCCTCTCGAGGCAGCAACAGCCCGGGAGCAAATCCGCTTCCACTCACCTGTTGGCAATCACGACAGTGGCACTTAAACATCATGATAGGCTCGGCGGTGCATTCGTAGCGAATCGCGCCGCAAGAACAGCCGCCAGTAAACGGAATCTTCATGGTAGTTTCAGTGCTAATCTGGAATTTCGGCTTCGACGAGCTTCGCCAATAGCGTCAAAGATTCCTGCCAACCGAGATAGCACGCTTCGGCAGGAATGACAGCTGGCACGCCTTCCTGCACGATATTCAGCTCCGTTCCGCACGAAACTTTTTTCAACGTGATCGTCGCCTGCATTTCGCCGGCCAAATTTGGATCATCAAATTTGTCCGTGTAGCGAATGCGTTCATGCGGCGTTAGTTCGACATACGTTCCACCGAAAGAATGGCTCTTGCCGGTCGTGAAATTGGTGAACGACATTTTGTAAGTGCCGCCAATCTTGGCGTCCATCTGATGAACCTTGCCGGTGAATCCGTTTGGCGGAAGCCATTTGGCCAGCGCGTCCGGATCGAGAAACGCGCGGTAAATTTTCTCCGGCGTTGCCCGAAGCACTCGGTGAAGACGGATGGTGTTTGCTGACATGATTTCTTTTCCTTTTGATTATTTGGCATTTGTATCTGGCTCGATGATGCCGAAGACGTTGCCGGCCGGATCCTCTGCGTAAGCTAGCCAGCCGATCTTCGGGATCGCCATTTTCGGAACGCAGATTTCTCCGCCGCCTTGTTTTATTTTCTCCATTATTCGGTCCAACGATTCCACGGCGATCGTGTTTAGAGTTCCGCAGCTTTGCCCTTCACGCGGACGAGTAATGCCGCCATTGATTCCCGGCTCATTGTCATCACCGGTCGTGACCAGCCAGTACTCTATCGGGCCGCCTTCGAATTTGCTGAACTTCCAGCCGAAAACGTCGCGGTAAAATGGCTGCACTGCTTCCGGATCATTGGTGTAAATCTCAAAGTGAGTAACGCGATTCATCTCTTGCTCCTTCTTTTTGTACGCCGCTCAATATTCGTCGTGACGCCGCACCCAATCCATCGTTGCGTCCGGGTTTTCGTTGCGACCCTTTGGCGTGAGATCCAAGAGATTGTAAGCGCCTACCAGAATGTCGAGCCCACGCGCGTACGTCGAATAGGTGTGAAAGACATCGCCGTTTTCGTCTTTGTAAAAGACGCTTAAACCCGGCAATTCATCGCTGATGAATTCCTGCGTCGCGTAGTTGTAATAAACTTTTCCCTTCTTTTCGTCATCCTTGGTGAACGAAACGTGATAATCGAAATTGAAATCGTTCCCGTGCGAAGAAAGCCATTTAAAACGCCAGCCCATTCGTTTTTGATAGGATTGAATTTCGGACAATGGTGCGCGCGAGATAACGACGAAGGTCACATCGCGATGCGGCAGATGCCAGTTGGCGCCGTCAAAATGGTCCGCCAGATAGGAGCAGCTTTTGCAACCCTCCTCCCATCCCGGCCCCAGCATGAAATGATAGACGATCAATTGACTGCGCCCGTCGAAGAGATCGGCTAGAGTTTCCCTGCCGTCTGGGCCGTCAAAGACATATTGCTTGTCGATCTTAACCCATGGCAGCTCGCGCCGATGGCGGCTTACTTCGTCACGTAATCGTGTCAATTCCTTCTCGCGCGTCAGCAAATCCTTGCGTGCGACCAGCCACTGCTCCCTCGATACGACTTTGGAAGGATTCACTTCGGTTGCGCCTGCTTTCGATTCCATTGTTTCGATTTTCATTTTCTTCTACTCGAGTTTTGTTTGGTTGATGATTTTCGTGCCATTTCAGCAGAATCCTTTTCACGGCGAGTGCGGTCAACCCGCTTGCTGACGTCGCGCTCGCCGCGATGAACCCGACGTTCGCAAGACAAACCGGGCACATACGACGCCTCCGTTTGTCGGTCTTTGCGTGACGAGCTGGGCTTGCTCAGACTGTAGCGAACTCTGCTTCGCGCTTCAGTTCGCTCGCCAGCGGACACTCAGCGGCCACGGGTCTGACTTCCACCCGAATGCCGTACGGCAGACCCGGACATTCCTGCGCGATCGCCACCGCTTCATCGAGACTGGCGACGTCGAGCAAGAAGTAGCCGCCGATCGCTTCCTTCGATTCCGCAAATGGGCCATCGGACACCACGCGGTTCTTGCCCGACACAATTTTGCCTTCGCGCTCGAGCGGGTTGCCGGCGACGGCTTTGCCTTGGTCGGTCAGCCGCTTGAACCAGGCCATCCATTGATCTGTCACTTTTTGTGTTTCTTCTGGCGAAAGGGTCTTGTACCAGTCGTTCCCGCGAAACAACAGCATGTATCCATTCTGATTTTGTGTGTTCATATTAGTGTTTGGTTGATAGTTAATGGTTGATTGTTTTTGTCGCTTTCAGAACTAAGACGAACGAATAACTGAGTTTAGGACAAATTATTTCGCGGTCGCGTCAGTCTCCCAAATTCCAAACGGGTTCCCCTCGGTATCCTGGCACACAGCGAAATAGCCCATCTGCGGCACGGCCGTTTTCGCCATGCAGATTTTACCGCCAAGTTTCTCGATCTTTTTAGAGAACTCAATGACTGAATTTACGCTGACGTAGTTAACCAATGGCTCTTGCGGTTGCTTACGTTTCTTGAGCGCCCCGTCGGGGGTATCGTCGCCGCCACCGGTATCAATGTGCCAATACTCCTGGGGTCCTGGGAACCTCTCAATTTTCCAGCCAAATAAGTCGCCGTAAAACTTTTTGGCACGTTCGACGTCATCGGCCGGAATTTCAAACCAGGCGATACTTGCTGCCTGTTTCTTCTCTGATTTGCTCATGTTTTGTCTTTCTGTTGACGTGTGATTTTTTGTTGTGTCAGAGCGATTTAGGACAAATGATCGTAAAATTGTTCAAGATGATTTCGATTTTCTGATGGCGTTACCACAATTATCGAGCACGATAATGCCTCCGTCGGCGAGCACTTGAAGCTACGTGTCGGCCTGAAGGGCCAGGTCGACTGTAGCCGACGGCAACGCCGTCGGTTCTTGATCATACCAGACAAGTTTCGCCCTGAAAGGGCGATCCACGTTTTTCCTCAATCCCACAAATACCGTTCGTCGTAAGATGCGCGATATTTTTTCAAAATCCTCAAATCAAATTTCGACGAATCTTTTTTGAGAATTTCGAGAACCTTGGCCGTCGGAAATTTTTTGGTGAGATTGCAAAGGATGTGAACATGATCCGCAATACCGCCAACCGTAATCGAGCTGCATCCCAAATTTTGAAGAATGCGCAATTGATACGCCCAGATGCGCTCGCGGACGTCCGGAGTCAGCCACGGATGACGTCTTTTGGTAGAAAAGATGATGTGCGCGTTTAAGACGTGCAACAACTGCGGCATGTCCTGAGGATCGTTACACGATTTGGATTGCCCTCACAGGGCAAATATTATTGTAGGCAAATATTATTGTACTTTGGATCTTGGATCCGAGGGCGTTGCCCTCGGCTAGCATGGCTGGCGCTTTCAGCGCGGACGGATGACCAGAAATCTCGCGATCAAGCAGTCTGGCCGTCGACGCAGCGCTGCAGTTGTTTTAAAAGGAACGCTCGCTCCGATTTCGTCTCGGCGAGTTCAAACGCTTTGCGGAATTGTTCGGCAGCAGCTGCATGATTGTTCATCCGCATCTCGAGCTCACCGATTACGGAATAAAATAGGTAGTAGGAATCCAATTTTTCGCAGTCGCGGATGGCGCGGAGTGTTTGTAATCCCGCTTCCGGCCCGCGAACATTTGCGACCGCTACCGCGCGATTGAGCGCCACCACGGGCGAATCATCGAACTCGATCAATCGATCATAGAGCGAAAGAATCTTGGCCCAATCAGTCGATTCATAGTCGGTTGCCGTGGCATGACATGCGGCGATGCCCCCTTGCAAGTGATACTCGCTAATCTCGGCACCCGCAGTCGATTCTTGGAGGTGAAACATCCCGCGGGCGATCATCGCTTGTTCCCACAGTGACCTGTCCTGCTCGTCGAGTCGAAGCAGATTACCTTTGTCATCTTGCCGGGCTGGAATCCGCGCGGCATTCAACAGCATCAGCGCCAGCAAGGCATGCGTCTTGGGCTGGTTGCCGGCACGATGTTGCGCCAGCAATTGGGTGAAACGGATCGCCTCGTCGCAGAGTTCTTCGCGCACGAGGTTTTCACCGCTCGACGCTTTGTAACCCTCGTTAAACAGCAGGTAGAGTGAATGCAGCACACTGTCGAGTCGCCGCGTCAACTCGTCACCTGTTGGAATCTCAAATGGAATCTGCGCTTCCTGGATTTTTTGTTTTGCGCGCGTCAGTCGCTTTGCAATTGCGGCTTCGGTCGTCAGGAATGCATGACTGATTTCCGGCACGCTGAAGCCGCAGAGTGTCTTCAAGGCAAGCGCCACCTGCGCTTCCGCAGGAATAACTGGGTGACAGCATACGAACATCATCCGCAATCGGTCGTCGGCAATTTCGTGTTCCGAAAAAATTGCAGTTTCAGGTGCGGATCCGTCACGCTCCATCAATCGCGTGATTTCCGCTTCCTTCGAACGGAAAACTTTTTCGCGCCGGACGACGTCGAGCGCGAGATTGCGGGACGCGCGCATGATCCAGGCGGCAGGATTTTCCGGAACCCCACGATATGGCCACGTCTGCAACGCACGCACCAGCGCTTCCTGCACCACATCTTCAGCCAGGTTCAAATGCTCGATCCCAAAAATGCCCGTCAGCGTCGCCACCATTTTTCCCGACTCATGACGGAAAAGATGTTCGACCAATTGAGGCACGCCTGCTGGTTCTTGCATGGAAGTTCAACACTATTGCGTGTGCCATACGCTCAATATTCGCAAAGGCAATACGCGATTCTCTGCCGACGGTGTTAATGAAGACAACCGGTTCCCTTTCCTCGCGCGATATTGCGTTACATATGCAAGCTCATCCCGTGGTTAAACAGCAGGAATTCGTTGAGCCGGAGCAGTTCAGCTTCAAAGACGACGGTGTTTTCCCGAATAGCATCCTCCCGGTGTTGTTGTATAGGCAGGCATTCAAAACGGAGATAGGAGATCGCGCTTCCGCTATTGAGCAATGCTTTGCGGAGAATGATTGGAGCAATTCGTGGCGAAACGGCGTCTATTCCTTTGCTCATTATCACGGCACCACGCATGAAGTGCTTGGAGCTTATGGCGGCGCTGCGACCATGCGACTCGGCGGCAAGCATGGCAAAAACGTTGAGGTGCATGCCGGCGATGTGATTGTAATTCCCGCCGGTGTGGCTCATCAGAACATCGGCGCCAGCGCGGACTTTGCTGTTGTTGGCGCTTATCCCGACGGTCGCGAGTGGGATCTGCTTCGAGGTCGGCCAGGCGAGCGGCCCAAAGCCGATCGCACGATCGCGGCTTTGCCAATTCCGGATTACGATCCGATCTCCGGCGCTGAAGGTCCCTTACGACAAATCTGGAAATCGATCCGCGCTTGGTCGAAATGAGTCTGGTCTCTCATTTCGGCACACGTGTTTTGGACTAGCGCGAAGCGAACGAGTGTCACGCTCCACTTTGGAGCGGATCTCAGCGGAAAATAAAATGCGCCTTCTCTGTTCCGCTCACTAGTCAGAACGAGAAGGCGCGATTGAGACAAACGAGACTGAATATCAGTCCTCTTCCAGGATAACGCGATCGACCATTCGATTAGCACCGGTCCCTGTAAAGTGGACCTGGACCGGAACGCCGACTTTGATTTTGGTTCTCACCGTCTGTTCATCCAGTGCCCTGCCGCTCCGTGTCACATACGTGACGGTCTTGCCGAAGCGGTAACGCACCGGACCAGTCGTTTCTCTAAGCACGATCGCGCTTCCGGGAGTGTACTCTGTGATTGTCCCGTTGGCTTCTGTCGTGGTTGTCGTGGTGGTAGTGGTCCGTGGCGGCGGCCGCTGCGGCAAGTCCTGTGTCTTCATAAGCGGCTGCCGTATTGTCTGCCCCCACGCAAATGATGCCACCATTGCCAGGGCAATGCTCAAGAGTGCTTTATTCATGCTTCCCCCTTTCTATTGAGTTGGGGCGGCGATTAGCTTCCCGTGTCGCGTTTTGTTTGCGCCTGCGCGGCCAGCTTGCCGCCGTAATAAAGAATCGAATGCCAGCCGTCAAGCGGATGCCGAAGGCATCGATGTCGCGTTCGAATCGCTAATGGCGGTGAGTATCAGCCCACTCGCGCCTGGCTCGGATTCGCCTAAGATATGGGATGGCGCGGGCACAGAATCTCTCTGTCGTTACAAAGTTTCGCGCGATGCACGAGTCAGGATGTTTCGTGCTTCCAAATCCATGGGACGTCGGAACAACAATTTATCTCGAACGGCTCGGATTCAAAGCGCTCGCGACCACTTCAGCAGGCTTCGCTTTTTCGCGCGGCAAGCAGGATGGCGCCGTTCCGCGTGATGAAATGCTCGCGCACGTTCTCGAAATCGTGGAAGCAACGGCGCTGCCGGTGAACGCAGATTTCTTGAACGGGTTCGCTAACAACCCCGAGGAGGTGGCTGCAAATGTGAAGCTTTGCGTCCGTACAGGCGTCGCTGGATTATCGGTCGAAGACAACTCACAGGATCCCGCTGCGCCGCTCTATGAGAAGAATCTGGCAGTCGAGCGCATTCGCGCGGCTCGCTCTGCAATTGACACTTCGGAAACTGGCGTCGTGCTAACCGGCCGTTGCGAAGCGTGGCTGGTCCGCGATCCCAATCCATTGCGCACCGCCTTGGAACGACTCGCTGCCTACGCTGAA
>WNGD01003970.1_pt1 | contig 14749 bp, 8 predicted proteins | sample 5400671 | NCBI WGS metagenome assembly WNGD01 (sample SAMN13153369, study PRJNA577476) | soil metagenome | isolation source: 40 cm soil or saprolite under grassland replicate 2 | place: USA:California | collected 2016-06-15 | reverse complement strand
GAGCCAGGCGTCGAGGCGGGCGGGGTCGCGGCTGATCTGCTCCCATTCGAGGTAGAAGCGGTTGTCGCGGTCGTAGTAGCCCTGCGCGTAGGAGGGGTGGGCGCCGCGGGGGCAGACCACCACCGCGGCGACCTTCAGGCCGGGAATCAGGGTGCGGTTGGGGTCGGAGCGGATCACTGCCTCGTCGACCAGCTCCTCGACGACGACGATGACCCGGCGGGCGGCGAAGGCGGCTTCGCGCTGGCAGCCGAGCAGGCCCCAGATCTGGGTGTTGCCGGCGCGGTCGGCCCGCTGCGCGTGGATGATGGCGACGTCGGGGTTGAGGGGCGGCACCGCGTAGATCGTCTCGCCGCCGAACGGTGAGCTGACCGGGCGGATGTTGGGGTTGACCCGGGGCAGATCGCTTTCGGCGTAGGAGCGCAGCGGGTAGAAGGGGAGGTTGGCGGCGCCGGCGGTGTAGCGGCCGATCATCCCGAAGTGGGAGTACTCCTCGATCTCAAGCGGTTCGGGGTCGCCGCGCTCGACCCGGCGGCGGACCGCGTGCAGCGACCCGACGCCGGGGTTGCCGAGCCAGGAGAACACCAGCTTGCGGGCGACGCCGGCGCCGATCATCTGGTCGTAGACCACGTCGGGGGTGAGCCGGCACAGGGTGAGGTCGCGTTTGCGCTGGCGGATCACCTCATGCCCCGCGGCGAACGAGATCAGGTGGGTGAACCCCTCGATCGCCAGCGTGTCGCCGTCGCGGACCAGCTCGGCGACCGCCTCACGCATGCTGACGACCTTGTTCGCCTGGGGGCTCTCCCCCTGCGGGCTGGCGGCCATGTCGTCGACCACCGGCACCTCCCTCGGTCAGCTTGACCAGTCGGTTTCAGTCGATGATCGTCTGCGACTGCTCGCGGAGGAACTGCTGCACGTAGTAGGGGCCGCCGCCGGCCTTGCCGGAGCTGCCGGAGCCCTTCCAGCCGCCGAACCCCTGGATTCCCGGCCAGGCGCCGGTGGTGGCGCCGGCGCGGCGGTTGACGTAGACCACCCCTGCCTCGATCCGGTCGAGGAAACGCCGGACCTCGTCGGTGTCGGTGGAGTAGAACCCGGCGGTGAGGCCGTATTCGGTGTCGTTGGCGCGTGCCAGCGCCTCGTCGAGGGAGTCCACCGCGGCGACCGCCACGAACGGCACGAACAGCTCGTCCTTGAAGAGCCGGTGGTCGGGTGGCAGATCGGCGACCACGGTCGGGGCGACGTAATTGCCGTCAGGCAGGTCGCCTGCCAGGACGTCGCCGCCGACGAGGACGCGGCCGTCCTTGCGAGCCTCCTCGACGGCCTGCTCGAAGCGGGCGACGGCCGCGCGGTCGATCACCGGACCCATGTAGACGGCACGCTCGGTCGGGTCGCCGACGGTCAGCGCGCGGGCCTTGTCGGCGAGCTTGGCGGTGAACTCGTCGTAGACGGGCCGTTCCACGTACACCCGCGAGCAGGCCGAGCATTTCTGGCCGCTGAACCCGAACGCCGCCCGCATGACCCCTTCGGCAGCCAGGTCGAGGTCGGCGTTGGCGGAGACGATCGCGGGGTTCTTGCCGCCCATCTCGCAGACGACCGGCTTGGGGTAGCTGCCGGCGAAGCGATGGTAGATCTCCATGCCGACCTGGTAGGAGCCGGTGAAGGTGATCCCGTCGACGCCGGGGTGGCGCACCAGCGCCGCGCCGACCTCATCCCCGCCGGGCAGGAAATGGAGGACCCCTGCGGGCAGGCCGGCGTCGCGTAGGCATTCGTAGAGCTTGACGCCGGTGAAGGAGCCCTGCGGGGAGGGCTTGAGCACCACCGTGTTGCCAGCGACCAGCGCGCCGCCCGATGGCCCGGCGGCCAGCGCCATCGGGAAGTTGAACGGGCTGATCACCGCCCAGACGCCGTAGGGCCGCAGCACGCTGCGGGTGTGCTCACCGGCGGAGAGCTGGCCCATCTGGCGGTCGAAGCCGTTGTTGTCGGTGACCTGCTGGCAGTAGTAGCGGATCAGGTCGGCGGACTCGGCGACGTCGCCGAGGGCTTCAAGGCGGTTCTTGCCGACCTCGAGGCTCATCAGGGCGGCGAGCTCGTTGGTGCGCTCGCTGATGACGTCGGCGCAGCGGCGCAGGATCGCCACTCGTTCCTGCCAGGGCATCCCGGACCATGCGGGGAAGGCGGCCTTGGCAGCGGTGATCGCGTCGTCGAGGTCGCGTTCGGTGGCGGCGTGGAAGGTGGCGAGCCGGAGGTGCTCGTCGTTGGGGCTGCTCAGCTCGAAGGCGGGGCCGTCGCCGCGAGCCTCGCCGTTGACGTATGCCGGGAATGTCTGGTCGAGCCAGGACCGAGCGGTTTTCAGTCCGGCTTCGTAGCCGGCCTGCAACTCCTCGTTGTCGGCGGACAACGTGGAATAGGTGACGCGAAACGTGGCCATGTCCTCCAACTCCTTCGCTGTCGCTGTCGCTGTCGTTCGGTCGGCCCTGTACCCCCCACCCCGCACGGCGGGCTCTGCATGAGTGTAGTGACCTCGCCGCCACCCGGTTCTGGTTATCCACAGGGCAGGCAGGAGGGCAGGCAGGCCGGCGCGGGGCGGCCGCTCAGGCGCGGTCGGCGGCGCTGGCCGCCGACTCCACCGAAAGCTCCGCGGGGCCATGGGCGAGCCGGCCTCTGACCAGGGTGAACAGCGCCTCGCGGCGCTGCAGCTTCCGCGGGTCGGCAGTCAGGACGTCGCCGGGGAAGGCGGTCAGGTCGGCGCGCAGGCCCGGCCGGATCCGCCCGGTGACCCGCTCCTGGCGGCCGAGGACCCGGCCGCCGAGGGTGAACAGTTCCAGCGCCACCGGCAGGCCGAGCCGCTGGCTGGCGCGGTGATGATGGACGGCGGCGGCGATGCCGTGCCAGGGATCCATCGGGGTGACGTTCGAGTCCGACGACCCGCCCATCGGCACGCCGCGGCGCCACAGGTCCGCGAACGGGTTCATGCTTTTGGCCCGGCGGCTGCCGAGACGGCGCTCGTAGAGGCCGCCGGGGCCGCCCCAGACCGCGTCGAACCCGGGCTGCACCCCGGCCGCCAGGCCCAGCTCGGCCATGCGGTCGGCGCCGTCGGAGCCGAGCAGCTCGGCATGCTCGACCCGATGGCGCAGCGCCCGGAAGGCGGTCGGCCCGACCGTCCGCGCCGCCCGGCGGGCGCAACGCAGCGCCTGGCCGATGGCGACGTCGCCGATGGCGTGGACGGCCACCTGGACGCCGGCCAGGCTGGCGCGGACGTACAGGTCGGTGAGGTCGGCGTCGCCGTGGTAGAGCGAGCCGCTGGCCTCCGGCCAGTCCTCGTAGGGGGTCGACAACGCGGCGGTGTGGGCGCCAAGCGACCCGTCCAGGAACAGGTCGCCGCCGACCTGGGCGAGCTTGCGTGTGGCGACGAAGTCGAGGTCCAGGTCGCCCCAGTAGCAGAGCACCTCGACCGGGAGGCGGTGGCCGCGCTCCAGCAGCAGCTCGAAGTCCCGCCGGCTGGAGATGCCGGGGCCGCCCATCTCGTGGACGCAGGCGATCCCGCGCCGGGCGGCCAGCGCCAGGGCACGGTCCTGGGCGGCGACGATGGTCCGTGCCGGCAGCGCCCCGAAGGCGTGGCGGCGGGCCTGGTGGTTGGCGTCGTCGCGCACCACCCCGGTGGGCTGCCCGGCGCCGTCGCGCTCGCACCCGGTGGCGCCCAGCGCGCCGGCGCGCTCCAGCAGGTCGAGGGTTGCCAGCGCCTGGTGGCCGCAGGCGCGCGACAGGTACACGGGGCGCCCGCCGGCGGCGTCGGCCAGCTGCGCCGCGGTCGGCAGCGCCGGGGTGAGGAAGCTGCTCTCGTCGTAGCCGTGGCCCCACAGCAGCTCCCCCGCCGGCAGGCCGGCGGCGGCCTGCCGGACCGGTTCGAGCAGGTCGGCGGCCGAGCGGGCGGCGCGCAGGTCCACGCCGCCGCCGAGGGCGAGCCCGGTGGCGGTCAGGTGCACGTGCGCGTCGACGAACCCGGGCAGCAGGGTCGCGTCGCCGAGATCGACGACCCGGTCGGGCCGCAGCGCGGCGACCTCGACGGCGGGCACGACCGCCGCGACGCGCCCGTCGTGGACCAGCACGGCGAGGTCGTGGCGGCTGCCGGAGACCGCGCCGTTGCCGCCGCGCGCTTCGAGGCCGGCCACACCCGCCACGCCCCAGACAGTCCGGGCGATCAACGCGAGGCCGGGCACGGTCGAAGCTCCTCCTTTCGAACCGTCCGCAACCTGCCGATAGGTCGATAGGTTTAGCGCCGGGCGGCCACGACAATATGGAGGCAGGGGCGTTGCGCTGTAAAGGCGCAGGGCGGGCAAACGGGTAGACAGCAAGCCGCCCGTTCTGCCCGGCGCTCGTACGGCTGTAGCAGTTCAACGAGGCTCGGCGCATACTGCTGGGGCGGGGAGACGACTGGCGGCGGCTTGGGAAGGCGGGGCTTCCTTGAATAACGTACTACGCTACACCTTCAAGAAATCCGTCAAGATCCTGTTCACGCTCCTCGTCCTTTGGGCGATCGCGATCCCGATCCTGTACTGGATGTACCGGGGTGCGCGCGGCCTGGACTGGTGGAACGTCCTCGGGGGCGACCCACGCGTCGACCCGACCTGGCGAGCCTACCTGATCAAGACCGGCCATCCGCTGGCGCCGAAGTTCAACATCCTGAAGGCGACCACGGCCGCGCCATCGCAGCTGCTCGGCTACGCCATGTACCTGATGTTCTTCCTGCTGATCGGGATCGTGCAGATCCTTGGGATCTTCCTGTTCCTGGCGCGCGGCCGGCAGTACACGATCTACCCGCGCGAGTACGACGTCTCCTTCGACGACGTGCGCGGCCAGCCCGAGATCGTCGAGTCGACCAAGGAAGCCCTCACCCTGTTCCAGGGCTTCAAGAAGTTCCGCGACGCCGGCGGCTACCCGCCCCACGGCATCCTGTTCGAAGGCCCGCCCGGGACCGGCAAGACGCTGCTTGGCAAGGCGATCGCCGGCTCGGCCAAGGTGCCGTTCCTGTACGCCTCGGGCACCAGCTTCAACAATATGTTCATGGGTGTCGGCAACATCCGGATCGCCAGGCTGTTCCGCCGGGCACGGAAGATGTCACAGAAGTACGGCGGCGCGGTGATCTTCATCGACGAGCTGGACGCGGTGGCTGGCAGCCGCGGGGCGATCTCCCCCACATCAGACAGGACGCCAGCAGACGATGTCCGCGGCCCGATGCGCTTCATCATGCCGGGGGGCATGGGCATGGGCTCGATGTACGTCAACGAGCTGCTGATCCAGATGGACGGCCTGACCATGCCGAAGGGGTTCTGGCGGCACGTCAAGCGCATCCTGCACCTCGGCAAGCCGAAGATCCCGCAGTACAACGTGATGGTGATCGGCGCGACCAACCAGGCCTCCACCCTGGACCCGGCGGTGCTGCGGCCGGGACGCTTCGACCGCAAGCTCCACGTCGGGTTGCCCAGGGCCGACGGCCGCATGGACATCATCAGGTACTACCTGGACAAGGTGCCGCACGAGGACGTCGACGTCGCGCGCCTGGCCCGGGCCACCTACGCATTCAGCCCGGCGCAGATCAAGAACCTGGTCAATGAGGCGCTGATCATGGCGCTGATCGACGGCCGCGAGAAGCTCAACTTCGCCGACCTGTGGTCGGCCAAGACCACCGAGCAGTTCGGCATCAAGGACAGCAGGAAGCCCTCGGCACGCGACCGCCAGATGACCGCGTTCCACGAGGCAGGGCACGCGGTCCTTTGCTACATCCTGATGACCGACCACCAGATCGGGATCGCCACGATCGTCCCACGCGGCGGCACCGGCGGGCACGTCTACCCGATCCCGCTGGAGGAGAGCTTCAGCGAGCTGAGCGAGGACAAGCGCCGCTGGATCGTCATGTTCCTGGGCGGTCTGGCAGCCGAGGAGATCTGGTTCGGCGACACCACCCACGGTCCCAGCTCAGACCTGAGAAACGCCAGCAGTCTCGCGGCCCAGATGCTGGGCTACTTCGCGATGGGTGACAGTGTCCTCTCCTACGGGGTCCTTGGCGACAACCCGTACACCGGCGGCGCGATCCAAGCCATGCTTGAGGACCCGCACACCCGCGACGCGATCCGCGAGCTGCTGGCGGACTGCAAGCGGGAGGCTGTGGAGCTGCTGCGCCGCAACGAGCCGGCGGTCAGGGCGCTTGCCGAGCGGCTGCTGGAGAAGGAAGAGATCTACGGCGAGGAGATCGAGGAGCTGATGCAGGCCAAGGCGGTGGCCAGGACCACCCCGGCCTTCCGCCCGGTGCTCGAGCTGATCGGCGAGAACTGGCACCAGCCGGCACTGGTCGACGCGTTGCCGCGCCAGCTTGAGCCTCGTCGCGACGACGGCGGCGGCAGCGGCAGCCAGCCCGGAGCGCCCCCCGCGACCTCGCCGCAGGGTCCCGGGCCGGGGCCGGTCAGCGACCGCCCGACGCCGGCGTCGAGCCGCGAGTTCGAGTGGTAGTGGCCCGCGCGGGGTCAGCGGGTGATGGTCCGCTGGAAGGCGACGGTGCTGGTGGCGCTGCCGAAGGTCGCGCTGAGCCGCGCCGCCGCCGTGAGGCTGGCCGGGCAGTCGAGGGTGATCGAGGGGATCTCGCTCTGGCTCGCGCTGAACACGTCGGTGCGGGCGCAGACCTCGCGGCCGTCGGCGACCAGCCCGCTGGTGAACGCTACCACCGCCTCCTGGCCGGAGAAGTTGCCGGTGCCGTTCAGGTCGACGGTGGCGACCAGCACCGCCCGGTGGGCGCTCACGAAGGCGGCTGACAGCTCGACCGTGGCGGCGTTGCGGCCGAGGTCAGGGGCCACTTCCAAGGGCACCTGGAGGTTGTCGTGGAGGCCCTCCGGCAGCGCCTGGAGAGCCGCCGACGGCCCGGCGCCGGGCGGGACGCTGCCGAGCGGCACGGCGACGTCTGGCGGCCGGCTGACGATCAGGGCCCGGACCCGCACCGTGGCCAGCGTCGCCGTGCTCGGGGCGGGACCGAGCGACACCAGGTACCTCCCGGGGCCACTGCCGCTCTCGTCGAGGTTGGCGGTCACGCCGCGCTGCCTGCCGATGCTGGCGACCACCGGGGTGGCATACACGCCACCACCGGCGTCCAGCAGCTCGAGTCCCTGCAGGCCGAGCAGGTGCTGGCCGGCTGGCAGCCCGTCCACCCGGACGGTCAGGACGGCGGTGGCGTCGCTGTTGGTGTCATTTTGAGCGCCGCTTCGGGCGATCGATTCCAGCGTGAGGGTGGCCCGGCCGTCGCTGGCGTGCCAGCCCAGCACCCGCCGCTCGGGTTGCGGGATCAGCTGCTGGTCGCGCCGCCCCGGGCCCTGCAACGGTCCGGGGAGGGTGCTGGTCGAGGTCGATGCGGTGGTCGACGAGGCCGCCCCGGCACCGGCGCGGGCTCCCGACCCTGGCCCTGATCCGGGCCCGCCGGCGTGGCCGGCGACGTAGCCAAGACCGCTGAGGGCGAGCGCCGTCACCAGCAGCGCGGCCCGCAGCCGCGACCGTGGCGGCTGGAGGCTGACCGGGAACGCCGCGTCCGCGGCCGGGTCAGCGGCGGCGGCGCGGCCGCCCGGCCGTGGCCGCGCCAGGTCAGCCAGCGCGGCGCCGCACTCCGGGCAGCGGCTGAGGCTTGCTCCGCGGCCGTCGCCGGGGCGGAGCTCGTCGCAGCGTGGGCACCAGGCCGCCATCGGCTAGCCCCCCGCTCCGCCGCTGGTCTGGGCGATCCGCCACGGCCCCTGGGCCACCAGCTGCCGGCTGGCGAACACGTGGGTGGTGAAGGCCATGGTGGGCCGACCGGCCGGCGAGATCAGCGCCAAGCTCGACGCCTGGAAGGTGATCATCGTGCCGCCGCTGGCGAGGGGCTGCGTGTCGATGGAGACCTGCCCGTTGGGGGCGTCGACCTCGGAGCTCTGGTCGTCGGTGATCAGCGAGTGGGCGGGGTCGGCCGGCGTGAACAGCAGCACCACCCGGCCGTGCCGGTAGGCGCTGCCGAGGATGCGGGTGACCTTGCAGGTGGTGCAGCGCAGCAGGAGCCGGCAGGTCGGGCAGGGCTGGGTCGCGGTGGCTGTCGCCTGGCCGTTCTGGTCGATGCTGCGCCGCAGCGCGGGGTCGAAGAGGCTTCCGGACACCAGCTCCTCGGTCGGCTGGACGATGGTGAGGCTGTGCAGCTCCACCCGTGCCACCGCGCCGAAGTCGATCGGGTGGTTGAACTGCACCAGGTAGTCGGTGCCGCCGCCCAGCTGGAACCCGCTGCGATCTCTGCCGACTGGTTCCTTGGTGGCGGTGCCTTCCCCGGTGAGGTCGTTGCCGCGCGCGTCTTCGATGCGCAGCCCGTTGAAGGCGGTGACTCCGCCGGCCAGCCCGGCGACGTCCAGGACGACGGTGCTGAAGTCGGAGCCGTTCTCGATGCTGCGCAGGGTGACGGTGACCTGCCCGTGGCTGGCGTGCCAGCCGAATGGGCGCACCCCTGGCCCGGGCTGGGTCGTCGCGGTCGTCGCGGCGGCGGATGGCGAGGCCGCCGTGACGCCGCTGGCCCCCTGCGCGGCGGCGCTGGACCGGGTCGTCCGTCCCGCCACGAAGGAGCCGACCACCAGCGCCGCCGCGCCGAGGGTGAGCGCGACCGCGCGCAGCCCTGGCAGCAGGGCCCGCAGGCGCCCCGCCATGGCGGCGCGGGCTGGGTCGGGGGCGGGCGCCGCTACCCCGGGGAGGGCGACCAGCCGGGCCCGGCAGGCAAGGCACTGCCCGCCGGCCCGGCCGGGACGCAGCTCGTCACAGCGAGGGCACCAGGCTTGCCGCCTCCGCCTCCGCCGGCCTCCCATGAACGGCATTCCTCCGCTCGCTTGCATGCTCGGCCGGCGGCCGTCCATGGCACGGTCAGGCGTCGACCACCCGCAGCTTGCGGGAGGTCCGGTTGAGCCGGAACGCCCCGGGCGCGTCTGGATCAGGTTCCAGGTCCGGGTCCGGGCAGATGACGATGTCCTCGATGCGGGCGCCGAACTTGCCGGGCAGGTAGATGCCCGGCTCGATCGAGAAGGCCATGCCCGGCTCGATCGGCTCGTCGTTGCCGGTGACGAGGTAGGGGTCCTCGTGCTCCTCCAGGCCGATGCCGTGGCCGGTGCGGTGGATGAAGTAGCTGCCGTAGCCGGCCTGCTCGATCACGTCCCGGCAGGCCTTGTCGACGGCGGACGCCGGCACCCCCGGGCGGACCGCCTGGCAGCCGGCGAGCTGGGCGTAGCGGAGCACCTCATACAACTCCAGGAACCCCTCGGGCGGCTCGCCGATCACCAGCGTGCGGGTCGTATCCGAGCAGTAGCCGTCGAGGCGGCCGCCGATGTCGACCACCACCACGTCGCCGGCCTGGATCACGCGGTCGCCGGGCTCGTGGTGGGGGCTGGCGCTGTTGGGTCCGGACCCGACGATCACGAAGCAGGTCTCCTCGTGACCGGCGGCGCGGATCGCCTGGTCCAGCTCCCTGGCCAGGTCCTGTTCGCTGCGGCCGATCCAGTGCAGGTCGGTGAGCTGCTCGACCACCTCGTCGATCGCCTCGGCGGCGCGGCTGAGCGCGTCCAGCTCCTCGGTGTCCTTGATCATGCGCAGACTTCGGGTGATGGTCGAGGCGACCGTGAAGCTGGCCGTCGGCAGCGCCACCTGCAGCCGCAGCAGGAAGGTGCTCCACAGCCGGTCCCCAACCGCCAGCCGTCCCCCGGCCGCGCCGGTGACGTCCAGCGCGGCGCTGGCGTCCAGGGCGGCACGGACCAGCGCGACCGGGTTCTCGGTCTCCTGCCAGGCCGCCACCTGGAGGGGCACGTCGTCGAGCTGCTCCTCGGCGAGCGGCGCCTCAAGCGCCGGCACCACCAGGCGCGGCTCGCCATTGGCCGGCACCACCAGCAGCGTCATCCGCTCCAGCAGCGGCGCCGAGTAGCCGGTGAGGTAGACCAGGTCGGCCGATGGGCCGAGCAGCAGGGCGTCGATCCCGCGGGCCACCAGCTCCTGGCGGGCGCGGGCCAGACGGTCGGCATACCTGGTCGAAGTGAAAGTCGAAGTCATGGGCAGATCCTACCTGGCTGCCCGCTTCGCGGCGATGCCCCAACCTGCCGATCTCAGACTACGACGGAAACTCGCGCGGATCGTTCAGGCCTTGATCAGATCTTGATGCGCAGCGCCTTGGGCAGCACGTCCACGGCCAGCGGTGGGCCGCCAGGCACCCGGCAGCCGTCCAGGGCGAGGGTGAGCGGCTCGGCGGTGGCGACCTCAACCAGTTTGGACTGGTATTCGCGGATCTGGGGGTGGGGCAGGTGGGTGCCGTAGTACAGCTCGCGGGAACGGGCGTAGATCGTGAGCGGCTGGCCTTCGAAGGCGAGCACGTTCATGCGGCCGTCGTCGGGCAGGGCGCGCGGGGCGACCTTCATGCGGCCCATGGTGAACTGGCCGTTGGCGACCACCAGCCCGGCGAGGCGGAACTCGACGGTGGTGTGGTCGAGGGTGAGCCGGACGGGGGTGCCGTGGCTGCGGGCGAGCGCGGTGACCGAGGCGGCCAGACGGCCGGCGCGGCCTGCCCTGGTGGCGCGCTGCAGGCGGCTGGAGACCTCTGCCGGGTAGCCGAGTTCGGCGCTGTTGGCGAAGACGCCGCTGCGCTGGACGCTGTCCGGGCCCTGCCAGCGTGCCCGCCCGAGGTCGGCGAGGAACACCCCCACCCCGAGCAGGTGGCTGGCCGCTCGCTCCGGGTCGTCGGGCAACCCGAAGGTGGCGGCGAGGTCTTGGCGTCCGAGCCCGACCAGGCCGAGGGCCCGGTCGGGTTCATGAGCAGCGTCAGCCGCGTGCAGCGCCTCGACCAGGCCATGGGCGATCGGATCGGCGCCGACGGCGACCAGGAGGCGGGCACCGCCATTGAGGGCGCGTTCGGCCAGCCGGCGCGCGGCGCTGGCGCTGGCGGGGCGGGCGACGGCCGCCTCGGCGACCACGCCGGCGTGGGCGAGGGCGCGGCGCAGCTCGGTGAGGCCGTGGCGGGCGGCGGCCGGGTCGCCGATCAGGTAGGGCGTCCCGTAGGGCAGCAGCTCACCAGGCCGGCGGTCGTGGCGTTCGGTGCTGGTCACGGCACGGCTCCTGCGGGCGGGGTCGGACCGCGACAGTGTATGCGCCCCACCGGGCCAGGCTGCGAGCTGGTCCGCGAGCCGTTCGCCTATCGGGTGCGGCGCCTGCGCCCCTGTCGGTGAAGCTGGAGGGCATTGGCGATCGCCATGAAGTCGTCGTCGGCGCCCCGTTCCCGGCTGTCCCGGCTGTCCCGGCTGTCCCGGCTGTCCCGCCTCGGCCTCGGCGGGGGTACTGGCGGCGGCGCGGTGGGCTGGGGCTGGGGCTGGGGACGTTGCTCCCGCTCCCGGTCGCGGTCCTGGTCGCGCGGGGCGCCGCGGAGCTCGGTGGTGATCTCGTCGAGGAGCGGCTCCAGGAAGCGTGCCCGCAGCCGCTGCTCGCCGTAGGCGGCGATGGTGGCGCGGACCGCGCGCTCGTCGTGGCGGCGCCCGGCCAGCGCGACCGCGACCGCCTCCACCAGCGGGTCGGCGAACAACCGCGCCTGCGGCGGTGCCTGCGGCGGCGGCGACGACGACGGCGACCGGCGGGGCTCCTGGACTCGGTCGCGGTCGAAGACCCGCGGCCGCGGCTCCCGTGCTGGCTCCCGTGCTGGCTCCGGTGCTGGCTCCCGTGGCTCCAGTGGTGCCTGGCCGTGGAGGGGCGACTCGCGTTCCAGCTCGGCGTGGCGGCGCAGCCAGAACTGCAGCGGGGCGCTCAGCGGGTCAAGATCGCGGGCCTCCTCGACGTTGTGCGCCTCGTACAGGTGCTGGAACAGCGCCTCGGGACTGTCGATGATCTCGTGGTCGGCACTCAACACCATGCGCACACGCCTCCTCCTCCCACGGCTGCCGCAAGGATCGCCTCACGCAACGGCATGATCTCGAACACCAGTTCGAGTCTTCAATCCTATTAGAGTAGCCCCGAGTACGCAACCACCCCGCGCTGGCAGGCGTCGACGGCGGCGCGGGCGGTCTTGACGAGGGCGGGGCCCTCGGCGACCGAGGCGATCTGGCCGAGCAGGTCGATGAGCTGCTTGGTGACCCGCACGAAGTCCCCGGGGGTGATCTCCTCGCCGCCGAGCACGTCCTCCAGCGTCCCGCCGCTGGCCCAGCGCCAGGCGAGGTCGGCGAAGCCGCCGTCCAGCGGCCGGGTCAGCTCGAGCCCCTCGGCCTGCTCGTGGGCGGCGACCTCGGCGCGCAGGTCGGCGAGCGCGGCCAGGGCATCCCTGCCGGGCCTGGTGGGCGGCCCGACCGGCTCGGGTGGCGGCCCCTCTCCGCCGCGGGTCTCATAGACGAGGCTGGAGACGCAGGCGGCCAGTTCGGCGGCGGTGAGCCCCTCCCAGGTCCCCCGGTGGATCGCCTCGGCGACCACCAGGTCGGCCTCGCTGTAGACGCGGCGCAGGGTCTCGCCCTTGGGGGTCAGCTGGAACCCGTCGACGTAGCCGAGCCGGTCGAGGACCGCCAGGACCCGGTCGAAGATCCGCACCAGCGACCCGGTGCGGCGCCGCACCCGGCCGGCGAGGCGCTGGTTCTCCTTGTCGAGCTGGTCGTAGCGCTGCAGCCACTTCTCGTGCTCGTGCAGGTCGGGGCAGCGGTGCACCAGGTGGGCGCGGAGCCGCTCCCGCAGCGACGCCAGCTCCGGGTCGCCCGCAGCGGAGCCGCGCCGCCGCGGCGCCTTCGGCGGCACCGGCGGGTCGAGGCGGGCGAGCTGCTCGGCGAGCCGCGCCTTGAAACGCGGGCTTTTCGGGCTGAGGGTGCGGGCGAACGCCACCTTGCCGACCGGCACCGGCGCGCCGCCGAGGTCGCGGACCGAGACGCGGCGCACCCGCCGGTCCTCGGTCATCACCAGCACCCCGGTGGCGCCGTTGCGGCCGCCGGCCGGGCCGAGCACCACCGCCAGGCCGCGCCGCCTGGCGCCCGGCAGGTACACCACTGTCCCGGCGGTGAGGGCGCGGACCGCGGCGGCGGCGGCCTCCTCGCGGGCGCGGCGGTCGGCCTGGGACAGCTCGCTCTCGCGGGCGCTGATCTCGCGCCGCAGCCGCCAGTAGTCGAGCGCGTCGCCCCGGTCGCAGGCGGCCGAGTGGAGGTAGCCGTCCAGGTAACGCTGGTTGCGGGCGAGGGTCTGCTCGGCGCCGTGGAGGGTCCGGTCGATCAGGAACTGCGCGAACGACGAGGCGAGCAGCTGCTCGGCCTGGTCGCGGCGGTAGTTGGCGACCAGGTTGACGGCCATGTTGTAGGACGGCCGGAACGACGAGGTGAGCGGGTAGGTCCGGGTGGAGGCCAGGCCGACGATCCGCTCGAAGGGGATGAACGGCTGGTGCAGCACGACCGCCGCGCCGCGCACGTCGATCCCGCGCCGCCCGGCCCGGCCGGTGAGCTGGGTGTACTCCCCGGGGGTGAGGACCTCGTGGCGCTCCCCCTGCCATTTGGAGAGCTTCTCGATCACCACCGTCCGGGCCGGCATGTTGATCCCGAGCGACAGCGTCTCGGTGGCGAACACAACCTTGACCAGGCCCTGGGCGAACAGCTCCTCGACGGCCTCCTTGAACACCGGCAGCATGCCGGCGTGGTGGCTGGCCACCCCCCGGCCGATCGACTCGGCCAGGTCCGGGTAGCCGAGGGCGTCCAGGTCGGCCGGGTCGAGGGTGGCCACCCGCAGGTCGAGGAACTCGAGGACGCGGGCGCGCTCGTCGTCGGTGGTGAGCCGCACCCCGGCGGCGCGGCACTGCCCCAGGGCGTTGTCACAGCCGGCGCGGGAGAAGATGAAGTAGATCGCGGGCAGCAGCCCCTCGTCCTCCAGCAGGTCGACGACCTCGACCCGGGACGGCACCCAGTCTCGCCCGACCGCCCGCCGACCGCCACGGCCGGCGCCGGCGCCGCGGCCGTGGCCGTGGCGCCCCTTGCTGTCCCGGCCGGAGCTGGCGCCCCACTCCCGCTCGCCTCGCCGGGCCAGCTGCGGGTTGGGGACTGGCCCGTCGTCGCCCCTGGTGACGAACATCGGGTGCAGCTCGCGGCCGAGCAGGTAGTAGTTGTCGAGCGGCACCGGGCGGCGCTCCTCGATCACCACCTCGGTCGGGCCACGGGTGGTCTCCAACCACTCGCCGAACTCCTCGGCGTTGGAGACTGTCGCCGACAGGCTGGCGACCTTGACGTCGACGGGGAGGTTGATGAGGACCTCCTCCCAGACCGCGCCGCGGACCCGGTCCTGCAGGTAGTGGACCTCGTCCATGACCACGTAGCGCAGTCCCCGCAGGGTCGGGCTGGCCTCGTAGAGCATGTTGCGCAGCACCTCGGTGGTCATCACCACCACCGGCGCCTCGCCGTTGACGGCGTTGTCGCCGGTCAGCAGGCCGACGTTGCGGGCGTGGTGGCGGGCCACGAAGTCGCCGAACTTCTGGTTGGAAAGCGCCTTCAGCGGCGTGGTGTAGAACGCCTTGCCGCCCGAGCGGAGCGCCAGCCAGACGGCGAACTCCCCCACCACCGTCTTGCCTGCCCCGGTCGGCGCCGCCACCAGGGTGCTCTGCCCCGACGCCAGCGCCAGGCAGCCGCGCCGCTGGAAGTCGTCGAGGTCGAAGGGGTAGCCGCTGGCGAACTGGTCCACCAGCGCGACGGGATCGTTCGGATCAAGGGAGTCCGGGGAATGGCCGCTCACAGCG
>WNGD01003969.1_pt1 | contig 14750 bp, 7 predicted proteins | sample 5400671 | NCBI WGS metagenome assembly WNGD01 (sample SAMN13153369, study PRJNA577476) | soil metagenome | isolation source: 40 cm soil or saprolite under grassland replicate 2 | place: USA:California | collected 2016-06-15 | reverse complement strand
CGGATGCGGCTTGCAGGACGTCGAGCTGAGTTCCCAATCCAGCAGCGAAATTGCCTTTTGCCATCTCAAGAGCCTCGTCCGCCGTCTGCACATTTTTTGTCTCGGATTCGAGGACGCGATCGGCTTGTTGAAGATCGAAAAATGCACTTCGCACTTCTGAGGCAACGCTCCGCCGCGCTGCAGCCAGAGCTTGCACTGCTGCCTCGCGCCGGGCGCGTGTCGCCTGCATGCGGCCTTTGGTCGCGAATCCGTCGAAGATGTTCCACGTTGCGTTTATGCCTACCACACCCCCGTAGTTAAATTCTGGGCCGACATCCGGGTCACGCTCGCTGTAAACTTCATACCCAGAAAAAGCCCGGACATGTGGACGCGTCGCGCTCCGGTCCAGAACGTATTGTCGGTCTTCGATCTCGATATCCTTCTGCCGGGCTTTGATCACCAGCCGGTTCGTGTCAGCCCGTGCCAGGCAGTCGTTTAGATCAGCATGATTCGGCCGATATTGCAATTCACCGGAAATCTCAAACGGCGGGGTTTGCGCTCCGGGGCGCACGTCGGTGCCGAAAAGTTCCGCTAGTCGCAGGTAGGAGTTTTTCAAATCAGTCTGTGCATTGAACAGTTCTGGCCGCTCGTTGGCTAAAGCCACCTCGGCTCGTTGAACATTCAATTTACTCACGATCCCGGCGCTCAATTGCTCCTGCTGGTTTTTGAGTTCTTCGTCTAACACTCGAACAGAATCTTCGCGCACATGGACCTTTGCCCGATTCAGCAATAGTTCGTTGAAGGCGATTCGCACATCCATGATGACGCGGCTGGCAATTTCCTGAAGCTCATAATTCGCTTTGTCTATGTTCAACTGTGCGATTGCCACCTGGCTGGTTACTGCTCCGCCGGTGTAAAGGTTCTGTTCGAGGCGCAATATTGCGTTGTAATCTTCCTGTCGGAGGTTCGTCTCGCTCTGGGTCTGTCGTTTATCGTACAGCCCGCTGGAGCTCAGCGAGGGCAGAAATCCGGAACGTGCTTCAATGAACCCCCCGCGTGCTGCCAGCACTTTCTTGCGCGCAATAAGGATTTCCGGGTTGTGCTCCTGAACGACAGCGACCGCTTGTTCGATGGTGTACATGGGAACTGCTCCAAGGATGTTCGGGAAACCGGGCAAAGTGGCAGCGATCAGCATGCTGATGGCCGCGAACTTCAAACGCATTTCGTCTATCTCCTTGCGAGGGCCTTCCTTGGACCAGGAATGCCTGTGACTTTTGCCCTTATATCAGTTCTTGCAAGCCAGCGCGACTTCAGACACATTTCGCGCTTGCAATACTCGGAGCCGCTACAGGCAGGCGCAACCATTTGGTTGAAGCGGCCTAAATTGTATCTTGCTCCGAATAATCTAATTCAGGTAGCCTTTCAGCTTTAACAATTTAGAGATGAGAAAAATAAGAATTGCCATTATCGGCGTTGGAAACTGCGCCAGCTCTCTTGTGCAGGGACTCAATTTTTACGACGGCTTTTCCGTCAACAGTACTGGCGTCGGGTTGATGCACCGGCAGATCGGCGGTTACCGCCCAAGCGACATTGAGGTCGTGGCCGCCTTTGACATCGACCGGCGCAAGGTTGGGCTGGACGTTAGCAGAGCCATTTTCTCGCCGCCTAATTGCACGAAGGTTTTTTGTGAAAAAATCAAGCTCAGCGGCGCCATTGTAAAAATGGGCTGCGTTTTGGATGGCTATCCTCCGCACATGCGCGATCAGGACCCCCTGCGCACATTCCTTCCACTGGAGAAAGAAACCACTCGCGAAGAGATCATCGCCGAGTTGAAAAACTCCTCCGCGGAACTGATGGTCAATTATCTTCCTGTCGGCTCTGAACAGGCCACCCGATTTTATGCCGGCTGTGCGCTCGAAGCCGGACTGGGCTTTGTCAATAATATCCCGGTCTTCATCGCGAGCGATCCGACGTGGTCGAAGCGTTTTGCTGATAGAAATCTCCCCCTCATTGGGGACGATATTAAGGCGCAACTCGGTGCCACGATCCTACATCGAGCGCTGGTGGATCTTTTTCGCAAGCGGGGAGTGAAAGTTGTGCGCACGTACCAATTGAACACCGGCGGCAACACCGATTTTCTAAACATGCTCAATCGCACGCGACTGGCGTCGAAGAAAACTTCGAAAACCGAAGCGGTGCAATCTGTGATCGGCGAGCGTCTGGCGGACGAGAATATTCACATCGGCCCGAGCGATTATGTGCCGTGGCAACTCGACAACAAAATTGCCTTCATCCGCGTGGAAGGCCGGTTGTTTGGCGACGTACCCATGGAAATCGACCTAAAACTTTCTGTCGAAGATTCCCCGAACTCAGCGGGTGTGGCAATCGATGCAATCCGCTGCTGCAAACTTGCGCTCGATCGCGGCATCGGCGGCGTGTTGCATTCCGCCTCCGCCTATTTTTCGAAACATCCGCCGGTGCAAATGACCGACGACGAAGCCTACCGCTGCGTCGAGCAATTCATCCGCGGCGAGAGAGAGAGCTGAATACCATCGGCCTCTGGCTGCGCGTTCGCCGAGAAATTATGAGGCAACGGCTTCGCTTGCCTAGCATTCACCAAATTCCAATTGCCCTGAAGAGTCGGCGACCTCATCACTTTCCACGCGACCCGTTTCAGCTGCGAATTGATCCGCCACAAGGGTTTTTAGCCGCGCCCATTCCTGCTGGAGCTGTTTCTCTCCATATGGGACGAAGCAACCGGTAGCCGTGGAATAAATTCCTGCGGCGACCGGTCGTTTTGTCAGTTCAGCGACCGCTTTCCAATAGCATGCAATCTGGGGACGATAATACGCGCGCAACTGGTCAAGCTCCTCACGCTCGATCCAGTTCGTTTTCCAATCGAGTATGAACCATTTCGTTTCGGCCGGACGCCACACCGCAAGGTCAACAATCCCTTCCAGACATTCCTGTTCATCCATTCGCCAAAAGAACGGCATTTCGGCGAAAACATTTCCGGCAAAAAAATCCCGGTTCGCAGAAACATATTCACTCAACAGCTTCCATTCCCGCTTCGAGCGAGCCGGATCGGGCGAGTCAACAACGTTTTCGTCAAAAGTCGCTTGCCACGCGTCCGGCTGCGAATGCCACGGAATCTTCTGTACAAACTCATGCCACCAAAGGCCGTATCGCGTGGCGGGACCGTCGATCCGCGGGGGGCGCAGCTCCGGTTCGATCTCGATCCAAACGTCCGCGCGTTCCGCAAAGCCGGTTTCCTCTTCCGGAGCGAATTTGCTGGGACTGATGGTATGAACGAACCGCACGCCCTGCCGGCGAGCATCGTCGACCCAACCGAGCTCGCGTTTCCCGAGATGCTCGGAAACGCGCTCGCGCGGAGCTGACTTTTGTCTAAGGCCAGTCTCGGGGCATTCCCGCGCTTCACTTGAAAGCGCGGCCATCACCTGGCAGTTGCACTCGTCGTCTCCGGCGCGGAGCCAACTGATTTGCGAATTGCGGTGGAATTGTCCTCGGGCATTTCGGAAGAACTGTCGATCAAAAGCGAGCACCAACGTGTGCTTGGCGCGGGTGAGAGCCACGTAAAGCAGCCGCTCCATTTCCTGTCGCTCGATCTGTTTGAGTTTCTCATCGAACTCGCTCGCGTCGGTCCGATCAAACAGGATGTGGGCTTCGTCGGTTTCCACATCTTTGATCGCCCGTGGATATCGCGGTGGCGCGTCGCGGACGTCGCGTGTCAGGAACGGCACGATGACCGCGTGCCACTCCGAACCCTTGGCCTTGTGCGCGGTGATCAACTGGATCGCGTCACGCGGCGACGGATGGGTCTCGCGCGTCGCATAAAAATTCGCTCGCAGGCTCTGTCCGAAATCTGCAAGCGAAAGTCCGCGCGCTTCGGCCGTCGCGGCAATGCTCAGCAGCTCGTCTAGCTCACTATTTAAGTCGCCAAATTCCTCCTTCGGAAGGGACCGCAGGCGTTCGCGCAATTGCGTGGTGCGAACGATTTCCTTCACCGCGCTGAACAAAGGTTGTCGTGCAATCGCTTCACGAATTCGGAAGAGGCGATTCAACGTGTCCGCGACCGATCCGCGGCTGCTGCTGCGCTCAGCAATTTGAAAGCGAGCGCCAAAGCCTTCGGAAAAACGGTGCAACTCGTCATCCGAGAGGCCAAAAATTTCGCGCAGCACGCCGACAATTTCATAACCCGCGTTCGGATCAGCCATGATCGCCAGCAGCGCCGTCAGCCACGTGTATGCCGGGCTTTCTCCTACTCGATCGGTTTCCGAGTGGACTTCGACCGGCAGATCAGCTTCGACCAACGCCTCGCGCAACGGCCGCAGCCACGCTTTGCGCGGACACAAAATCGCCACCTGGCGCCACGATTCTGCGCGTAATTTAAGACCGGTATCGCTCAGCCACGCAGCAAGTTCACGCGCTTCCAACGTTGCGCGCTGCAGTTCCGGCAAATCACGATCGATGTCACAATTGAAATCAAGGCGAATCACTTGCCCCGGTAAAATCTCGGGACGCGGACTCAACTCCACAAACGCGACCTGTCCGTCCTGGTTGTTGAGAATTTCGCCAAACGTGGCATTTACGAATTCGAGCTGCGCCGTGTCCAACCGAAACGTGACGGAAAATTTCAGTTCCTCCGCGGCGCCCGTGGCGACGAGCAGTTCATGCAGTTCCCGATATCGCGCAAGATCGGCCGGATCCCGATAAATCGACTGCTGGAAATCGCCTACCATGCAGAGATGACCGGGTCGCGGTCGGACTGAACCGGACAGTTCATCCATCCAGGCACCGCTGGCTTCAGGAGGGCGCGCGACTTCCAAAAGCACAAAAAATTGCTGCGGATCGGTGTCCTGCGCTTCATCGAGAATGACACGATAATTTTTATCGCGGACCCGCGGGGCTACATCCGGAAGTCGCATCAGTTCTCCTGCGAGCGCGACTTGGTCCGCGTACCTTACCAGGCCGCGCTCAAGCCGGAACTCGCGATAATCCCGCTGCACTTCAGCAGCGACGCAAAGCGCGCACGCGTTGACCCAATCGCGAAGCGGCCTAAACGCTTCGCACCAGATGCGGACGAACTCCCTGGAAGTTGTGGCGCACGCCGGCCAAGCTACAAATTCATCCGTGTCGCGCCAACGCTTTTCCCAGCGTTTTAATTCCGCTTTGGCGCTCGCTATGGAGTCGGGCGCGCGCGATTCAGAGGCGCGATAAACTTCAGCAAAACTCGTGTCGGGACACGACGCACTTGGTTCCTCCGCGGCAAGATCGATTTCCGCGTTGCGCGCCAGCTCCATGAGTTGTCGCGCCTGCAAAAAGCGCAGCAGGACGCGGCGGTTCCCTTCGCTCAATGAGCGGCCCACGGTGGTGTATTGCTGGACAAATTGGTTCCAGACGTCGTCGTCATCCGTGATCAGTTCCAGATTTGCCGGTAGCCCGAGATGATGACCGTGCGCTGCAAGCAATTTCATACAGAAGCTGTGGATCGTCCCGAAAAAGGCGCGATTGAATGCCTCAACCACATCGAGCGAAAGATGGGCCTCGAGAATTTGTTGCCGGGTGCGCTGCTGCATTTCATCCGCGGCGCGATTGGTGTAGGTCACCACAACCAACTGCGGCAGCCAATCGACCGCGTGCGGACTCTTGGCGATCTTAACGACGCGATCCGTGATCGCACGCGTCTTGCCCGAGCCGGCCGATGCGATCACGGAAAAATTCTTGTCCAGTTCGCACGCGAATCGATGGCGTGCGTCTCCATCAACAAGGCCGCTCATGCGCGCTCCTCCTGTTTGACGAGTGCCAGAGCAGGATGCGTGATGGCCCATTTTTCCTGCAACAGCTCCTCATCCATCGCGAGCGTGGCCAGCGGATAATCGTGAGCAAATCCATATTCCGCATGGACCGGGCCGAGCATTCCAAACACACCGGTTTCCTGCATCCGATATAGCTCGCGCCAAAAATCTGCCTGCGCGCTGGCATGGTCGAGATTGAACTGCGAGTCCAGTTCGTCCGCCAGGCCGAGCAAACTGAGCTGTACCTTCGATGCGCCGAGCGCATGCGCCGCCAGGGCATAAAGCCCGAGCTGGACACCGCGACCTGTCTCGAGCAATCTGCGCAGTTTTTGCTGAGGCGTTTCCTTTTTCCGCAGCTCGTGCAAAGTGAATGCGCGTTGCCGCCCGGTTTTATAATCGATGATCCAAAGCTCAGGAAAACCAACTCGCGAGCCGCTGCGCTTTCCGCGCGCGAGGATCAGGTCGATGCGGCCGCGCACCCGCAGCGATTCACTGGTGCCCAGCGATATGTTCGTCGGTGAATCCAACCTCCATTCCGGCGCCATGTGCGTCCAGTCACCCGTCAGGCCGGATAATTTCGCGGCGAGACGATCGGCAACGTAAAGCGCGTTGCTCCAGCCCGATAGCCACCAGTCGGGTAACGTGCGCCCGCACTGGGCGCAAAGATCGTGCACCCCATTTTGAAATTGCCGCGCGCGCTCAATTAGTCGTGCACGAATCTCATCAACTTCGCAAAGCTCGACAAACGCCTCGCCGCTAGCGTGCCGCACGCTGTCTGCCAGCCAGCGATGCACCCATTGCCCGGTCACCGTCGCCCATGCGTCGCCATCGTCTCTGTCAGACTCGACCCCGAGAAAAGTCCGCATCCAGAGAATCGCCGGCCATTTCACTGCCGCCTCCCAATCGGTCACACGCAAGCTGACCGGAGACTCCGGCGGCGTGCGCAGTGCAAACTCATACTCGCCGAACACGCGCGGTTGCCGTCGCATGTCGTACGCGTAGCGCGTTCGGCCAACACTGATGCAATCCGTCTTCTGCGCGTCAATCGGCGACCAATCGCCGAGCCATGCTCGCGTTTGCGCTTCGATTGCCTGGAGAGTTTGTTGCGAAATACCGTGACCCCGCGCCTCAAAATAGAGCCGCGAAAAGAAGTCCGTCGGATTGGCGATTCGGCTCGGCGAACTATCAGAATACAGATTCGCTGTTACGCCGATGCCCGCCTTTGCGGATTCCATCAGATTACGAAGCTGGCGTCGCCGAATCTGGCGTCGCTCGGATGGTCCCAGCAGAAATGTTTTTCCTTCGATGATGCTCCATTGGCCTTCGCCATGACGGCCGCGTTTTACCGCGCGGCGGTTCAAGATCTTGTTCCGCTGATTGAACTCGTCGATCTGTCGGTCGGCGACCAATTCCTCATCGAGCGCAGGCCAGGCCTCTTCATTTAATCCCGCGAAAATCAGATGCGACCACGATTGGCCCTCCGCTTCCGAGTACGGCAGCAAATGCACACGACTGTACGGATGCGCCCCGGATTCATTGCGGCTAAGCGATGGCGCGCTGAGAAGTTCGCAAAGCCAACGCAGGTAATCGGTCCTCGAAAAGCGCTGCCACACGCGCTCCGCCCATTTTCGGCTGAGGCGCTCTACTTCGTTCCAACGTTGTTTCCAGCCGAACTGCGCGAAAATCGTTTTCGTCTGCTGAAGAAATTCAGAAAACGTTGCTGCCGCTGGAAGAAACTGAATTTTCACAAGGTCGCGCGCGATCTCCGCCTTGTCTTCCGAGCGCGCGCAGAATTCGCGAAGGACTTCAATATCATCGATGAGGACGCCGCTGTATGCGTCGCGCAACTTTTCTTCGACTTCGAGAAACGACATTCCCTCGAAAATCTTTGCGTCCACAGCGCGCAGAAATTGGAAAAGAAATTTCAACCGCGGATTTTGCTGCAGCTCCAGCCACGCGCGCCAGGCATGATCATCGAAAACGCTCGGACTCAGATGCGCAATTCCATCGTTATGCGCGATTTGTGCTGAACTAAGAAATTCGGCAACGAGTCGCGGCAGCGGACCTTTCTGCGGAAACAAAATGCCAATGCGATCGCAATTCTTCTCGCAGAGAAACTTCGCCGTCAGCGCGACAATGGCTCGCGCTTGCTCGGTCGTGTCGCGTCCGACGAGAAAATTGACGTTGTGCAGCTGATCTTTCTCTTGCGCGTCTCCCTGTGGGTCGCCTACCGGTTCCGCCGCGCCGAAAGCTTCTTCCCAGGTGCCGACCCATGTTTCATCGAGATCGCGCGCTTCGTCGCGGGGATCGTTCAAAACGACTGTCGCTTGCGCTGAAGATTTCACTGCGGCGCACAACAACGGCCAAAGCGGCCAATGTGTGCCGTCAAAGCCTGCGAGAAGCAGGCTGCTGAATCGCGGCGGCAATTTTTCCGCGTTCGCAGCTGCGAGGCGGTCGGCTTCGTGAACAAATGCGAAGCCGCATTCGCGACAGAGTTTGTCGAACCGTGCGGCGATTTCACTCAGCACCGGCTGGTCGATCTTGGCCAGACTCCAGCCGGCCGCACCCAGTTCGTCGAAGATGCGCAGGAAATAGTCGGGATCCCGTGCGACTGATCTCGCGATGAGATACCCGGATTGGTCGTTGTCGATCTTCGCGGCGATCTCTTCGGCGGCAATCGCGAAAAGCAAGCGCAAATGTTCGCGCAACGCGAGATTCAATCCGCTGTCACGCAGCAAAATTTCGCGCAGTCGCCCGGGCACGAAAAAGCGCACGCCCAGGAGCGAGATGCCGCGTGCGAGAAGTCTGCTCCGCAATAAATGCGCGTGGCTGCGAAAGGGAGTGACAACGGCCACCGGGGCGGGCTCTTCAAAGGCGCGCGGAACTACTGCTTCGAACCACGGAAAGAGTACGCGTTCCCACGCCTCCGCAAACGACTGGCCGATACTGAGCGAAACCCGTCGAGAAGCGTTCGGTGCTTCGCAAATCTGACGGGCCATTAAGTTAACCTAGCTTTCCTTTGGATTGAGCAATGAATTCAATGTGCGAGCGTTCGCTTATCTCCCCGCCGCCGCGTAACCCCCTCGCGATCGAGTTTCTCCAGCAACGGTACCATAATCCGGCGTGAACTCCCCAGTGCCTGGCGTAGTTCGCTTACTGTGGCCGGTCCGTTTTTGGAAATGAATTCGGTGATTTGTGACTTCATGCGATCGAAATCTTCGCGCAACAGAAATGCATTAGAATCTACTTCGATCACTTCACCACTCTCGATCAAAAACCGGAGAACATGCTCCGCGTCTCGATCCGTTTCGATCTCCCGCCGTGGCGGCGGATCGAATGGTTTCTGCGAGAGCGCTTTGCGAATTTTTCTCTGGACTGGTTGAAGGTGGGTCGGCAATACCGGCAGATGAGTAGTCCGCGCTATCGCCGAACCTTTGCGAACAAAACCGGCTGCGCACAGCTCTGCGAGGAGCGCCTCAAGAACATCTTCCGGCTGGTCGCGCAGACTCGTGTGCAGTTCGTTCAAATCGAGACCGGTGCGTTCCGGATTCCGTTTGTGCGCATCGTCAATGGACGCGATCGCTTGGTTGCGCAGTTTCTGCCAAAACTCGCCATCCGCCGCGATTTCTTCATGGAGCACAACTTCGTTGTCACGCATTAACGCCTCCGAGATTTCGCCGGCGCTAAAGTGCGATTTGTTCAAGAGCGTTTTTCTCGGCATAGATCCGCGCAACGCAATTTCAGACCGAACGCAGACATCGATATCGTCCGGAGCGATCGCGCGCATTGACAACAATTTTACCTGCGCCGCGTCGCGAAAATTCGCGCCGTCGGGATCAAGCACGACACCGCCGGCGATGGTGTGCTGTTCCGACGCATCGCGAACGACAAAGCGATCTCCGACGAATGCGAAGATCGGAGATGCAATCTTCAAATGCGCGATCGTTTTTTGTCCCGGCTCGAGCTCGCCCTTTTCAAGCAAAGCGACTTTCACGGCTACTCGCGATGTGCCGTGATGGAGATAAACCGAGCTTCCATTTTTGAGCGGGCGCGCCGCCGGTTCTTTGATGCGAAGGCGGGGCGATCTTTCAACTTGCGCAGTTAAAGTTGAACTTGTCCCACCTAAATCGCTATCGGTGATCACGTCACCGCGATTGATCTGATCGATGGCGACATCGGGCAGATTAAGAGCTGTCCGCATAGCAGGGTGCGCACAGTCAATTTCTACGCCGTGACTTTGAATGGAACGGATCCGGGCTTGAAGATTTTGCGGTTGAAGGACGATGCTCCGGCCGCGATGAAATCGTCCACCAGTTAAAGTTCCAGTCACCACCGTGCCAATTCCGCGCAATGTGAATACGCGATCGATAAACAAGCGCGGCTTTCCGAAATCGCGCTGTGGATGCATGGCCGCGAGTTCCGACGCGATCGCCCTCTTTAGATTTTCAATTCCCTCGCCGGTGCGGACCGAAGTTGGAACAATCGGCGACTCGGCAAACACGTTCCCGCGAAGTTGAGTTCGAATTTGTTCAGTGGCGCTATCGATCCTTCCCAAATCGCTTTTGGTGAGCGCGACGACGGCTCGTTCCACTCCGAGGTAAGTCAGAATTTGCAAATGCTCTTCTGTTTGCGGCATCCAGCGGTCATCAGCCGCAACAACAAGAAGCGCGAGATCAATCGAGCCGACGCCCGCAATCATGTTCCGGACGAAATCCTCATGGCCTGGAACATCGACGATGCCCGCGTGAATGGTCTCGCCATTCGGCGCGGTCAGATTCAATTCGGCAAAACCGAGCTCAATGGTGATTTGCCTCGCTTTTTCTTCCGGCAAGCGATCCGGATCCGTTCCAGTCAGCGCTTTCACGAGCGCGCTCTTGCCATGATCGACATGGCCCGCCGTTGCGATCATGAAATGGCGAGTTGTCACACTGCTCCTTGCCACCACGAAGGACACGAAGCACACGAAGGGTTACAGGACAAAGCGCTTAATCCCATTTTGCAGCTTCGTGACGTTGAAATTGATCAGTAAGCCCGTCGGCACTTTAGCCAGGCGCATGTACGTCAGAATTTGCGCCTGATGAATCGGCAGCAGCATTTCGAGGCTCTTGATTTCTACGATGAGATCGCCGCTGACGAGCAAGTCGATCCGGTAACCGCAATCGAGTAAGATGTCTTTGTAACGAACTGGCAGCGGCAGCTCCATCTGAAATGGAATGCCGGCATGTGATAGCTCGTAAGCAAGGCACTGACGATATGTCGATTCGAGTAAACCCGGCCCGAGATTCCGATGGACTTCTATTGCACACCCAATGACATCGCGGGACAATTGATCAAATTCCATCTTCGTGTTTTTCGTGAGCTTCGTGGTGGTTACAGAACTCTTGTTAACGCGGCGCGGATCGCTTCGACGACCAGATCGTCCTGCTGTGGGAAAATCGTGCGCAGATCGAGTTTGAAGCGGTCATTCGCAATATAACCGATGAGCGGAGGCGTTGAGTTCCGCAGACGGGCGGCGAAATCGAGCAGTGAGCAATTCCTCGGAACGATGTCGATCGTAACCGATGACATTGTTGATTTTGGCAAGGCGCCGCCGCCGGCTTTGGCGGTACTGCGGTCAATGGCGATTTGCAGCCCAGAGCACCTTTTACACAGCTGATCACAGATGGCGGCAGCTCGAGTGCGCAATTCATCCTCTGAAATCTGCAAGAGCGCGAGTGTCGGGATTTCGCTGGTTCTTTGATTGAGGTGAAGATCAACGGTCGCTTGCAGGGTGGCGAGAGAGAGTTTGTCGCAGCGAAGCGCGCGAAACAGCGGTTCACGCTTCAATGCAGTGATTAATCGCTTTTTGCCGGCAATGATTCCTGCTTGCGGACCGCCGAATAATTTGTCGCCGCTAAAACAAACAAGATCGACGCCGGTTTTCAGCGCTTCGGCTGACGTCGGTTCGTGGTCCGCAATTCCTAAATCTTCGGTTGCGACAACAGCTCCGCTTCCCAAATCCTCAACAAACGGAATACGTGTCTTTCGCGCGAGCGCGCTGATCTCTGCCGACGAAGGCGATTCGACAAAACCGCTCATAAAGAAATTGCTGCGATGAACCTTCAGGATGATTCCGGTGTTCGGACTGACCGCTCGCGCGTAATCGTCGACGGTCGTTTTATTGGTGGCGCCGACCTCGTGCAGTTTCGCCCCCGTTGCTTCGATGATTTCACCGATCCGAAATCCGCCGCCGATCTGCACCAATTCGCCACGAGAAATGACGACATCGGCTTTTGTTCTGGTGAAATGTCGAACAATCAGCACCAACGCGGCTGCGCAGTTGTTGACGATCGTCGCCGATTCGGCGCCGCAAAGTAGCGCGAGCGCATTCTCGATGTAACTGCCGCGCCGGCCGCGTTGGCCTGTCGCAAGATCATATTCAAGATTCGAATATCCTGATCCGATTTCGTTCAGTGCACGGATGGCTGCGCTTGCCACCGGAGCGCGCCCAAAATTTGTATGAATGACAATTCCGGTGCCATTGATGATTGGCTGAAGCCTGCCGGCGCGAAGTTCGTCGAGGGAGCGGCGGACAAGAGCCACAATTGATTCAAAGTCCGGCACCTTCTTCGCTGCGCGAATCTGTGAAAGTTTGCTACGGATAAGACCGACAACAAGGCGCCGTGGCACATCACAACGTCCCAGCCCATCGAGGATCCTTGTAACAGCGGGAATTTGGCGCCACGCGCGTCGCTTTACTCTGTCACGCATATCAATGGACCACGGCGCCGTCGTGGTACGATTCTTCCGATCACCGCAGCGGAGGGTGTGCCCGCTTTTCGCAGGGTCCTCAGCACGTTCTCAAGTTTCGCTTCGGCGACGCAAAGAAGCAATCCACCGCTGGTTTGTGCATCGGTTAAAAGAATCCTGCGTGCTTCATCCGTTTTTCCCCAATCCACGACTAGCGTTGTGGCATTGAGATTCTGACGACTTCCTTCCGGGACGCAGCCCAGCTCAATGAGATATTGAATTTCCTGACTGATCATCGGCACGGCACCGGGATCGATATCGGCAGAGACCCGACTGGCGCGACACAATGAAACCAGATGGCCGATCAAGCCGTAGCCGGTGATATCGGTGGCGGCGCGGACAAGGCGAAGCTCGGCGAGTTCAGCGCCAGCGGTGTTAATCTTGGACATGAGATCGATCACTCTTTTCCGAAGTGTGCGCGCAGCGATTCCACGCTTGATCGCTGTAGTGGCGATGCCGGTGCCGAGCGGTTTCGTTAACACGAGCAGATCGCCGGGACGCGCATTTGCATTCGTGGTGAGGCGCCGAATATCGACGACGCCTGTGACCGCGAGCCCATAAATCGGTTCGGGATTCCGAATGGAATGGCCGCCGATAATGACGCACTCGACCTCGGCTGCCTTGGCAAGGCCGCCACGCAGAATCGCAGAAACGACTCTTGGCGGAACCAAATCAGCAGGGAAACCGACGATATTGAGAGCGGTTAACGGGCGCCCGCCCATGGCGAAAATATCCGACAGCGAATTGGCCGCGGCGATCTGCCCGTACGAAAATGGGTCGTCCACGATTGGCGTAAAGAAATCAACCGTCTGCACCAGAGCGCGATGTCGATCCAGCCGATAAACGCCGGCGTCGTCGAAGGTTCTCGAGCTCACGAGCACATTGCGATCTAATGAAATGGGAAGCTGCGGCAAAACTTGTCGCAGGGCCTGTTGGCTCAATTTGGAAGCTCACCCGGCGCACGAGGAGAGCGAGGTAAGTTTGCGGATTTGCTCACGCGACATGTGGTTCACCTCCCTTCTGGAGAACGTTGTAGCCACGGCACTGTGTCGCCGTGCTGCGGGCATCGGGATGGGCGCCTCGACACAGCGAGGCGGCTACAGTAAATATGCGGAGAGCGCAGGAATCGAACCTACCTCGCCACTTGCGCGGCGACGACGGTTTTGAAGACCGCGAGGGCCACCAGGCACCCTTTACTCTCCCATAAGAAGAAAACGTCCAACGTCCAACGTCCAACATCCAACGTCGAATTACAGAAACAGAAACGCGTGCGCGATTACTTAAGTTTTTTGATTGCCTTGACGATATCGTCGAAGTCCGGCCAGTCGCCGGTGTCGAGTTTGGAATGGAGCAGTTTGCCATTGGCGCGAATCTCGAAAGCGCCGCCGCTCGAGGGAATCAGCGTGAGCGATTTGATGCGCTCACCGAGCTCGAGAATTTTAGCCGCCAAACTGACGGCCTTCGGCGTGTAGTTTCAAACGACGCAGTATTCGATCGAGACCTCGGTCTTCACCGACAAACTCCTTTCCGAGAACGAAGTTATCGATGCGACGAATGGTGGTCAAGAAATGCGGAAGAATAGTGGCGCTCGCGCTAGACGCGCATTGCAAAGAAGTAGACGCTTGACACAAGCGTCTCTACAACTCAAGAAGTGTAGCCGCAGCCCGCTCCACACGGACTGCGGCATCTCCACTTCAGCAAACCGCGGAAACAGCCGCGGTTTTTCAGCCCTGAGGGTGTGAACCCCCAAGATTCTTAGAAGGCGAAATTCAGGCCGCTACGGAACATCCCGAAATTATTTTTCGGGCCGTCGATCACGCCGAAGCTCAAGTCGTTAGTCCAACCAAAGTGCCGCGCGATCCGGAATTCCAGACCGGCTCCGAATTGGCCGAGCACTTTCGTTTCGCTACCAAAATGATCCGTCTCCGCATGAACAGCGAACGCATCCGGCGGCCCTTGTGTGTGAAGGACATCCTTTTCGCCGCCGCCGAAAATCGCGCCGACACCGGCCCAGGCGTACGGCGCAAAGCGTGTGCAAGGAATTGGATACCGCAATGTCAAGGTCCCTAAAACAGAGCCAATGGTATGGTCGTGGTTGATCCTTTTACGAGTGAAAATCGGGATCGTCGGGTCTTCGAAGATGTCGAAACCGTTTTTGCTGGCGTC
>WNGD01003968.1_pt1 | contig 14750 bp, 10 predicted proteins | sample 5400671 | NCBI WGS metagenome assembly WNGD01 (sample SAMN13153369, study PRJNA577476) | soil metagenome | isolation source: 40 cm soil or saprolite under grassland replicate 2 | place: USA:California | collected 2016-06-15 | reverse complement strand
AAGGAATGTGTGATGCACGGTGCCTGCCTTCGGGTAGAGAGATGCTAGCTGCAAGGAACTATCCGCGGCTCGAGTGAAACTTTTTTCTTGACAGCCCTTTCATAGAACCGCGTGGTGGTACTGACCTCATCGGGACCGCTCGTACCGCAGTTCAGTGGGGCAAACGCAATTCAGTTGAGCAATCTACGTCCGTGCCTATTCGACGCCAATCGTTGGCGCACGAACGAATCTCAACTAGAATGCGTCGGCTATCCCTGAGCTTCTGGTTTACTCGCCTGTGAATTTCGGCGGGCGCTTCTCGAGAAACGCCACCACCCCTTCCTTGAAATCCTTAGTCTGTCCTGACTGAATCTGAGTTGCGCGCTCCAGTTCGAGTTGTGCCGCTAAGCCGTTGGTCGCACTTTGTTCGAGCAGTTGCTTGATACGTCCGATAGCGGCCGTGGGCGCGGCGGCTAACCGGCTCGCGAGCTTGAGGGCCGCCGGCATCATATCGACATCGGCAACTACGGCATTGATCATTCCCAGGTCTGCCGCCCGCGCTGCGTGCACGACGTCCCCCGTCATCAGAAGCTCGGTGGCGATCTTCCAGCCGGTAAGACGCGGCAGTATGAAAGTGCCGCCACAATCCGGCGTCAGGCCAATGCGAATAAACGCCTGATTGAATCTTGCGCTTTCGCCGGCAATCACCAGGTCGCACGCCAGCGCAAGATTGCAGCCCGCCCCTGACGCAGCGCCGTGAACGGCGGCGATGACCGGCAAAGGCGTTTGCCTGATCAGCAGGATGCATTCATGCAGCAACTGCAAAGGCTCGTCAAAGAAAGCTTCCAGTCGGCCTTCATGTTTCGCGATCTGCTGCATTTCGCGCAGATCGCCGCCGGCGCAAAAAGCCCGCCCGGCTCCCGCCAGGACGATCGCGCGAGCGCCAAGTTCATTGGCCGCCGCAAAGGCGAGTTTCAATTCGCGGCCCATCTGGTTCGTTAATGCATTAAGCGCATCGGGCCGGTTGAGCGTTACCACCGCCACTGCATCGCGCATTTCGAACAGCAAAGTTTCGTAACTCATTCTTTTCTGATTCCGGTCGCTACCGAGGGTACTCTAAGCTCGAAGGGGCAAGGTTCAACCTTACCGAATCGCATGGCGAGGGTTCACTACGGCTACTACCGATAAAACTGTCTTTAGGTTTGCGCGCGGCTGGCGCTGAAGCATTCACCGCAGAGAACAGGCCTTCCCGTCGACGGCTTGAAAGGCACGGTATCGGTCTTGCCGCATTGGTCGCAGGTAATTTCGAACCGTTGCCGCTCGCCGCCGCCGCCGCCCCGCGCTCCGCCGAAATTGGCGCGACGCGCATCGCGACAGGTCTTGCAGCGTTTTGGCTGGCTCAGATTTCGTTCCTGGTAGTACTCCTGTTCACGTTCGGTAAAAGGAAAGGTCTCGCCGCATTCGGCACATTGGATGTCAACGTCTGGCATGACTGGTTTCTCCCGTCAAAGCAAAGCGCCTCGCCGTGCTTCGACCTCTGGTGACAGCGAGCCGCACGCTCGCTTAGCTCTTCCTCCGCGGCGTACTTGACCAAGCTATTTGCATCGCATTTCCAGCTTAACTTCGGTCGGCAGAGCGTCGCGTTGCAAGGTTCTAATGCAAGCCAGAGTTTACTCCTGCCCGTGGGCCCTGTACAGATATTTAGCCTTCGCGGGCCAGCTCCCGGACATGAGCCAAAACCGTGTCCCCAAGCGTCTGAAGGTTGTAGCCGCCTTCCATGCTTGAAATGACTCGGCCCGAGCACACGCTGCCGGCCCATTCCTTTACTACCCGTGTCATCGAGACGAAGTCATCATCTTCGAGAAGCAATTGACCCAGCGGGTCAGCCTCATGCGCGTCGAATCCCGCCGAAATGAATACCAGATCGGGTTTGAATCGGGCGTCTATTGCTTCGATGGCAGACTCGAATACACGTCTTTGCTCTTCCGCGGGCACGCGCGCACGCAATGGCACGTTCATCGTGTAGCCCTGGCCGCGGCCGATTCCAGTCTCGCCCCGCGCGCCGGTGCCCGGATACCACGGATACTGGTGCATCGAAAAGAAGAACACCGATGGGTCATCGTAGAAGATTCCCTGCGTTCCGTTGCCATGATGGACATCCCAGTCAACGACGGACACCCGTTCGATCTCGGGATAATGAGTCTGCGCATAGCGCGCGGCGATAGCGACATTATTAAAAAGACAGAACCCCATCGCCCGTTCCGCGGTGGCGTGATGGCCCGGAGGACGCACTGGTAAAAAGGCGTTGCCCGCCTCTCCGCTCATAACCGCGTCAACCGCCCGGCAGGCCGCGCCCGCGGCCCGCAAAGCAGCGTCGAGCGAGTGAAGGGAAACAACTGTATCCGCATCCAAATAAGCGGTGCCTTCCCTGACCACCCGCTCGACGTTCTTGAAATGCTGGGACGCGTGACAGGCCTGCACATCGCCACGCGCTGCTTCATTCGCCTCGACCTCGACAAGTTTAGGCCACAGTTCCGTATCGGCGCGCAACGCGTTCATAACGACTTCATAGCGCGCGGGTGATTCCGGGTGGCCCTCCCCGGTGTCATGCTTCGCATAAACCGGATGGTGAATGATGGCTGTGGGCATGCGACGAATTATGCGAGAGCATTACCAGACGGTCAACGAAGAGCGGTAGGACAGGCATTCCTGCCTGTCGTCTTGAGTCGCGCCAAACACCACACAAAATTAGGCTTTTGAGTTCGGTTACGCATCGAGCATCAAATGCATACGCCCGCGTGCGCAAACATCGCATTTTGAATCAGCCTGGCAAGCCCGGATGGGAAAAGCGCCCCGTAAATTCGATTAATCCAGACCTTCCGTCGCCGTGGGTCTCGCGGAATACTGTTTGCTCCATTAGCCCTCGGTTGAATGGTATCTCTCCCTTCGGTTTGATTAGGAAAAAGTTCATCAAGAAGGAGACAAGAAATGAGACGAGCACTTTTACTCTTACTGTCGCTGGTGATTCTCTTAGCCACAATCGTTCCTGCCAGCGCGCAGGATCGCCGCCGGAGACACCGGTCACGCTTTGGACGTAAAGCCCGAACGGTAGCAATGATCGCCGGAGGCGCTGCGGCAGGGGGGCTGATCGGTGGCAAGAAAGGCGCGGCTATTGGTGCAGGGGGAGCCGGGCTCTACGCAATGAACCGCCCAGCGGCGCGGCGTCACTTCAAGACCGGCACTCGAAGGCTGGGCACAGTGGCCAGCGGCACGGCCTTGGGCGCAGGCGTGGGTGGCGCGATCGGACATGGTAAAGGCGCGGCAATTGGCGCGGCTGCCGGGGCCGGTAGTTCGTATCTGTACACGCGGAAGGCTCGCTCCTATCGGCGTCACCGCCGCCGGTATTAATCGCGCTAAGCGCAATACTCTGCGTAGTCGAATGGGTCGGCCTTCGGGGCCGGCCCGATAAGACTTGCTAACTAAAAATCTTGAACGCAGGAGAACAAACATATGGCGTACGACGATGAACAAACCAGAAAAAGCCGCGTGGTGGTTGAAACACCCAACGCGCGGCGCGAGGTAGTTCGCACTGAGACCGCGCGGGTGCCGGAACGATCCGGAATGTCGGGCGGGCTGGTGGCGGCCCTGGTAATCGCCGCGGTTGCTCTGGTGACGATTCTCTTTCTGTTTCTAATGAGCCGGCAAACGGAAGATACGACGAACGCCAACGTTGCTCTAACGACGCAACAGCCAACACCGCTCCCGCAAACAACGATTGAGCAACAGCCGGCTCCGCAGCAGCAGCCGCCCATAATCATTCAACAGCCGGCGGCGCCGGCAACCCAACCGGCTCCGATTATTGTTTCGCCACCCGTATCGAGTGGCGGGATGGGCAGAAATGGAGTTGACGACACGACGATTCAGTCGAACATCGAGAAAAGGTTCTCGGACGATCCGACGTTCTCCAGTCTTGGGCTTAGCGTAATGGTCATTGACGGAAAGGCAACGTTGACCGGGACGGTGAAGAGCCAGGCTCTGAAGAACCAGGTTGAAAGACTGGTAAAGGGGGTAAAAGGCGTGCGTGAAGTTGATAACCAGATTCTGGTTTCAGGCTGAAGCAACGCGCCTTAGTTACAAACGAAATTACCCTCGCAGACAAAAGCATCGCGTCCGGTCAAGGATCGCGGTGCTCTTTTTTGGAGTGCGCTGCCTTGTCAGCGCTTTCAATCGTGGCGATATCACACCACGTCAGACCAAAGCGGCGACAAGTCGCCGCACTCCAAAGTTTAGTTTATCGGATCTTGTCGTGACTGAGAGTGGGCGTAGTCCATTAATTCCGCGAGTAGCTCTGTAACCCCCTCTGCCAGGGTCGTGAAGTTAACGCCGAAACCAATTTGGGGATGCTGGTAAACTACCACGCCGATCAGTGGCAGCCATTTTCCATTGGGTAATTGAATCTGAAATCGAACCCTTTCTCCTTGCGACACCTGGGCTATGGATTCAACGTAGCAACCACTCATGCTGATATCGCTAATGCGCGACGTGTACTTCCCCGAGTCACCTTCCCAGGCGACCTCCATCGGCAGAGGCACACGCTCGTCGCGTCTGCGATCCCGCATAACGTTGTCCCCTGGTTCCAACCTTAGTGTTCCAATCTGTTCGAGCCGATTTCGATGTTCTACTTGTGGCTGCAAATAACGTAGGATCGTACCGCCATAACTCAGAGGGCGCAACAAGAATCTTCGGAACAACGCCGGCGAATTTCCATGATGCTCACCGCCCCTGTGATTCTCCGGCTTCATTCCGATAATGCAAGAGAGTTCTGCCGGCAAACATTGCAACCGCTACCGCCAGGAGACAGCCGACTCCGCCAGTAACTACTGACAGTTGGGCGCCGACGAGCGCTGCCAGCGCGCCGGCTTCGAGCTCGCCAAACTGCGGACCGCCCATGAAGAAAACCATGTTGATTGAAGTCATGCGTCCGCGCAGATAATCGGGCGTGGCAAGTTGGCGAATTGTCTGCCGGAGGATAGTGCTAACGGTATCCGCCGCGCCGATTATTGCCAGCATGGCCAGCGAAATCCAAAAGATGCGTGACAGGCCAAAGACCACGGTAGCAGCGCCGAAGACCGCGACGGATCCAAGCACCACCGCACCCTGCCGCCGCAGCGCTCCCATCCGCGCCATTACTACTCCTGCTCCGATCGCTCCAACCGCCGGCGCCGCCGCCAGAATTCCCAATCCGCGCGGGCCTACGTGAAGGATCCTGTCTGCAAAAATCGGTAGCAGTGCCGTCGCCGAAGCGAAGAACGTCGCTACAAAATCCAGCGTCATTGTCTGCACAATGATTGGCGTGCGCCAAACGAACTTCAGACCTTCCTTAAGCGCGGCAAAACTAACGCGAGGAGTCGCCTCCTGATCGGCGTGGGATGCTTCCCCGCTGGTGCGCATCAACAGCAGCGCGATTATCACCGCCAGGTACGAGACCGCGTTGGCGCCGTAAACAACCGCCGGACTGTAGCGTGCCAACAATAATCCCGCCAGTGCCGGGCCCACCACCATTCCAATCTGAAAAACCAGCATGCTGAGACTGACCGCGTTAGGAAAATCCTTTGCCGGCACCAGCCTCGGCATCAAGGCCTGGCGCGCCGGTATGTCAAATGCTGTTGCCGCCGCCGCGCTGCCAGTCAGGAGATAAATCGCCCAGACACTTTGCAGCCCAGTCATGGTGATTAGGGCCAGGATGGCGGCGCTCGCCAGCATTATTGTTTGCGTGGCAACAATCAGGCGCTTCTTGTTCACTGCATCGGCTACTACACCTCCCAGCAGCGAGCAAACAACAATCGGCAGGCCGCGAAATAGTCCCACCAAACCCAGCGCGAATGCCGAGCCGGTCAGAACATAGACATGCCAGTTGATCGCGACGAGTTGCATTTGCGATCCGGTGACCGACACAATTTGTCCCAACCACAGCAGGCGAAAATCGCGATGACGTAATGCCGTGAAAGATGAGCGAGAGTTTTTGGAAGGGAATGGTTCCGGCGCAGCGGGCTCGAGATCGGACGCGGACATCGCAGAGTACGTTACCGAATTAGACGCAAGGACTCAAACCTGCGGCAAAGCGAAAACAGATTTTCCATTTGTCATTTGTCATTGATCGCAAGGCAGTACTAATGCCTACCCTTAGCACAACCAGCGGTCCCGATGAGGTCAGTACCACCACGCGGTAGCGGGTGGGTCTCTACATTGCCAATTGTCGATTTCGGATTGCCAATTGGATCGGCTTTCGGCAATTGGCAATCGGCAATGGTTTGACCCACCTGCTACCGCATGGTGGTACTGACCTCATCGGACCGCAGCATGAGTGTGCGTCATTCGGGAATGACAAATAGAAAATCTCCGGTTTCAGTGTTGTTGAAGGATTGACGCTGGCGAGTAGTTTGCCCGAATCTATTGCGCGACTTGCATATCCTTGATCTTCGCAAACTCGTTCGCCACAGTATCAACCGCAAAGCGAATTTGCTCTTCCGTGTGCGTGCAGTTGATAAAGAACCGCAGACGCGCGGCCTTGTCTTCGACGGCTGGATAAATTATTGGCTGCACGTTGATGCCGCGATCGAGCAGGTTTTTCGAGAGCAGGATGCACTGAAAAGAGTCGCCAACGATCACCGGAACAACCGGAGAATCTTTGCTGGTGCCATTGTTGAGGCCGCGCTCGTGCGCCAGCCGCAGGAAAAGGTTAGCGCGGTCGTGCAACATCGCGACGCGTTGTGGCTCGGCTTTGAGTACCCGGATCGCAGCCAGCGCGGCGGCGGCGTTGGGTGGCGAGATACCAACACTGTAAACAAAACCTGAGGCAAAGTACTTGAGGTACTCAACTACGGCGCCGCTGCCCGCGATGTAACCTCCGCAACTGGCAAAAGACTTGCTGAGGGTTCCCATCCACAAATCGACGTCCGCCGGGTTTACGCTAAAGTGCTCGCCCAGCCCGCGACCGTGGGCGCCCAAAACGCCAATCGAATGGGCCTCATCAATCATCAACAGCGCTTTATGCCGTTGTTTGACTTCAATGAAGCGCGGCAAATCGGGAATGTCGCCGTCCATGCTGTAGACGCCTTCAATAACTATTAGAACTCGTTTGAATCGGCGGCGCTGTTCGGTAAGCAAGTCATCCAGCGCCTGCCAATCGTTGTGCGGAAAAGGAAGACTACGTGCGCCCGACAGGACGCAGCCCTGATGCACGCTGTCGTGGCTGAAGGCATCGTACAGAATCAGATCGTTCGACCCGCAAAGCGAGCCAATCGTAGTTACGTTGGCAGTGTGGCCGCCAATGTAAACGACGCAGTCTTCGACGCCGACCATTTGGGCTAACTCGATTTCGAGTTCCCGGTGAAACGGACGCTCGCCGGAAGCTACGCGACTCGCCGATACTGAAGTGCCGTACTCGTCGATTGCCTGCTTGGCTGCTTTCGAAACTTCCGGGTCGCCGGACATGCCCAGGTAGTTATAAGCGGAAAAGTTTATGCACTCCTGCCCGGCAATTACCGTGGTGTTTGGCGTGATGCGTTCGTTGACTTTGAAATAGGGATTGCCACCACCCAGCTCGACGGCCCCTTTTAGTTGCTGGAGGTTCAGGTATTCAGGAAAGAGCTCAAAGTTGTAGAGCTCGGCCGGAATCTCCTCGAGACTTTCCGCGGCGTCCGGCCCTTTTGCCAGGTGCTCTGAAAGGCTGGCGATGGTCGGGTGATCCCACAAGAGATTCGGCGACAACCGCCGCCCCAGCCAATCTTCCATTTCGCTGGAAAGACTGACGGCAGCGACGGAGTCCAGGCCATAACTGGCAAATGGTTCGTCCGTCCGCAGATCTCCCGGTGAAACTTTCAGGCGCTCGGCAAGGTTACCGATTAGCCAGGCCTGAATAGTCTTCGCCGTTGGATAATTCCGCGGCAGCGTAGCTTCAGTCTTCGCAACTCCGCCTCCGCCATTTTGATGAATCTCGCTCTCCAATGACTTCTCAGTCCAGGCGCCGACAACCGCCAGGCCGCCGTTCAGAAAACTGGTGCGACAGGCATGGCGTTGGATTTTTCCGCTGGAGGTTTTCGGCATGCCGCCGGTCTTGATAAGAGTCACTGCATGCACGCGCAAATCGTAGTGCTCGGCGATCGCCTGGCGAATGGCTTCGATCACTGATTGCGAATCGAGGTTTCGCAGATGCTGGCGTTCTACCTCCTGCGCCACTATCAATTGTTCGGCGCCATTTACATCGATTGAGAAAGCCGCCCCGCCACCGGGCCGGAGAGATGGATGGCTCTGCTCCACCGTTAACTCGATATCATGTGGATAATAATTACGACCGCGAATGATAATCAGATCCTTCATGCGCCCTGTAACAAAGAGCTCGCCGTCAACCAGAACGCCCACGTCACCGGTGCGTAGGAATGGTCCCTCGCCGGAGTCAGCGATGTAGGCCTTGAACGTGTGATTCGTTTCTTCGGGGCGGTTCCAGTAACCCATTCCCACACTGGGTCCGGAAATCCAGATTTCGCCAATCTGTCCGGCCGGGCACCGGCCGCCGGTTGACGGGTCCACAATGGCAATGTCCTGGTCTTTAATTTTCCCGCCGCAACCCACCAGGGTCCGCGCGGTCTCGTCATGATCCTCTGAAATGACGACCCTGTTTTGTTCGAGCGGTTCGCGCTCGAAGGTGCGCACCACGGGCAACGATTCTTTCAAGCCACCGGAGGCAATCAAGGTTGCCTCCGCCAATCCATAGCAGGGATAGAAAGCCTCGCGGCGAAATCCGCATGGGCCGAACTTCGCTACAAAGCGATCCAGGGTGGCATTGCGCACCGGCTCGGCTCCATTGAAGGCAAGGTCCCAGCTACTCAAATCAAGGTCGGCTAACTGATCGTCGCTAATTCTCCGCACGCAAAGATCGTAAGCGAAGTTTGGTCCCCCGCTACTGGTGGCTTTCGTACGCGTAATGGTTTGCAACCAGCGCAGGGGACGTTGCAGAAATGCGTAGGGAGACATCAGCGTAACGTGAAAGCCGGAGTACAGCGGTTGCAGCACGCCGCCGATCAATCCCATGTCATGATAAGGCGGCAGCCAAACCATGCCGCGGCTTTCCGGCGTGTGCTGGAAACACTTTCGGATTAGCGACAGGTTGTGCAGTACGTTGGCGTGGCTGAGCATTACGCCCTTCGGCGCCATTGTCGAACCCGAGGTGTATTGAATGAAAGCCAGCGCTTCATCCTTAACGCCCGGGTCTTTCCACGAGTCCGCGATGCCATTGGTGATGTCGTCGGTCGTAAGCCAGCGCAATGCTTCCAGATCGGGAAACTGATCGAGTTGCCGTCGCACATTAGTCAGCACCGAAGTCGCAGTAAGAATCAGAGTGGCCTGTGCATCCGCAACGATGGCCTGAAGACGCCGCAGCGATTGATTAGGACGTGGTGGATAAGCAGGAACTGCGACGACGCCGGCGTACATGCAGCCGAAGAAGGCGGCGATATATTCCAGTCCCGGCTGATAGATCAGCAGCGCCCGATCTCCGGGCCTAGCCAGCGTTTGCAGTTTGGCGCCGATAGTACGCGCCTGATGATCCAGCTCGCCATAGTTGAAGTGGCAAACGTCTTCCTCGCCGTCGATGAGGAAGGAATAGGCAGGCCGGGTCGGTTGCTCCACAGAGCGCGAACGAAGGAGATTAACCAGGGTGCGCGATTGGGCGGAACCGGTTGAAGAACTCACCAATGCAATGCCTCCGAATAAACAGCGTCAACTACCCACGCAAAAGTATCTGCAGTCAGCCGATCGACTCGCTATTAAGAATCTTCTCTAGAAGTTTGCTCTTCTGAAACGAGGTTTGTATGAAGCTTTTTCGGGCTTAACCAAAACGATTCCTCGGCTTCAGGGCTATGAGGATAATCACCTTTGACTCAAAGTCTCGCAGAAGCCCCACTAACTATAAAGGCGTGCAGCACAGTATTACTCCCGCGCCAATTATGTCAACTGTAAATTGGCTTGAAGGATGAGGAAACCAGCCCGATACCTTACCTTTGGAGGGGCGTTTGGGCCTGAAGCGCGCGCCGGAAGTGTTCTGCGAACTAATAGTCGTCACAGTCGTATTAAGCCGCCTTCTTGCTCATCGTCTCGCCACTCCAGAACCCACCTCCGTTCTTGACACGGTTGAAGCCATCCATTAGCGAGCCACCTTACTTATTAGTCTTCCAAACATTGTTGGGAAGACCGCCGAGTATTGCATTTATGAACTTGCCGCATTCAGGATCGTCAAGGAACTTCTGAAGGTTATTACGCAGCGTGTCTACTTCTATTCCGGTGAGCTGTGTCGGGGGTTCTGCGGTAGTGGCCACAACCACGCCCACTGCTTCCTAACTCCCCCTTACTGAGTTGAGACGGAATCTCCGCAGCCCATGTTAATACCGAATTCTGACTGTAATCTACGACAGGCACCTAACGCCTTCTTAGCGTCGGTTTCTTCGTCAACAGTGGGAAAGAACACCATACAATACTCGGCCCCGGAGCGCACCTCAATGGCGATAAATGTCTCGTCAGGATCGATGGTGTAGTGCCTTTCTGGTGCAAGTCTCATCGGCGAGCCAATTCCTTGTTCCTTTAGGAAGCGATGTAACCCCTCCCAACCCGATTTCGGAGAACCTAGGATGTTCTTTGCGTAAATGACATGGCCTTTCGAATCCAACTCAGCCTTGTCCGCACCGAGTTTTGGCGCTACAAATGTGGCCTGACTGGCGTTCCCTGTGCGGGTCAATACCAAGCATGTCGGAAGTATGATGCCAAAACCGACCCAGATTCGAATTTCCTCCGGTGTATCACGCGAATCCGACAGGTTTTCTAATCCTAACTTTCGCGCGGCTCGCCCGAGTTCTTTTTCCATCGCTAGATACTGTGTACGCAATTCCGGGTCGCCGTTAGTCCCGATATCACTCATCCGTTTTTGCCCAACGCCATTATTCTGGCTCAAAGCGTTCGAAGTGTCCTTAGATCTGTAAGGGCACTGGGACCAGAAGGAAACCAATCCAACAAGGATAACAGTTGCTACCAATCGCATATCGCCTCCATTAGAGGGGCCCTATCGTTGGAACCGACAAAGAACCTTGTCTTTGTTGTAGACCACAAATTGGTTTTTTGATATTACTATTCCGAGAAGCCCATCTTTCCCGGCGGTATAAAGATCGCCTTGGTGACCGCTAGGTTCATTCGGGTCCCCAACAGTCACTCCCTCTGGAGTTATTTCGCCCTTTTGAAAAGGGTGGGTGTGGTACGAAAAACGGTAGTGGATGCTCTCCTTATCTGCTGCTATCGTTTTGAGCCCCCAGAATTCTGCGGCTCAACGATAATGTTGCCTTTCAAACTCTAAGACGTGTTCAAGTGACAGTCCTTCTATCCGATAAAGCTCTCTTTTGTGGGTCCATAATACTGCGTTGTAGATCTCGCCATCTTCGGGAGGTAAAGCTGTGACTACTCGATCTCGGCGGCGCCCGCTCGGCTTATAGGGATTAGCTCCGGCACCAAGCGCGATAGCATGTCGCATCACATTCGTTAGTTCTTTTCGGGCTAGAGCGGCGGAGGCAAACCGGTCAACTCTCAATGATATGATTGAGCCATCGGAGGCACGATAAACATTGACAGAAAACCTGCCACCATTTTCTGTCACTCCGCTCGCCGCCTTAACCATTTGGAACTTGAATTCAGATTGCGCAGCTGCTTGCGCATTGTAGGCTGTCATCGACGCATGGCCGATAAACTCGCAAGCCAAGCACAGGATTGCAAAAGCAGTAAGGAAACGTGAGCATACTTTCGTCGCCCCATTTAAGATCAAAAAATGCTTGCTAATCATTTTGTATTCACGAACCCCTTTCCTTTATTGACGCACGCCTCCAACTTCTTTCCCGCGAGACCGCCAGGATACTTGAGAGGAATGGTACGATTGAGGGCGTCACCTAAACCATGTATCTGCGCCTTCACAATAGCCATCGGATCAGTTAAATCTGATGCAGTATAACTATTGGACGGATCGTCTACCGCGTGGATTTCGCCGGTCTTATCTGCTTTTGGTGTTGGCCCTACGTAAGTAGAAATCTTGTCGCCCGGGCCTAATTTGGGAACGCCGGTCTCCCTGAAAACATTGAAAATTATCTTGAGGGCGGCACCCGTAAAGTCTGTGACGTTATTTCCAATCGTGTAGCGCGTGTTTAACCCGTCATTTTCGTCATTTGGTCCTACAACCTCAATCCCTCCGTTGTAGCCGGGTCGCGAGAGCCTGAAGTGACGCTCTAGACCAAGACGGACACCGAACAAGGCACCTAGGCAATCGTTCAAAACCGAACGCCTAACATAAGGGGGCTGCGATGACGAGTACTGCAGGAACCAATAGTTCGGCGAGTTTGTTAATTCAGTTTCTTCGTCGCCGAATCCTGAACGCCCAAAGATCTGAAACATCAACCTCCGTCTCACCCTGGCTTCAGGCGTGTCGGGTTTAAGTGTTGGCCGACCACCTGGATGTGAAGCTGGACCTGAACCGCCGGGAACCCATCCAAGCGGCCCCCAGCCTTGTGTGCCGTCAGCCCACGCGTGAAAGAACTGATAACCTCCCTGCCCATTGTTAAGATTCGGATTCCATCTTGTTGTATTCGCGGGTCCGATGACTGCAGCTCCCGAATTGACCGCGCTCATCGCTGAACTACACGAAGCCGCCATTCCATCGATTGTGCAACCACCATTCAGGTTGAAGAAGTCAGCCCAGCGGGCGTCCATGATGCCGCCAAAGTGGCTACCGCCAATATCCCCATCGCCACCACCGGTGTCTTGAACCGGAGGCGCGTCCAGACGAATGTCCGCACCCAGTGGATCGAACTCCGTCCGGCCATAATAAGAAAGATTCGAGTAAGTGTCGTATTGGCTGGTGCTGGCGGGCGTCGTGTGTTTCCAGGTTACTTGATCGCCTGCTTGTTGCGCCAATAACTGACCGCCCGGTGAGTACACGTATCCGACGTTCTTCGCACCGCTGTTGCTGAGTTCTTCCACAATCGCGCCACGTAGCAGGCTCGATAGCAGATAATAGGTCGTGACGCCGCTGGTTGTGTCCCGTACCTTAACACCATCCCCATCATACCCGGCTGACTGGCTGACGTTGACGTAATGATTGATGATCCACTGCTGTCCCGTCATCAAGGTTATCTGACCCGCCGCATCAAAGGTATAGGTTCGGGTGTCGATGCTAGTGTTTCTGCCGTCGCTGTCATATCCCCAGCCAACGCGTCGATTATTAGTGTAAGAGGCATAATCAGAAAAAGCGTCCTGCCAATTCCAGGTGTCCGATTCGCGCGAACTCAGATTGCTCCAAGCGTCGTAGCCGAATGATTCATAGTAAGGCATATCGCCATAGTCATTGCGCGCGACTCCTCCGGTCTTGTTCTCAGTCAGCCGGCCAACCTGATCATAGAAGTAAGAGCGATCGAAGTTAATGTCCGTCACGTTATGCACAAAGCTAATGCGGCCATCATTATAGTAATCATAGTTCTGGCTGACCACATTGCCGCTGATGTCAAAGTGGGTCGGCTGGAGTTTCGAGTTATAGAGCAGAGACGAAGTATGGTTCGTTCCGTCGGTTATCGCTTTCAGTCCGCCCCAGGCGCGGTATTGAAAACTCGAGGCATAGTTTGACACCCCGCCGACCAAATTGTCCGAACCGCTAACGCCGTTGACCCGTCCGGCATTGTCGTAGCCATAGTTGATTGTTGTGTTGGAAGCGTCGGTAATCTTCTTCAACTCGCCCGCAAGATTGTAATCGTAGCTGAGGGCGAAGGTGCCAACGCTGTTGAAGTTGCGCGTCTCGGAAGTCAGGCGCGAAAGTTCATTGTAATTGTAGCTGACGCTGCCGAGGCCGTCGGTCATTGAAGTGCGATTGCCGGCAGCGTCGTAGGCGAACGAGACATTGGGGGTCGCAGTGATGCCGGAAGGCGCAGCGTAAGTAACGGTCGTTACCTGGTGCCGGCCGTTGTAGGTGTAGGTGGCGTTGGCGCTGCGCGCGTCGGTGACTTTCTGTATCGTATCGTCGGGGTTGTAGTCCCAGGTCGTTGCGGTTCCTGCATCCTGCTCCGGCGTGTGCTTCGTCTTCAGTCTGCCATAGCTATCGTAGCTCATCTCTGTTCGCTGGCATGTGCCGCTCGGGCAACTAAGATCGTTCGGATCAGATGGTGCGGTTCCCTGGAATTGTCTTGCCAGCGTCACTTGGTCGAGGGCGTTGTACGTGTTGACAGTTGTCGAATAGACTGGGCCGCCTTCCCAGTTGAGTACTTCAGTTTTGACGGTTCGACCGAGCACGTCGCTGTAGATCTTCTGTTGCCGGCGTTTCGCAACTCCGGCATCGATAGTGCCCTCGTCCGTCAACGTCACGACTTCGCCACCGGCACAGCCGCAACCACCGTAGCTTGCTTCACTTGTTGTGAGATCGGTGTTGGTGGTCACGCGCGGCCGACCTTTCCAATCGTAAGTCTGGCCACTATAGATCCAGCCGGTGCCGCCATTGTTTGGATGGTCGTCACCTGCGACCGGCCAATCGGGTGCCACTCCGGTATTCTCCGCCGGGTTTGATTGCATGGCCAGGCGACCCATCAGATCGTAGATGAACTTTTGGCCTCGGTAGCCACCCGCGCTGCCGGGATGATTGCCGGCCGAGCCGATTACCCGGCCCACGCCGTCAAGAATTTGGATTGAATAGGCATCATCGG
>WNGD01011288.1_pt1 | contig 14754 bp, 13 predicted proteins | sample 5400671 | NCBI WGS metagenome assembly WNGD01 (sample SAMN13153369, study PRJNA577476) | soil metagenome | isolation source: 40 cm soil or saprolite under grassland replicate 2 | place: USA:California | collected 2016-06-15 | reverse complement strand
CGATACCCGCTTCGAGGTGGTACTCGCTCAATTCGTTTCCCATCGAGGATTTTTCCAGGGAAGTTGTCGCATTAGTTTAAAATCCAATTGCAGATGAGTGAACTGTTGTATGGACGGCGTGGTTCCGGCTAATCTGATCGTGACCAGGAGGCGTACCGATGAGGCTCTATTGCGCCGGGCCAACGAAGAAGTGGGATGACGCCCCGGGGCACCGCCAAGCTTACTCAGTGGAGGAGTTGTCATGCGCGCACTGTTCGCATTCATCAGCCTTGCCATCGCTGTCGCGCCATTGCCCGCGCAGGATCGCGCCGGCAACGGCGACGAGGCCGCAATCCGGGAGCTTGTGCGTCGATACGTCGACGCCCGCGAGCGGATCGACCCAGAGGCGGTGGCGGCTCTCTTCACTCCCGACGCCGACCAGCTCGTCTCCTCCGGCGAATGGCGGAAGGGACGCGACGAGGTCGTCCGGGGCACGATGGCGAGCTCCCGCAGCACCGGCGGACATCGCACGGTCGCCCTGGAGTCCGTCCGATTTCTTATGAGCGACGTGGCGATCGCCGACGGCCGTTACGAGCTGACGGAGCTTTCAGGAGGCGCGACCCGGCGCATGTGGACGACGCTCGTGGTGAAGCGGACCGCTGACGGCTGGCGCATCACGGCGATCCGGAACATGCTGCCTGCGGCGCCGGCGCCGAGCCGGTGAGGACTCGCCCGGCATGACGCCGGTTCCCGCTCGCGCCAAAGTGTCCATATTATTTCTTCACGGATCCTAAGCCAGCATTTTCTGGACAACCGCCCCATGCACATCGGTCAGCCGAAAGTCTCGGCCCAGGTGACGGTAGGTGAGCTTTTTGTGATCGAAGCCGAGGCAATGCAGGATGGTGGCCTGCAGGTCGTGGACGTGTACCTGGTCTTTGACGTTGTTGAGCCCGATGTCATCGTTTTCGCCGATGACCTGGCCGCCGCAAATCCCGCCGCCGGCCAACCACATGCTATAGCAGTTCGGGTGATGATCGCGCCCGGCGTCCTCGAGGTCGTCCGGACGGTTCATCTGAGTCATGGGAGTTCGCCCGAACTCGCCGCCCCACACGACCAGCGTCGAATCCAGAAGGCCGCGCTGCTTCAGATCCTTAATAAGAGCGGCTGCCGGTTGGTCGGTAGTCAGACACTCTTTGGCCAGTCCCTTCTTGAGACCGCTATGGTGATCCCAACCTTCATGGGCGAGCATGACAAACCGCACTCCGCGCTCCACGAGACGCCGCGCCAGCAGGCAATTGGCCGCGAAGGGATCCTTGATATCCGTCCGATTGACCCCATACATCTCGAGCGTTTCGGGCGACTCCCTCGAAAGATCGGTAAGCTCTGGCGCGGCCGACTGCATGCGGAACGCCAGTTCGTAGGAAGCAATGCGTGAAGCGATCTCGAGGTTGCCGGTCTCTTCCAGATGCTTCTCGTTGAGGTGTCGTAAGGCATCGAGGCCCAGGCGCTGGGAGCGTTCACTGATGCCCTGCGGATTCGACAGGTACAGGATGGGATCGCCGCTATTCCGAAAAGGCACTCCCTGAAAGTGCGAGGGCAGGAAGCCGCTCGACCAGTTGTTGGGGCCGCCGCTGGTGCCCTTGCCGGATTGCAACACTACGAATCCGGGGAGGTCCCGAGACTCGGAGCCTAACCCGTAGACCGACCACGAGCCCATGGACGGACGGCCGAAAAGCGTGCTGCCGGTCATGAGGAGCGACTGGCCCGGGTGATGATTGAACGCGTCGCTGTACATCGAGCGGACGAGACAGATGTCGTCCGCGATCGAGCCAATGTGAGGTAGATAGTCGGAGATCTCCATGCCGCACTGCCCACGGGGCCGAAAGACGGCATTTGAAGCCATAAGCTTGGCAGTGGGCTTGATGAAAGCAAGCTTGAGGTCCTGGGTCATGGAGGGCGGCAGGGATTGGCCGTTCCACTTTTCCAAGGCCGGCTTTGGATCAAACAAATCGAGCTGGCTGGGGGCCCCGGCCATGAACAGGAAGATCACGTGGCGGGCTTTACCCGGAAAGGGCGGTTGCTTGGGCGCCAGAGGGTCAAGCTGCGCGCCGGTTTCCGCCGTGCGACCCTCGGCCGAGAGCAGATGGGCCAGTGCCGCCGTACCGAGGCCTGCGCCGACATCGCGCAGGAAGCTGCGGCGTGTGTGGATTCGGAGGAAGTCCAGCTTGTTCACGGTCATTCTCTCGTCAGGAACTCATCCAGATTCAGGATGACACGGCTGAGGGCAACCCAGGCCGCCGCCTCTTTGCGGTCGAACGATTCGGGCTGATAGGGAAACAATGCGGCGATCGAATCCGGCTCCTTGTCGAGCACCCGCACTTGTTCCTGGTAGAAGCTCAACATGCGCTCCTCTTCCTGGGGCTTCGGATCGCGAGCCAGGGCGAGGCGCCAGGCGTGGCACAGACGGCTGTGAAAATCCTGGGTCGCTTCCACCATGACGCGATTGGCAAGACCCTGTGCCATTTCCACAAAAACCGGATCGTTCAGCAGGTTCAGGGCCTGAAGAGGCGTGTTCGAACGCTCCCGTTTGCAGGCAGTGACCACCATGTTAGGGGCGTCGAAATTAACCAGCATCGGATACAGCAAGGTTCGCTGACGATGAATGTACAGGGCTCGACGGTACTTGTCACTTCCCTGACTTTCGGACCAGCTGACCCATTCGCCACCGCCGAACGTCAAGGCGAGGAGCGACTCTGGCAGGTGCGGCTCCACACTCTTTCCGCCCAAGCGGGGGTCGAGCAAACCGCTAGCGGCCAGGGCTGAGTCACGAATGACCTCGGCCGGCAGCCGGAACGCGTTCTGGTGCGCGAGCAGCCGGTTGTTCGGGTCGCGCGAAAGTAGTTCGGGGCGCGTTCGAGCTGATTGACGATAGGTGGCCGAGGTCACCATCAGTCTCAGGATCTGTTTAGTGCTCCAATTCCGCAGGCGGAACTCCGACGCCAGCCAGTCAAGAAGCTCCGGATGCGATGGCTTTGAACCCTGAGTCCCGAAATCGCCCGGACTGTCTACCAACCCTGCTCCGAATAACTCCTGCCAATAGCGATTTACGATCACCCGGGCCGTCAGCGGATTCTCATCGGAAACCAGCCATCGGGCGAAGGTCAGGCGGTTCTCCGGAGCACCGGCCGGCAGGGGCGGAAGCACCGCGGGAGTGGCTGGCCGCACTTCGACCCCCTTATCCTTCCAACTGCCGCGGATGTGGATATGGGTTTGTGTTGGCTCGGACCTTTCGGCGATGGTCTGGGCCCGGCTGAGGTCGGGGAAGGATTTTTTCAGCTCGGCAAGCTTCTTGCCCAGTTCCTTGAACCTGAGGTTTTCGTATTCTTTCGCTGTTACCGCCTGGCTATACCACTTCACCATGTGGTCGAGTATGGCGTCTTCTTCGTGCCGCGTTCGTTTCTCCACCGGGGTCCGCAGTATCCGCTCGCCGTCGTCGACCATTTTCTGAATTGTGTCGAACACCACGTCCCAGTCGGTCCACTTTCCGGGGCTGTCGGCGGCCATCAAAGAGCGACGCTCCCAATCGGGCCGCAAAGCCAGCACCTTGTACTCGGTCAGCAACTTGTACCGCTCGCGGTAATACTTGTCGCGTGCGGCCAGGTACGGTCCCATCTCGCCGGCCAGCGGAGCTTCGATATTGACCTCGTCGGCGTTGTTGAAGTAGGCGTAGAGCTGATAGAACTCCTTCTGGCTGATGGGGTCATACTTGTGGTCGTGGCATTGGGCGCATCCGACAGTCAAGCCAAGCCAAACCGATCCGACGGTGCTTGCCCGGTCGACCACCTGCTCAAAGCGAAACATCTCAATGTTCACACCACCTTCCCGGTTGGTCGGAGTGTTGCGGTGGAAGCCGGTCGCGACCTTCTGGTCGACGGTTGCGTTCGGAAGGAGGTCTCCGGCGATCTGTTGAATGGTGAACTGGTCGAACGGAAGATCGTTGTTAAACGCGTTGATCACCCATTCCCGCCATCGCCAGGCATGCGGCCGGCGGCTGTCTTTTTCGTATCCGTCGCTGTCGGCGTAGCGTGCCTGATCCAACCAGTGCACCGCCCATTTCTCTCCGAAGTGAGGTGAATCGAGCAGCCGGTCGACCTGACGCTGGTAAGCGTCCGGCCGCGAATCGGCCATAAAGCTAGCCACCTCGTCAGGGGTGGGAGGAAGCCCGGTGAGATCGAGGGAAAGCCGGCGGATCAGCTTCTCCCGTTCCGCTTCCGGCGACGGTTCGATCCCTTCCGACTCAAGTTTCGCCAAGACAAAGGCGTCGATCGGATTCTTCAACCACGATGCGCGTTGGACGGACGGCGGCTGCGGGTGAAGGATCGGCTGGAAGGACCAGTGCGAGGATTTAGGCCGTGCTCCCTGACCGCCATCGAACACCACCTCCTGAGGCCAGACCGCACCCGTGTCGATCCAGGCACGGAACAGACCGACCTCGACTTCGCTGAGCCTCGGGCCTGCCGGAGGCATCACCACCTCCGGGTCGGCTCCGCCCACCAAACGGATCAGGCGGCTACCGGCGCTGTCTCCCGGGGCGATCACAGGGCCGCTGGAGCCGCCTTTCAGTAGGGCTTCGCGGCTGTCGAGCCTCAAGCCGCTTTGCTGCAGCGCCGCGCCATGGCAGGGGACGCAGCGTTTCTTCAGGACTGGAGCGATATCTCGCCCGAAGTCGACCGGGTTGGACGCGGGAGGCGGCAGCGGCCGGGTTTGCCCGGTAGCGCCGCCGGCCCCCAACAGGACCAGGCCAGTAATGAAAAGCGCCTTCTCGACGAACCCCTTCATCGTTCTCGCAGCCTACCATGTAAAGCGCGTCACGGACTGCACTTCGCGCGCATCCCTGGCGCTGAAGCCGGGCGGCATCAGCACGAACTCAAAGAGTCCCGCGGTATTCGTAATAGTCGTTCGCTTTTCCCCTCGATCAAACGATTCAAGCGTCACCGCCGCGCCCGAGAGCGCCAGACCGCTGGGATCCGAAGCAACTCCGTTAACCGACCCGGTGCTGCTTTGGGCCAGCGAGGCGTCAACGCTGAGGCCCGTGAGCGTCAAGGCCCATGCCAGCGATCGAAGAATCCGTTCGCCGTTACGTGGGGGGGTTCGTCGTATATTATCCATATACGTAAACCTCCCGAGTGAGGGCATCATACCATCGTGCCTTCGCATTGGGCTGAGAAAAAGGGAGCGAATTGCCTATGGGGAGAGTATCGTGTGATGTGACTATGGCGCAGACCGGCGAACCGACTCCTCAGAACCCGCTACGGGTGTGGCCCGGCGTGGTCGCCGTCGTGCTGCAGTGGCTGATCTGGCTCGTCTACCCCCTCGTCGCTCGCGGCGCCATCATGGTCGCGATGATGGGCGGACTCGCGGGCGGGTTGGCGGTCCTCGTGTGGTGGCTGTTCTTCAGCCGGGCGCCCTGGGCCGAGCGCGTGGGCGCCATCGTGCTGATGGTCGTCGCGGTCGTCGCGACAAAGCGCGTCGTTCACCAGTCCATTGCGGGCGCGGGGATGGGGATGATGCTGCCTATCTTCGCCGTCCCGGCCCTGAGCCTCGCGCTCGTCACCGCGGCGATGGCCAGCCGTCGCCTGTCCAGCGGACCTCGTCGCGCGTCGCTGGTCGGCGCCATCGTGCTCGCGTGCGGAGTGTTCACGCTCCTTCGGACCGGCGGCATCACCGGCGAAGGCGATTCAGATTTCCACTGGCGGTGGACGCCGACTCCCGAGCAACGTCTCCTCGCCCAAGCCCAAGCCGGCACTGAGAAAGAGACAGAGTCGGCGGCGATCCCGCCCGCTCCGGCAGCCGCGCCGGTTGAAACGCCGCGTCCGAATCCGACCAATATGAGTGACCAGCCGACGGCTCCCGCCACCAAGTCTCCCGAGAAGAGCAGGGCAGATCCCGCAGGAGCGAAGACCGGAGCTGACTGGTCCGGCTTTCGTGGACCGGAGCGCGACGGCATCATTCGCGGCGTGCGGATCGAAACTGATTGGTCCCGGTCGAAGCCCGTCGAACTGTGGCGCCGGCCGATCGGGCCGGGCTGGTCGTCCTTCGCGGTCCACGGCAACTTGATCTATACCCAAGAGCAGCGCGGCGACGACGAGGTGGTGTCGTGCTACAACCTGACCACCGGAGCGCCGGTGTGGAGACACCGCGATGCGGTCCGGTTCTACGAGTCGAATGGCGGCGCCGGTCCGCGCGGGACGCCGACCGTGAGCAATGGTCGCGTCTATGCGTTTGGTGCGACCGGAATTCTGAACGCGCTCGACGCGCGTGACGGCGCCGTCGTCTGGTCGCGCAACGCGGCGTCGGACACTCACACGAAAATCCCGGGCTGGGGATTTGCGAGCTCGCCGCTGGTTGTTGGCGACGTTGTCATCGTTGCGACCGCCGGCATGCTCGCCGCGTACGAGGTCGCTACCGGCCATCCGCGCTGGCAAGGCCCGGCCGGCCGTGGGGGCTACAGCTCGCCACAGCTCGCGACGATCGACGGCGTCGCGCAGATCCTGCTGCTGAATGGGGAAGGTGCGATCAGCGTCGCCCCGGCCGACGGCACGTTGCTCTGGAAGCACCAGTGGCCGGGCGTGCCCATCCTGCAGCCCGCCCGCACCTCTGACGGCGGCGTGCTGATCACCACGGGCGACATGGGCGGCGGCCGGCCATGCCTTCGGCTTCGACGGCTCTATACTCGCGTGCATCGACCTCAAGGACGGCCAGCGCAAGTGGAAGGGCGGACGATACGGCGCCGGCCAGCTCGTCCTGTTGCCCGACCAGGACTTGCTGCTGGTGCTGTCGGAGGAGGGTGAGCTGGCGCTGGTCGGAGCGACCGCCGACCAGTTCAAGGAGCTGGCGCGGTTCCCGGCGATCGAGGGCAAGACCTGGAACCACCCGGTGCTGGTCGGCGACGTCCTGCTGGTTCGCAACGGCCAGGAGATGGTCGCGTTCCGGCTGTCCCCCGCGCGCCGCTGACGGGGCTGGCCGCCGTGGTACGAGCGATAGTACCCCAGATCTTTATCCTTGCGCGGTCTCTCGGCCAAGCCGCGGGCATACATCTCGACCGTCAGCACGCCGCCGGGAACCGCCCCTCCACGTAGCGCGGACTTTCGACCTCGGCCAGAACCGTGTGGTCGCTCTGCACTATAAAGGGGTTCTCCTGCCGGGCAGTGAACATGCGATTTCTCTCAGGCTACCTTTGCAGCATAGTGACCTTAAACCCGAGCTCCTTGCAGCGCTGGACGAAGTTGTTTGGATTCGACTGCTGCTTAATGAGCAGATAACCCTTCGGCGCGCCAGCCTCCAGATACCCCTTCAGGCGGCTATGCTGCCGAATGGCATCCAGGACTTCTGCGCTTTCCGGTTGTACGATCGCGCTGCAGCCGCGAATCCGGATTTCGCCTCCAACAGGTCTGTTTCGGAGCAGGCTGTCAACTGTTGCCGGCAGCGGCCCCGACTCTTCCAATACTTCGCGCAAATTCCGGCCCAACAGCTCTTGCGATCCCGTCTCCGTCAACTGCCTCTTGTCCAACTGGAACTCGAAGACTCGATCGATGCGCTTGATTTTACAGTGGCGGAAGAGCGGCACCAGTTTCTCCGGCGGCAAGTCTGCGCCGGCAAACACACACAGGTTGGCGAGCACTTTGAAATCGACGGTAGGCGCCGGTAATTCTGGCGGAGCCAAGAGACCTAAAATGATCCGTCCTGTATCGCTTGGGTAGAACCAGCTCTGCTTCTGGTAGTCCGCAATATAAGCCCAATTGGACACAAAGAGCGCGGAAAGCAAGGCCTGCTGCCCGGGCTCGTCGAACCATTTGTTCCAACCATCCACATCCCGTTGGCGAATCTGCAGGCCCATCTGCTTGCCAAGGCAGATCAAGTCCGGGGCGGGCAGTTGGCTGAAGTCGAGGAAGACGTCACCGGCCTGGTCTCCGGGGATGGCCAAGTCTGCAAACGCCGCAGCAAACAAGGCGACAAGCCCATCCAGCTTCGAACTGACCGCCAGTGTGGGACGCCGCTCGCGGAAGGAGGTGAACTGCTGGACAAAATCAAGAAAGGCCCGGCGTGTCGCCTCTTGCAAAAGTTCGAGCCGGTGATTCCAAAAAGCATCGCTAAACTGGGCGGCCTCATACCGGGAGCTTCGTTCGTCGGGCTGGATGATTTTCGCGGTGACCAGAAACCGGCCAGTCTGTTCGAATAAGTATTGGTCGAAATTCGCTTCCTTGCAGATCCGATTCACATCCGTCATGTTAGGGAAGCCGTCATCCTTGGCCGCAACCCGGCCGGAGAGAAGCATTGCCGCGACAGCCCGGCGCCAGTACTCGCAGTATGGATAGGAGGGCCTGCGGCTATTCCTGATCAGCCTCTCGATCGGAACGGTTTGCTGTCGCTCGACAAAATCCCGAAGGGAACGGGGGAGACTTACGCTATGTTCCATTTTCAACATTTCCGAGTTCACGATGTGGTTGAGGAATCGATGCTCACATCAATGAGCTGTCAGTTATAGTTCTATCGTTTAAGGACTGGATTCTACCCATACAACCCGTTCTCCGCCAATTGAAACGACGGACCTGGCCAAAGAAGACAGGGCGTGCGAGTAGCGGCCTCTCCGAGCCGGCCGTCAGGAAAACCGGAGTGCTGCGGCTTGACGCAGCTTTGCCGGGCTTTGCGAGGCTTTTCTTGACACTCGAAACAGGTGCTGACTGAACTCGAAATCCAAAGAAAGGAAACACGACTATGAAAATGGACAAGAGCAAATACGACGCTGACGGGCAATTGAAGAACGGCGTTTTCAAGGAGCACTTCAAAGACGGCACGGTGTCATGCGTCGGCAAATACAGCAACGGCGAGAAGGTCGGCCAGTGGAAGTACTACCTGCGTAACGGAGCGCTGAGAGCCATCGGCAGATACTCGGGCGGCAAGATGACGGGCGAGTGGAAATGGTATCGCGAGAATGGGAAGCTGATGCAGACCGGTTCGTTTGAGGATGAAAAGAAAGCGGGCATCTGGAAGAGATACCATCCCAACGGAACACTGTATGACGAAGGTGAATATGTCACCGACAAGAAGTTCGGCGAATGGCGGACGTATGACGCCAATGGCAAGCTCACCAAGACCACCCGCCACAAGCCACGATAGGGCGAAGTCGTTCCGGGTATGCCACGGCGACTGTTGGTACCGGCGTGACAGTGCGTCGTGAGAAAAAATGTGGCGCCGGCTTCCACCCGGCAAAGGTCCTGTTGACGCAAAAGGAGTTGTCGAGGCTCACATGGCGGCGAGACGCCGGCGCTACGATTTTTTCTCACGACCAGTGCGTCGCTGGTGGAAACAGATGGGCTGAGATAAACAGCCCATTCACTCAACAAGCCAATGGCGAGGGGTCGGAGTTCAGCAGGGAGCGCGGGTTTGCCAGGCCGAACCCCCACTCAGCGCCCACGCTTGCAAGGAAATTTCGCTTGCTCCCCGAATGCTCCCCGGATAGAAATGCCTATCAGTAAATCGCTTGGAAGCCTGACAGCTGATGGCAATTAGTTCCGCGCTTGAAGAAAGGATACTCCGCGTGCCGGCAAGGGATTGGGCGAACCACGGATCGAGGAGTAGTTTCGTGCGCTTCCTCTGTGTCCTCTGCCTCTCCGCCGTTACCTTCGCCCAGACACAAGGGGAAGAACCCAGCAAAGCTCTGGACCGGCTGCTGGCGCTTTACAAGTCTCAGCCGTCGGACTGGCGCGTGTGTCATCAAATCGGACTGTCCTACATGCGGCTCGAACAACTGGACAGGGCGCGGGAGTTCTTCCAGAAGACGCTGGCTCTCAATGCCAGCTTCCTGCCCGCCCGGAAGAACCTGGCCACGACGCTGTGGTTCCTGAATCGAAAGCGGGAGGCGGAACGCGAATTCCGAACGGTGACGAGAGCCTCGCCGGACGATCCCGTTCCGCATTTGTACGTCGGCCTGGCGGAATACGAACGGAAGCGATTCCTCGAAGCCATGGAGCAATTCGAGAAAGCCGGCGACCTGGCTCTGAAGAATCCGGAAGTACTGCCAGTGGTCGCCGAGACTTACGACCGGGCAGGGCAGCCGGAGAAGGCATACGCCGCCTACAAGAAGGCGATCGAACTCGATCCGAGCGCCGAGGACGGGTATATCGCTCTGGCCGGCTTCGCGGTGGACCACCAGAACAACGAATTTGCGTTCAAGGTAACGAGCCAGGGCCTCGAGAAGATGCCGGGTTCCTTGCGGTTGCTCGTGCTCAGGGGCCTAATCCAAGCGCTGCTCGGCAAGCAGGAGGACGCCGAGAGGACCCTGCTCGACGCCAGCCGATCCGACCCGAAATCGAGCCTGCCTCTATTGGCGGTCGGGGTTTCGCAACTAGAGCGAGGACGTTACCAAGATGCGGCCGCGTCCTTCCGGCGCGCGGCGGACATTGCACCCGGCGACTTTCGCGCGCGCTATCTGTACGCCACCGCGTTGCGGCGCGCGGGCGATCCGTACCGGCGCGAGGAGTTGATAGCGGCGTTGCGGAAGGCCGGGGCCTTGAATCCCAAGGATGCTCGGCCTCCCGCTATGCTCGGCCAGGTGTTGATGGAAGCAGGGCGGCCCGGGGAGGCCGTGACAGAGCTGGAGAAATCGCTAAGGATCGACCCGGAGAATCCGACGGCGCTGTATCAGTTGGGCCTCCTTTACCGCGATCAAGGCAAGAAGGAACTGTCCCGGAAAATGCTTCGGGAGTTCGAAGGGGTGAAGTTCAAGAAGAAAGAGGAGGAGGACGAGGCGGTGCAGATCCTGCGGATTGTGAGGGAGCGGTAAGGCTTTCGCCGAAGTTCGCCACAACCACTCCCAGGCGGTCGTGGCTCGGAAGCAGCGGCGCCCTGAAGTTCTCGGCCTGAATCCGCAGGATTTGGGCGACGTCTGGCGCGAGTCGTTCTGATGCTATCTGGCGCATGCCACACCCCGGGAAGGGAGTCATCACATGAGAATGCTTTGGCAGGACCTGCGCTACGGCTCTCGCTTGTTGCTGAAGAGCCCCGCCTTCATGGCTGCGTAGTTTTGCGGTTTTGGCAATTGCCCCGTTGCTGGTCCTCGCGGCTGCGCTGTTTGCATGTTACATCCCGGCTCGGCGAGCGATGCGTGTCGATCCCATGGTCGCGTTGCGTTGCGAGTGATTGCGGAATCAGTTCCAAGAACGCCCCTTATTGTCAGTGCGTGGCGGGGGGGCTTGATTGAAAGTGATTAGGGACCCAGGGCGGCGCTGACTCAGGCGCCGCCAAGGCGCCGGTAATAGACCAGACGAACCGGCCCCATAAGTCCCGAGGGGAACGGGTCTCGAACCACGTCCCACTCCTCACCGGGAGGGAATCGGTTGCCGTACTTCGCAAACACGGGCGAGTAGTTGATGGGGCCATCCCCCAGAATCTTGTTGATCAGCAGATTGGTGACAGCGATGCGAACGTGGTTGCGCCCGGGCCGAAGGACCGCGCTCACATCGACGCGGGAGGGGCGCATCCACGCGACTCCCGCCGGTGTGCCGTTCACACTGACGTCAGCCGTCTCGTGAACGAGACCCAGGTCGAGCACGACGCCAAGGTCTTCCGAGGGCGCGAACGGACTGTCGATTTCCGCCTCGTACACCGCGCGGCCGGAAAAAAAGCGCGCCTGCGGAATCTCGGTCCAGGAACACAGATCATCGATGCGCACCGGCTTGATGGCCGCTCCTTCGAATGACAACACCCAGGACGGAGACAACACGACCGGCGCTGGAAGGCCCCTAACCGCAATGGCCTCGCGACCGCTCTTGCGGCGCAGGAAGAAACGGCCGTTCGACCACGCGGATGCCGTCCAACCGCGCCCGGAAGCCCGCAGGTCGAGATCGCTTTCGAGCGCGACGGGTTCGCGCTCCCCGGCCGCGAACGAATACACGCGCGACTCGAGCGGCCCCAGCGTGAAGCGCAGTCGCGCGCCGGACGCAGTCGGTTCGAAGACCGGAACCGGCTCAGTCGCGCCACTTTCGAGATGCCACCGTTCCGGCACGCGCGCGCCGGAGCGGAACTCGGCGTCAAGACGCTGCGACTCCGTGCTCGTGTTCGCGAGGAAATAGTAGTCGCAATTTGTCGCCCTGCGGTGGACGAAGCTGACCTGCTCGCTTGGCTCGGCAAAGCGGATATCCGGAGGGCAGACCCGCCCCAGCGCTTTGCGCAGGCTCGCGAGCTCGTCGCCGGCGAAAATCGCGCGTCCATTGCCGCAGCGGTGCTCCACCAACGAGGCGCCGCGCGGCACGGGCCCGAAGAGTTCCGCAACCAGTTTCTTCACCGCTGCGCGGTTCTCCTCTCTCTGATGCAGGCCCCAGGCCGTCTCAGGCAGGCGGCGCGTTGCGATCAAGCTGCCTCCCCGCTCTACGAACTCGGCGAGCCTTCGCAAGGCCGCCGGGTCAATGCCCGTCAGGTTGGGCAAGACGACAACCGCAAAATCGCAGTCGCCCATGCGCAGGCGCCCGTCGCGCACTTCCATCTCCGGCAGCGTGAAGGCATCCACGCCGTCAAACGAGTAGCCGTTCGTGATGATGGTTTTCACCACGTTCGACTCGTAGTGCAACGCGTTCTTCAAACCGAACTCCGGCGGCGCGCCGTTCGACGACATGCGGTCGCGCACCGCCCAGTTGAGCAGCAACTGTTCGGGTGGAGCCTCGGCCATCGCATCCTCAGCCGGCAGATACAATCCGATGTCAGCAACGGGCTTGCCCTGCTGCAGGATATAGCTCGCGCGATTCACGTAGTCGGCGAGATGCGAGAAGTAAGGCCAATACGGCGAAGTGTGGTTCACTGCCGGCCCGAAGTACGGAACCCAGCCGGGCGAGCCCAGCGACTCCGGCGAATAGGCGTAGGTGAGTCCATACAGCGCGTTGATGCCGCACAGGAAGTGCAAGTCGGAGCAGAGCTTGAGATCTTCGAGTGTGTCCGAGAAACGATTCGGAAGGTTGGCCCACGTCCATGCCTCGGCCAGCACGACGGGTTTTCCGGCCAGGTGCGCGCCGGAACTCGCCCAGCGCGACGTGCTGAACTCCTTCCATTCGTAGTGTTCGCCCACCGGGATGTCGACCCAGCGATAGCTTGCCAGCGACACCGGCGGCGTACCGTAGGATTCCACTTGCGTGGTGACGCCGCGTTTGTGCGCCCACTCTCCGAGCGGCTTCACGAACTCCATCTCGGCGAGCTCCGAGAGAGTGCGCCAGAAATCGCAGCGAACGTCCCGCGCATCGGGATGGCGCGTCTCGAACAAGGCCTCGAGGTGCGGTCTGATATCGTATCCGCGGCGCGCGGCAAAGGCCTCGGTCATCTTGGCGGTCCAAGTCGCTCGATAGACTTCGAAGCTGTCGCAGAAGATCGAGCGGATGCCGCCGGGCGGCACGGCGGAGATCAACTTGTCGCCGACGGCTTCCAAATACCGATCGAGCGCGGCCCGGTCGTAGTGATCGAGGACGAAGCCTTCGGCGCCCAGTGCGGCCCGCTTCACCTGCATGCGCGTCGGCGCCGAGGTGAACAGCAGCATTTCGCCGGAGCTCGACGCCGTAACCGACGCGACGGGATGTTCGCCAGGCTGCAGCGAAGGCTCTGAGCCCGCGGCAACGCGCCGCATGCGAATCGCCTTCGCGCCGTCCTCGAGCGACACCGAGGGTCCGCCATAGGGCCAGCCGGTGCCGGCCACGATGTCGACGGTCAGGCCCAGGCGCCGCGCCGAATCGGCGACGGAGCGCAGCACCTTCAGGAACTCGGGCGACAGATACTCGAGATTGCGGATGCCGCGCGCCGGATTGTCTACCGCGATTGGATAGGTGGGAAACACCAGCACGCCCCCGATGTGCTGCGCCGCCATCCGGGCCATCTGGCGTTCGCACTCCGCGGGTTCCCACGCCGGTCCGAAAATATACCAGTGCAAGCGCATCCGGTTCGGGTTTGGCACGTCGCGAAATTCCGCGGAAACGCCGCCCGCAGGCGCGGCCGGGTGCGCCGGGCGAGCGCCGGCCCAGGCAGCCAGCGCCATCGAAGAAAGTGCAAACTCGCGGCGCGACATTTTCTGGCCGATTCTCGGCATGATACACATTTCTCCAAGCTCAACCGTCGATCACTCCGGCCGGCGGTTCGTCTACATGCTTGAAGGCGAAATGGATTACGTGGCAGGCGACAAGATCTTCAGAGTCAAACCGGCGGACCGTTTGTATTTCGATGCCCGTCTGCGGCATGAGGCCAAGTTGAAAAAGCATCAGAAGGCCACTTACCTGATCGCCATCGAATGCTTTGCTGTGCAACCTTACACGGCTCCGGCGTTTATTGCAATGCATCAGGTTGACCTCGGTGCAATTAAAGGTGAGAGTCAAGCCGCTCGGCCGGAGAGACGTAAGAAATTGTATTTCAAACCAATGACATCCAAATGGCAGTGGTCGTTTTCGTGAAATTCGTGGCCATTAAAACCGCCACGAATTCCACGAATTAACACGAATTAGATTCTCCACAGCTTCGGAGAGAGTTAACGGCGGCATGAATTGACTCCCGAATTGCACCGGGTTGACCTTTACGCAACCCAGGCGTATTGTCACGGAAAACCGATTGCAGAGCGAAAGCCCGTTTCTCGCGGGAGGTTAGGTGCTACGATCAGCCGGAACAGACGCGCCGAGCAACCGCCAGGAGATCCCCACGTTGATCCCTACATCAAAGGTCTTCAGATATTTGGTGGCAATCACCACGGTC
>WNGD01004473.1_pt1 | contig 14759 bp, 12 predicted proteins | sample 5400671 | NCBI WGS metagenome assembly WNGD01 (sample SAMN13153369, study PRJNA577476) | soil metagenome | isolation source: 40 cm soil or saprolite under grassland replicate 2 | place: USA:California | collected 2016-06-15 | reverse complement strand
AACCAGGGTTTGTTGTGGTCAAAAGAAATGTTTGTAATACCTTATTGAATATATCGGGGTACTGATACATCAATCCGTGTCCTCCTCCCTTTATCTGTACAAGCCAAGCTCCTGGGATTTTTTGCGCAAGAATTAAGGAATTAGCTGCGGGTACAGCAACGTCTTCAGTTCCAGTTATAACCAAAGTTGGTTTGGATATTTTTGTAAGCTGACTACAAACGCCACTCCAGTTTGTTGCTAACCATCCTTATTGAGATTAAACTGTTGTTTTAGAGTATTAGAGGTTACAATTTCTTTGGATTCCGGGATCGTTCTATTTGGATGCGATTTAACCCATTCTAGTGGAAATGTGACAGATAAAATTTTTTCTGGGTCTTGCATACGATTGTTTACCAGATCGGATAAAATTTTTACAACTTGTGGGGTCTGAGGTATATTCTCTTCTCCACCACATGTTGCACCATAGAGTATAAGCCGGTTAACCTTTTCTGGGTGCAAAAGAGTAATCTCTTGAGCTATAAAAGAAGCCATAGAAAATCCAAGAACATCTGCTTTTTGTATTTTTAGAGCTCCTAGTAAACCAACAGTATCATTTGCAAATTGCTGAATCGAGAAGGATTTGGTTCCTATTGTTGTATTTCCAACTCCACGATTATCAAACATAATAACTGTATGATTCGATGAGAGTTCTTTTAAAATAGATGGCTCCCACGCATCCATAACAAGGCCACTACCGCTGATAAGTAGAAAAGGGTCACCTTTACCAAAAACCTTGTATGCAATATCTATATCTCCAACGTGGACTTTTTTTATTGGCATATTTTGAATGTTTAGTGAATTTGTAATATTGGAGTTCATTTGATCTGATTGACCATAAACAAGATTGGTAGTACCAAAACGACTGTTATTACTAATCAATATTGCAGTACTTGGAATAATAAACAGAAATGCTAAAGCAATAAAGAGCAGTATAACAACACATAGTTTCCTAATAGATTCGTGATTTGACATTTTGTACAGGCTCTACTTATGAAATCTATCTTCTGATTCATGAGCCACATACCATAGAAACGTATAACCATTTTTCCTCTACTTCTCCTTCAAGTTCTTTTAGTAACAGTTGATATTAAAGAAAATTCAGAGGCAAGCAGGATAAGGAATGGCCTCTTAACGACTTTAGAGGGCCATACAGTTTATGTTTTCATAAGGAAAATCAAAAGTTGATTGCTTAGATATCTGCTTGAGCTTATCCTCTGACTATATTTATATAATCAGAGACGGTGTTGTCTGGATGGATATAACTTGTGTTCAGATCCAATCTATATTTGATTGCTAGATACTACATTTTTCACAAGGGATTTATTGTTATAGCACTAGACGAGCACATCTTCCTCAATTCCTTGGATCACTGTATTAGCGGTATTATTGAATGTGGTCTTTGTGCCGTGTCCAATAAGCAATCTTAATGTCTAGCATTATTTCATTATTGAGATTTTATGTATTTGAGCTATAGATATTTTATGTATAGAAATGAAATACAGTGAATTGAATAATAGCATAAATGAAAACAGTCACTCACTCAAGATGGAAGAGAACAGTTTTGTGTTCTTGTCCCCGTTATTTGATTTTTGAATTTCCATCATTTATTATATTGGGTGCTGCTGTTTTAGCAGATGCCGCGTTTGACTCTACTGCTTTTTTTGTACTCTCTAAATATGCAATGCTCATTGCCAAATTTCCAAAACCCATTGAATTAAGATTTTCAGACGGAATAAGAACTATTGTATTGCCCTGAAGTTTTATTGATTCATACAGCATATTTGATTGTCTTAATGCATATGCTATAGGATTATTTGTGTATACGTTGGCTGCCTCTACGAATCTAGCGGCCACCAGAATCTCTGATTCACCGTATATGACCCTTGCGTTTTTCTCTCGTTCAGCTTGTGCCTGCATTGACATTGCGTTCTCTAGTTCCTGAGGGATAATTACCTGTCGTATTTCTACTCCTGTTACCTCAATACCCCAATTACTAGCTTCTTGCGCTATTACAGATTTAATAAGATTATTTATATCAACCCTTTTTGATAGTATTTCTTGAAATAAAGCAGAACCGATATTGTTTCTGAGGGTAGTTTGCGAAACCTGCTGTATCATTTCATTAAAGTTTTCAACATTTAAGAGAGCATCTTTAGATCTATCTTCAATAATCTTGTACCTAAGTATTGCATCAATAGTTACAGGAACATTATCTCTTGTAAGCATCCTCTCAGCTTTAAATTCTCGTACCTTCTCTCTTATGTCTAGCACAAGCACACTATCTGCGAACGGTATCCTAGTTTGAACTCCTGGACCAACTCGTTTCTGATATTTTCCTAATCTGAGAATTATTGCTCTATCATACTGCTTGATGATAATTAGAAATGAAGAAATAATTACAGCAATGCCAGCGGCAATTGCTAAATACGTTATCAACACGTTTCTTAATGATAATCCAATTCCAATTCCAATAATTAGAATAATTACCCCAAGAATAAGCTGTGTTCCTGAACCCTTCTTCATAACATCTGCAATACCTGATATCGACGATTCCCTATACATACTACATATTTACTAACACAACAATCATGCATAAAGGTTTGGATTTCCTACTCATATTTGGCTATGGTCTGAGGAGTAGTAGAAGCAAAGGGGGGAGCCTGATCTGACAGCCCTTGCAGACTTTTCAAAACCATTAATAGGTTATGATGGTAAAACCGTAGCTGAAGATATACATCTTTAGTTACTTAATTGGGATTCAAAAACATTCTCCTAGTCAGGGTTTTTGAAGCCAAGGCAATTTTCACTGCCAAATACTTGAACTCAAATGGCTCGAAAGCGCCTACTTGAAGCCCCCTGTAGTGTCAGATTAATATAGCGAAAAGAGTTAATACCTAGTTTCATACTAACGATCAGGGTCACGTAAACTACAAATTCAAGGACTCTCTTCAACTACATTCTGTTGTGATTAAAAAAGTATTTGATGGACATTGGTTTCTAGAATGAATGAATAATATGAACATAGGCTTAGGATTCGCTGATACGCTCAGTTTGGCACAAACAATAGGAATAGTCGGAACCATGATTTTGACATTGTATTTCTCAAAGAGACAAATACAAAGTCTATCAATGGATGTTGAAACAAAAGTTCTCAATGATTTGGGGGAAAAGATACATAGAATGGGTGAGATGATAATTGACCATCCAGAACTAGGAAGGGTAATAACTAATATTCAATCAGATCGTTGGTCTACAGAACTACCATTTGCATTTTATGTTTTGTACATATGTTCACATGCTTACGACATGCGTGAAAGGAGAATACTCAATGACAATGAATGGGCCGGCTGGTTACAATGGATGAGAAATTGTTTTCAACAAGGAACTATAAAAGAACACTGGCATAGCGTTGAATCAGAAAAATGGTTCGATCCTGCTTTCCAGAATTTCATAAACAGAGAGATAGTGATAACTCAATAAATTAAAATGAACTTGGAAAGGTTTCTCTATTTCTTAATAATTTTCTTTCTTTCTTTTTCTTCGTTCTATTCTTCTGAGTATAGTTGAATACACACGCAGCTCGGTCAAGTGTCCTGGAAATAGGCCAGGAAATGCGTTACTAGTAATAGTCGGAGCCTTATTTTGTTGTCTTGGACTCCCAATTCCCGTTGCTTGAACTCCAGTAACATTTACACTATAATAATGCGTAAAACTGTTAGGACAAGAGTATTTTGATGTTATGATATTAAAACCTGGTTTAATTACAGCATACTTGGGAGTAGCCGTAAAGGTCCATGTTGAGTAATCATTTGGGCCATTGTGTCCTCTCGGTATTGTTTGCTGATTTGGTTTTACTTTATTCATACTCAACGAAACTGTGCAATGATTAGTTGAGTTAGATGAGGATGTTGCAGAAATTACAATGTTGCCCACAGGAACTTTTTTACCTTTGGTAGGTGAGGTAATCTGCAGGTAGCCATAGGCAGTAATCGTGGTTAAAATAATAGTATTACCTATTATGACGATTAACATGAGGAGTATTAGACGTTCTGCTGATGGTATCTTCATTTATTTAATGCTAAATACTTAATATTGTGACCTAATATTAGAATATCGGGATTTAATAAACCATGGCCAACAACAACAATTTGAAAGATGAATTATCGAACAAAGATAACAATCCAGGAATCAATAATGCTAGACTAGTTCTTGCTTTATTCTTTTGACTAGATCGTCAACGTTGATCGGTTTGGGAATGAAACAACCTACACTTAATGTTGGAAATTCCCGTTTAGTGATTCGTAAGAATGTTCATATGCGATGACAAAACATGCCTTTAGTATTTAGAATCGAGCGCCATCACTTGACAATTCGTCTTTGTATTTCCAGTAGTTTAAGCGTATCCTTCCCGAGCCCTGGTTTCAGCCGTAACCTCTGATAGCAATAGGGAATTGGTTAATGAACTTACTAACTCAAATTTTCATTTTTCGTTGGTATTGCTGAATTATAACGAGAGAAAATGGTAACACAGGAATCGCTTATCTTTGGAACATCATGGACAGACAATCAAGGTTAATGATTGCTTGAAGATTGTCAGAACACTGAGATACAGTTGGTTCTACGTGTTCAAACATGTGATTCACAATATCCTGTATCTCAAATGAATCAATCATCCTTTGTATTGTTGGCAGGTAAAACCAGAATTTTGGTGGATCTGCAAGATATAAAAGGACATATATTTTATCACCATTTAGCAGTCCAATATCCATTGCCATAGCTCTTCCAAACACCAGATCTGTATACTTACACACCAACATATATGCGGGGTTACCTTTGACTGCGATTAGCTTTGTATCAACAAGCTGAAAATCTGGTAAATGTTCAACGTGATCATTTATCGCTCGGCTAGCTAATTCAGCGATCGAACTAATATTCCTGTAAGAAAGGCTGCGTGATATACTAAAACTTTCCAAAAATGTGTCTGAATTGCTTTCTGACGGTGAGAGGAATAAAACACCATGAACATTATCTTCAGATTCTACTCTTTCCCAATTAGCTGGATACTGAATTTTTATTCCCAGAGTAGAATTATTTTCGTATCTTAAGAAAAAATTGCCACTAGTAGTTTCATTTTTAGATGAATTTGTTATCCCGATATTTATCCCAAATGAGTCAATCATCTTTTGTATTGTTGGCAGATAACTAGAGGATTTTGCTGCTTCTGCTATGTAATATGTAATTTCATATTTCTTAATGCCACTTAACATAATTATGTCTGTCGCATGATAGAAATCTTGACCTATTTTAGCAAACGCAGTAAAATTATGCGCTAAATTACCTGCAAGACTGGTTGAACTTACTCCAATAGGCTCAGATATTCCAGCATGGGTTCTCAAATGGTTAATGTAATGAGAAATATAGTCATCTACATCAGTGATTTGGAATGGCAGATTATCAACATCGACAAACAAGGATACTGGAATTATCTTTGGATTATCTAAAGACGGAGCAAAGAATGCAACTTTATTGTCATAACTATCCTTTTCCCAATTTGATGGATATTGTATATTTATTCCTAATGTAGAATTATTTTCGTATGTCAGGAATGCATTACTACTAGTTGGCTTTGGGGTAGCAGCAGTAGTAGTCTGTGCTATTGCTTGTTGTGGTTGAGCAGTATATATCGTAGAAATGGCTGAGGCCGAAAAAGACATCAATGATACAGACAAAATGATAAGATATGGGGATAAGCAGCTGACAAATTTCGCTTTCCAGTTTTTGTATATCATTGTCTATACTTCTTACCATTCTCATCACGCCATAAGCAGCAATCAATCATATCCTTATATGGATGAAACTTTCTATTTAATAAAGGGACTTTAGGTAATCCTGAGGCTAAGTAATAATTGCGAATAATTTAAGACCCAACTCTTTTCATCTTTGAATTACATTTAGGACATGCAGCCTGTTTATGCTGCGTTCCACAGCTCATACAATAATATTTCAATGAAGAATTGTCACCACTACCAAACATAGATCCTGTCATATTGCCTGTTTTCCTCATCATTATCCTTCGCATATACAAATTTAACAAAATGAATACTCCAAATATAACTGCTAAGGATATAGGAAACGGCAATAACATGGAGATCGTAAGGCTAATTCCAAAGGATATTCCTAACCATACTAATTGATTCGTAATGAATTGTTTGTTATTATTGATATTCAAATTCGACTCACACTTAATATTTTGGCTTGCGATTATTTAAAGAAATTTCCAAATTGCGTCCATATTATGTCCATGCTATTTCTATATTCCAAAAACACGATTCATAGCAATTCTCCACTAATTCTCCTGCCTGCTCTAAAAAGCAGTTTAAAGTATTGGAAATGCAAAGAGCAAAAAAGACCTTCTAGAGTGAGCAGACTTAATACCACTTACTACAGTTATCGGTTTTGTTGTTGAGTTAGCGTAGAAACAATCAATCCAATGTGGATCAGATGACAGGTGATATTTTCTATAAAAGCCCATAGCATTAGGTTAGTAACAATTGTTCGGTTCAAGATAATACCAACGAGGAACGCGGCGGATTCTTAGTTAACGAGACAAATTATGCAGAAAATAATTCTCGTTTGTTAATATATTACATACAAGCATTAAGATAGGATTAGTATATGCAGAAACAATCGAGGCCACGTGGAGTTTCGATTATTGCAATTTTAATAATAATAGCCGGTGTTCTATCGCTTCTTCTCGGAATAGGGTTAGTCGTTATTGGTCCATTTCTTATGAATGGTGTTCAGACATCAAGCAGTAATTTGGGGTCACAAATAGGACCTCAGATTCTTGGTCTGGTTTTCCTAGTATTTGGTGGCATATTGTTAGGACTCGGTGTTGCAAATCTTGTTATGGCCTACGGATTGTGGAAGGGAAAGGGATGGGCTTGGACTATATCTATAATAGTGTTGTTTATTGGAATTGCCATAAGCATAGCTTCTGTTTCGATAACTTCTACTGGAGTATTTTCCAACGCGGGATCAAATCTTTTAGGAGATATTGTTAGCGGTATAGTTAGTATAGGCATCAGCGCTTTTATCGTGTACTATCTATACAAACCTCACGTTAAGGCATATTTTGGTAAGACAATACCAATGCCATCTACATGATAAGACGGAGTGAATATGAGGTAAAATAGGGTTGTCTTTCCTAGCTTAAAACCACTCAAGATCATTATCATCAATCACTGACTTTAACAGTGTCAGACTTGAGCAATATTGAACAAGCAACCAGAATAATACAATCTGTTATAAGATCGAGAATCTAGAATCGAGTACCATCATTGCCTAACCAATTGCCAATAAAGTTCATAGAACCCTTGATCCTAAATAGAGACAAGCTGCTCTATGTACTTCATGTTGGAAAAGCTTTTCTTCATTAATGAGTAGTTGAAAATACCCCAATGCGCCACACTGGGTTGAATATTGACCATAGTAGCTGAATTGCGGCTCATTGGCCAATTAAAATGACGCTAAGGGGCCAAATATCCAACTCACTACAATTTATTTTTACACAATAATAACTGCGGATTCATAAATCGTATATTCATACAATAACAGAATGTGATTGGTTGGTTACAGAAAATTGGCTGATGATACTACTGTATCGAAGAGGGTATGCTCGTTCTTGCCGTCAAGATAAGCCAATAAGCTCCACCCTCTTGAAATATCTCTGCTATAATATTTTAAGACTGATCACATAAAGCAACAGTATTATCATTCTTATCTGCAACCGAAATATTCCTTCAGCTAACTAAGGGCTATAAAAGTTTAGATCGGGGTATGATCTGACCTAGTGATATAAATAGTTCTCCAATACAACTCAACTCAATTAAGGAATCGGTTTACAACTCATTCTTCAGTCAGTACCAGACGACCCTACCCTACGTGGGATCAAAACGAAGAGCAATGGAAGCTTTCACCAGTAATTTACAAAAAAAGTTCACAAGTTTGAGAATAAATGGATATTGATAATTCTTTCTGGCATTTCAAGGTCATTTTGATTATAATTCACCTACCATAAATGCATACCTATGGCTTTACTGGAAACAGTGCCTGATGAATTGTCATCTCATAGGCTGCTGCTTATCATCTGAAATGGAAACAATTGACAGCACGTAAGATTATTTCTTATATGGGTAATTGAAGAATATATTAGAGTACGGTACACAGGTTCTATGAGAATTGTCTCATCCTCGAATGGTAAACGCAAGAACCTATTTTGCAAGAATGAATAATAATAGAACACAAGATAGTTGGCTAACTGATCATCATTTAATAAAAGGTGCTGAAGAATTCTTCAGAGTAAACGAATATTCAAACATCGAATATGACAAAGGGTTTAATCAAGGATCTCGTACATTCTCCTCAGCCATATCAGCCTGTAAAAAAGCAGAAGAAACAGGTAATAGTGAGTTTGATCTTACTCTAGTAGGTGTCGTGAGGCCCAAGATCAATGATTATGATCTCCAATTTTTTGGATACATAGAATCTATTCTATATGACATTATGGATAATTATGAGTATACAAAATTGATGCTTATAACAGACTCGCTATCGTATTTACCAATAATTAATAGAGATGAGGTAAGTGTTGCAATAGAAAATATGATGAAAGATGGATTAAACGTACTATTTCTCAATCAAAGGTTTTCATATGCATTTTTTGAGAGGTTTGGCGACATGACCAAACCTATTCTAGTATAATATGGATTGTATCGCATTTCGTGGTTATTAGCATCGACACTAGTAAGGATCCCTTAATTATTAGGTTTAGTATTACCTGGTAATTTATTCATATATAATTTTGATACCTTCCGGTCATGCCTTGGGTTGCAAAGTTTGGTGAGATAATTTACATATAGGAACTCTTCAGGAAACTTATTCAAATATAAGCAAACTGTCTTTGTTGGCTCTACTTTATCTCTTAACTGATCGGACAGCTTCATTGTCTTTATTAGACTAGCAAACCGAAAATAAATAACTGTCATCTAGGAAGGCTTTTCAGTATATTACCCCTTTCATCTCTTCTGGAATGCCTACCGTAATACCACTTCAAAAGCCATTTTTGAATATTGGTTTTTATAATATCATGTTATAGAAACAATTGCTATAAATTGTCGAATATAAAGGCAAAGATTTCAAAGGTATTAGCTCCGATAGATGGATCAGAATTATCAATGGATGCAGCGGACTATGCGGTATTAATCGCCAAACAAAATAATGCTCAACTGATTGCCCTGCATGTTATTCGATCAGAAGAAGCGTATCAATATGCTTCTAATCTTACAGAAGTTGTAACACCGACGTCTGTGGATTCGATGGTCCAGAAAGTCAAGCAAGATTCACAGAAATGGTTCGATACCATAGAGCAAAAAAGCAACGCCAATAATGTTCAATTAAAGACAGACATAATGGTGAGTCCCAACTCTACAGCAGGAACAATTGTTGACTATGCTGAGCGAGAAGGTATTGATTTGATTGTTTTGGGTACAAGAGGAAGGTCGGGATTTAAAAAGCTATCACTTGGAAGTACGGCCTCAGATGTCACAGCTTATGCTCATTGTCCTGTGATGATAATAAAGTGAGTAAGTGAGGTCGGTGTTTGTTAAGCTAGCTATACTCTTTATTTACCCGGTACGAAATAGACGACAAGGTTAACAGATATACTAGAACTCAATAGAAGGATTCTTTTCACTGGATTGATAATAGCAATAATTTTATCAGATTCTATCATTTTCCTTGCTACAGATAAGAGTAGAGACTTTTACTCCAATTGGATAAGAAATATTAATTCTGCAATAGCAGCGGCTTTAGCTATTTTCATAGTATATAGACAGAAATTTCATACTCTACATGATAAAGCACACGCAGCCCTTGCTATTGGTTTGTCTCTTTGGTTTTGTGCAGAGATTATCTGGGCCATGTATGAAATTGTGTGGTATATGGTGGCGCCAATTCCGTCAGTTGCGGATTATCTGTGGTTGTCAGCTTATGGATTTTTGGCTTATTATTTATTCGCCACTTACAAGGAATTCAATAAGAAATTTAGATTTAGCAAAAAAGTTCTTATCGCAACTATCGTAGGTGTTGTAATATTTGTCACCTATATAATTGGAGTCACTACAAGTCTATCAGTTCTATCTACTCCTAGAAGTATTGCTATGTTTACTGTCATGATTGCCTATCCTACTTTGGACGCGATATTGATGGTTCCTGCAATCGTAATCCTACTATATATTCGAAAGGAACCTTTGTGGTTCACCCGTGGATATGCGAATCTTTAGGTCTTTTGTTAATCGCCTTATCAGATAGTTGGTTTGCATTAATTGTTCTCACATCATTGACAGAACAATTTTGGCTATCCTCACTTTTTTTGCTGCCCATTTTCTAGTTATGGCTGCAGGACTGGTATGGTATATCAAATACTTGACTTTACACCGTTACGAACAACAGCCTCAGCGTCATCATAAAAAAACAAAATCGCATACTAGATTGCACAATGGTCATTCAAATCTGATAGTTCCTCCTCCTGCCGCTTCTGAAAAAAGAAAAAAAGAATACCGATTGGAACCATTACCTCTATGTCACTTATATTATTTGCTGGTTTTGTGGTCTATTCCATCTATCCAATAATCTTCTCATTTGGCAAAACAAATATTGAAATAATAACTGCACCTGCAAGCTCAAAACATACTGTAACACTTGGCGCTTTACTTTCACTAAGTGGCGCTTCTGCTTCATTAGGCGAGTCAGAAGACGCAGGTCTGAAAATAGCCCTCAGAGATGTAAACGAAGCTTTCAAGAGAACTAGTAGTAGTCTCGGAGTTGGACTTGTTATTGAAGACACTCATACAGACCCTGTACTCGGTATTAAAGGGCTCAAGGATTTGGCTTCAAAAGGTATCAAAATAGTTATCGGTCCGTCTACAAGTGCAGAACTAGAAGCGATAAAAGATTATGCTAATAATAATGGGATTATTCTTTTAAGTCCGTCTAGCACCGCACCTCTTCTTGCCATACCAGGAGACAACATATTTCGACTAGTACCGGATGACACTCATCAAGCCGAAGCGATAACCACGCAAATGTGGAAAGATGATATAAGAGTAGTCATACCTATGTGGAGAGCTGACGTTTATGGAGATCGTCTAGTCAATTCAATGAGAGGAGATTTTCAGAGGTTAGGTGGGACGGTAGTTGATGGCGTTGGATACGCGCCACCTGTCGGACATTTCTCTGCAAGTCTTGATAGAATAAATCTTGTGTTGTGGGATCAGCAGTTGAAATCTTTAGACTATAAGGTTACTCAAGCAATATCGAGAAACGCAGCTGAAAAAGTTGCAGTATATCTTGTAGCCTTTGATGAAGTAGTTCCAATTTTTATTCAAGCACAAGATCTGCCGAGTCTCTCGAAGGTGAGATGGTATGGCAGCGATGGCTCTGTTCTGAACAACGGCCTCATAAGAAATGTTGAGGCAGCTAAGTTTGCCGCAATGACAAGCTTCCTTAACCCCATCTACGCTATAAGAGTTAGCCACGATAATAAGAGTAGCTTGGTTGAATCCGAAATTCAAAATATGATAGGGCGAATTCCTAGGTCTTATGCTAGCGTAGCTTATGATTCTCTATGGATAGCTGCTCTAACAGAGAATGCGACTGGAGCAACCAATGATATCAACACCCTGACAAAAACATTAGTACAAATTGCTGATTCGTACACGGGAATCACCGGCAGTACAACCTTAAACGAAGCAGGAGATAGAAAATATGCAAGTTATGACTTTTGGGGTGTGAGAGACAAAAATAGTGTATTTAGCTGGGAATCTGTCAATAGGTACTACCAACGGAATGTGACCAACGATTATGAAATCGTCCAGGAGGCCACGCCTTCCATTCAATGAAGGTTAAATTGAATATAAGGACATAGCTGTGATTCTATTTGTCTGCAAGGTCGCTTTTTGAGTCTGGGCGTATACCACAATAATATTTTGTCCAATGTTAGCGATACATTTGAACATAGTACAAGCCACGTAGGATAACAACAATAATAGCAGCGGACGAAGCAGGAATAATAAATGGTATTCGCTTTTAGGAGTAGCTGAGACTCTCTTCGGTATCTCAGAATTCCATTCTTGCCATGAATGTGCTAAGGATCATCGATTGAACTTTCAAAAGAAAAAAAGTGCATCATTTGGCATTTACTTAATTGTCGAATACAGTTTACCGCAATATACTATTTGACTAATAGATAATTTCCAATAGCGATCCCATCCATTCCAGTACTATTGAAAGTTGAAAGTGCATCAACTGGTGATAGACAGATTGGTTGATTCATTACATTTAGACTCGTGTTAGTAACCATCGGAATGCCAGTTTCATTTTCAAAATTACTTATTAGATCATAGTATAATCCATTTTGACTTTTTGAAACCGTCTGTATACGTGCAGTATTATCTACATGCGTTGGGGTAGGAATCTCCTTTACTTTATCTGGCCTAACATTATAGGTTATTGCCATAAAAGGTGCATATTTACAGTTAATGAAATACTCAGGAGACCTCTCTTCTAACACGGAAGGTGCAAATGGCCTAAAATCCTCCCTGAATTTTACATACTTGTTAAGTCTGTCTTTCATGTCTATATCGCTAGGATCTGAAAGGATTGAGCGAGAGCCAAGCGCTCGTGCTCCTAATTCCATTCTGCCTTGGAACCAGCCAATAATTTTTCTTTGCGCTACCAGATGAGCAACTTCCTTAGAGATTTCTTTTACACGCTCAAAACGAACTTTTGCTCTTGTTAGTACATACTCTATCTGTTCATTCGTATATTCTGGTCCCCAGAATGGGTTTTGATATTTTTCTATTCTAAAACCATTTTCTTTCGCTATCATAATAGCTGCTCCTAGAGAAAGACCATTATCACCGGGTACGCTTGTAAGATGAACGTTGTCTACAAACTTGGACTCCATTAATTTCTGATTCATTAAAACATTCAGTGCAACACCTCCAGCAAGACAAAGGTTCTGTGAATTAGTTTTTTCATGTAGATATTCTAAAAGAGACAGAGCCACCTTTTCTAGATGTGCTTGGGCACTTTTCGAAATATCTTTATAGTATCCATCTATCGGCATATCTTCCAGACGACGCGGTTTATTATTTAATTTGGATAAAAATTTCTGTGAATATAATGGCTCTTGTCTAGGAGGGGTACGATTATTTTCAGTGACATTTAGATAATCAGTATTTAGAGAGTAATTGCCACCGTCTTTATTATTATAAGAGAGCAACCAAGAAAAGTCATAATTTTTTGCGAGGTTATTATTCCCATATGCTGATAAACCCATCACTTTGTACTCATCGCTATCCCTTTGAAATCCTAGATATTGAGTTATCATGGAATAAAAAATGCCTAAAGAGTCTGGCTGTTTAAATTCGTTTAGTACAGAAATTTTATCATCATAGCCATAACAGAGTGTAGTTGATTTGCCATCGCCCGTTAGATCAGCTGTTATAATCATGGACTCGTCGAAGCCGGAAGTATAATACATGCTTGCAGCGTGCGCCATATGATGGTCTACGACTTTGACTTTAGGACAGAAACCAAAATTAAATGTAAAATAGTTTTCCAAAATTTTTGTAATGTCTTTATATGTTATACCTGGATACACAACATAAGAAACATCTTGTATTGTGATATTAGCAAATTGGAGACAGAATCTTATTGCATTTCTCGGAAGAACTCCATTTGCAAATTTTACTTTCAGGAATCTTTCTTCTTCTGCTGCTGCAATTAATTTACCATCCTTTAGCAGACAAGCAGACGCATTATTAACATACTTAGTTGTAATAGTTACATGTAATTGTATTCATTTAATCTACTGGAAATATATTATTCGTGAATGTTTAACCTATGGTGTGAGCTTCTTCATCATTTTTGGTATTCCCTCTCGTTCTTCTTTCATACCATTATCATAATCAAGCACAACGAAATTTTCATGAAGGCCAACGAGTGGAGTCATCTCTCCTTCGGAACGTGCTATTATAGCTCGACAAGGCAAAAGAGTTCCTTTAATTCCCCCTTAGCAGCCAATTCAGGTTTTTCATGCAAGACGTTTCTTGTCTTTGCAAAGATATATATTTTCTTTGTCGATAAGAATACGCGATTCGAATGTCAGTCCTACATTAAATTCTCTTAATTTCAAATCTGATTTTGAAAACTATTGTATCATACTCAATATATTCTAAGAACAATTAATTACATACGGATTCCACAAAAAAGACCATTTTTTGGTTGAAACCGTAAAATACAGTGTTAATGCTTTTAGTGTATAACAGATTGTTTCAAAGCATTACACTCAAGGATCACAAAGAAATATAGAAAACAATTATTTTTGATGTATTCTTTTTGCAACTTGTGAGACGAATATTCTGTCAGGAACAAATTTCTTCATCCTAACTCATCCAGATTTCACTAGTCTGATAACAGTAGATTTCCCAATACCGCTAGAAGCTCCGGTAACAATGATTGATTTTCTCATTTTATCCTCCTCCTTATTGATTAGAAGCGATATAGGCCTCATGATATGTAAATGATGATCTTCTACAGCAACACATGTGTGCACCTTTTCTGATTTGATTCTGACATTATACGGTCCAAAAATA
>WNGD01021877.1_pt1 | contig 14761 bp, 12 predicted proteins | sample 5400671 | NCBI WGS metagenome assembly WNGD01 (sample SAMN13153369, study PRJNA577476) | soil metagenome | isolation source: 40 cm soil or saprolite under grassland replicate 2 | place: USA:California | collected 2016-06-15 | reverse complement strand
CTTTCCCCGCGTATACTCCCGGCCTGCGGCACTACGAGTATGACTATTCGAATAACTTGGTCGCGACAGGCACTTTAATCCTGATTACGTATGCCTTTGATGAAACCTCTAACACCTCGTCGTTTTCTCCTCCCAATGACTGGATTCCAACGCGATATCGCTGGAAGGCGACAGCCATCAACTCCCCTGATATCACTGACCGACATTTTGGAAATCGTTTTTTCTACGAATCAGATATCACGCCCTATGACAGCGACAATTGTTGGTTTACGGGCATTGACGTCAGTTATCGGTACGACTCCTTAAATAAGGGTCAAATGAACCCAGACGGCACGATGGGACCATACCCAAATCAGACTATCCGACCTGGTACGTAGACGCGCGGCTGAATTCAAATGAGAGCTGGGCTGACAACGTTGGATGGTTTCCGTACCGCACCACGTATTACCGCCAGAACAGCCCGGGGCTTATTGCAAATGGATTGTGCACCGCGACTGTTCAGCAGCGCGTCTGGATGATTGCTAATTGGGGCGGCGGAAACTGGGTGAGCCGATTTTACCGGGACAACACGCATGTACTCACGATATGGTGGGACACAAGCCATCCTAACAATGACTTCGATTACTGGGACGGTAGAAATGAGGTGACGCAAGATTGGCACGTGGGGTCGCATCGCGGTGGACAGGCCAAAACGAAATTCTGGCCGGTGCTGGACCCGCCGACGAATGTCTCGTTTGGCACGGTAACCTCAACGTCTATTCAAGTCGCTTGGGCACTGCCTGCGGGTGATGGGAACCAATACGACATTTGGCGAAGCACCGATGGCGCCAATTACACGGATTACACTCCATCCGAGTTAACCGGTAATAGTTATACCGACACGGGCGTTTCATCCGGAAACCACTATTGGTACTGCGTGCGCTCCCAGCTTTACCAAGGGAGTGGGGAGCTGGGCACTCTAGGACCTGTCACGGGACCGTGCTCTAGCGCGATAGATACGACAGCACCGTGAATCTGCAACTTCAGGGCCCGTCGGAGGCCTTATGCTTTCGACATGAATCCTCACGACGGCTGCCACTTGGCTACAAAGTTTTGTCTGATTTTTGTCGAATACGGAGATTTAATTATGAAAGACAGAATCGTTCTTGTTTTGGCTATGAGCTGTGCTTTTGTAGTTGTGGCTTATTTTGGATACTCAGCAGCGGGACAGAGCCCGGGGCAGCAGGCAGAACCAGGAGTACCAGGAGTATCGGGAGTGCAGGGACTCCAGGGAGTACCGGATGGAACTAGAGTGCCCGGACCACTTGGTTCCACCAAAATCGGTGACACTCCAAATCTGACGCCTGCTGCTATCCCGCCAATTGACGGGGTAAGTTTGGTGCGGGATGGCGTGTACAGGATAACGGACCCTAGACCTCTCGAGCAGGCCACGAGGCTGCTGGAGCGGAAGCTCGGTGTGCCGATCTGGTACGAGGATCCAGTCTGGTCCTTCAACGGGGATCTGGTTCACGCGGCGGATTTGCCGGCAAATCGAGAGTTAGCCACCCGCTATCCCGATTGGCGCGGGCCGCTTGTCCCCCGTGGTGGAACCTTCGACGTAATCCTGCCGACCGCTCCGGCCACACTCAGAGCAGCGAACCCCGTCGACCTTCTCGAGACGGCAATAGCCAGTCATATGAGCTTCCGCAATCCTGGGGAATTCAAAGTCCTGCAGTTTGGAAACAATGAATTCAGCATCGTCGGTGCGCGCGCTGCAAACAAGGATGGGCAGATAGTAGAGCAAGTCCCGCCCCTTGATCGAAGGGTCTCGTTTCCCGAAGCCGAACGCACTCTAGCAGACACCCTCAATTTGATATCTAGCGCCATCAATGTCAAGCTGATGGTAGAATTTGCGGGTGGGCCAAAAAAGTCACGTCGTGTGCTAATTGGTGCAAATAATGAAGTAGCCCGGGAAGTGGTGGCACGAACGATGAGAATGCCAGGTGGCACGAAGGCATCTTGGACCCTAAGTTACATGCCCGATCTGCACGCCTATCTCCTAGGGGCACGGCCAGTTGAAGTCGAGGTAACAGCACCAGGGGTTGTAACCCAGCTCCAAACCCTTTTCTGGCCGAAGCACTAAGACTCAGCCACTGTGCGCTGCAAATAGGTAAGGGCTGCAGCCGTTGACGGGGAGTGCCGCGCATCTTGATATCGGGGCTTGTTGTAGGAGTGGTCTATGACCGCCAGCGATCTCCAAGCGAGTTTCAGTCGATGACCATAGGCAGTTAGCCCATCTCGACGAGCTGACACGATTGGCAGCAAATCTGGGAAACGCGCCGAGCGTACGGAGAGCGCTCTCCGCGCACCCGGCCTGTAGCCGCTCGCAAGCTTGACATAATGCAGAGCATTTTTAGCTTCAGCGACGCGGCGAACCATGTCGAGGTCAGGCCGAGATGTAGCCAGCCGCGGCGGTGAGCTAAAAAACCACGCGCACAAGAGTATCGAATCCTGCCGTCGCGCTATACGCCCATCGTGAGCCCGGCTGAAATTCCAGCGGCACAGCGCCGAGCCGGGGGATGAAGTCGGCGTTGGATTCGTTGCTTTTCAGCGCAACCTTCCCGGCTTCGCTGTTGCTGATCGGACCGCTCACCAGACCTGATGTGTGAGTGAGGAGATCTTTGACCGTGATTTCCCGCTCGGTGGGGACGGTATAGAACTTGGTGGCGGCGCCGCGTTGCCCCGCAGGCGCCGCGGGTTGATTTGGCAGCGGGACGCCCACTTTGAGGTCCTTGAACTCTGGAATGAATCTCGATATCGGATCATTGAGCCGGACCTTGCCCTCTTCGATCATGATCATCACCGCCGTCCCGACTACGGGCTTCGTCATCGACATCATCCGGAACATCGCATCCTTCGTCATTGACTTGTTCGTCTCAATGTCCATCATCCCTTGGGCGTCAAAATGAGCAATTTTGCCGCTGCGCGCAACCAACGTGACGGCGCCGGAGAAATTCCCGACGTCGATGTTGCGTTGCATCAGGTCCTGAATTCTCTGTAAGCGCTGCGAAGAAATGCCGACATCTTCGGGCTTCGCGGCCCTGGGAGTTTCGGCAACTGCCGCTCCGGGCAGGACCAGGATCAACGAAAGAGAAAGGATCAGCGAAGTCGATTTCATCAAACGCATAGGTGTGGTCTCCTTTGGAATCCCCACGATGGTTGCGTAGTCTACAACAGGAAGCTGTTGCGTGGCGAACAGCGGAAATTGGGAGAATTTCTAGTCACTCCCGAACGAGGTCGCTTCGGCATTTCTCGGAAGTATGGCTTGACCAACCCTCTTGCCCGGCACAATTCCAGCACATCAGCTTAAAAAGAATACCGAGGCGTTAGTCGCGGCGCGGACTTAAGCGCCAATTTTCGCGTGTATACTACTCACCATGACGTTTCGGCGAGTTCTCGGTAGTGGTGGGATCCTCCTCCTCATCGCCTTACCTGCACCCGCCCAGTGGGCGAAGCCTCGGAATCCGAGCGTGCCGCGCTCACTTGATGGCAGGCCGAGTCTGACGGCCCCCACGCCCCGCACCGCCGATGGGAAACCCGATCTATCCGGCATGTGGCTCTCGAACCTCAAATACAACGCGAACCTCGCCGCCGACCTCAAGGCGGAAGACGTCCCTATGACTCGGTGGAGTAAGGCCCTCTACGAGGAGCGCACGAAAAACTTCAGCCGCGACGATCCCGAGAATTATTGTTTGCCGGATGGCGTCCCGCGCTACTGGGCCGCTGGCGGCGGGCCAAACCGCATCATCCAAACGCCCGGAATGATCGTAATCCTGCATGAGATCAAGAGCATGTTCCGGCAGATCTATATGGACGGACGCACGCTGCAGCCCGATGCTCCACCGACATGGTTGGGTTACTCAACCGGAAAGTGGGAAGGCGACGTCTTGGTAGTCCGAACCGCCGGCTTCAACGACAAGACCTGGCTTGACGACAACGGTCACCCGCACTCGGAATCCCTCGTTGTCACCGAGCGGTTCCGACGCCCCGACTTCGGTCATCTGTTCGTAGACATCACCATCGAAGACCCCATCGCCTACACACGCCCCTGGACCGTCACCGAAGACTTTCGCCTGGATGTCGACGGCGACCTGCTCGAATACGTGTGCAACGAAAACGAGCGCGACCTGCGCCACATCGTGCCCTCGAGCCGGTAGGGAAGTTTCTACCCAGCGTATTTTGAAAGTTAACCCTACGGTCCTTGCGACCAGACGCAGCATTACTGGACGGGCGCGGCTGTGGATGATGGGTAGGAGCTTTTTTTAAACGGCAGTTCAGTATTCCGAATTCGAAGATTAGCGGCGAAAAGTAGCCAAGCATTTACCCATTACGCCGAGCAATGGATCGACACTGCGGCGTATTTCGCGGGTAATTATTGTTAAAACCGCAGCCGCCTTACAGACGTAAAGTTCCGTGGCGCACCGCTCAACGGGTCGATGAACGCCAATCGGTTTGCGAGAAGCTGCAGCGGTGGATCTCCATCCTGCTTCTCTCTAATCTTTGGGTAGAAAGGATCGCCAACGATAGGGAATCCAATGGACACCATGTGAACCCTGAGCTGGTGCTTCCTTCCGCTTTTCGGAACGAGCCGGAAGAGCCCGGCGCTTCCTCGCACGTCGAGCAGTTCAATTTCTGTGATTGCGTTGGCTGGGCCGTCCACGATCCGCTGTCGATACCACGGTTCGCCCGACTCCATCCTGTTCTCCACGCGCCAATGGTTCCGGTTTGGGGCATCGTTAATGTGTGCCACCGCAAGGTACTCCCGCTCGATCAACGCATCGGCGAAGAGCCGGTGGTAACGCACCCGGGCAGCCGGCTTAATGGCGAGAAGGAGAAGTCCACCCGTGTCCCGGTCGAGCCGGTGCATTGCCGCGAGAGTGGCCAGCCCGGTACTCCCCTGCAGGCCGACCAGCAGCGAGCGCTCGACATGTTGTCCGGCGGGCGTCACCGGCATCCCGTGCGGTTTGTCCGCGACCAGGATTTCTTCGTCGCGGTAAATGACTAGCGCCTCCTCAACCGGGGCGGGCTCCGATGGAACCTCCCTGCGGTAGAATACGGTCAGACCGTGACGGTAGGGAGAATCCTCCCGCAGCGTCGTGCCGTCGCTGAGGGTGACGAGACCTCGCGACACTCGCGCACGCCAAGTGCTTGGATGTACATGCGGGAAATAGCCAAGTAGGTGCTCGAATATCGTCGCAGGAGGACATTGCAGCTTGGGGAGATAGAGGCGGGACGGGCGAGTATGCGATCCGCCAGTGAGATCATTTTCGTTATTCATATGAAGATTCAAGAGCCATTGTCGTCAGCGATTTGATCCAGCTCGATTCCAATCCACCCGAGCGATTTGATCCAGCTCGATTCCAATCCACCCGCTTGAACCGACGTAAGGCGGTTTGAAGTACGTTGCCGGAGCGTCTCCGATAAGCGCAGACTGAAGACCCGCTGGCTCCGGCAGCCACACGGCGAGATGGCCGTCGTTGAAAGAAGGTCAGGATCAGAATCAAGAGAAGGTTCATTCGCTAACAATAACACTGCCGGCTCATGCGAACCATAATCGTCGCGGACACATCCATGCCAACAAGGCCACGTCAAAAGCACATCTATGGGTACAGGGAAAAGTGCTTTCAAAGACTGTTGCCAGTGCGAAACGCCGGATAGGTAACGAGTGGTCGCCCAGTGTTTAGTGATCGTTCCCGGCACCTGTGAACATCAGTTGGCGTGTAACCGTATGCCGACTTTACGGACAAGTGGTGCGCCGGCTCAGTCAACAGCGAGGCTTTTCCGGTCCGACCGTCTCAAGCTTGCTATAATTTTGATCGGGCTGAGGTTCTCCAGCCGAGTACCGCGATGCGATTTGATGCAAAAACTATTGCCTTGGCACTGATCGTTGGGATTTCGACACCCGCGATTGCGCAACAGAATCAGAATGCGATTACGCTGGAACGCACTACATGTTTTGGCGCTTGTCCTGCTTACTTGCTGCAAATCGATTCATCCGGTGCTGTTTCTTTTAAGCAAGGGCCGCCATCGAACCGGCACGAAGAACGGACGTCAACTGTTACGGTCGATCAGCTCCATGATCTGGTTGCAGGATTCGCGGCCATTCATTTCTTCGAACTCAACGACGTTTACGGACCGACCTTTACGGATGGTCCGACGACGTATATCGGATTGACGCTCGAGGGAAAAGCGAAAAAAATCACGCACTTTAATATTGCCCCGCCCGGCCTCGAGGAGCTCGAGCGCACGATCGAGCGCATGGCAAACATTCATCGCTGGTTACACGGGGATACGAGAAGGTTCACTCTGCAGTCACCTGTAGCCGGTCCGTATATGGGTGGAGGTGAAGCACTGACGAACGAAACGTTCGTTCGTCACGACGCCTATGATGGCATCAAGCCGGGAATGAACCAACTCATGCACGCGGCCGGCATGGGCAACGAGGCTGAGATTCGGCGAGCGCTGCAGCGAAGGGAGGACATGAATGCCGCCGATGAAACGGGTTGGACCGCCTTGATGGTAGCCGCAGTAGCAGTTCAGCCCCAGGCGGTTTCGACAATCCTCGATGCTGGGGCGCGAGTCGATCAGAGAGACCATCACGGCGATACGGCCCTAATCGGAGTGGCCGCCGTTCGATTTGGTAATCTTCGGATAGCGGCGGAGGTTGTGGGAATCCTTATTGCGCATGGTGCTTCAGTGGACGCGACAAATGATCTGGGAGAGTCCGCGCTGATGTGGGCTGCGAGGTCCGGGAACCCTGAGTCAATCAAGGTTTTGCTCATGGCAGGCGCGGACCCGGCACGCATAGATCAATCAGGCCACAACGCTCTGTTCTATCTGAGAAGTGCCCGTGATGGTTTGACCTTCGACAAGGCCTTGTCGGAGCGTTACGACCAGGCGGAGTCGGTTCTGGAACAAAGGTGAGGAACCAATCCCTGCATCTGGAGAGCGCATCCACGAGAGCGCGTTTTTTATCCTAAAATCGGCAGTTGAAGATGACCATGTCTGGGCGATGCGAACGCGGGCAAAAGCCCGCGATACGCGGGCAAAAGCCCGCGACTGCTTGGGCGAAACGGTGTCGTAATTGTAGTCGCGGGCTTGGCCCGCGTTTGTACCCATCTTCAACTGCTTCGCCGTTCGACCTGTTAGGATTTCGATTTCATTTTGTGAGGGCTCAACGCCGGTCAAGACGTCTGCGACCTGTATGCGAACTGTACGTTTGCGCGAAGGCATCGACACTGCCGGATCAGTAGCCATTCTTCGTCCGGTCGGAGATCCGTTGTTTATCGTGGGAACACGCGGCTCGGTAATTTCGACAACGGTTCCAGTAAACACGGCATCAGCAGTCCAAGCCATCTGGCAGGGCGGACCCTTACCAGCGCACGAACAGGCCCAAAGTGATGACGTGGGGATTAGCGAAACGAGCAGAACAAACGCGGGGATACGAGGCGCATGCCGCCAGAACGCTGTAAGCATAACCAGCCTTTCTCAATACGTTTCAATTAGACCATTCAACGGTTATCCCGGTCAAAATCGTGCGAGCGCACAAATCCTGACTGCCTGTCGAGGACTGCTGCAACTCATTGGATTTCGAGGCGCGTGACGCGCCTGGCGGAAAAATGCGGCAGACTGGAACGCACCTCTGCGGCTGGCTCGGACAGTTGGGAAGTTTCGGAGGACTTGGTCTCGACGGTCCATTAAAATGAAATCATGGCAATGCCACTTCTCGCAGCTTCGGTTGTTCTCTTGCTGCATGCCCTGCCCGAGCAACAACGGCAATCGCCGAAGGCTTCGATCGAGGGTGTGATAGCGCGCATCGGAAGCGGTGAGCCGATCGCGGGAGTCCAAGTGACGTTGAGCAGAGTTGCGGCCGTGCCGTTTGATGCGGCTCCTGCTGCAGACACTGCGGCCACTCTCCAGACAAGTGCTCCGGCTCTCATACCATCCACTGCCAGCGATCGCGAAGGCAAGTTTGTCTTCAAGGATCTCGACCCCGGCTCATACCGCCTTACTGCCGCCCGCAATGGCTATGTAAGACAGGAGTATGGCCAACGGGTCATCGGCGGACAGGGAACAATGGTTACTTTGGTTGAGGGGCAAGCGATGAAAGATGTGGCTTTTCGTTTGACTCCGGCCGGCAACGTGAGTGGACATGTCAGAGACTTCGCGGGCGAGCCTGTTACCGGCCTCCGGGTGCAAATCCTGCGGTCCGCGTACGATGGGAGTGGCAAGAGGGCTTTGCAAACTGTCGGCACGACACGGACCGACGATCGTGGCGAATACCGGCTCTATTGGGTCACTCCGGGACGCTATTACCTTAATGTTGGTTTAGGCAATCCGGACCAGCGTGCGGAGGGGAGGAGTCCCAACGAAGTCGCCGCACAGCCCTACCCGACGACGTACTACCCGGGGACGCTCGATCCCTCCAAGGCTTCGATCCTTGACGTCCAGCCTGGAGCGGAATTGAGTGGCATCGACTTTGTGCTCGCGGAGCAAGAGCTGTATCGAATCCGGGGCACGGTAACCGACGCGAGGACCGGCAAGCCGCCTGAGGGTCTGGAGCTCTCGATCGCCCCTCGGCAACCCGATATTTCATTTGGTTTCTCCGTCTTCAACCAAACTTACAATCCGGCCAACGGAACGTTCGAGTTCCGCAATGTGGCTCCAGGCTCTTACTGGATTCGCGCCAACACCGTGCTCAATCCTGATACTCCGATAACACCCAATGCCGCGCCGCGTACTGTCGCCGAAGTCTTCTTAAACCTGATTTCGTCGAGGCCGGCGGCCCAGGCTGCCGTCGATATATCCGGTTCGGATCTGGAGAATGTGGCGCTCACACTCACGTCCGGTGTTTCCATTCGTGGCCTTTTAACTGTTGAGGGCCAGGAGCTGTCGACTCTCGCGGGCTTTGAGGGCATCCATGTAGAGTTCATGCCCACCACACCGAATAAGTATGTGCACCTGCCGCGGCCCATGCAGCCGGACGGAGCGTTCTCGCTGGACAATGTGTACTTTGGAGAATACCGGTTGAGAGTTAATTACCCGCAGCAGGACGTCTATGTGAAGGAAGCCCGGCTCGATTCGATAGACCTGCTCAGTGAGCCTCTGCTGATCTCAGCACCAACTTCCGCAACGCTCAGTATTGTGCTCAGTTCCAAAGCCGGGCAAATCGACGGAACGCTGGTGAACGAGCAATCCCGGCCGCTACCAGGCCTTCAAACGGTGCTGATTCCCGACCAGTCCAGGAACCGGATTGATTTATACAAGACGGCGGTCACGGATCAGAATGGCCATTTCACGATTCGGGGCATTACTCCCGGTGAATACAAGATTTTCGCATGGGAAGCAATGGAGCCGTTCGCCTACTTCGATTCGGATTTCGTGCGGCAGTCGGAACAGAGAGGCAAGCCCGTAAGCATTTCGGAGGCTTCCAAAGTGACTGCCGAGGTGAAAGTCATTCCCGCGGCGCAGTAGATAGGAATTCCTGGTGAACACAATCATCTTTCTCGTCCTCGTCGCAATCACGCTTCAGATCCAGGCTGGGGAAGTCGTTGAGCAGATGCGGGGACTTTCCATGCGATTGCAGGGAATTGCGCCGGGCAACCAATTGGTATGAGACACCAGAACATTTAGTACGTGTGCCAGAACTCATAACTCTGCATTTCAGAAGCCGCAAAGATTGACGGGCGTGGCTGGCAAAACACCACGCGTCGAGCCCGCGGATTTGGTGCGTTTTCTATAAAGGTCACACCGGGCAGAAGTCGATCCCCTACGAAGACATGGTTCGAGAGGCGCTGTGCTTCGGATGGATCGACAGTCTGATCAAACGCGTCGATGACGATCGATACGCCATCAAGGTCACGCCTAGACAACCTACCAGCAAGTGGTCGAACCTTAATCGAAAACGGTGGGCTGAGCTCAAGGCGGCAGACTTGCTCACGGCGGCCGGGCTTGCATCGGCACCAACGAACACGCTGGGAAGAAACTAGGACTCAAATAGGAGAGCCGTCACTCATGAAAGCATTCGAGCAACACCCGGAGCTGACTCACCATCGGACGCGGTGTGACGCTTAGGTCCACCAGGGCGGGAACCCGAATTGGTCCTGCAACGGGTTGAGATTTCGGTCAAGTTATACCTACCGACTCGGCCATTCGGAACTCGATTGATACGGCGAAACTCAGTTTCCGAAATCGGACTTCGAAAAGTCGGGAGCGATGCCGGTGGATTGATCGCACTCCTACTAGAAAAAACGCCAAGACAACGGGCCGAGCCAGGGTTAGATTAGGCGCATGCGATACGGAGCATAGAAGATTCAAGCGATGTACCGCAAGTATGGCGGCTCCGTTCCGAGGGTTCCTGGACATCGCATAACGGGTCTTCTGTAAACTTTCTAGGATCCGGATGCGAGAATCCTCGAAGACAACAACGCTACCACGAACCAACGCTTCCTCAATGGACCCGAGGTTCTTGAGCAGCAACTCCAATTGCGCTCTAGGCCGCCGGCCCAGCGTCCTGCGAAACAGAATTAGCGACGGACCGGTCTGATGACGAGTTGCGAGAAGCGCGCCAAAGTCGGTATCTGCAGAAATGATCACCCGATTTTCTTTGGCGGCCAGGTCAAAGATCGGCTCATCGTCTGCGGTTTGAAGGCCTAATTCGCGAACGTGAACGGCGTCATGACCGGCATCGCGCAAGCCAATCGCTAAGACGGGCGACAGAGCATTGTCGATCAAGAACTTCACGATCCGATAAGTGGGATTTCGCGTTCACGTACGGCCTCTGCGGCGAACTGCAAGGCCTCACGGACGTCCTCAAGTTCAAGATCAGGGTAGGACTGCAGTATTTCTTCTGAAGACATGCCGTCCGCGACCATCCCCACAACGGTAGAGACTGGAATTCTCATGTGACGAATGCATGGGACCCCTCCCATCTGCGCGGGGTCGATCAGAAAACAAATAGAAAGTGAGTCCATTTTGAGTCCAATAAGCGCCGAAAATCACGTAACAACAGCCAAGGTGAAGCAGGAACACGCAAAGCGAATCAATAAGATTCACAACTAAAGTTAACCTTGACACGGTAGAGGTGATCGGTTCGATCCCGGTCGCGCCCATTGGTTGTTCTTGCTTCAATTCAATAATTTACGGCCAGCCTAAACTCCATCTCGTTCGGTTGATCAGCCATTTTTCGACGAATAATTGTTCGCAGATTGGACCAATTCATAGTGTTCAGTTGCCGTAAATCCAGTGGGAGATCGTTTGCGCCATGGCCGTCCGGATTCGGCCAGCGTCTGACGAGTTGGACTACTCGAACCGCAGCGCACGCACCGGGTCGACGCGAGCGGCGCGGCGCGCGGGCATCCAGCACGCCCCCAGAGCCACCAACAACAACAGTCCTGCGACGGTCGAGATGGTCAGCGGGTCATTCGCCGAGATCCCATAGAGCTGCGACGCGATCAGCCGCCCCAGCATGAGCGCCGTCGCCAAGCCCGCTGCCAGCCCCAGGAGCACAGGGGTCATCCCCTGGCGAAGAACGGAAGCCATCAGCTTGCCTGTCGACGCTCCTAGCGCGATGCGGATGCCGAGCTCCGAGGTCCGGCGTGTAACCGTGAAAGAAATCACACCGTAAATGCCGAGCGACGCCAGCGCTAAAGCGGCAACTCCGAATGCCGCCGCGAGGTTCATTTCGAACCGGCGGACCGCGACGGAGCGGTCGAGGATCTCTTCCATCGTCTCGGCCGGAGTAAGGGGCATCTCCGGATCTTCTCTGGCGATCGCCGCGCGAACCTGGGAAATAGCAGCGGCTGGATCGCCTTGCATGCGCAGCACGAACGAGCCCCAGCCTACGGCCTGAAAGCGGTAGGGCGCGTAGACTACAGCGGGCGGCTCGCGGTTCAGCGCGCCCTCGCGCGTGTCGGCCACCACGCCGACCACTTCCATCGCGCGGAAATCGATGCCTCCTCCCGGCAGCCGCTTGGGTTCGAATCCTCCTGGGTTGCGGACCAGCGTGAGCATGCGAAGGTGCTTGCCCAAGGGATTCTCTCCGGGCCACAGCAGGGCCACCACCTTGTCACTCACCACGACGACATTTCGATCGTAGTCGCGCTCCTCGATATAGCGCCCTTGCCGCAGGGGCACGCCGAGCGCTCGCCAGTAGTCGGCGCTGGCGAATCGATAGTTGGCGGCGTAGGGACGCCTCTGTGCCTCGGCCGGTTGATCGAAGTCCTGAAGAGTGTCGATGAAGGACTCCCCTCGCAGAGGAAGTTGGCTGGTGACGCCCGCATGTTCGACGCCCGGAATCGCGGCGATCTCGCGCAGCATACGGTCCAGAAAATGAAATTGAACGTCGTCTGCTCGATACTTCGTGGAAGTCAGGCTGAACGCTTGCGTGATGATGTGCTCCGTCTCAAATCCCTTGTCGACGTGCAAGAGACGGAAGAAGCTCAAGCCCAGAAGTCCTCCGGCAATCAGCAGGACGGTGCTGATGGCCACCTCCGCGCTGACTATCCACTCGCGCAGGCGAAGCTTGGAACGGCCCTCGGTGGACTGCGTGGCCGCGCTCTTCACCGAATCGAGAGGCGGGGTTCGGGACAGACGCCACGCCGGAAACAAACCGCACACCAAGCCGGCGAACGCTGCGCTGGCGGCGGCGAACGCGATCACTCCCCAGTCGATGCCGACTTCGTCCAAGCGAGGAAGGTCGACGGGCGCGGCGGCGACGAAAGCCCGCACGCCCAAGTGCGCGAGGCCGACTCCGGCGATCCCGCCCAGCACGATCAGCACCAGCGCCTCGCAAAGCACCAGGCGGAACAACGCCGCCCGTCCTGCTCCCAGGGCCATGCGAATGCCGGCTTCGCGGTAGCGCGCCGAGGTCCGGATCAGCATCAGGTTGCCGATATTGACGCACACGATCAGTAGGACTGCGCCGACCGTGCCCAACAGCAGGAGCAGCGCCTGGCGGGCGCCTCCCGTGACCTGGTCGTGCATCGGCGCCAGTACGGCACCGACTGCCACTTTGAACGGACGCACCAGCTCGCCCGACAGGGCCGACATCTCCGCTTCCGCTTCGCGAGCGGCAGCGCCCTTCTTCAGGCGGACCACGGAAATATAGTCAAAGGCGCCCAGCGGGCGGGCTTGCGAAACATCCATTCCCAGAGGACGAAAGATCTCCGGCGCCAGCGTCAGCCCGATCAGCGTTCCCCACTCCGCTCCCTTCGGCAGGTGCAGCGAAGCCGGCATGACACCGACAATCCGCACGGCGACTCCATCCAGGTTCAATGTCTGCCCAACGGCGGAAGGGTCGCGGGCGAACAGATCCCGCCAGAGGGCGTCGGAGATCAGGACGACGTCGGAGCGCCCGGGTAGTTCCTCTTCGGGCAGGAAGTCACGGCCTAAGGCGGGCACGACGCCAAGTGTACGGAACAGATTTGCCGATACGCGTAATCCCGGCACGGCGCGAGGCTCCCCGCGTCCGGCGACCCCGAAAGCCACGCCATCCACCAGCGCGACAGATTCGCACGCCCGGCAGCGCGCGCGCCATTCGTGAAAGTGCCGCGCGTTCACGGGACCCTTCTGCCAACTCAGCAGCGGAAAGCGGGCGTACGCCAGGAACAGGCGCGAGGGATCGCGATACTGCAAAGGCTCCAGCAGCACTCCCTTGACCACGGAGAACATCGCCGTCGTCGAGCCGATGCCCAGTGCAAGTGTTCCCACCGCGACGGCTGTGAAGCCGGGATGCTTCCTCAACTGGCGTAGGGCATGACGCAGATCGCGAGCGAAGTTTTCGACCGCCGTCCAGCCCCACATGTCGCGCGTGGTTTCCTTCACCAAAAGAACATTGCCGAATTCGCGCCGAGCGTTGACGCCTGCGTCGGACTCCGATTCGCCGCGATCCATGCGGTCGCGCTGCGCCATGCTGAGGTGGACGCGAAGCTCTTCGTCGAGTTCCGCGTCCATCTTGCGTGTGCGAAAAAGACGGCTCCAGATGCTCATGCCTCGCCTCGATTCATCAGGCCGGCGATCGCACCGGTCATCTGATTCCAGCGGCTCTGCTCCGACGCAAGATGCTTACGCCCCGCCGCTGTCAGACTGTAAAACTTCGCGCGCTGGTTGTTTTCCGTCTGCTTCCATTCCGATTTTACCCAGCCTTGCTTCTCCAGCCGGTGCAGGGCGGGATAGAGCGACCCCGTCTCCACTTGCAGGACTTCCTGAGACCCCGCGCGGATCGCGGCAGTGATCCCGTAGCCGTGCTGCGAGCCCCAGCGGAGGGTTTGCAGGATCAGCATGTCCAGAGTGCCTTGGAGCAGCTCGATGCGGTTCTGGTAGCGTTTCGTCATAGCCTGTAGAGAGGCTACACCCTAGCATGTAGTTTGTCTACATCTGCCTTCCGATGCCGGGTTGTCGATAATGACGAAGGAGGCGGGCTCAGCTCACGCACAACAAACGTGGAAAGGAGCCAACTGCCAATCTCTTGATCAGCACCACCCCGGCGCTTCGCGCCACTCCTCCTCATCTGAGTTGAGCGTTACCCACAAGTCGTCCGCTGGACACGGGCGTCTGGGACAACCTGCGGGAAAGGCCGATAACCGGTGGCTTGAACCAACCACCCCGAAGGTGTGAATTAATTGTGATAAGGCGTTATTCCCCTCCTTGCACCACCGCAAGGAGGGGTGGCTGCGTCATCAAAGAAAATTTGGCGAAGCCACCGAAGCAGACGCAGCCGGGG
>WNGD01003963.1_pt1 | contig 14762 bp, 13 predicted proteins | sample 5400671 | NCBI WGS metagenome assembly WNGD01 (sample SAMN13153369, study PRJNA577476) | soil metagenome | isolation source: 40 cm soil or saprolite under grassland replicate 2 | place: USA:California | collected 2016-06-15 | reverse complement strand
ACTCGCTATGGATCTTTGCCGCGATCATTCTCGATGGCTTGGCTGGATTGAGCGGCGGCCTTCTTTCGGAGCGCTGGCTTCTCCGGCATCAAGCCGCATTGACGGGTTTCGCTGCAGGCGCGATTCTCGCCGCCGTGGCTTCGTCGCGGGTATTGCTCTGATTGCAGTGGTGTCGTTCCTTGCGCCCTCAAATGGTCGATAGATCGAACTTACGCGGCAGTGTTGCCGCCATGCTGAAACACCGCCGCATTCACAGCGGCCTCTACTGGAAGAGTAAACTCAAACGTAGATCCTTCACCGAGCTTACTGGTGACGCTTATTTGGCCTCCGTGCGCTTCGACCACCTGCTTAACGATAGCCAGACCCAATCCCAATCCACCTCGGTCTTCACGATCGGTTTCCAATTTATCGAATACCTTTGCGATTCGATCTTCGGGAATACCGCGGCCGGTATCCCGAACCCAGCATCGGATAACGCGATCGGCATTTGAAACCGCCGCGCCACAGGTAGTGCCCCTGCGAGGCTGGGGGGATCACCCCAATCCTGCGCACGCGGGATGTCACGACATGACTGCCATCCATTCGTATTTTCATTCTCAAACCAACATAGATTCCGTCGAGCTTCAGGAATGAGCTGAGAACTGAAGCGCAGGAAACACTTGCCGGCCGCGGTACCGGAAACAAGCCGCCGCCATGAAATTACTGTCCTCGAACCATCCAAAGCAGAACAGTGGCACGATGCGCGTACCTTTTTGTCGTGCTGCATGGGGGAAGGTGTTCTCTACGCGCCAACGCGCTTCTCACCAGGCCGCGCCTTCATTCTCCCTTTCCTGTTCATCGGAGGAATCATCATTACAGGGCAAGAAGCGGCGCGTACGATGCGTTCGGCTGTACTGCCGAGAAGAGCACGATCGAGCATGTCCTTGCCGTGAACATTCATGATGAGCAGGTCGACCTTCTCGTCTTCGAGGGTCCTCAGAATGATCCGGTACGGTATTCCCGTTTCGACTCGCGTGACGATCTCACACCAGTTTCTGGCGCCAGCCGGAACAAGCCCCTCGATTTGCTTGCGGATCCCGTCGATTAACGAATCCTGATACTTGCCGGCCACGTCCGCGGAAATATCGTGAAGAACGTGAAGCAGTGTCACCTCCGAGTCATTCTCTTGTGCGACGGAGAATGCATATGCCAACGCGTCCGCCGTACCCTCGGAGAAATCGGTGGTGACCAGGATTCGCCGGAATTGAGGCGTGCTCAAGGCCTTGTCGCCGGCCGCGCTGATCGTGACGAGAGGCACGGGACTATGGCGTAGCAGCTTCTCGGTGGTCGAACCTATGAACCAGCGTTCGACGCCTCGGCGTCCATGCGTCCCCATGACGATAAGATCCGGTTTTAGATCGACGATCGACCCTTTGATTTCCTCGTAGACGTCGCCTGTTCGCAATTCGCTCGTTACCGCGACGCCGGCTTTCTTGACGCGCGGCACGAGTTTGTTCAGTTCCTCCATCGATTTTTCTTCCATCGACCTCATAATCTCATCCGTATCAATGGCGTATTCATACGTGCCGGCTGCAATCGGCGTCACAACATGAAGAAGGTGAATCGAGGCGTCATAGTTCGCCGCCAGGCCCGCTGCATACGTCACTGCTTCATCCGAGGCCGGAAAAAAATCGACGGGACACAAGATTTTTTCCATCGTAATCATAAATTGCTCCAAACTCGCCCCTGTGGGGCGTGACTTTCATACGGCTTTCGAAGCCACGGTTGCCGGTTCAAACGCGTCGAAGGTTTGGGCAACAGCTCGAACAAAGATCCGGCCGGCCGGAGTGATGTGGACCGTGCGCGACATTCTTCCTTCGACAAGACCATCGCGCTCCATTTCATGCAATCGCATCAGCTCCGGCCTGAAATAATCGTCAAAACGAATTCCGAATCGTTTTTCGATTTCGTCTTTCGTGATCCGGCCATTCGAAAGACAGTCTTCAATGACCGCAGCGCGTATGACGTCATCTTTCGTCTGAATGTAACCGCGGAATACCGGAAATCTTCCTGATCTGATCTCGTCCTCCCACCGCTCCAGTTCACGATAGTTTTGAGTAAACGTCGTTCCAATATGACTGATGGCGCTGACACCGAAGCCGAGAAGGTCGGCCTCAGCGTGCGTCGTGTACCCTTGAAAATTCCGGTGTAGCGAACCGGTGTCCCGGGCCATAACGAGCGGGTCGCCAGGCCGGGCGAAGTGATCCATTCCGATATGCTCGTATCCGGCCGACGTCAGCTTTTGAATCGCATCGAGGAAGAGCTGAAGTTTTTCAGTTTCCGGCGGAAGATACTTCTCAAAGCTCTTCTGTTGATGCTTCAGCGCCGGTACGTGTGCGTAGCTGAATACAGCCAGCCGGTCCGGACTCAACTTGAGCACGAGCTCAAGCGTTTTCCCAAACGATGCTCGCGTTTGCCTCGGCAAGCCGTAGATCAAGTCCGCATTGATGCTCTCGAATCCCAGTGTTCTTGCTTGCTCGAACAGGTCACGCGTGTGCTCGTACGGCTGGATTCTCCGGACTGCCAACTGCACATCCCAGTCGAAATCCTGTATGCCAATGCTCAGGCGATTGAATCCAAGCGATCGCAGTGTTCGGAGGTGATCCGTGGAAGTGACGCGGGGATCGATCTCAATAGAAAATTCCCCGGTCGCCGTTAGGTAGAACCGGTCCGCGATGGCATTAAATAAGTCGGTAATCTGTCGCGGATCAAGGTACGTTGGAGTCCCACCTCCCCAATGCATTTGTGTAACGGCCCGATGATGCGCAATTTCAGCCAGATCCATCTCTTCAATGACGTTCTCAATGTAGCCGTCGGCGATCGAATGATCTTTCTTGATAACGACGTTACATCCGCAATACAGGCAAAGACGTTCGCAAAAAGGTATATGCACATAAATCGAAAGCGGAGCCGTTGACTTTCGCAGTGCTGAAATCAACAGGTCCCGATTCGCGACTTGCCAGTAAGGAACCGGCGGATAGCTCGTATAACGTGGCGACGGCTGATTGTAACGTTTAAGCAAGTGGAGTGCATCCCACATAAGATCCCTCCACCGCGCGAGTGCACGTGATGTTCCGAGAGCTGAATGGCCTCGTTCACAGCAGTTAGTGCAATGGCGCTCGCCGGAGTTCGCCACTCTGTCGAAAACAGAACTTCTCGAGACGACGGAGTTGTCAAATCGTCAGGGCCACGCGTCGCATAAATGAGTGGCTCTCAGAAATCCCGTTTCACCTTTTAAAACGTGCAACCAGCACAAGAGCGTCGTCATCGGGTCTGGACTCATTCTCCAGCAAGTGCTGAGCGATGGCGATCGCGGGTTGCCGAAGGATGTCGAGATGGCCTTTAAGATTTGCTCGCGACTTCAGGCCATCCGAAAAAATCACAAGAACAGATCCCGGGTGGACTGGTACGCGTTCGATACGAATTCTTTGCTTCTGCCATTGCCCTGTCCCGAGCACAAGCGGTGAGGGAGTGAAGAAATGCGCATCTTTAAGATGGTAAAGGTGGCAATGAACGTCTCCGGCTGAGATGCAGTCGATCGTCTCAGTGCGTTTGTCGAAACCGACCATCGCCAACGCACAGCCCCGTGTGCCCGTCACAGTTTGGTTGACTGCCACGAGTGTTTGGTTCAAATCGATTACATCTTTTAACTCGAGTACTTGTATAGCGCAATTCGAGGCTTGTCTTGCTTCTGGTCCATGCCCGAGTCCGTCCGCCACAGCACCAAGAAAGCTTGATTCGGACTGCAAAAAAACACCATCGTCACCGCTTATGCCTTCGCCCGGGTACGGGCGGCCCATAATTGCAGCCTCGCAGCACAGAGCTGGGGCGCGCGTTTCGAATTTCCGAGCGACGACGCAAAGGCCTTCGGCAAGACGGTTGTCGAATTCGACTTCGTCAGCGATGCGGCAAACCGCTCCCAGCCCGGCACCGAGAGTCCCGGCCGTCGTGATGTTGTCCTGGACTGCAAGATTGGGTTTCTCGATTCCGGGCCCCATATCGGCAGCAACGGCCTCGAGTCCCTTCACGCCTCCACGTTCAATGGCTCTGATGGAAAAGTACCCTTGCTTTGCATGCGCGAGCTGATTGTGGGTGAGCTCGCTGGCAATCAGCGTGACGCTCTCGACGAGTTGTCTGTTGAGACCAGCACGCTGACCTGCTTCACGTACCCGTTGCCGGGCAGACGAAACCGAAGCCTCATCGTAAATTGGGATGGCCTGCGCTTCCGATCCGAGCCAGCGGGCGATCAGAACTCTTTTTTCCATTTGCGGATCACGACCTTTGTCCCGCGTCCTGGCTCAGATTCGATGTGAAATTCGTCGACCAGCCGTTTGGTTCCGGACAGGCCGAGTCCTAACGACTTCGATGTGCTGAAACCTCCCGCGAGCGCGCGTTCCAGATTTGCAATTCCTGGTCCCTGATCCACAAGTTCAAGTTCCACACCGACCTTGCGTCCATTCCATACAACGCTGACGCGAGCTACACCTTTTTGGGCGTGCACCCAGACATTCCGGCTGAGCTCGGAGGCTGCTGTGGTCAGGGCCGCCACCGCGAACTGGTCAAACCGAAGCTCCTTCGCCAGTTCCCGTACCTGCTGACGCACGGCGACGATATCGGCTTCCTTATCGATCCGGATTTCCCATGTTTGTGTACTGTCCTGAGCATTGCCGGACGGCGATATCATTGACACCGATGGTCTACTCCGTGTCACCCGCATCCGAGCGCTGTCTCTGGAGTTGAAGTCCTTCTTCCAACGAGAGCGCGGTTGTAATGCCTTCCATGAAATAGCCCATGCGAACCAATGTCGCCGCTACCTCGGGCCGCATACCCACAATCACTGTTTCAGTACCCATGAGTTTTGCCATTTTGGCAGTGTTAGCCAACATTCTCGCGACGTAGCTATCGACTGTTTCGAGGGCGGAAATGTCGATAATGAGTCCGCTTGCTCCTGTCTTTTCGATTTCCTCCAATACGTCAGTCTGAAATGAATCGACGACGGTATCGTGAAGTTCGAGTTGGATGGTGGCCAGCAGTGTCGGACCGATCTTCAGAATGGGAATTGGGCCGGCCATGAATCAGACCCTCTCACCCTCAGTGTGATCCTGTTTAGAAGTGATCTTCTTTCCTACGATCGTCAGCGCGAGTTCGATACCTTCGGAAAGCTTCGATCGCGTGTACATTCGGGTGATTTCCAGTCCAAGTTGGACCACGGTCCGAGCCACCGAAGCGGAAATCCCGGTCAGGATCGTTTGTGCCCCCAGCAGCTGGACGGCAGCTGTCGTCTTCAGGATGTGGTCGGCGACCTTCGTATCCACCACCGGCACTCCGGCGATGTCGAGGATCATGACCTTGGCTTGTTGTTCGACGACTTGGAGGAGCACTGTGTCCATGATCTGATGGGCGCGTTGAGTATCTACCGTTCCCACAATCGGAAGAAGGAGGATTCGATCGTGAACCTTGATCACCGGTGTGGAAAGCTCGCGGATCGCGGCCTGATGGCGAGTCATCGTTTCCAGGTACGCGGCAATATAGGTGTCGATAGCCAGGGCCATATCGAAGAAGATCACCTTGCGGATGCTCTCCAGCGCTTTCGCCGCTTCGGATGCATTTCCTTTGAAGTGCTCGAGCAACCGTGCGTGAATTAGCGCGAGATAACGGCGGTAAGCGCCCAAGTACAATTTTGGGGGCATGCCTATCCGCTCATGCGCCATACCGACGCGCAACCGATCGCGAACGTAGTTGAGATCGTATTTGCCGGAGAACAACCCCAGAAAGTAGGCATTCTGCAGCTTCTTAACGCGCGCGAGCGTCGCCTGGTCTGGAAAGAACGCCCGGCTCTCCGGCTGTCCCATGATGAGTTCGTAGAGACCTTCGGTGATGTCGTTGGTCCACCGTTCGGCAAACGACTTCAACCCGGTCAGCCGCGCCACGTCCTCTTCAGTCACCTCAAAGAATGCAAGCCGGCGATGGAGCTCTTCATCATTGAGCTTCAATATTTCCATGTAGTCCGGATGCCTTACCTGTTGCATGCGTCCCCCACTTGCGTACTATGATTCCGACGTTCCGACGCTCATGTGGCCCAGCGTCCTACACTGGGCCACGGGAGTATATCAAACGCGTGGTTAAGCCCTGAGTCAAAGACTGTGGCCGTGCCTCGCCGACTCATCGAATCGGTTGCGTGTCGAAAGTGGAATTCTCAACGCTTGTTCAGTTCAGCAAACTCGTTTCCGATTCGCCAACTTCGGAAGGCGTATTCTCGCTGCTCGCGCAAACGGTTGTAGACAAGTGCGATGCTTCCCACGCGCTGGTTTTCGGCACCGGCGGCAGCGGCGATTTTGCATTGCTCTCATCTTACGGCGCCTGCACCGATAAAGACGTCGCTGGTCTCGACCTCGGCGGAGTCGGTTCCGTAGCCGAGCTTCGAAACGCAGTCATGAAGGCATGCCACGGACGCGGATACGATACGCGCGCCTTGCCTCTGATCAGCGACGCCGGGCTCTTTGGTGCCCTCCTCGTCTTGCATTCCGAATCGCGCCCTCTCAGTGAGGCGCAGTGGACATTAATCGAAGGCCTGACGGAGCTTACTGCAATCAGTCTCAATAAGACATACCAGCATCAAAAACTGCAAAAGGCGTTTGACGATCTCCGGATGTCACAGAATGCCCTGATTCGCGCCGAAAAATTTCGCTCGCTTGGCCAGATGTCCGCAGGCATCGCTCATGACCTGAAGAATATTCTGAACCCATTGGTGTTATATGCGGATCACCTGCGAGATTCGGCCGATGACCGCGATGAAGTCGTCCAAATATCTGAACGGATGGATCGCATACTCGCCCGCGGTCTCGAAACCGTGGAACGCCTGCGAGACTTCAGCCGGCAGTCCGGTGAGGAGAGCGAGGCCGTTCCGACCAACCTTAACTTCAGTGCAAATGAAGCGATCGAAATCAGCAAACCGAAATTGAGCGGTCTCAAACTCGTGCTCGAATTGGGGACTCCGCCGCTCGTTCTCATTCGAACCGCCGATTGCGTCACCGCAACTGTCAATCTGTTGTTAAATGCAGCGGACGCACTTGCCGGAAAAGGCGCCATCACGGTCCGCACCGGTTCATCCGACGGCGGGGTCTGGATCGAAGTCGCCGATAACGGTCCGGGAATCCCTCCAGAAATCAGGAATCGTATCCTCGAGCCATTTTTCACCACCAAAGGAGCGGTCGGCACCGGCCTCGGGCTCGCGATTGTCTACGCATTTACGGAACGGCATGGAGGACGGCTCGATATTGAATCCGAACCCGGTAAAGGCGCACGATTCCGGATGTGGTTTCCCGTGTCGGAAAAGACTGTGGGATAATCCAGCCGCTCTCTGCAAGTTCGGAAATCAGGCCGCTAAAGGCGGGTGGTTTGCCGTTTTGAATTTATGGCAAGAACGATTGAATTTGTGCCTGTGGGAGTTGTCATTTCGGCAGCGTCAATTCGCATCGCAGACGATGGTCTTCTGTAGCCAATCAAGATATATCTTTGCGACAACAAGGTCCATATCGCGAAGGATGATAAACCCGAGCTGGCGTTCGTCACACTTCGGCGAGCTCAACAATTTCGAGGCGATTGGAAGAGCATGCTCGGAAAGGATGGCGACTCCAAGTTTTCTCTCTTCAGCATCGGGCGAGATCAGCAGTCCGGCAATGACAGGTGAGGCATCGCGGCCGAATTCAGGGATTGCCCCGGCGACTCGCATCCGCTGTTCGGTATCCATGATAGCCAACTCAATGAACAGCTCCTGATCATCCATGTTTCTGATGTTCTCGACAACGACGTGGGGCATCAGCGCCCACCGAACCAAGGACAGGGCCGCAGGGGAAGCGGATTCCCCGATCGATGCCAAAGCGTCAATCGCGCCCGCGCGCACCTCGATTTCGTAGAGCTTGGAGGCAATCACCTTCTGGGAGTCTTTGCCGATTCGAATTGGCGTAAACGGCGCCTCAATTAATGCCGTGAGATCCGGAACCGCGGCGCGCGCTTCCGGCCCGAGCCACCGAATCGCCTCAAAAGCCAAGGAGATCATGTCTTGGTTACGATCGCGAATGACGCTCATCCAGTAGTTCAGGTTTCTTCCAAGATACTGGTGTTCATCAACCGGAGAAGCCAACGTAGTCGTGGCAACGACGAGAGCGACGACTGCCGCTCCCGCGACCTTCGTGAGAAGAGTATTCGATTTCATATACGCACCCCATCAAAGCGCAAGCACCCGGTTTGCCAAACGAACTGTAGCGGCGGTCTATAAGAATATAGACCGCCGCAACAGCTACAAACTGACAATCACTTTTCACATCCACCAAGCATTTTTGACAAATCTGCAAAAACCCATTCGGAGCGGCGGGAGAATGCAGACACTGAAACCCGCGCAGGCACAGAGTTTCAGGTCATCTCGCTCCACGGGAACGGCAAGTGCTGTTGAGACTACGATTCCTGAGAGGACCGGAATCCAGGAGGGGAGGCGCCATGTTAGCTTTCAAAAAGATTCTTTTCCCGACGGACTTTTCCGCCAATGCCGATAAGGCGCTGGCTCACGCCTTAAGGCTAGCCGGTTTCGACGGTGGCGAGGTCATCGTTCAGCATGTTGTCGCCGACTACTTCGACAGACACCCGCACTGGGCTACGCTTTTCGATCTTCACGAAATGCAAAAACACATGGATGGTTACGTAGACGCTCACATGATGAAACTGCTCAGAAGAGATGCCTGCAATGCACACGTGCGGACAGTTCTATCGAAAGGCAAACCTGCGGAAGAAATCGCGCGCCTCGCCGATCGTGAACTGGTCGATGCGGTGGTGATGGGATCCGCCAAAGGCGTCGTCACTAATAAGGTGATCCGCATGACGAACAGGCCTGTTTTGGCGATTTCCGCCAGTCAGTCGAACCCCAATGAAGTCGGCCTGAGCAAAGTGACCAGGATTCTCGTCGCGACCGACTTTTCCACGCATTCGAAGCGCGTCGTTGAGTATGCGTTCGACCTGAAGCGCATTTTCAATGCGACCATTTACATGCTGTATGTCATCGAGACGACTCATGCCATCGAATGGGCTATTCGCCAGGGCCATCTCATTCACGCAATGGACAAAATGCGAGAGTGGGCCGGCAATCAGTTGCTGAATCTGACGCCGGATGAATTCATCAAGGATCCAACCGTGATTCGGCTCGTTGAAGCGGGCTCGCCGGGCGAGACGATCGCGGATGTTGCATTCGAGGTCAGCGCGGATCTCACGATTCTCGGCACCCACGAATACGGGACCGTTCACAAGCATTTGATAGGCACAACAACCGACAAGCTGTTGACCAAGACTTCGACTCCGATTCTGACGGTAAAGCTGTAGTCAGCGAGGGGAGTAATGGGAACAATCTTAGTCGCAGACGACGAGAAGGCCTGCCGGGACTCGATTCAAAAAGTTTTGGAACGAGAGGGCCATGCGGTCCACACGGCAGAGAACGTGGATGGGGCCATTGAGGCGCTCGGCCTCAACCACTTCGACCTCGTCGTTTGCGACTACAGGATGCCGGGCAAAACCGGAATCGATCTGCTGATGGAATTAAAGCGCAAGGAGTCTTCGGTTCCGGTCTTGATGATTTCCGCTTACGCCGATGCATTGGTCGAAGCGGCCATTTTCGAGCTCGGCGCTCTCGATGTGTTGAAGAAACCGATTCGAAGGCGGCAATTGATCGAACTGACTGCGAAGTTAATGCGCGGTTAATTGCCGGGGCCGGTCATATTCAAAGATCTCGCGCGCGTGAACGTCTGCTCTCTCCAGCGGTGGTGTAGTATGCTGCCGGTATAAACAGCTTTAACACCGAGGAACAGTTATGCACATAACGGTCGCGAGTATTGTCGTGCTGGCGCTCTGGTCGTTGCCTTCCGCCACGGCTCAAACCAAGAACACCGCTTCGACCAACAAGGTGAAGTCGTTCGATCATCTGGTGATCAATGTGTCCGATATGGAGCGCGCCCTGGCGTTTTACAAGCGGCTCGGCTTCCCCTTAATTAATGAAGATGGCTGGCGCAGGGGACAAGGGCAAGTATCCATCAAGATTGGCGACAACCAGAAAATCAACATCCACAAGCAAGACGTCCTGGGACCTCAAAACAAGCCGCAGGACATTGGTCCCAACGACAAGTTCAACCTGGCCTACATTCCGCTGGCCGGAGACGCTGACTTCTGTCTGGTCTGGGGCGGCACGATTCAAGAAGCACAACAACACCTGCGGGACAGCGGAGTCGATCACATCAGCTCCCCGCGCAACGTCACCGGCGCACGGGGACCCGCAACGAGCGTGTATTTCCGGGATCCCGATGGCAACCTCTGGGAGTTCGTGGTGTACCCGCAATAAATTCCCCTCCTCTGCGAGGAGGGGAATGCTAGTCAGAACTGGAGCCGCAGCGCGAACTGGATCTGACGCTCGCGCGTTGCCGTTGAGAGAATTGTTCCGGCCGAGCCCGCGATCTCACTGCCCGCGAAAACGATCAGCTCGGGGTGTGAGAAGTTCGCGTGATTGAAGACGTTGAAGGCCTCTACACGGAACTGCAAATTCAATTGCTCCTTCAGAGGAATCCGCTTGAACAACGACGTGTTCACGTTGAACAAACCGGGTCCCCGAAGTGCGCCGCGCGCCACGTTTCCAAAGGTACCGGCTGACGGCAGCACGAACGCATTGGGATCGAAGTAGCGGCCGGTTTTTTTGAACTCTTCAACACCCAGAACCGCGTTGCCTTTGAAGTTGGGATTCCAGTTGGGCACGTCGGGATTGCGGGCGTCCCCGTTGCCGGACCTGTTGGAGCCAACCAGCGGCACGGCGGGGAAGCCGCTCTGCGCCCTGACGATGCCATTCCATTGCCAGTTGCCGATCAGTTTCTCCACCCAGCCGGTGGCTCCACTGCCGAAAGCCCTTCCGTTTCCGAACGGCAACTGATAGAGGAAGTTCGTGCTGAAGTCGTGGGCGACGCTGTACGACGCAATTCCCTTGTTGAGCCTCAGATTGTACCGGGTAAGCACCGTTGACCCCTCATTCTGGTGGGCGCCGGAGAGGAGGCCGGAATTGATATCCAGTACCTTCGAAAAGGTGTAACTGGTCTTAAACGTCAATCCAGAGCGGGCGCGCTTGGTGAGCGAGACGCTCCCTCCGTGGTAGCTGCTGTTCCCCAAATACATCCAGGTTTGAGTCGAGCCGACAAAGCGGTTCGGACGCGTGTTCGGACCACCCGCCCCCCACGGGAGGTACTCCGTTCCTTGCGGAACGCGGCATGGGATTCCGCATTGGTCTTGTGGACTGGGGTCTCTGGCCAGGAGGGTTCCACCAGCGAGACATCCCGCGGGATTTGTACACCTAACCGGTGGAATGGTATTCATATCGACGGCGGCCGGAAGGTGATAGGACTGGCTGCCCACATAAGTCAATTCCAGCGCGAGCTCTTGCGTGATCCCCCGCTCCACCTCCAGGCTCCATTCCTGAGTCGTGGGGGTGTGCAGGGCCGGATCGACACCACCGGGAGCGAAGATAGAACAGTCTGGCTGCTGCAACGGTGACTCGGCACTGCAACTGGGCGGGCCCGCCGAGTCGCTGGGGAGCGGGCCGTTTCTCAGAATAGTCAAAAGCGGTGTGCTCGAGAACACCAGCCGCGCGTTGAATGGAGGATTGGAGTTCATCCGGTTCGCGAGATTATCCTGGAGGTCGTTGTGGATCCCAAAGGCGGCCCGCACCGCCCAGCGTCCCGTGCCGGTCGGGTCCCACGCCATGCCCACGCGGGGCTGCCAGAGCGCGATGGCGTTGTTTTCGATCAACGCCGACTTGCCAACGTTCGGTTGGGTGAGGATGAATCCGGCCCGGTCATAGGTGTAATTGGCGGCGTGCCCGTTGACTTCATTCCATCCTGTGGTCATCTCGTCCCGCAGGCCCAGGCGAACTGTGAGATTCGGGCGGAGCTTGATTTCATCCTGGAAATACCAGGCAACCTCCGTGGTGCGGAAGTTCAACGGCGTCGGACCTGGGGCCGCCTGGAACTGTTGCGGCCGATCCTGCAGCATGTCCAGCAAGGTGCGATAGGTGAGCGTGCCCGCGTTATTTTGAACCGAGGAAAACACGCCTTGCTGGACGGTTTGCAACCACACGCCCATGGTCAAGTTGTGACGCCCCCTGGTCATGCGCAGGTCGTCGGAGGCGTTGAAGTTCCGTCTAAAACTGTTGATAGGGTTCTGGCCGTTGGCCGACGTGAAGGTTGCTGCCTGGGCCGTGGACGTTCCGCCTCCAATGATCAACGCGCCCGGATTGTTTCGGTTTCCTCCCTTCAGAAAGAGCAGGCTATCTGGGAATGGCTCGTTGGGGATTGCATCCTGGTCTGCCCACGCGCGGGCGTATCCAAAGGTTGCGGTATTGACAACAGTGGGCGAGAAAATATGCGTTTCTTGCCCGCTGAGCGTATAGAGACCGTTGCCTTGCCTTTGGACGATGATCGGGTTCGCCTGCGGATCGTTCCGGTTCCCCCTGTCCGCGTTGAAATTGGTGGAGAAGGAATCTTGACCGGACAAGGTGTAGTCAAACCGTGCCAGGCCGAAATCTTCATTGATAGGCCGGGCGGGATTACTGAATTGTAGGGCGGAGCCCGTGGGCAAACCGTTCTGAAACAGCTCCGGTCCATTGGGCGCCGGCCAGTACCGGAAAAACGGCAGTATTCCCGGCACGAGACTTGGGGCGGTGACATAGGCGCCGCGGTCCGGGCAAGCCGCTGCCGTGTTTGTTGGGTTGGGGTTGGCAAGGTAGCAAGGAATCAAGCCCTGCCGGGCCCGGGCGCTGGGTACTATGGCGGTGGTGTCGTCGTTTAAGCGCTCCCGGAACCCTTCATAAGTTCCGAAGATGAACATTTTGTCCCGGACTATGGGGCCGCCCAGCGAGCCGCCAAACTGGTTCCGCTTGAAGGGCGGAGCGCCCTCCGTGGAACTGTAGAAGTTCCGCGCGTCCAATTTGTTGTTGCGCAGGTACTCGAAAGCGGATCCGTGCCACTGGTTCGTCCCCGAAGTGGTAACCACGGTGATCTGTCCACCGCTTCGTTTGCCATATTCGGCGCCATAAGTGTGGCCGAGGACGTTGTATTCCCGCACGGCCTCCACGCCAAGCAACTGGTCGCTCATCCCATTCGGCGCATTTTGAGTGCCTTGCGAGTTGGTTCCGACGTAGTCCATTCCGTTGATCGTCCAGCGGTTGACTTCCTGCCGCTTGCCCGCTATCGAGTAGGCGGGCCCCCCGGCGGCAGTATTCGCCCGGTTATCGTTGACGTTCGTGTTGAGCACCAGAAGGTCGTTGAAGCTGCGCCCGTTCAACGGCATGTCCTTGATCTGTTGCTGATTGATCAATCCGGAGACGGAACTGAGCGTCGTGTTCACGATCGGAGTCTCTTCCGTCACCGTGATTTTCTCGACGAGGTCTCCGACATCCAGCGTCAGATTCACCACCGCTTCCTGCGCTACAACCAGAGTGATGCCGCGCCGCACCTGTTGCTTGAAGCCGGGTTTTTCTGCTGTAACTTCATAGGAGCCCACCGGAAGTGACGGCATCGTGTAGCTGCCTTCCTCGCTGGTCTGAACCGTGCGTGTCAGCCCGGTCTCGGTATGCTTGGCGGTAATCGTCGTTCCCGGGATCACGGCTCCCGTGCTGTCGCGCACGAAGCCGGAGATCGCCGCCGAGAAATTTTGTCCAAACACCAAACCACCCGCCAATACGATTACTCCAACTATCCCGATTAGCGTTGTGGTCAGCGTTATGAAATCTCTCTTCCTGCAATTGACCATAACTCTCCTCCCTTTGATCGGCGATAACACACTTGATCCACAGCCGTGCAAATGAGAACGGAAAAATGATCGTTAATCATTTTCAGTTCTCATTGCCGCCGGCCGCAGATATCTCAGCGGCTAAAGCCAGTTGAAAAAACTTTTCGTTTCAGCATGGCTGAAACGCCATGGCAGGTGGGACAGCCCACCCCCCCAAATTCTCCGAAACGTAAAGGTCCCCTCGTACAGTGTCGTTTTTATAATGTCCCGACTCTACGCCCGTTTCCTGAAGTTCGTCAAGTTGCCGCCACCCGCTGGTTGTAGCGGCGGTCACAGCTTCGTAGACCGCCGCTTCTACAACCGTCCGGGTTTAGAACTCGAGCCGCAGCGCGAACTGGAGCTGGCGCTCCGGCGGTAAGGTTTCGTTAATGACCCCGGCCGAGCCGGCAAAGCTACTGCCCTGGAAGACGATTATCTGGGGGAATCGGAAATTCGCGTGATTGAGGACGTTGAAGCCCTCGACCCGGAACTGCATGTTCAAGCGCTCCTTCAGAGGAATCCGCTTGTGGAACGCCGTGTTCAGGCCGACATAAGCTGGTCCTGTTAATACGCCGCGTCCCACGTTCCCGAAAGTCCCGGCCAACGGCAGCGAGAACGCATTGGGATCGTAGAAGTGGCCGGTTTTCTTGAACTCGGCTGTACCCAGAACCACGTTGCCTTTGAAGTCGGGATTCCAGTTAGGTACGTCGGGTTGGCGGGTCTCGCCGTTGCCGGACCGACCGGCGCCAACCAGAGGCAAAAAGGGATAGCCGCTCCGGACGTTGAGGATGCCGTTCCATTGCCAGTCGGAGATCAGTTTATCGACCCAGCCGCTAGCCCCACTGCCGAAAGCCCTTCCCTTTCCGAACGGCAACTGA
>WNGD01008682.1_pt1 | contig 14766 bp, 12 predicted proteins | sample 5400671 | NCBI WGS metagenome assembly WNGD01 (sample SAMN13153369, study PRJNA577476) | soil metagenome | isolation source: 40 cm soil or saprolite under grassland replicate 2 | place: USA:California | collected 2016-06-15 | reverse complement strand
TTCCGTTCGCCGAAGGCCGCAAGGTGGCGAAGGCGTTCGGACTGCCCAAGCTGCCGACGGACAAAGGCTGGATCATCGTATGGACCACCACGCCATGGACGATTCCCGCGAACCAGGCGCTCAACGTCCATCCGGATTTCATCTACAACCTCGTCGAGACCGAGCGCGGCCTGCTGATCCTCGCCGCCGACCTGGAGAAGGCCTGCCTCGAGCGCTACCAGCTGAAAGGCAGGACGCTCGCCTCCTGCAAGGGTGAGAAGCTCGAGCTGATCGGCTTCCGCCATCCCTTCTACGACCGCCTCGCGCCTGTTTACCTCGGCGAGTACGTGACGCTGGAGCAGGGTACGGGCATCGTCCACAGCGCTCCGGCTTACGGCGTCGATGACTTCATTTCCTGCCGCCGCTACGGCATGAAGGACGAGCAGATCCTCGCGCCGGTGCTGGGCGACGGGAAATACGCTTCCTCGCTGCCGTTTTTCGGCGGACTGGACATCTGGACGGCGAATTCCAGGATCGTCGAGAAGATCCGCGAAGCGGGTGCCCTGTTTCACTCGGAAAAGCACTCGCACAGCTATATGCACTGCTGGCGCCACAGGACCCCGATCATCTACCGCGCCACGACGCAGTGGTTCGCGGGCATGGACGAGGTGCCCGGATATAAGGGCACGAAACCCGCGGAAACCCTGCGCGCGACCGCGCTGCGGGGGGTGGAAGCGACGCGCTTCTACCCCTCCTGGGGCCAGGCGCGCCTGCACGGCATGATCGCCAACCGGCCCGACTGGACGCTCTCGCGCCAGCGCCAGTGGGGCGTGCCGATGCCGTTTTTCATCCACAGGGAGACCGGCGCCCTGCACCCGCGAACCGTGGAACTGCTCGAAGCCGTTGCGAAGAAAGTGGAGCAGGGCGGAATCGAAGCGTGGCAGCGCGTCGATGCAAGGGAATGGCTCGGCCCCGAGTCCGCGCAGTACGAAAAGGTGAAGGACACGCTCGACGTCTGGTTCGATTCGGGTTCGACGCACGAAACGGTGCTGAAGGGCTCGCACGCGAAGCAGCTGAAGTTTCCGGCGGATCTCTACCTCGAGGGCTCGGATCAGCATCGCGGCTGGTTCCATTCCTCGCTCCTCGTGTCCTGCATGTTGAACGGCCGGGCGCCTTACGACGCCTTGCTCACGCACGGCTTCGTCGTCGACGGCGAAGGCCGCAAGATGTCGAAGTCGCTCGGCAACGTCATCGCTCCGCGGAAAGTCTCCGAAACGCTGGGCGCGGAGATCCTGCGCCTGTGGGTGGCGGCGACCGACTACTCGGGCGAGCTTTTCATCTCGGACGAGATCCTGAAAGGAGTGGTCGAGTCCTACCGCCGCATCCGCAATACCCTGAGGTTTCTGCTAGCGAACATTTCAGATTTCGATCCCAAGCGAAATGCAATGCCGGTGGGGGACTGGGTGGAGATCGACCGCTATGCCGTGGCGCAGACGCACGAACTGCAGAAAAGCGTCCTCGAGGACTACGATGGCTACGAATTTCACCCGGCTGCGGCGAAGCTTCAGAATTTTTGCTCCGAGGAGCTCAGCGCGTTCTATCTGGATGTTCTCAAGGATCGGCTGTATACCTGCGGAAAGGATTCGCCCGCGCGTCGCTCGGCGCAAAATGCTCTTTACCACATCACGCAATGCCTATTGCGGCTGATAGCACCTGTTCTGAGCTTCACGGCGGAGGAAGCCTGGAAGATTTTTCAACCAGACGATGAGACGATCTTCATACACACTTACTATCGCCTGCCGGAAGCGCATGGGGAAGGCCTGCTCGAGAAGTGGCGAGCCCTGCGCGAGATCCGTTCAGAGGTGCAAAAGGTCCTCGAGGTATTGCGGACGGCAGGTCAAATTGGCTCTTCCTTGCAGGCCGAAGTGACGATTGCCGCGAACGGAGGCAAGCTTCGGCTGTTGCACAGTCTCGATGACGAGCTGCGCTTCGTGCTCATCACTTCCCAAGCAGTGGTGACCGAGGCGAGGAGCGCAGCAGAAGCGTCAATCCGCACGCTGCCGAGCCCGCACCCGAAGTGCGAGCGCTGCTGGCACTGGCGCGCGGACGTGGGCGTCGACCCGAAGCACCCCGTGATCTGCGGGCGCTGCGTGCAAAACCTTTACGGTTCCGGGGAGCCCCGGCGATTCGCATGATCCCGGCGGGCCTGAAACGCATCGCTCCGTGGCTCGCGCTCGCCCTGCTCCTCGCGCTGGCGGACCAGGCGAGCAAGGTTGCGATCAGCTCGAGCCTGCGTTTCGGCGAGGTGCGCGAGATCGCGCCGTTCTTCAACCTGGTGCTCGCGCACAACCGCGGCGCGGCGTTCAGCTTTCTCGCCGACGCGAGCGGCTGGCAAAGAGCGCTGTTCATCGGGATCGCCGTCGCTGCGACCGCCGCCATCGTGTACCTTCTCGCCAGGCATTCGAGCGAGCGCCTTTTCTCGGCCGGACTCGCCTTGGTGCTCGGCGGGGCGCTCGGCAATCTCTGGGATCGGATCGCCCTCGGCCACGTGGTGGATTTTCTCGACTTTCACGCCTTCGGCTGGCATTTCTGGGCTTTCAACCTCGCCGATTCGGCGATCACCGTAGGCGCGGGACTGCTGATCCTCGACGGGCTGCGTTCGGCCGGCGCCGCGCAAAAGCCCTAAAATAGGCCGCCATGGACGTACTGCTCGCCAATCCACGCGGTTTTTGCGCCGGGGTAGAGCGCGCGATCAGCATCGTCGAGCGCGCGCTCGCGATCCACGGCGCGCCGATCTACGTCCGTCACGAGGTCGTGCACAACAAATACGTCGTCGAGGACCTGAAGAGCAAAGGCGCCGTGTTCGTCGAGGCGCTCGGCGAAGTTCCCCCGGGCAGCACGGTGATCTTCAGCGCCCACGGCGTCTCGAAGGCCGTGCGCGGCGAAGCCGAGGCGCGGGGTCTGCGCGTATTCGACGCAACCTGTCCGCTCGTCACCAAGGTGCACGTCGAAGTCGCGAAGATGCGCGCGGCCGGCCGCGAAATAGTCATGATCGGCCACCGCGGCCATCCGGAGGTGGAAGGGACCATGGGCCAGGCCTCCGAGGGCATGTACCTCGTGGAAACGACCGCCGACGTCGCGCGCCTGGAAGTGCGCGATGCGGGAAGGCTTTCCTACGTGACGCAGACTACGCTCTCGGTGGACGATGCCGCGGCGATCGTCGAGGCGCTGAAAGCGCGCTTCCCCGCGATCGCCGGACCGAAAAAGAATGATATCTGCTACGCGACGCAGAACCGCCAGGACGCGGTAAAGTTCATGGCGCAGCAGTGTGACGTGGTCCTCGTCGTCGGCTCACCCAACAGTTCGAACTCCAACCGCCTGCGCGAAGTCGCGCAAAGCCGCGGCATCGAGGCGCACATGGTCGACAACGCCTCCGAGCTGAAGGCCGCATGGATCGCCGGCAAGCGGCGGATCGGGGTTACCGCTGGGGCGTCCGCTCCGGAAATCCTCGTGCAGCAGGTGATCGCCGGACTGCGCGAATTGGGCGCGGACCGCGTGACGGTCCTGTCCGGGACGGAGGAAAACGTGGTTTTTCCGATGCCCAAAGGCTTGGCCTCAATCTAGCATCGGCCGGGTCAATCCGGTCGGCATGCCGTCGAAGATCCAGTCAGCCCGACGGCGGTAATTTTTCACGCTTTCCCAGCCGGAGTGAATTCGGCCGCTTTCTGGCGGGCCGTTCGTCGGAAGGAAGAACCCGTTCGTCGGCACTCGATAGCTTTAATGGCTGGATCGACTTAGGCTATCGAAACGTTTCAGGAGGGAACACATGAACGCCATTCGCAAGCGCCGCAGCGGCTTTACGTTGATCGAGGTGATGATCGTGGTTGCCATCATCGCCATCCTGTCGGCGATTGCTTATCCCTCCTACCTGCGGTACCTGCAACGCGTCAACCGCTCGCAGGCCCAGCAGCTCATGATGGAAATCAGCAGCAAGCAGGTGCAGTATTTTCTCGACGCGCGCGCGTACACAGCGACGATCGGCGCGGGCGGCCTGAACATCCCCAGGAGGGACGACTGGACCTGCGCGGCGGATTGCAGCAACGGCAGATACACGGTGCACGTCGACGTGGTGGGTCCGCCCCCCGGTTTCATGGTCAAAGCGACGGCGACCGGACCGCAGGTGGACGACGGCGATCTGTATCTCAACGCCGACCCGACCTACACCTACGTCGAAGGTACCAAGTACCGCACGGCCGGTGACAACAAATGGTAAACGCGGTCTCCATCCGCCGGCTGCGGCCGCCCCGCTCGCGCGGATTCACTCTCATCGAACTGATGCTTACGCTCGTGATACTCGGGGTTTTCCTGAGTCTAGCCGCTCCGTCGATGCGCGACATGGTGATCACCTCCCAGGTGCGGAGCTCCGCTTCCGATCTCTACGAAAGCGTGATCCTCGCCCGCAGCGAAGCGATCAAGCGCGCGGCGAACGTCGACTTGATCCCGGTATCGGGCAGCTGGCAGAACGGGTGGACGGTGCAGATGGGCACGACCGTGCTCCAGTCGCGCGAAGCGACAACCAACGTAACGGTCACGCCGAAAAAGTCCAACCTTGGAACGCCGGCGAGCACGAACATCACTTTCAGAATGGACGGACGCCAATCGACGGATATCGGCAACGTTATCTTCACTGCCACGCAATCCGCCCACTCCATAGCCGCGCGCTGCGTCCTGGTCACTTCCAGCGGACGGCCGAGCATCAAAACGGATACCGACAATGATCCATCGAATGGCTGTAATTGACCTCCCGTCGGCGCGGGGCGCGGCGTTGTCCGGCCGTCCCGCGCGCGGCGGGCTGCGCGACGCGCGCGGCTTCAGCATGCTCGAGGTGCTGGTCGCGATCGTGATCACCGTCTTCGGCCTGCTCGGGCTGATCGGCGTCCAGGCCATCGCGCACCAGGCGGAGCTGGAGTCGTATCAACGCGCGCAGGCGCTGATCATACTGAACGATATCGTCGAGAGGATCAATGGCAATCGTGGATCTGCGACCTGCTACGCGATCACCAGCGCGGCCACCGGCACGCCGTACCTCGGCACGACTACGGGAGGCGGTTATGCCGGGGCACCGAACTGCACCGCCGGTTACGTCAACACTCAGACGAAGGCACTGGCCGACAGCGGCATGGCCGAATGGGACCAAATACTGCAGGGCGCGGCCGAGGCGGCAGGAGGCGGCGGGAGCGTCGGCGCCATGGCCGGCGCGCGCGGCTGCGTGAGCTTCGACCCGCTGACCAATGTCTATACGGTCGCGGTCGCGTGGCAGGGAATGACGGACACGTTCGCCCCGGTGGTCAACTGCGCCAGGGGCCTGTACGGCCCCGAGACCAGGCGCCGGGCGGTCTGGACGACGCTGCAAATCGCCAAGCTGAGCTGATCATGAACGAGTTCAAACAGCACGGTCTTTCCCTTATCGAGCTGATGGTCGCGATGACCCTCGGCCTGATGTTGTTGGCGGGCTTGGCGGTCGTGTTCGCCAACTCGAGCCAGAGCCAGCGCGAATTGCAGAAGTCTGCGCAACAGATCGAGAACGGGCGCTATGCGATGGAAGCAGTCACCCAGGATATCCATCTCGCCGGCTACTACGGTCGCTACTCGGCGTATGCCGATGGCACGATCCTTCCCGATCCGTGCATCACCGGGGATGCTGCGGCGCTGGCGGCTGCCCTCGGCGTTCCCGTGCAGGGGTTTGTCGTTGCGAACCAAGCGAGCAGGCCGGATCTTTCGGCAACCACCTGCGGAGCAGCGACCCTGCTGCCGAATGTGAACTTGTACCCGGGCAGCGACGTCCTCGTGATCCGCCGGGCCGGGACGACACCGCTGAGATATCCCGGCGACGGTCTTCTCCCCGCCGTCGCGACCGCCGACACCGGCGTCTCGAACGAGGTTTACATACAGACCGACCCGGCGACGATGGAGATCCAGTTCGGCGCGGGAAGCACCATCACCCCGACAAGCAGGGCCGACGGTGTAACGGTGGCGACAATCAGGAAGAAGAACGGCAACGCCGAATCGATCCGCAAGTACCACGTGCACATCTATTTTGTCGCGCCCTGCAGCGTTCCGGCCGGAAGCGGCGACGTGTGCACCGGGGCGAACGACGACGGGGGCAGGCCGATCCCCACGCTGAAACGGCTCGAGCTGGGGGTCGATGCAAGCGGTAACCGGAAGTTCAACGTGGTCGCGGTTGCGGAGGGAATCGAGGCGTTCAAGATCGAATACGGCATCGACAACAGCCCGAATACCGCGAACAGTTCCACCTTAAGGTTCGGCGACGGCGCCGCGGACCTCTACATCCCCAACATCGCGACCGCCGCGCCGACTGTCGTGGATTTCGCCAACGCGGTGAGCGCCAAAGTGTGGCTGATCGCACGCAACAGCGAGCCGAGCCTCGGCTACTCCGATACCAAGACCTATCCGGTCGCCACTTCCTCTGCCGTGCTCGGCGCGGGTACCGTACAGGGAACCGGACTCGTCTACGGGCCGTACAACGATCAGTTCAAGCGGCATTCGTATTTCAGCGGACTCCGGCTGACGAACCTGAGCGCGAGGAGGGAAAACCCGTGAAGCGGTCTTTCCGCAAGCAGGGTGGCGCGACGCTGCTGATAGTGCTGATCATGCTTGTCATGATCACGCTGTTTGTCGTTTCGATGATCCGTCTCTCGAGCACCAACCTCAAGGTGGTAGGCAACATGCAGGCGCAGCGCGCGCTCGAGGCGAGCGCCCAGCAGGCCATCGAAAATAGCATCAGCACCTACGCCTTTTTCAGCGACGCGGCCAACAACACCGGGCAATGGCCCGCCGGGACCCCTTCCGTTCCCAAGGCGGTCAACGGTTATCCGATCACGATGTATCGCCCGGCCTGCGTCAGCTCGAAGATAGCGACCAACTACACGCTGACCACCAATATCGCGCCGGAGGACACCGATTGGGAAATTTCCGCGGGCGCCACCGACTCCGTCACCGGGGCCCAGGTCAATCTTTCGCAGGGCGTGAGAATGCGCCTGCCGGCGGGCAACTGCCCGTAGTTTGCGACTCAAGAGGCTCATCATGAAGCTCAACAACACCCTGAAGGCACTCGCCGCCGTCGTCCTCGCATTGGGCGTCGCGATTCCGCGCGGCTTCGCCGCGTTCGACCCGGTCGGCGAGGACATCGACATCTTCCTCGCCAACCCGAGCTTCACCGCGCAGCGGCCGAACGTGCTGTTCATGGTCGACAACACCGCCAACTGGAACCAGGCCTTCACCAACGAAAAGAGCGCCATGGTCACCGTGGTTAAAAGTGCTTCCTCCGACTTCAACTTCGGCCTGATGCTGTTCAACGAATCCGGCCAGCCCGACAACCACGGCGCCTACGTCCGCTTCGGGATACGGCAGATGGACAGCACCAACAAGCCTGCGCTGATGACCGTCATCAACAATTTCGACCAACTCGGCGACAAGGGCAACAACAACGAGGTCTCCGAGATGATGTACGAGGCCTACGCCTATTGGGCGGGGATCACGGCGAACCTGGGTTTCGGCCAGGCAAAGCGCGACTACGGCGGCAACACGGCGAACAACCCGCCCGCGGCCGGCCTGTCGGGCAATGCCTTTGCCGATGCGGGCACCAGAACCTACACCAGCCCGATCACCAACGCCTGCCAGAAGAACTTCCAGATCTACATCAGCAACGGACCGGCGGCCGAAAACACCCAGGCGCTCGCCGACGCCCAGACCAAGCTCGCCGGGCTCGTGGGCAAGAACCCGCCCGACACGATCTCCATCACTCCGAACGGCCAGCAGGGCAACTGGATGGACGAGTACTCCAGATTCCTGGCGAACGGCGACTGCAGGGCCGACCTTCCCGGCAACCAGAGCGTCACCACCTATGTTCTCGAGGTCGATCCGGGCACCACCGGCCAGGGGCCGTCCATGACGGCGCTGCTGCAGAGCGTTGCCATCAATGGCAAGGGCAAATACTTCGCGGTGTCCTCGGCCAACGGCGGCTCGGAAATCGTCAGTGCCCTGAAGCAGATTCTCGGGGAAGTCCAGTCGGTCAACAGCGTGTTCGCCTCGAGCTCGATGCCCGTCAGCGTGAATGTCCGCGGCACCAACCTCAACCAGGTGTACATCGGCGTGTTCCGCCCCGACCCGGCAAAGTCGCCGCGCTGGTTCGGCAACCTGAAGCTCTACGACCTGGCGACCCTTTCCGCGACCGGGGACGTGTTCCTCGCCGACGCCAACGGTTTCGCCGCGACCAACTCGTCCACCGGCTTTATCTCCAACTCGGCTCTCAGCTTCTGGACCCAGCCGTCCGCGTTCTGGAACTTCCGCGCCCCGTTTGCGCCGACCGACGTCGGGCAGGGCTCGGACAGCCCCGACGGAGATCTGGTCGAGAAAGGGGGCGTCGCCGAGCAGTCGCGCATCGCCTTCCCGACCTCCCAGACCGCGCGCAAGCTGTATACCTGCACCGGAACGTGCACGAATGGCAGCACCCTGTCGGGGACGACCTTCGACACCAGCAACGCCGCCATCACCCCCGCGATACTCGGGGCGTATGCGACTTACCCGGTGGCGACCATCCAAACGCCTTTGGGCAGCACGACAGCAACGGCGACGGCCTCCGTAGCTGGATCATTCCCGTTCGCGAACGGGAACATGGTCACCATCACTGGTGCCACGCCGACGCTCTACGATGGCAGTTTCCCGGTTTTCGGCGTGACTTCGAGCAGCTTCCAGTACACCTTGCCGTCGACGCCGAGCGGCAATACCGGCACGGCGACCGCGACCAACCACGGTCTCAACACTAACGACTTCGTGGATGTCACCGGCGCCACGCCCGCCGCCTACAACGTCAGCGACGCGGCGATCATCAAGATCGACGCCAATACGTTTACCTACGGGCTGTCGGCCGCCGCGGGCACGTCCTCCTCGGGGCAGACGGTGTTCGGCAAGAAGCTGGTGCAGGCGCTGACCGCCGTCGCCACGACCGCGACCGTCACGCTCCCCTCGCACGGATACTCCGCGCTGACCCAGATCACGATCTCCGGCGTCAGCAACGATCCGGTGTTCAACGGCACGTTTACGATCACCTCGGCCAGGCTTCAGCTCCGGTCAAAGCGTCACCATCGCGGGTGCGACGCCTTCTGCCTATAACGGTACCGGCCCGTTTACGATCACCGTTCTCGACGCCAATACGTTTACCTATGCCCTGTCTCAGGGACAATCGGTTTCGGCGACAGGCGTCATCACCGCAACCGCGACGGTGACGAACAACGTGACTTCGATCACCCATCCTACCTCGGGCAGTGCGACCACCCAGAGCACCGCGACCGTGACCACCGGCTCGGCGCACGGGTTTGCGGCGGGCGACACCGTCACCATCGCCAACGCGGCCCAGTCGGCTTACAACGGCACGTTTACGGTGTCCAGCGTGGTCAATCCGACGCAGTTCAGGTTCATCAGCGCCGCGGTCCAGACTGCGCCCACGCCGGCGACGGTGGCATCGGGGCAGACGAGCATCACGGTGTCCAAGACGACGACCAGAAACGTGACCAGTCTGAGTCCGGCGGTCACCGCGACGGGGGCGATCCTCTCCAGCAGGAGAATCAGCCCGATCGCGATCACCGTCCAGACCAACGCCACCGGCCAGATTCTCGCCGGCCGCAAGAGCGACCCGGACGCCGCCCAGCGCGACAACATCATCAACTGGGTGCGCGGCCAGGACAACAAGCAGGATGAGAACTCCAACGCCAGCACCACCGACATCCGCGCCTCGCTGCACGGAGACGTGCTGCATTCCCGGCCGGCGGTGGTCAACTACAACCGCGGCGGCGCGAACGGCAGCAACACCGGCGACAACGACGTGTTCGTGTATTACGGCACCAACGACGGGGTTTTCCGGGCGGTCCAGGGCGGCGGAATCCCGACCGCCGCGAACCCCTCGCCTCCGGCGAACAGCGGCAGCGAGGCCTGGGGATTCATCGCGTCGGAGTTTTTCGGCAAGCTGAAGCGCCTGCGCGACAACGACCCGCCGATCGGCGCGGTTTCGCCCGGCGTCCCGCGCGACTACTTCTTCGACGGGCCGATCGGCGCCTACACCCTGGACGTCAACGGCGACCGCAAGCTGCTTGTTTCGGACGGCGACAAGGTCAAGCTCTTCCTCGGCATGCGCCGCGGCGGTCGCCTGATCTACGCGCTCGACGTGAGCGACCCTACCAACCCGGTTTTCATGTGGAAGCGCGGTTGCCCGAATTTGACCGACAATGTGGGCTGCGACAGCGGCTTCGAGGAGCTGGGCCAGACCTGGTCCGAGCCGAGGGTGGGTTTCCTCAGGGCGTTTTCGAATCCTGTACTGATATTCGGAGCCGGCTACGATCCGGCAGTGGAGGATTTTCAACCCTGCCTGATCACATCCATGCCGCCGGACGCCTCGAGCCCGGGAGGGGCCGCAACCAGCGTCACCGCCCAGACCGGCGGGTCGGTCACGTTCACCTCGAGCGGAAGCTGCACCTTCGCCGGGACTTCCTCTACCACGGTCAACCGCTCGATGGGGCGCGGCGTGTTCATCGTCGATGCGACCAACGGCAACTTGCTGTTCCGTTTCGGGGCCGACGCCGCGGCGAACCTGCGCGTGCCGGACATGCAATACGCGATGCCGGCCGACGTGATCATTCTGAACCGGGACGGCGACAACACGCGGGCTCTGCCCGGCGTGGAAAGCATCCAGCCCCGCCTCAAGGGATTCGTGGACCGGATTTACGCGGTGGACACCGGCGGCCAGGTGTGGCGCCTGGACGTCGACCCGGCCGTCACCTCGCTGTGGGCGGCGACCAAGCTCGCGGCGATCTCGGGCACGGCGCTGTCAGACAAGCGCAAGTTCCTGTTTCCGCCCGACGTGGTGGCTTCGAGCGACGCGAACGGCAATTTTGACGCGGTGCTGATCGGGTCCGGCGACCGGGAGCACCCGTTCGATGCGACCATCACCAACCGCTATTACATGTTCAAGGACCGCAAGTTCACGGATGTCGATCCGGCGAACGTCAGCCCGATCGCCCCGATTACCGAGGCGGATCTGTTCGACTCTACCAACGACTGCTTGCAGGACGTGACCCTTTGTCCTCCGGGCAGCGCGCAGCTGCTCGCTGCGCGGAGCAATCTCCTCAGCTCCAAGGGCTGGATGCTGGCGCTGGGTTCGGGCGAAAAAACGGTCGGATCGTCCATCACGGTCGCGGGGACGACTTTCTTCGGCACCAACCAACCCTCGGCCACCGCCGGCGGCGATAACTGCGGCAGCAACCTCGGGATCGCGCGCATATACGAGATCAACTTCCAGGATGCGACGGCGATCAACGAGCTGAACGCGACCTCCGGCCTGTCGGCGGGCGATCGTTCGACGAACGTCGCCGGCGGCGGCTTTCCCCCGCCGCCGGACTTGTACATCCCCACCATCTGTAATGGGGCGACTTGCACCGAAAAACAAACGGTCGGTTTCGGGCCCAAGTTTGTCGAGGCGGGCAGCCTCAAGTTCGAAGCCCGGATCCGGACGTACTGGTTCCGCAAGGTCGAATAAGCGCATGGCGCCACGTCGGCGTTCCGAGGTCCGTTGACGTGTTTCTGGACTGAATTAGACGAAGTCCAGGGTTTGTCCTAGAATCGGGTTTATGAACCGTCAAGCGCTTTCCCGGGAAAAAGTCGCCGGCCGGCTGCGCCAGCACGGCATAACGCCCACGCACCAGCGCATCGAGATCGCGCACGCGCTGTTCGAGCGAGGCGAACATCTGTCGGCCGACCGGATTCTCGCCCTCGTCAACGCGCGCCACGCCGAGACCTCGAAGGCGACCGTGTACAACACGCTCAAGCTGTTTCTGAAAAAGAAGCTGATCCGCGAATTGATCATCGATCCGGTGAAAGTGGTGTACGACCCGAACACCGCGGCGCACCATCATTTCTACGATGTCGTCACCGGGAAGCTGACCGATGTGCCCGCCGACGATATCCGTGTCAGCGGATTGCCACCCCTGCCGAAGGGGACGGTCGCCGAGGGTGTCGACATCATCATCCGCACGCGTCCGCAGTCCTGATACAAGTCGCGCACCTTCGTCGGGGAGCGGCTGCTATAATCGTTCGTCGACGCGCGCGATTCCGGTGTAGCGATTCCGGTGTAGGCTGGTGTAGCTCAGCTGGTAGAGCAACTGATTCGTAATCAGTAGGTCGGTGGTTCGAGTCCACTCACCAGCACCATGTTCGAAGCCACTCCCCAGATGTCCCCGTTGCCTGCGATTCAACCGGACCGACCCCGGGCGTCCCCGCTGTAGAGCCGTTGGAAGTAACCGCCCCGTTCAAGCTCGTCGATGAAGGATGAGTCGACGATATCCGACGGCTGCAGTTTTCCGGCGGCGGGATACCGGTTGGACAGAGAATCTTTCAGGCCCTGCATGCCGAAAAAAACGGTCGGTCTCGGAACGGTCTGGAACAACGGCGCGTGGAATTCCCGCAACTCTTCCACCGTCATGCGGTCTGTAAATTGCAGAAAACGCTGCAGCAAGAGCACCGCTGCCTCGGGCTGGGTCTTGAAGAAATGAATCGTGTTCACGAATCCTTTTACGACGCCGGCAACGAGCTCGCGGTTGGCGGCGATGTTGCGCCTCGTGGTGGCCACGCCCCCCGGGATTCCGATGATCACGCCTTGGAAGCCGTTCCAGCCGAATTCCCGCCGGCCCCGGAAGCTCAGGTCGACGGGAAGGTAGCCCGCATCGATTCTTTCCGCCGCGAGCGCTGCGTAGATCGCCTGGAAGCTTCCCAAGGGAACCAACGTGGCTGAAACTTCCCACCGCTGAAGAACAGAGCGAGCTGCCGTCGAGCTCGGCCCTTCCTTGGTCAGAACGCCGACGCGGGCTCCCGCGAGCTGCTCCGGAGTTCTGATGTCACGCTTTGCCATGACGAATCCGCCTTTGTGGCTCTGTACGGGCGTGAGAATGAGGACGGTATCGTGCCCGTCCAGTACGCTCTGCGCGACCGGAACTATGCCCGTCTGCGCGAACTCCCATTCTCCGCGGTGCAGTCCAGCCACCGATTCGACGCTGCCGGTTCCGATTTTCGGGAAGGCAAGCTCGATGTCGAGGCGCCTGAATATTCCCGCTTCGACGCCGATCCAGCCCAGTGACTGTACGGTCTCCCTGAGCTCGGTCACCATGCGTGTTTTCCGTCCGGCTGCGGCGGACTCTGGCACTCCACCTGGCGCAAGGAGATCGAGCGCCAAAGTGCCTGCGGCGGCAAGGCCGAGCTTTCTCCTGCGTAAATCTATGGTCACGTCTTGTCCCTCCGGCCGGATGATACTATGGCCGAAGTTGCGCTCGCGTTTCCGCCGAGGGTCGTATTCCGCAGGAGTTCCGGGCTGACGCGATTCCTTGAACGGGCGCCCGTTGTTCTCTCGGAGGCCCAAGTCGCAGGTGGTATTATTGATTGGACGTGACATCCATCGTTCCAAGGAGGACGAAATGAAACAGGCTCTGTCTCTTGGCTTGGTCATGGCGCTCGTTGCGGCAAGTGCGTTGGGGCAGGCCTATCGTTGGGTCGACAAGAACGGAAGGGTTCATTACACGCAGACTCCGCCCCCACCCGATGCGAAGGACGTGCGGAGGAAAAAGTTGGGAGGAAATGTCGCCGAGTCCTCGAATCTTCCCTACGCGACACAGCGGGCGGCGCAGAATTTTCCGGTCACGCTGTACACGTCACCGGATTGTGGCGCGCCCTGCGACAGCGCCCGGTCGAATCTGGTCAAGCGCGGCGTCCCATTCAAGGAGATCAGCGTCGTCGATCAAAAACTCGGGGAGGACCTGAAGAGGGTTTCCGGGAAGATCCAGTTGCCGACGCTTGTGGTCGGCAGCGGGGTGCAAATCGGGTTCTTGGAGGGCGCCTACAAGAGCGCGCTCGATGACGCCGGTTACCCCAGCTCGGCGCTTCAGGTCCCCCTGGAGGCGCTTCGCAAGATGGAACCCGTGGCGAAACCGGCTGCTGCCCCGCCCGCCGAGTCGAACCCATCCCCAGCGCCCGAGGCTGAAGTAAAGTAAGTTGATCGCGAGTCGGGCCGCACCGACGTCCAAAAGAAGACGCCGCTGCCTGACCCTGCGACGTGTCCGGGAGGGTTAATGCTGAATCTGTTCGGGAACGGCAAGTCCGATCATCCGATGGCCGACCTCAAGTCGGCCAGGAAGATCCTCGACGAGATCCCCGCGGGGGATCCCTTCAAGGCGCTGGAAGATCTCAGCCACTGGCTGGAATCGGTGTGTACGCCCGGGAGCTTCAAGCCCGATCACCGGGCGCAACTGGTGCAGCTGATCGACGAGTCGGCGCAGCTTCACCTTCGCAAACTCCAACGCGAGTACCTCTCCTCGCCGCGCCTGTCCAAGTCCCAGGAAAACCGGCTGTGGACGGTGATTCGCGAGTGGTATCGGCAATCTGCGCTTGCGTTCGCGATCTGCATCGACGTCTACGCGACCGGCCAGAAGGGCTGGGAGGACCTGAAACAGGGCGTGCCGCTGCTCACCGTGCGGGCGCTGCGCGCGTTCGCCGCGCAGATGAAATGGCAGCACATGCGCTACGGTCCCCCAGAGAATTCCCTGTGGGAAGTGCTGGCAAAGATCTACGCGCTCTCCGAAAACCGCGGGTACTCGCAGTCCAAGGTGATCGCCTACGCAGGCTTGCCCGGGGAGACTTCGCCCGAGCAGGAATTTCTCAAAGCGGTGATGT
>WNGD01005356.1_pt1 | contig 14768 bp, 9 predicted proteins | sample 5400671 | NCBI WGS metagenome assembly WNGD01 (sample SAMN13153369, study PRJNA577476) | soil metagenome | isolation source: 40 cm soil or saprolite under grassland replicate 2 | place: USA:California | collected 2016-06-15 | reverse complement strand
GGCACAGTACGGGCGGGGCGGCGGCCTCCAACCCGCGGGCCGATACGGACCGAGTGCACCGAAGCTTCCCGGCGTCGAGCTGGCGGGACCGCTCGACTCCGCGCTCGCGCGCGTGCTACTCAGTCTCACGCCTGAACAGGCGACCCGGTACGCACAGGCCTACGACTCCTTCATGGTCGCCACGCGTCCCGAACGGGACAGCGCCGGCGCGGCCCTCGCCAAGATGAACGAACGGCTGGACACGGGCGACCGCGCCGCCGCGATGTTCTACGCCGAGCGGGCGCAGGAATTCGGGAAGGTGTTGAAAGACCGGCAGGAACGTTTCGAGAGCGATCTGCGCCGCTGGCTCAGCGGCGATCAGGTGAAGGCGTACAAGAAATGGCGCGACGGTGAAGACCAGGCGGCAGAGCGGCGGCGGCGGGAAGACGAGGTGCGCTGGCAGGAGGCCGGCTTCCGCGGCGATTTCGGGTCGCGGTCGTCCGCCCCGGAGCTGAAAACGGCCCTCGGCACGCCGGCGGGGGTCGCGGCGCCGGCACTCGGCTCACCAGCAGTGCGCGTCGGGCGCACGTTGTACGTCGCCGGGCAGCTTGGCGTCGACAGCAGCGGCGCGCTCGCCGGCGCCGATTTGCGCGCGCAGGCCGAGCGGGCATTCGCCAACCTCGGCGCGGTATTGCAGGCGTCCGGCGCCTCCGCCCGCGACGTCACGACGCTCACGATCTACGTGGTCAATTACCGTCCGGCCGATCTCGCAACCATTCGCGACGCTGGAGCGGCCTACTTCGGCGCCAATGCCCCGATCGCCACCGTGCTTGGCGTGCAATCGCTGAGCCGCGAGGGCGCCCTGATCGCGATCGCGGCGCAAGCGCTCGCGAGCAGCGCTCCCACCGGGAGGGAGCGTTAAGCGCGACTGGCTGCCGCTGGCAGCCGCGTTGGTGGCGGTGGTGCTCTGGGCGGCAGCGTTCGTCGGCATTCGGGCCGCCGGCCGCTCGTTCTCTCCCGGCGCGCTCGCGCTTGGCCGCCTGACGCTCGGCAGTCTGCTCCTCGGCGCGCTGACCTTCTCGCGATCGGTCGTGCGGCCCACCCACCGTGAGCTGCTGCTGCTCATCGTCGCCGGCCTGCTCTGGTTCGGCATCTACAACGTCGTGCTCAACGACGCTGAACGACGTGTCGATGCGGGAACGGCGTCCATGCTGGTCCTCATTGCGCCGATTTTCATCGTCGCCCTCTCGGCCGCGTTCTTGAAGGAGCGCACGACACCGTATTTGCTCTTTGGGGGCGCTCTGGCCTTCGCGGGCGTCTTGGTGATCGGATTCGCGACATCGACGGGCCAGGCCACGCTCGTCGGCGTGATCCTCTGTCTCGTCGCCGCGATCTCCTCGGCAATTGGCATGGTTGCAGAAAAGCCGGCGCTCAACCGTATCTCCGCGCTGCAGGCCACCTGGACCTGTTGCGCCGTCGGGGCACTCGTGTGTTTGCCGTTTGCACCAACCCTGGTTCACGAGCTCGGGGTCGCGCCAGCCGGGGGCATCGCGTGGCTGCTCTTCCTCGGGATCTTCCCAACATCGATCGCGTTCACGGCGTGGGCGTACGCGCTCGCGCGCGGCTCGGCGGGTCGACTCGCTCTGACCGCCTATCTCGTGCCGCCGATTACGATTGCGATGAGCTGGCTGATACTCGGTGAGACGCCGCGTCTCGTCGCCGTATTGGGTGGGGCACTCTGTCTGGTGGGCGTGTACGTCTCGCGCCGAGTGCCAGCGGCGGTGGTCAAGGAGGCATTATGAGGTTTCGCGCGGTCGCCCTCAGCTTCGTACTCGTCGTCACGGCTGCAACAGCAGCCGCACAATCGACCCCGCCGAACCCCCCGAACCCGCTCCGTATCGGCGTCGACCGCCGAGTCGAGCTGATCACGATCATCTTCAAGCTCGCCGGCAGCGAGGAGTTCAATCCCACCCATCTCCCCCAATACAGCGCCGACATCGACCAATTCTTCGGCCCGCAGCGCAATCACGAAGCGGTGACGCTCGCCCGTGGATTGCGGGAGCGCTACGGCGTGAGCCAGTCGCGGGTGATGGCCATCCCGATCCGGTTGACCGATCCGCCGGAACTCGAGGAGCGCGTGCCGTTCGATTCTGTCTCCGGGTGGCCTGCTCCGTCGGCGGAGACACGGCGCTTCGTCGAGGCGGCGCGCAGGTTCGCGATCGACAGTCGCGCCAACGATTTCTTCGCGACGCATCGCGCGCTCTATGATTCGGTCAATGGCCGCATCCGGCCGGCGCTGGAACGGGCCGTCGATCTTGCCTGGTTCTCGCCGACGCGGCCTGATTCGACCGGGTACCCGACGTACGACGCCGGCATGGCGGGGTTGCTGGTTCACGAGTTCGGCCACGGGTTCGTGAATCCGCTCGGGTTCGCGCACCGCGCCGAGTTCGAGCGCTCGGCGCCGCGGGTGCGCGCGCTCGTCGCGGACGCGATGACTTGGCAATCATATCCATGGCCCAGCATGGTGAACGAATCGTTGGATCACGCGACCGAGGCGCGCTACATCGCGGCGCATGGCGATACGGCCCAGCTGCGCGCGTTCTATCACGACCAGCTCAGGGGGAGCTGGTTCTGGACCGAAGAGCTCGCCAATCTCTACACGCAGTACGAGGCGGACCGGCGCACCTACCCCACGTTCGCCGCGTTCATGCCACGGGTCATCGCCTACTTCGATTCCCTGCCCGCCCGCGTTCCCGCGATGCAGCGCCGCTATGACGCGCAGCGGCCGAAGATCGTGTCGCTCTCGATCGCGAACGGCTCAGATTCCGTCGACGCCGGCCTCAAGGAAATCGTGATCCAATTCGACCGCTCCGTCCGCGACGATGGCTGGAGCGTCTTGCCTGTGTTCGGTCCGAACGGCCCGACGCTGGAACCGCAGCAAACGATGCCGAAGATTCTCTGGCGGGCGATGGGCGCGAACCGCGTCCCGTTCGAGCTTGGCAAAGGCCTCGACTCGACTGGGACGACAATCCATCTCGGAGTCGCACTCGAGCCGGGCCACCAGTACGAGCTGCAGTTCGGCACACCACACGGCTACGGCTTTCGAAACGTCAGCGACGGTGTGCCGCTCGCGCCGTACGTGCTCCGATTCAAGACGCGCGCGGGGAGCGCTTCGTTGAAGCCCTAGTTGTGACACGTTCCTAACCGTCCGCCAATGGTGAGCCGCGGCAGGCGGGCAGCATAATTACCCGACATGCTGCTCACCCTGCTGCTGCTCGGACAACTGGCGGACTCCGTCCTGATCTACTCCGGCCGGGACCGCCAGCTCGACGTACGGATCCCGCGCGTCGAAGCCGACATCGTCATCGACGGCGACCTCTCCGAATCGGTGTGGGTGCATGCCGCCGCATTGTCGGGCTTCTCGCAATACGCGCCCAACGACGGCGTCTCCGCCGTCGACTCGACGCAGGTCCTCGTCTGGTACTCCTCCAGCGCGATCTATTTCGGCATCCGCGCCTTCGAGCTGCACGGCCGCCCGACTGCGACGCTCGCCGACCGCGACCAGATCTTCGGCGACGACAATATCCAGATCCTCCTCGGCACGTTCCACGACGGGAAAAAGGCGTTGATGTTCGCCGTGAACCCGCTCGGTGTGCAGGGCGACGGCGCGCTCATCGAAGGGGCCAACGTCACCGCCAGCGGCTTCATCGGCAGCGCCGTCGTCGGACGGGAGCAACCGGACCTAAGCCCCGATTACGTGTTCCAGTCCCGGGGACGCGTCACGGACTGGGGTTACGAAGTCGAGGTGCGGATCCCGTTCAAGAGCCTGCGCTATCAGCCGAAGCAGCCGCAGGACTGGAGCCTCAACATCGTGCGGCAGGTGAAGCATTCGGGGTTCGAGGATTCCTGGTTCCCCGCGCGCCGCGCCAACGCCACGTTTATCGGGCAGTCGGGGAATCTTGTCGGGCTGGCCGGGATGCATCGTGGCCTCGTGATGGATCTGAATCCCGAGGCGACCGCCAAACGGACCGGGACGCTGGGGACGAGCGGGTACGCGTACGAAACCGGCAATCCCCAGGTCGGCGGCAATGTCCGCTGGGGCGTGACCGACAACCTCACGCTGAACGGCACCGTCAAGCCCGACTTCTCCCAGGTCGAATCGGACGCGGGCCAGCTCGCGTTCGATCCGCGTCAGGCGTTGTTCTTCCCCGAGAAGCGGCCCTTCTTCCTGGAAGGGAGCGAGCTGTTTCAGGTGCCGCAAGGGCTGATCTACACGCGCCGCATCGTGCAGCCGGTCGCCGCCGTCAAGCTTACGGGCAACGCGTCGGGCACGGACATCGGGTTTCTCTCCGCCGTCGACGGGACATTCGCGTCGGCGAGCGGCAGCGAGAATCCGATTTTCAACATCGTGCGCGCGCAGCGCAGCCTCGGCCATGGCTCGCGCGTCGGCCTTGCGTACACCGATCGCATCGAAGGCAGCAACTATAATCGCGTCGCCGAATTCGATAGCCGCCTGGTTTTTAAAGAGATCTATGGCTTGAGCCTGCAGCTCGCCGGTAGTCGGACGCGCAACGGAGGCGTGACGAGCGCGGCGCCATTGTGGCTCAGTCAATTCACGATCCAGCACCGGGTGTGGGGTCTGCGCAGCCTGTTCGCCGGCATCTCCGATGACTTCCGCTCCGCAAGCGGATTCATCGGCCGAGCGGGGATCGTGCATTCGTACGTCGACCCGAGTTGGACCACCTACGGGAAGCCCGGCGCGCTGTTGCAGCGCTTCACCGGCGATATCGTCGTGGACGGCATCTGGCAGTATCAGAATTTCATCCACGGGCGCCGCATCCAGGACCAGAAGCTGCACTTCAACGGCAACGCCGCGCTGCGCGGCGGCTGGAACATCGGCGCCGGATACTTCGTCGAATCATTCGGCTACGACTCGGCGCTCTACGCCGACTATCGGCTCGAGGTACCAAAATCCGGCGGCGGACTCGACACGATCCCGTTCGTGGGGCAACCGACGATCGGGAATGGGGAGTACATCGTTCAGATCGGGACGCCGCAGTGGAAGCATTTCAGTGGTGGCGGGTTCTTCCTGCAGGGTCACGACGAAAACTTCTTCGAGTGGGCGTCCGCCGATCTCCTGCTCCTCAGTGTGGACCTGTCGTACCGTCCCACGGAGCGGATCCGCAACTCCGTCAGCTATTTCTGGCAGCAGGTGAACCGTCGTACCGACGGCAGCCTGGTGAATGTGGGCCGGATTCTGCGTGCCAAGGTCGAGTACCAGCTGTCGCGGCCGTTGTTCGTCCGGCTGGTCGGCCAGTACGTCCAGGATCAGACCGATTCGTTGCGTGACGATTCACGGACCGGCGCGCCGATTCTGATTGCCGGACCAACGACGGTGACCCGCACCCAGGCTAGTGCGCACAACAACTTCCACCTCGATGCGCTGCTCAGCTATCAACCGATTCCCGGAACCGTAGTGTTCGCGGGGTACGGCAGCGACATGGAGGATCAGGACGCGTTCCGGTTCCGCGGGCTGAAGCGCCAAGCAGACGCCCTGTTCGTGAAGCTGAGTTATCTGTTCCGGCTGTAACACCCGCGGCCATTTGGCGGCTGAAGGGGTATTGGCAGGAACGCTTGGACGCGCTGGGAGCCATGCTCGGATGAAGGCAGTCCATTCCCTTTCCGCGTTATTGACACTCACCATTGCTTCGGCGGCGGGCCAGGTCGGCCCGCCGCTCGTCGATCATCATCAACACTTGTTCAGCCCGGCGGCGGCCGCGCTCGTTACGCCGAATCCGCTTCCGCCCGGTACCACGGCACTCCAGTCGATCGATGCGGACCGCGTCATTGGGTTGCTCGACTCGGCGGGAATTCGACGCGCTCTGGTGCTGTCGGTCGCGTACACCTGGGGCAATCCAAGCCGCCACGTCGAGAACGAATACGAGCAGGTGAAAGCGGAGAATGATTGGACGGCCCAGCAAGTCGGCCGCTACCCCGACCGGCTGCGCGCCTTCTGCAGCTTCAATCCGCTACGCGATTATGCGCTCGACGAGCTGAACCGCTGCTTCGCCAATCCCTTGCTCCGCACCGGCCTCAAGATGCACATCGGCAACTCGGCGGTCGACTATCACAACGCGCAACATCGCGAACAGCTGCGCCGCGTCTTTCGGGCCGCCGACGACCGGCACATGGCGATCGTCATCCACATGCGCGCTTCGATCTCGCGGAATTTGCCGTACGGGCGCGAAGAGGCACGAATCTTCTTCGATTCGATCCTCCCGGCCGCGCCGCATGTGCCCGTGCAGATCGCGCACCTCGCCGGGGCCGGTGGCTACGACGCCACGACGGACTCGGCGTTGTCGGTGTTTGTCGAAGCGATCGCGCGGCACGATCCGCGCGCGCAGCGGCTCTGGTTCGATGTCACGACCGTCTGCCGCAACATGACCAGCGACGACGCGCGGCTCATCGCTCACCGGATCCGGCAGCTGGGGCCGGAGCGCGTGCTGTACGGCTCGGACGCGGCCGCCGGGGACAACCTGGCGCCGCACGCGGCGTGGGCCGAGTTTCTCACGTTGCCGCTGACCGCAGCGGAGTTTCGCACCATCGCCACCAACGTCGCTCCCTACATGCGATAGGACATACCATGCGCTCCATCCGCCTGCTCGCCTGCACCGCCTGGTTGCTGTCGCCGCTCGCGCCGCTCGCGCCGCTCGCCGCTCAGCAACGCCACACGATCACCCATGAAGACGTCTTCCTGATGAAGCGCGTGTCCGCGCCGGCGATAAGCCCCGACGGGCGCTGGGTGGTGTTCAGTGTGACGGAGCCGTCGTATACCGAAGGCGAGCAAGTGAGCGATCTATGGATCGTGCCCTTGGACGGCAGCGCCGAGCCGCGGCGGCTGACGAACAGCAAAGGCGGGGAGAGCGGGGTCGATTGGAGCCCGGACAGCCGGCGGATCGCGTTCAGCGCGCGCCGCGAAGGCGATGACGCGGCGCAGATCTACGTACTGGACCTGAGTGGTGGTGGCGAAGCACAGCGCGTGACGAATATCTCGACCGGCGCTGCGAGCCCGCTGTGGCGTCCTGACGGCCGCGCCATCCTTTTCTCCAGCATGATCTACCCCGGCGCGCTGACCGACTCGGCGAATCGCGCCGCGGCGGCCGAGCGCAAAGGCCGGAAGTACAACGCGCGCGTGTACGACGCGTCGCCGATTCGCCTGTGGGACCACTGGCTCGACGAGCGGCGGCCGCATCTGTTCGTGCAGCCGCTCGACCCGAACGTACCGGCCAGGGACATCCTCGCTGGGTCGCAGCTCGTGCAAGGAGCCGGTTTCGGTGGGCAGCTCGGCACCAGCGGCGAAGACCTGGCCGCCGCATGGACGCCGGACGGCAAGCTCGTCGTGTTCGCCGCAACCACGAACCGCGGGGAGTGGACGCATGGCGACGTCGTCCAGGCGCTGTGGGTCGTGAACGCGACGGCGGGCGAACCGTTGCGGCTTACGCAAGGCAAAGACGATTACGACGCGCCGCAATTCAGTGCCCATGGGAAGACACTGTACGCGGTCACGACGCCGACCACCGAGAAAACGTTCAACAACCGTCGGCTCGTCAGCTGGCCCTGGCCGATGTCCGCGACATCCGCGCCCCACGTGATCGCCGGAGGGAGCGCGCATTCGGTCGGCGGCTACAACCCGGCGCCGGATAAGCGCAGCGTGTTTTTCCTCGCTGAGGACGCGGGCCACACGCGTCTGTTTCGCACACCCGCTCCCGAAGGGCTGGAGCAAGAGGTCGGCAAGATGACGAGCGGCACGTTCAGTGGTTTGCAGGTGGCGACGGCGACGACCGGTGCCGCATTCAAGATGGCGGCGGTGTGGGAGAGTGCGACCAATCCGCCCGAAATCGTCAGGATCGATCCGGCCACCGGCCGGTGGACCACGCTGACGAAGTTCAACACGGACAGGGCCGCGAAAATCGACTGGCAGCCGCTGCGCGACTTCTGGTTTATATCAACCCGCGGCAACCGCATTCACAGCTTCTACGCACTGCCGCCAGGATTCGACTCGACCCGCAGTTATCCCTTGTTCGTGCTGATCCACGGCGGTGCGGCCAACATGTGGACCGACAACTTCGGCCTGCGCTGGAATCCGCATCTCCTGGGCGCCACCGGGGGGAGTTACGTGGTCCTGATGACCGACTACAGGGGCTCGACGGGCTACGGGGAGAAATTCTCGCAGGACATTCAGTTCGATCCGCTCGAGGGGCCCGCGAATGACATCAACGAAGCCGCCGACAGCGCGATCAAGCGGTTCCGGTTCATCGATGCCTCAAGACAAGTCGCCGGCGGCGCGAGTTACGGCGGCCATCTCACCAACTGGCTGGCCGTGACCACGACACGCTACCGCGCGCTGGTCAGCCACGCCGGCGAATGGGATCTCGAGACGCAGTGGGCGACGAGCGACTACAACTACGATCGGGAGCGCAACGTGGGCGGCCCGCCGTGGGAAGACCACGCCCTGTGGAGAACCCAGAGTCCGATGCGGCGGGCGGCGAAGCTGCACACGCCGGTACTCGTCTCCGTGGGCGAGCGCGACTTCCGGGTACCGATGAACAACGCGCTGGAGTTCTGGACCGCGCTGCAGCGCCAGCAGATTCCCTCGCGGCTCATCATCTGGCCGGAGGAGAACCACTGGATTCTGAAGGGCGAGGACAGCCGCTTCTTCTATAAGGAGGTGGCGGCGTGGTTCGCGCGCTGGCTCGGCGCGCCGGCGGCGACGGGACAGTAGACGAGCTGTGGACGAGCACCGGCTCGGCCTGAGCGAGCCGATCTCCCGCCGCGACTTCCTCAACGGCGCCCTCCTCGCCGGCGCCGGACTGCTCCTCCCCGGTCAAGCGCCGGCGATCTCCCCCGCTGACGCCTTCAACGGCTACGGCGGCATCGGCGACTACCGGCACTCGAACGGCAACACCTGGGATGTCCTGAGCGCCGGACACGCGCTGCGCGATGGCACGCTCGAAGCGCGGATCGCCGATGCCATGGACACCGGCGAGATGTACGACCTCGTCGCCGTCGGCGGCGGAATCAGCGGACTCGCCGCCGCGATCTTCTTCCAGAAATACAAAGGCGGGCACTGCCTCGTCATCGACAACCACGCCATCTTCGGCGGCGAAGCGAAGCGCAACGAGTTCCTGGTCGACGGACAGCGGCTCACCGCGCACCAGGGTTCAGCGATTTTCCTGGTACCGGGGAAAGGCGGTTACACCGATCGGTTTTACGAGATGATCGGAATGGATCGCGCAGCGTTCGCCTACCAGACGTGGCGCGGACCATCGCCCGAGATGCCGCTCGCGCACTCGCCGTACGAGACGCCGAGGAATTACGGCTTCTACTTCGGACCGAAGTTCGGCCACGGGTCCGGCACGTGGGTGATGGACCCGTGGGGACGGCAGCTCGAAGGCGCGCCCATCAGTGATACCACGCGGGCGGAGCTGCTACGGTGGGGGACGAGCCGCGTCGCAGGACCAGGGCCTCGGACCGAAGGCGACGCCATCTCGCGCCAGCTCGACTCCATCACGCTCGAAGATCACCTGATGGCGCGCCACACCATCAGCCGCGAGACTGTGCGCACGTTTCTGTCGCCCGTCGAAGGCGGAGGATACGGACTTGGTCCTGACGTGCTGTCGGCGTACTGCAATTACGCGATCGAGAACCAGTTTCCGGAGGATGGCGATGACACCCTCGGCGACCAGATGTTTCCCGACGGCAACGGCGGATTCGCGCGGCTGATGGTGAAGACGCTCATCCCCGATGCCTTCGCCGGCCCGCGCACCGTCGACGCAGTGTGGCAGAATCGCGTCAACTTCCGCGCGCTCGATCGTGCCGGCCAACCGACCCGGATTCGATTGAATTCCACCGTCGTTCGCATCGAGCACGCCGGTGATCCTGGGAGCGCGCCGCACGTCGTCGTCACGTACGCTAGGCGCAATCGACTCCACACAGTCAAAGCGCGCGCGGTCGTCGTGGCCGGGGGTAGCTGGACGGCGAAGCACATCGTGCATGACCTCCCTCCCAGCCATCGCGGAGCGTACGCGCAGTTCTATCGATCGCCGTGCCTCATGGCGAACATCGCCGTGCGCAACTGGCGCTTCCTCTACAAGATGGGATTGTCCGGCTGCCGCTGGTTCGGGGGACTCGGCGACTATCTCTCGGTCCGGAAAATGGCGCTCGTCGGCAACGAGCCCCGCACGATCGGTCCTGACTCACCGACGGTGCTGACCATCAAGGTCCTCTTCGCCCAGCCCGGCTTGTCGATCGCCGAGCAGGGGAGCCGGGGCCGCGCGCAGCTGCTCGGCACGTCGTTCGCGCAGTACGAGCGCGCGTTCCGCGAGCAGCTCGCCGACATGTTCGCGCCCGGCGGATTCGATCCACGCCGGGACATCGCCGGCATCATTCTCAATCGTTGGGGTCACGCGTACGTGAATCCGCAGCCGGGGTTTTTCTTCGGGATCAACGGCCAGCCGGCGCCGAGGGACATCCTGAGGAATCGTCCGCACGGGCGGATCGCGTTTGCGAATACCGATCTCGCCGGGGCCAGCGATCATCGGAACTCGATTCGCGAAGCCGATCGCGCGGTGCAGCAGCTGCTCGGCGCCTGAGCCCTCAGCCGGTCACTGGTTCTCGTACAGCTTGGACGTGTCGGCTCGAGCGAGCTCAACGAGAAAATCCGCGACTTTTGCGGTCACCGCCTCGACGTAGCGCTTGCCCTTTTCCGGCGTGGCGGCCGCGGGATTTCCGGAGCCGGTGTCGTCGGTGACCTGTCTCCATTGGCGGGGGGCCCATGCCCAGCCCTCACGGAACGCCGAGATCTTGAATTTCCGAGTGGCCCCCGAGCCGGCCTCGGACAGCGGAAGCACCAGATCGGGTGCGATGTGCTGCATAACGCTCGTCTCGAGCTCAGCGGCATGGTCGCCAAGGTCGGTAAAGAAGCCTTTCGGATCGACGACCTTGAACCAGTTAACCGCGCAGAGGAACACCGACACCTGGGGTTGGAGCTCGCGGATCATTTGGCGGAAATCATTGGCGCCGTGCCCATTGAAGATCACGAGCTTGGGAATCCCCTGCCCCGCCAGTGACATCGCGACGTCGTGCAGCACCAGCAACTGCGTACTGGGGTTCATGTTCACGCACAGCGGGATGTCGAGCTGGCCTGTGTTCACGCCGAACGGCACGACCGGCAGCACGACCACCTTTGCGCCGCTGGTCCACGCACGCTCGGCCGCGCGGGCGGCGAGCTCTTCGGCCTGAATGTTGTCGGTGGCGTACGGGAGATGGAGGTTGTGCGCTTCGGTCGCCCCCCACGGCAGGACGGCCACATCGTAGCGCGTGGCGCGGACCGTCTTCCAGGTCAGCTCGCTCAGGATGTACGGACGGTTGGGCATGGCACCGATAGTAGCACGGGCCTTGGATGCCGCAACAACGCCCCTTGATGCAGCAAAAACGCCCTAAACGCCTTCAGGTTGAAACGTCACATTCCCCCTCATGCGCCTACCCGCACATCTCATCGGGCTCGTGTTGTTACTCGGCGCACACCCGGCGGCCGGCCAATGTCCTGACCCGTTTTACCGCTGGACCGAGAAGACCCGGGAGTCGCTCGCCTCGCTTACGCCGGTGAAGCAATCGATCCGCACGATCATCGCCAGCTGGGACACGCTCGACTTCGGCAAACAGCTCGAGTACAAATGCGCGGCCCGCAAAGGACGCGAGCTGCACGTGTACTCCGTCCTCGGCTGGGTCAGACGCGTCAAGACCCGTGAAGACGACGGCGATTGGCACATCGAGCTCACGGCACGTGAGCACGGCCCTGTCGATTCCTGCATGATCGCGGAAATTCCACCGGCGGAGCTGGCGGCCAATTACGATCAGGCCCGCACGGACTTGAAGAATCGGGTCGCGTGGGATTCGAACGGTGACGTCGCGCAGCCGGTGCGGCTGCGGTTCATCGGAGCGGCGTTCTTCGATGGCGAGCACCGCGGCGGCGCGACACGCCGGAACGAAACCGATACCAACCACGGCCGCTGCAATTCATCCGCGCGTGCGCTGTGGGAGCTACATCCGGTCTACTGGGTCAAACAGCCCTGAAATTCATGGGCTCCATGGTAGTACGCTGTGCGCTCGGCTGCTCGCGGCCGCAAGCTCCAATCCCCGCATCACGTCGAGCGACCATTCCGGTGTGATGGCCAGCTGCGCCGTTCCCAGCATCGCGTCTCGAACGTTTTCATAATACCGCACAAAACTCGACCGCAGCGTGGGCACGGTGCGCGTGGCGTCAGGCGTGATGAGTGTGCCGTACAGCTCCGAGGGCTCCGAGTCCCAGTCGGGCTCGTCGGGCGTGCGGCCCTCCTTCAGGGCCGCCTCCTGTGGATCCATCCCGTACTTGATGAACGAGCCGTTCGTTCCGTGGACCAGCCAGGTCGGGCCGACTGGGGGCCTCAGCATGGACGCCCGCAAAACGGCGCGCCGATGGCGGTAGTACACGGTGACGTCGAACGCATCATCGACGACGGCCCCATCGCGCTCCATCCGAATGTCGGCGCCGATGGCCTCCGGCACGCCGAACAAGAGCAGTGCCTGATCGAACAGGTGCGGCCCGATGTCGAACCAGACCCCTGAGCCCGGCAGGGCGTGCTCTCGCCACGCATTCGGTTTGAGCTCGGGGCGAAGCCGGTCGAAATGGGATTCGAAGATGACGATGCGGCCGAGCGCGCCATCGCCGACCACCTGTTGGACCGTGGCGAAATCACCAGTGTAGCGGCGATCCTGGTACACCGTGACGATGCGCCGCTGTTGTTTGGCGAGCCGGACCAGGTCCTCCGCTTCCGCGAGCGTCGTCGTGAAAGGCTTGTCGACGACGACGTGACGGCCGGCGAGCAGACACTGCTTCGCGATCGGGTGATGGGACGTGTTCGGCGTGGCGACGACGACGAGATCGATCCTGCGTGTCAGTAACTCGTCAACGCTCCGGACGAATTCAACATCCGTATAGCGCTCGGCGGGGGGCCCATGCCGCTGCACTATGGTGGTGAGGCGCAGGCCATCGACCGCACGGATGACCGGCACGTGGAAGACCTTTCCTGCGAAGCCGAATCCAACGAGGCCGACGTTGAGCACGCGACAGATTGTACAGCGAAAACCCGGCGCCCGTCAGCGACTCAACCAGAAGTTGACCTTCACCAGGAACACGTTCGTCGGTCGATCACGAAACAGATCAGTGGCCAGATCGCGCTGCATGTCGAAGCTGCCGTCGTAGGAGACGTACCCGGAGCGGCTTTGGGTCCATACGAGAAACATGGTAGATCCGGATCGATACTCCCAGCGCAGCACCGCCTTGACCTTGAGCGAACGCGTTCTGAAGTCGGGGCGGTACACGGCGAACTCGGCGGCCGGGCCCGCACCGTCGGGATCGACGCCGAGGCAGCGATTCGGACCGGCGCTGCCGCATACCGTGGTGTCTCCCGGCGTGATGGTCGAGCCGTTATCGCGGCCGTATTGATCGAACGAGTAAGTCCGCCGCGCCCGCAACTCCTTATAGCGGTCATACGCACCCGAGAACGTGAACGGCTGCGCGTACAGCTCGAAACTGAGCACGGGCGAGAAGGTGGCGTTTGCGCGGAGCGTCACGTACGCGCTGCGCTGGCGGAGCTCGGCGAAGACGTACCGGCGACCCAGCACGGCCGCAGCCGTGCTGTCGGTCACCCGGGTCACATACTGCGCCGAGCTGCGTCCGGTCAGGTAGCCCGGTCCCAGGCTCAGGAAGAGAGCGGCACTGGGTCGCAGCGTGAGCTGAGGCAGCACATTCACCAACCAGCCACCCGCATCGTCGCCGGAGTACGACAGGAACGCGTATCCGTTCGCGTGCTTGCGTGTGTCGGTAGTCAGCACGCCACTGCCGTACCAGGCCCGCGGCGTTGCGGCGAGCGGTCCGCCGCGGGTCAGTCGGTCGTCGAGCACCGGCATCTCGTACTTCGCGGTCCAGTTCAGCGTCCAGAAGTTGCGCAGCTGGGCAAATCCGAAGCCACCCAGGTCGCGCTGGATCGCGTCGCCATCGTAATTCCAGCTCGGACCGAACGTGACGTAAGCATACCCCTGGCGGAACCATCGGCCCGGCTTGGTCCAGCGCCGACCGAGTGCGGCGGCGGCGGAGATCAAGTCCACGCGCTTCTGGAAGCCGAGGTCGTTCACTTCGAACCCCGGCGTCGTCGTGCTTGCGGCAAATTCCCAGCGCCAGGTTCCGGCCACCTTGTTGAGAGACAGGTCGGCGGTGACCCCGGTGAGCGACGTCCGCGTCGGATCGTAGCGGAATGCTTGCGCGTCGGGGCGTGTGTAGTAGCGGTTCGAGGAGCGCTGCGCGCGCTGGATCGCCAGCGTGTCGCCAGCGAGATATGACCTCCCCACACTCGCGGCGAGCGTGTACGTGTTCCGGCCCCAGCGGTGGAAGAAATCCATGCCGCCGGCGTACGCGGTTGTGGGGAGCTCGTCGAAGACCGGCGCGTCGAGGCGGCGGTTCGCGGCCGTGCCGAGCGCGCCGATCGTGGTATTCCCGTCGGCGGAGGTGTGTTTCATGCGGCCCACGACGTAGTTCGTCAGCGGCTCGACGGGGTCGCTGTAGCGGGCACCGCTCGCGGCGTCGAAGACGGTCGCGCGCTCCCGTTCGGTGAGCGCCTCGAGCAGCCCCATGGACCAGCCGGTGGCAGTCCGCCCGCTCAGCTTTGCGGCGCCGAGAATCGTCGTACCCG
>WNGD01007929.1_pt1 | contig 14769 bp, 15 predicted proteins | sample 5400671 | NCBI WGS metagenome assembly WNGD01 (sample SAMN13153369, study PRJNA577476) | soil metagenome | isolation source: 40 cm soil or saprolite under grassland replicate 2 | place: USA:California | collected 2016-06-15 | reverse complement strand
CGGAGGGGGGATTCGCGGTGACAGAGCCGGTGGAAACGGCCGCAGGACGCCAGACGGAGCCACTCCGTGTATTGCTCGTCGACGACCACGACCTCTTCCGGACGGGGCTGAGGAACCTGCTCGAGGAGCAGGCGCTCGAGATCGTCGGCGAGGCGGCGACGGGAGCAGAGGCCGTCGCGCACGTGAGCGAGCTCACGCCGGACGTCGTCGTCATGGACCTCAACATGCCGTCGATGGGAGGCGTCGAGGCGACCCGCCACATCGCGGAGGTGTCGCCGCTCACACGCGTCGTGATGCTGACGATCTCGGACGAGGACAGCGACGTCACCGACGCGATCCTCGCGGGCGCGTGCGGCTACCTCCTCAAGGACGCCTCGATCCAGGAGCTCGTCTCCGGCATCCGGGCGGCGGCACGAGGCGAAGCGCTGATCTCTCCCCACATCGCCGCGAAGGTGCTGCAGCGGATCCGGGCGACCAGCGCGCAGCCGGAGATCGAGGAGATGATCCGCTCGGAGCTCTCGGAGCGCGAGATCGAGGTGCTGAAGCTGATTGCGAACGGCAAAGACAACGCCGTCATCGCGGCCGAGCTCCACATCAGCCCGAAGACGGTCAAGAACCACATCTCGAACATCCTCATGAAGCTCCAGATCGACAACCGCATCCAGGCGGCCGTGTACGCCGTCCGCAGCGGCATCGTCTAACGACGCCGCGCGAAGAGCTGCGCTCTTCGCGCGGGGGCTAAGGAACTCCGCCAACGGGAGAGCGCGGTCTCCCGTTGGCTTCGTGCTGAGGGCACATTGGGCTGGCAAGGATTCCAGCCCCGGTTCCGTCGCGGGCGAGCAGGCAGTCGCGTGCTCGCCCGCTGGTCCGCGGCGTCGTAACGTGCCGTTACGCCGCCGCCTGGGCCGCACGAGGGGGTCGAAGCGTCCAGACCACAGAACAACCAAAGGCCGGAGGCTAAGACTCGGCGTAGCCGGACGTAGCCGGAGGCCGGACCTGCGCTCGCGCCGGCCTCTGCCGCGCGCGAGCGCACGACACAGGCCTCCTCCCAGCAGAGCCTCCAAAGTGAAATGGCACGGAGCGGGCCGGAAACCGCGCTTTCCGGCCCGCGCAGTTCCTTATCCCGCCGAGCGAGACCGCAGGTCTCGCGCGGTTCTCCGTCGGGCTTGAAGGTTGCTGAGGAGCGAGCGGAGGCGCTCGAGCTCTCCGTCGGCGGCCTCGAGAGACTCCGAGAGCCGGGCGAACTCTCGCAGGTTCGCCTCCCCGCCCGCGTCCCGCGCGACCTCGCCGAGCCGACGGTGGATCCGCGAGCGCTCGGCCTCGAGCGTGAGCACCTCGGCGTAGCCGTCCGTCAGCGTCGACTCGATGGCGTCGAGGCTGGGCGCGCCGACGCCGCCCTCGGGCATCCTGAGTAGATCCGCGATCTCGTCCCGCAGCGGCATGACCCCCGATTATCGAATGGTGGCGGGCCAACGGGAATGGGCCGCCCGGCCCATCTTCCGGAGCGGACTGACCTATCCAACTTGACGTTTGGCCTCTCGCTTGAAAAATAGAAAGACTGTGCGCCTCCGTCTCGCCGCCACGGCAGTGGCAATTGCCGCTTTCTTCCTGGTCCCGGCCGCGCAGGCGGGATCTCGCAGCGAGTTCCAGGCGCAGCTCGCGAGGGCGCTGCACGCGCGGCACGTGAGCCCCGGCCGGACCGGTGCGATCGTCCTCGACCTGCAGACAGGCGGCACGGTCTTCGCCCATAACCCGCGGTTGCCGCTCAGGCCGGCGTCGAACGAGAAGCTCGCCACGACGTATGCGGCCCTGACCGCGCTCGGCCCCTCGTTCCGCATCGAGACCGACGTGCTCGGCGAAGGGCAGCAGAGCGGAGCGACGTGGCAGGGGAACCTCGTGCTCAAGGGCTATGGAGACCCGGCGCTGTCCTTCGCCCAGGTCAATTCACTCGCGCGCCAGGTGGCCGCGGCCGGGATCAGGCACGTGAGCGGCCGGATCCTCGGCGACGAGAGCTGGTTCGACACGCGTCGCACCGGGCTTGGCTGGAAGCCGGCGTTTTACCTCCACGAGTCGCCGGCGCTCTCGGCCCTCATCGTCAACCGTGGCTGGACGGGACGGTACGAGACGAGGCTCCCTGCCCTGATGGCGGCCCAGGCCTTCCGGCGCGACCTGCGGCGCGCAGGCGTCACCGTGCGCGGCGGGACAGCGGTCGGCGTCGCTTCGGCGGAGGCGGTTCAGCTCGGGGAGGTCGCGTCGGCACAGCTCGCCACGCTTCTTCGCCACATGGACGTCTTCAGCGATAACTTCTACGCGGAGATGCTGCTGAAGGAGGTCGGCGCCGTGCAGGGCGACGTGGGCTCCTCCGCAGCCGGGATCGCGGTCGAGCGGCAGCTCCTCGGCGCTGCGGGCGTCCCACTCGCCGGCGTCCGGATGGTCGACGGCTCCGGCCTCTCACTCCTCGACCGCTGGACTTCGCTCGGCCTCGGCACGCTGCTGCGCACGATGTGGCAGGACAGCGACCTGCGACCCTACGTCGTCGTCGCCCTGCCGGTCGCCGGCGAGACGGGCACGCTCGAGCACCGCATGCGCAAGGCGCCGGCCCGCGGCCTGGTCCGCGCCAAGACGGGCACGACGATCAACTCGTCCGCGCTCTCGGGCTTCGCCGGCGACCGCTACGCCTTCTCGATCCTCGAGAACGGAAGCCCGGTGCCCGCGCTGAACGCCGAGGAGTCGCAGAACCGCTTTGCGCAGGTGCTGGCGCGCGCGGTGGCCTCCAGCTCGTAGGACCTAGGACTCACCGAGGAGGGCGAGGAGATCGCTCTCGGAGAGGATCGGCACGTCGGCCTTCTGTGCCTTCGTCAGCTTCGAGGCGCCGGGCTCCTCGCCGACCACGAGGCCCGTCGTCTTCGCGGAGACAGAGCCCGTCACCTTCGCGCCGAGCGCCTCGAGCCGTGCCGTTGCGTCCTCGCGGGAGAAGCGCTCGAGTGTGCCCGTGATCACGTACGTGCTACCAGTGAGCGGCCCCTCCTTCGGCCGCTCGTCCTCTCCCGCTTCGAGGCGCAGACCGACGGCGCGTAGCTCCTCGACGAGCGCGCGGTTGTCCTCGTCGTCGAACCACTCGGCGACGGCCTCGGCCCGGTCGGGCCCGAAGCCCTCGACCTCGGCGATCTCCTCGGGGGTCGCAGCCGTCAGGCGCTCGATCGTCTCGAAGTGCCGCGCGAGGTTCTGGGCGAGCACCCAGCCGATGCCCGGCACGTTGAGCCCGAGCAGCACACGGGAGAACGGAACGCGTTGCCGCGAAGCCTCGATCTGCTCGATCGCGTTCGTGGCGGAGATCTCGCCGAAGCCCTCGAGCTCGAGCAGCTGCTCCTTCCGCAGGCGATACAGGTCGGGAAGCGAGCGGACGAGCCCCTTCTGCCACAGCGCGCGCATGGTCTTCTCGCCGACGCCCTCGATGTCCGCCGGGCCGTAGACCCAGTCGATCAGCGTCTCGAGGCCGCGCGACGGACACGCGCGGTTCGGGCAGCGGTGCATCGCCTCGCCCTCCGGCTTGACGATCTCCGTGCCGCAGACCGGGCACTGCGTCGGCATCCGGAACTCTTTCGTTCCTCGCCGGTGCGGCCCGGCGGGACCGACGACCTGCGGAATGACGTCGCCGGCCCGCTGCACGATGACGTCGTCGCCCGCCCGGATCCCCTTGCGGTTGATGTCCTCCTCGTTGTGCAGCGTGGCGCGCGAGACGGTGACGCCGCCCACCTCGACCGGCTCCAGCACCGCCCATGGATTGAGCGCGCCTGTGCGCCCGACCCGGATGCGGATCTCGTGCAGCCGCGTCACGGCAGTCATGGGCGCCCACTTGTAGGCGCGCGCCCAGCGGGGCCGGGAGTGCAGGGCTCCGAGCCTGCGCTGCTGGTCGAGGGAGTCGACCTTGATCACGACGCCGTCGATCTCGTAGTCGAGCTCCAGCCGCCGCTTTTCCCACTCGACGCAGGCGGCGGCGACTTCCTCGATCGACGTGAGCCGCACCGCAAAGGGGTTGGTGCGCAGGCCGTGCCCGCGCAGCCACTCCAGCATCTCGAACTGCGTCTCGAACGCGACGCCCTCGCGGTAGCCGGCCCCGTAGACCCAGATCGAGAGCGGCCGGTCGGCCGTGATCGCCGAGTTCTTCTGGCGGAGGCTTCCGGCCGCAGCGTTGCGCGGATTCGGCGCGAGCTTCTGCTTGGTTCCGGCGAGGCGCTCGTTCAACTCGTTGAAGCCCGAGAGCGGCAGGTAGACCTCGCCGCGGGCCTCGATCACAGCCGGAGCGTCGCCTCCCAGGCGAAGCGGGATCGCCTTGATCGTGCGCAGATTCGGTGAGACGTCCTCGCCCTGCACGCCGTCGCCGCGAGTCGCCCCGCGCACGAAGACGCCGTTCTCGTACGTGAGATTGACCGCCAGCCCGTCGATCTTCGGCTCGAGGACGTACGCGACCTCAGCGTCGGCGCCGAGCCGCTTGCGGACGTCGTCGTCCCACTTCCGCAGCCCCTCTTCGCTGGTCACCTTCTCGAGCGAGCCCATTGGTTCGAGGTGCTGAACCTTCTGGAACTTGTCCGACAGGCCACCGACCCGCCGCGTGGGCGAGTCCGGCGTGATGAGCTCGGGATGCTCCTCCTCGAGCGCTACGAGCTCGTCGTACAGGACGTCGTAGGCGGCGTCCTCCATGATCGGCGTGTCCTCGACGTGGTACGCGATGAGAGCGCGATTGAGGACGTCGCGCAACTCTGCGGCGCGCGCGGCGGCAGTCGTCGTCTTAGAGGACGCCAAGGAGCTCCTCGGCACGGTCGACGATCGCGTCGGGCTGCTCCGCCTCGAGTCGTGCGCGGTCGTGGATCCGGCCCCACGTCACGGCAACGGCGAACATCCCCGCCGCGTTGGCGGCACGGACGTCGAAGGGCGAGTCGCCGACGTAGGCGGTCGAGGCGGGGTCCGCTCCGAGCCGTTCGGCGCCGAGCAGCAGCGGCTGCGGATCCGGCTTGTGCCGCGCGGTCTCGTCGCCGCCGACGATCGCCTCGAAGAGATGGCCGAGCGGGACGTTGGCGAAGGCGAGCTCGACTGTCGAGCGGCGCTTCGCGGTGACCACGCCGAGCCGCCGGCCCTCCTCGTGCAGCGTCACGAGCACGTCTTCCATGCCGGCGCAGGCCTCGAGCTCGTCGTGCAGCGGCTCGTTGTGCGCGCGATAGACATCGACGAGCCGCTCGACCTGGTCGGGCGCAAGCGCGTGCATCTGCGCCTCGAGCCCGGGCCCGCCGACGGTTTGCATCAGCTCCTCGTCGGAGTACTCGCGGCCGAGCACCTCGCGGGTCGCGTGCCGCATCGAGGCGAGGATGATCGCGCCGGAGTCGACCACGGTTCCGTCGAGGTCGAAGAGAACGGTCTCGAACCGCATGCGTCGATCGTATCGGCGGTGTGATTAGGTTCCGGACCCTTGGCCGAGGTGTCTGACTTCCGCTTCCTCGTCGTCCCACACACGCACTGGGATCGCGAGTGGTACCTGCCCTTCGAGTTCTTCCGGCTGCGTCTCGGCTCGATCGTCGACGGCGTTCTGGACACGCTCGAACGCGACCCGTCCTTCACGTCGTTCACGCTCGACGGGCAGGCGATCGTGCTCGAGGACTACGCCGAGGTGCGGCCGGAGAACGCGGGACGGCTGCAGGCGCTGCTCGACGCCGGCCGTCTCGAGGCCGGCCCGTCGTACGTCCTCCCGGACGAGATCCTCGTGGGAGCCGAGTCGCTCGTCCGCAATCTCCTGCTCGGCCGCCTCGTCTGCCGGCGCTTCGGGGTCGAGCCGAGCGGCGCCGGCTACCTCCCCGACAGCTTCGGTCACCCGGCGCAGCTGCCGCAGATCCTGGCGGGATTCGGCATCCGCACCTTTCTCTTCTCGCGCGGCATGGGCGACGAGGTCGACGACGTCGGCGTCGTGTTCCGCTGGCGTGCGGGTCCCGCGGAGGTCGTCGCCGGCCAGATGCTCCCGCACTACGACAACTTCGCGCGCCTCACGTGGGATCACGATGCCGAGGAGCGCATTCGCGCGATCGTCGACCGGTTCGGAGAGGCCGTCTCGGGCGCCGGCCAAGACGAGATCGTGCTCGCCAACGGCTCCGACCACCTGCCGATCGAGCCGGAGCTACCGCAGATCCTCGGCGGGCTCGAGCGGACGTTCGGCGCGCAGTTCCGGATCGGCCGCTACGACGAGCACACACCCGGGTCGGACGCACTCCCCGTGTACGAGGGCGAGCTCGTCGGCAGCCGGCTCCAGAACCTCCTGCGCGGCGTCAACTCGGCGCGGATCTACCTCAAGCAGGCGAATGAGCGCGCGGAGCGCCGGCTGCTCTCGATCGAGACGGCGGCGGCCCTGCGCGCGCTGCGGGAAGGCGCGCCGGATCCGGCCGCAAACCTGCGGCTCGCCTGGCGCGATCTGCTCCGCAACCATCCGCACGACTCGATCTGCGGTTGCTCATGCGACGAAGTGCACCGGGACATGCTCGTCCGCTACGAGCAGCTCGACCGGATGCTCGACTTCGTCGAGCGCGAGGCGGTCGGGGTCGGCGGCGCGCTCGTCAACACGCTGCCCTACCGGCGGCGGCGCCTCGTGGACGGAGAGGTCTACGAGCTCGACGGCTTCTCCGGTGCGCGGCCGGAGCCGTTCCGCTCGCGCGGGCCGTTGATCGACTACGACCGTATCGCGGAGCTCATCGCCTTCGAGGACGAACCGGACGTGGGCGACCTGTACACGTTCTGCCCCGGCGGCCCGGTCCGAACGGCGAGGCTCGTCGGCAGTCGTCACGAAGGCGGGTTGGTCCTGGAGCACGAGCTCCCGGGGATCAGGATCGAGACGACGATCCACCGCGCGAAAGGCCTCGACCGCTTCGAGGTGACGAGCGTCGTCGAGAACGAGGCCGAGAACCACCGGCTGCGCGTCCTCGTCCGTGCCGACCACGTCTCAGGCGAAGTGCGGGCGGAAAGCCAGTTCGCCGTCGTCCGCCGTCCGCTCGTGCCGCCGCCTCCGCGGGCGGACTGGGTCGAGCCACCGGTGCCGACGGCGCACACGCTCGGCGCCGTCGCGCTCGGTTCCCTCGTCCTGCTCACGAAGGGACTGCCGGAGTACGAAGCCTCGGATGACGGGCTACGGCTGACGCTGCTGCGCTGTGTCGGCACGATCTCGCGACCCCCCGGCCTCCCGACGCGCCCTCTTGCTGCCGGGCCGAACATTCCCACGCCGGACGGCCAGTGCCCGGGACGCCATGTCTTCGAGTACGCGCTTCGGTTCGACGGCGACGAGCTCACGGACGCGGGCCTGATCCGGGCGAGCCAGGACTACCGGACCGACTTCCTCCGCGGCGACCCGTTCGAGCCGCCGCTCGAGCTCGGCGGCGACGTCGTCTTCTCGTGCCTCAAGCCGGCGGAGGACGGCAGCGGACTCGTCCTGCGCGTCTTCAACCCGAACCCTCAGCCCGAGGCGCTCAGCTTGAGCCTCCCTGTCCGCCGTATCCGGCTCGACGAGGAGGAGGGGCTCGACGGCGGCCTCGAGCTCGCACCCGGCGAGATCGCAACGTTCCTCCTCACCAAGTAACAGACTGTCACTTAGTAAGACACGGCCACGAGGTACAGGCCCCACGGCGGCGCGGTGACTCCCGCCTCGGAGCGCGCACGGCCGTCGAGCAAGCCGGGAATCAGGTCCGGCGCCTCGACCATCGTCCCGACGAGGCTGCGCACCATGTGGCGGAGGTAGCTGTTCGCCGTGATCTCGAAGTCGAGGTGGTCGCCGCGCCGGATCCACTCGGCCCGTTCCACGACGCGGACGAACCCTTTGTGCTGCGTCTGCGCCGGCGTGAAGGCCCTGAAGTCGTGCTCTCCGGCGAGGGCCGCCGCGGCGATCGCAAGGACGTCCTCGTCGACCGGCTTGGGAGGCCACCAGCTTCGGCGCAGCTCGAACGGCGACGGCGTCGAGCGGGTGAAGAGCCGGTAGCGATAGCTGCGCGAGAGTGCGGAGTGGCGGGCGTGGAAGCCGGCGGGCGCCTCGGCGGACGAGAGCACGGTGATCGCGTCGGGGAGGCGCGAGTTGAGCGCCGCGGCGGCGCGCTCCGGCGGAGGCCCGCCCTCGACGTCGACCGAGACGACCTGGCCGAGCGCGTGGACGCCGGTGTCCGTACGGCCCGCGACGGCGAGGTTCTCCACCGAAACGAACGTCTGGGCGAGCGCCTGGCGCAGTGCAGCCTCCACGGTCGGCAGCCCGGGCTGCGGAGCCCAGCCGCGGAACGGCGTGCCGTCGTACTCGAGCGTCAGGATGACGCGCACGTCAGGCCATCCTGACCGCATTTGTCAGGTGTGCCTTATGCTCTACTGACTTGCACACGGATTGATATACTCTACCTCGTGAGCGACGACCATACCTTTCTCCTGCAGAAGGTCCAGCCGGCCATGGTCGGCCTCATCGACGGCTCGCTCTCCACACTCGCGCCGATCTTCGCAGTCGTCCTCGCGTCGCACGACACGCGCTACGCGTTCATCGCCGGCCTCGCGACGTCGATCGGCGCGGCGATCAGCATGGGATTCTCCGAGGGCCTCTCCGACACGGGCGAGCTCACGGGCCGCGGGAGCCCCTGGAGCCGCGGGCTGATCACGGGAGGCGGCACCTTCCTCGGCGGCATCCTCCACTCGCTCCCGTTCCTGATCTCGAACTACCGCGTGGCGCTCTTCCTCGCGGTCGTCGTCGTGGCATTCGAGCTCCTGATGCTCGCGTACTTCCGCTACCGCTTCTTCCAGGACACGTTCGTTCGCGCCCTGGGAATCGTCACGTTCGCGGGCGTCCTGATCGCCGCGATCAGCGCGGGACTCGGCAGCCTGCTGGGCGCTCCAGTCGGAAGCTAGGCCAGTCCCCTAGTGAAGGCCGGAGCGGAAGCCTCGCCGTAGGCGGACTTCCGGGGAGGCCCGACGTGCGCGCCGCCGCTCCTGCGCCGAAGGCGCACGACCGGCCGCGCCACGAAGAAGCGGTTCCGCACGCGCGCGGAGCCAGCGAGCCCTCTGCACGAAGCGCGTCCGAGATCGCAATCTCGGGCGCGCGGAGTTCCGTTCCCCGGTTTCGAGCCCGCTAGGGCTCGAAATCGACGAGCTCGAGGTAGACCATCTCGGCGGCGTCGCCGGCCCTGTGGCCGAGCTTGACGATCCGCGAGTAGCCGCCCGGCCGGTCGGCCATCCGCGGCCCGACGTCGTCGAACAGCTTGTGCACCATCTCCTGGGAGCGGAGCACGGAGAGCGCTTGCCGGCGCGCGTGAAGGTCGCCACGCCGGCCGAGCGTGATCATCTGCTCGGCGAAGGGCTTGACGGCCTTCGCCTTCGCCTCGGTCGTCCGGATCCGGCCGTGCTCGATGAGCGAGCACGTCAGGTTGGAGTACAGCGCCTTGCGGTGCGCCGAATCGCGGCCGAGCTTCTTCCCTGTGCGAGCGTGGCGCATAAGTGAGCCCTACTCGGGGAACCCGCCGGAGCCGTTCTCACCGCGCAGGTGGAGGCCGTGCTGCGCGAGCGTCTCGCGCACCTCCTCGATCGACTTCTTGCCGAAGTTCGGGATCGCGGCCAGCTCCTGCTCGGTCTTCATCACGAGATCGCCGATCGTCTCGATCCCAACCCGCTTGAGGCAGTTGTACGAGCGGACGCCGAGCTCGAGCTCCTCGATCGGGAAGTTCTCCATCCCGTGCGCGAGCGCCGCCTCGGGCGAGCCGAAGCCCTCGATCCGGTCGAGGTCGGTGAAGATCGCGAGCTGCCGGATCAGGATCTCGGCGGCCTCCGCGAGCGCGTCCTTCGGCTCGACCGAGCCGTCGGTGGTGATGTCGAGCGTGAGCTTGTCGTAGTCGGTGCGCTGCCCGACGCGAGCAGCCTCGACCTGGTACGCGACGCGGCGCACCGGCGAGAAGATCGAGTCCATCGGGATGACCCCGATCGTGTGCTGGGGCCCGCGGTTGAGCTCCGCCGGCGAGTAGCCGCGGCCGCGGCCGATCGTCAGCGTGATCTCGAGCCGGCCCTTGTCGGACAGGTTCGCGATCTCGAGCTCCGGGTTGAGGATCTCGAGGTCGGCGGGCGCCTCGATGTCGGCGGCCGTGACCGAGCCCGGGCCCTTCTTCGCGATGTGCACCTCGATCTCGGGCGACTCGCCGTGCAGCCGCGCGACGAGGTTCTTGAGATTGAGGATGATGTCCGTGACGTCCTCGCGGACGCCCGGCAGAGTCGTGAACTCGTGCGCGGTGCCCTCGACCTTCACGGAGGTCACTGCGGCGCCCTCCAGCGAGGAGAGCAGCACGCGGCGCAGCGAGTTGCCGAAGGTGTGACCAAAGCCGCGATCGAGCGGCTCGATCGCAAAGACCCCGCGATGATCGTCCGCGTCCTCTTTGACGATCTTCGGGATCTGGAAGTCCATTTCGCGTGTAGCCAAGAAGATTCCCTCTTTCCGTTACTTCGAGTAGAGCTCGACGATGAGCGATTCCTGCACCGGCGTGTCGATCTCGTCGCGCTCGGGCTGTTTCAGCACCTTGCCCGTGAGCCCGTCGTGATCGGCCTGGAGCCACGGGGCGACGGTCGAGACGAGATCGGTCGCGTCGCGGATGACCTGCTGCGCCGATGAGCTCGGCGGGACGGTGACGACGTCATCGGGCCGCACCTGGTAGCTGGGGATGTTGACGCGCCGACCGTTGACGTGGAAGTGGCCGTGGCGGACGAGCTGGCGCGCCTGCGCGCGTGAGGCGGCGAAGCCGAGCCGGTAGACGACGTTGTCGAGCCGGGTCTCGAGCATCCGCAGCAGCTCCTCGCCCGTCACGCCGGAGCGCTTGGACGCCTTCTCGTAGTAGTTGCGGAACTGCTTCTCGAGCAGCCCGTAGTAGCGGCGCGCCTTCTGCTTCTCGCGCAGCTGCAACAGGTACTCGCTCTGCTTGATGCGGCCGCGGCCGTGCTCGCCCGGCGGATACGAGCGACGCTCGATCGCGCACTTCTCCGTCAGGCACCGCTCGCCCTTGAGGAAGAGCTTCATCCCCTCGCGGCGGCAGATGCGGCACTTCGGGCCCAAATCGCGAGCCATCTAGACCCTCCGCCTCTTCCGCGGCCGGACGCCGTTGTGCGCCTGCGGCGTCACGTCCTTGACCGACAGGATCTCGAGGCCGGCCGCCTGGAGCGAGCGGATCGCAGTCTCGCGGCCGGAGCCCGGCCCCTTGACGAAGACCTCGACCTTCTGCAGCCCGTGCTCCATCCCCTTCCGCGCTGCCGCGTCGGCCGTAACCTGGGCGGCGAACGGGGTCGACTTGCGGGAGCCCTTGAAGCCGGCGGAGCCGGCGGACTCCCACGCGATGACGTTCCCCTCGCGGTCCGTCAGGGCGACGATCGTGTTGTTGAAGCTGGTCTTGATGTGCGCCTGGCCGATCGCGATGTTCTTGCGGACGCGGCGACGCGTGCGGCCGCGAGTGGCCGCCGGCCTTCTGGCTCCCGGCACGCTACTTCGCCGCCTTCTTGCCGCGTCCGACGGTCTTCTTCGCGCCCTTGCGGCTGCGGGCGTTCGTCTTCGTCCGCTGCCCGTTCACCGGCAGGCCGCGCCGGTGGCGGACGCCGCGGTACGCGCCGATCTCCGAGAGCCGCTTGATCGCCTGCTGCCGGTCGCGGCGCAGGTCGCCCTCGACCTCGAGCTCCGAGTCGATGTAGTTGCGGAGCTTCGTGACCTCTTCGTCGGTGAGGTCCTTGACCTTCGTGTCGGCGTTGAGGCCTAGCTCGGCGGCGACCTTGCGGGCGGTCGGCTGGCCGATCCCGTAGATGTACGTCAGCCCGATCTCGAGCCGCTTCTGGTTCGGAAGGTTGACTCCGGCGATGCGTGCCATGAACTACCCCTGCCTTTGCTTGTGACGAGGGTTGGAGCAGATGACCATGGTCGTACCGTGCCGCTTGATCACGCGGCAGCGTTCGCACATGGGCTTGACGGACGGACGGACTTTCATCTCTAGCGGTGCCTGTAGGTGATCCGACCGCGGTTGAGGTCGTAGGGGCTGAGCTCGACCTTGACCTTGTCGCCCGGGAGGATCCGGATGTAGTGCTTCCGCATCTTCCCGGAGATGGTCGCGAGCACGGTGTGGCCACCCCCGTCGAGCTGCACCCGGAACATCGTGCTTGGGAGCGCTTCGACGACCTCGCCTTCAACCTCGATCTTCTCTTCCTTGGTAGGCAAATTCCCTTCAGTGAATAGGAGTCTCAGACGCGCACACGCGCGCGGCAGAGCCGCGCGCGAAGGCGGTCATCGTAGCAAAGCGGCTTTTGCAACCGTCAGCACCCTCGGGCCCTCCGCGGTGATCGCGACGGTGTGCTCGAAATGGGCCGCGAGGGACTCGTCGACGGACGAGATCGACCACTCGTCGGCGTGGACGTACACGTCCGGCTCGCCGGCCGTGATCATCGGCTCGATCGCGAGCGTCATCCCTTCCTGCAGCAGCGGCCCGCGGCCCGGCGGCCCGTAGTTCGGGATCTGCGGGTCCTCGTGATATGAGCGGCCGACGCCGTGCCCGACGAGGCTGCGTACGACGGAGAACCCGGCTGTCTCGACGACGACCTGGACGGCGTGCGAGATGTCGGAGAGACGGTTGCCGACCCGGGCCTGCTCGATCCCCGCGCCCAGCGCCTCGCGGCAGACGTCGAGCAGCCGCTGCGCCTCGGGGGAGATCTCGCCGACCGGCAGCGTCACGGCGCTGTCGGCGACGAGCCCGTCGAGCGTGACGCCGAGATCGAGCGAGATCAGATCGCCTTCCCGGGCGCGGTACCCGTCGGGGATCCCGTGCACGACCATCGAGTTCGGCGAGATGCAGAGAGCAGCCGGGAAACCCTTGTAACCCTTCGAGGTCGGGTAGCCGCCCCGCGCGTCGATGTGCTCGTCGGCGATGCGGTCGAGCTCGCGCATCTCGACCCCGGGCTCGAGATGCTCCGCCACCATCGCGAGCGTCTCCGCGAGGAGCGCCCCCGCGCGGGCCATGCCCTCGATCTCGGCCGCTGACTTGCGGACGATCACGCGTTGACCTTCCGGTGCCGCTGCGTCTCGGCGAGCGCATCGTCAATCTCGCGAAAGACCTCGTCCATTGCGCGAGCAGCGTGGACGCCGACGACGTTCGCCTGGTGCGAGCGGTAGTAATCGACCAACGGTGCCGTTTCCTGGTCGTAGAGCTCGAGGCGCCGCTCGATCACCTCCGGCGTGTCGTCGGAGCGGCCTTCCTCCGCCGCGCGACCGAGCAGCCGCTCGAGGAGAACCTCGCGGTCGGGCACTTGGAAGTCGAAGACGACGTCGAGGTCACGCCCGAGCTCGCGCAGCAGCTCGTGGAGCGCCTCCGCCTGAGGCATCGTCCGAGGGAAACCGTCCAGTACGAAGCCTCCCACTGTGTCCCCGCGCGAGAGCCGGTCCCGGATGAGCTCGATCATCAGCTCGTCGTTGACGAGTTCGCCTCGGTCGAGCACTGCTCGCAGCTCGCCGGCCGCCGGTGTATCGAGCTCGCGCATCTCACGGAGCATGTCGCCGCTCGCGATGTGCGGGAGCCCGTACATCGCCTTGATCCGCTGCGCCTGCGTGCCCTTGCCGGACCCCTGTGGACCCAGGACGAGGATGTTCATGCGTGGCTTCCTACCGGAGGAAGCCTTCGTAATGGCGCATGACCATCTGCGACTCCATCTGTCGCATCGTCTGGAGCGCCACGCCGACGACGATCAGGACCGAGGTGCCGCCGAGAGCACGGTAGGTCGCCTGGTTGAAGTGGAACTGCGCGATGAAGATGGAGGGGGCGACGGCGACGGACGCGAGGAAGAGCGCGCCCGGGAACGTGAGCCGGTTGAGGACGCGGTCGAAGTAGGCGGCCGTGGGCGGCCCCGGCCGGATGCCGGGGATGTAGCCGTTGTACTTGCGCAGGTTGTCGGCCTGGTCGACCGGGTTGAAGATGACCGACGTGTAGAAGTAGGTCATCATCATGATCAGGAGCGCCTCGGCGAGCAGGTATTTCCAGCCCGTGGGGTTGAAGTTCTGCGTCAGCCAGACGTTCCAGGAGGGTTTGAAGGTGCCGACCGTCTGCGGAACGGCGAGGATCGCGGCGGCGAAGATGATCGGGATCACACCGGCCATGACGACGCTCAGCGGCATGTAGGTCGAGCCGCCGGACGTCTGCCGGTTGCCGAGCTGGCGCCGCGCATACTGGATCGGGATCCGCCGCTGCCCTTCCATCACGAACACGACCGAGACGACGATCCCGAGCGCGACGAGGGGGAAGAAGAGCCGTGCCGACGTGCCGCCGTTGATCCAGCCGCTGATCCCGGAGGGCGCATAGGCAAGGATCGAGGCGAAGATCAGGAGCGAGATCCCGTTGCCGATCCCGCGCTTCGTGATCTGCTCACCCATCCACATGAGCAGCGTCGTGCCGCCGGTGAGCGTGACGATGATGATCATGAGCCGGCCGGCGTTGACGTTCTGCAGCACGTTGGATTGCTTGAAGAGGAACGCGTAGCCGGTCGACTGCGCCGCCGCAAGTACGACCGTGAGGTACCGCGTGTATTGCGTGATCTTGGCGTACCCGGCCTCGCCCTCCTTCTGCAGCCGCTCGAGCGAGGGAACGGCCACGGCGAGAACCTGGAAGATGATCGATGCCGTGACGTACGGCATGATCCCGAGCGCGAAGAGCGAGAAGCGCGACAGCGCCGAGCCCGAGAAGAGGTTCAGGAGCTGGAGAACGCCGCCGC
>WNGD01005053.1_pt1 | contig 14770 bp, 13 predicted proteins | sample 5400671 | NCBI WGS metagenome assembly WNGD01 (sample SAMN13153369, study PRJNA577476) | soil metagenome | isolation source: 40 cm soil or saprolite under grassland replicate 2 | place: USA:California | collected 2016-06-15 | reverse complement strand
AGGTCCGGGGAGACTTCCTCCAGGACCGCGAGCCCCTCCTCCGCGCTGCTTGCCTCGCGCACCGCGTAGCCCTCCATCTCGAGGTTGACGCGGACGTATTCGCGCACCCGCGGGTCGTCGTCGACGATCAGGACCAGCGGACCCTGCTGGGCGGCGCCGCCCGGGCCGGAGCGGTTGAGGAAGTTGTCGAGATCGGCGCGGCGGTAACGACGGTGGCCACCGGGCGTGTAGAAAGCGGGCACACGGCCCTGGTCCGACCACTTGCGGATCGTGCTCTGGGCGACGCCGAGGAACTTCGCGGCCTGGCCGAGCGTCAGCCAGTCGGGCTCGCTCGCCGGCGCGCGCCTTCCCGGAAACTCGCGGCGGGCCATCGCGTAAAGCTACCCAAAGCTCTCACTTCTTAACCTGGAGCCCGGGTCTCCGTCAGCGGCGGCACGGTCCTTAAAGACGTCTGCACGCCGCCCGGCCGGGGGTTGTCGTGCAGCGCCTGCCCGAGCGCGATCCCGACTGTGAACGCCACGACGAGCGCGAGGCCCAAGAGGAGCTTGTTCCGGGACAACTGCCTTTTCGCGCGGCGGCGAGTCGCGCGCTCGCGCCCGCTCCGAGGCGGACTCCCGACCGTCACGGCTCGTAGTCCACTGCGCCGCGCGAATAGAGATGAAAGGCAGCGTCCGTGACCGTGGCGAGCCGCCGCGGCCAGCCCCTCGCGGGCTCGATCTCGGCCACTGCCTCGCGGCTCCACGATTCCGCCGAGACGTAGGCGTCGGCGAGCTCGGCGAGGGTGAAGCTTCCGCCCACTCGGCGGCGGAGCTCGGCGAGGACGGCCTCGACCTCGGCGAGCACGGCCTCGCCGCGCGGCGTCTCACCCACGTCCTGCTGGAGCCGACGATGGCCGAGCTCCCACTCACGGCGGGTCTGGTCCAGGGCGATCGGCATGCGCAAGGAGACTATGGTGGTCTGGCCGGTAGCGTTGCCCGCTTCCTGGGTCGCGAGCAGAGACCGCGATCGCCCGCAGGCAAGGCTTGCCAGCCTTGACAAGGGCTAGCGTGGACTCTGGCGCCGCGTGATCGCGGGTCAGGGAGGATGGCCAATGTTGCCGGTCAGACCACTACGCGGTGCAGCAGCCTGAATCGGGCCAGAGCGCATCGAGCTCGGCCAGGATCCGCTCGCCGAGCTCGTAGCCTGGGCGCGCAAGCGCGAAAGCGGCGTGTGCGTGCAGGCACTTCAGGCTGCCGCTGCGCGTCGACCCGCCGATCCCGCCCGGAAGCTCCGGCCGAAGACGCCGCTGCTGCTCGTTCGCCCGCTCCAGGCTCTCGACTAGCACGGGATCGTCCCTGACCGCCTGCGTCCAGCGCTCGACGCCGCCGGCCGCCTCGAGCCGCGAGATCGCGGCGACGAGATGCGGGCAGGTGATGTAGAAGGTGGTCGGAAAGGGCGCGCCGGCTTCGTCGCGCGGCCACTGCTCGCTCACGGCCGGCCGGCCGTAGGGGCAGCGGACCGCTACGCGCCGGAAGGCGCGGGGCTGGCGACCGAGCTGGCGTGCGACGACGGCCTCATCCTCCATGCCGCCTGATCGTATGCCGAGCATGCTTCCACGCTTCGATTCCCTTGACGATGAAGAGGCGCTCGCCGGGCTTGACCAACCCAAGTCGTCGCGCCTCCCGCACGAGCGCGGCATCGCCGGCGGAATCGGCGAGCTTGTGCTGGAGGTGCCGCCGCTCACCGCGAAGGCTCTTGACGTCCGCGGCGCGCTCCGCGAGCGTGCGCCGTGCGTCGACATAGGTGTGCAGCGGCCGGTAATAGAGGAGGCCTACCAGGCAGAGCGCCCCGACGCCGAGCCAGCGCCGAACGAGAACGCCGCGCCGCGGTCGGCGACTGCGCCCTGAGGTGCTCGCTCGCGACGCCGATCGCGACGACGCCCGGGCTCTGCCCGGACGTCCGCCTGCTTTCACTGCAGCGGCCATGGGCCGTCGATCTTCGCCCGGGGACCCCGCGGTCCTGCCTGGATTTAGACCGTTTCGACCTGGATTTAGACCGTTTCGACCTTGATCACGTTCGTGGAACCGGCGACGTTGACTGCCGTGCCCGCCGTGATCACGACGCGGTCGCCGGGCTCGACGACCCCGGACTCGCGCGCCGCCTCGACCGAGCGGTCCCAGAGCTCCTCGACGTCGGCGCACTCCGGGATTCGGAGTGGAATCACCCCCCACTCGATCGCCATCTGCCGCCACGCATACTCGTGGTGCGTGAGTCCGAGCACGGGTCGGCGCGGCCGCAGGCGCGCGACCGCCGAGGCGGTGCGTCCGCTGAACGTTGGCACGAGGATCGCGGCCGCCTGCAGCGTCTCCGCGAGGTCGCAGGCGCCGTTCGACATCGCCTGTCCGACCGTCGGCTCCTCCGCAGCCTCGGGCAGCTGGTGGCGGTAGCCCAGACTCGGCTCGACGGCGCGGGCGATCCGGGTCATTGTCGTCACCGCCTCGATCGGGAACTCGCCCACGGCCGTCTCGCCGGAGAGCATCACCGCGGAGGTGCCGTCGAGGATCGCGTTGGCGACATCGCTCGCCTCGGCGCGCGTGGGCTCGGGCTGGTGGATCATCGACTCGAGCATCTGCGTCGCCGTGATCACCGGTTTGCCGTGGTCCAGGGCGGCGACGATGATCCGCTTCTGTAGCAGCGGCACGAGCTCGGGCCCGATCTCGACGCCCAGGTCGCCGCGGGCGACCATCACCGCGTCCGCCTCCTCTAGGACCGCGTGAAGGGCGTCGACCGCCTCCGCCTTTTCGATCTTCGCGATCACGTTCGCAGTCGAGCCGGCCTGCTGAATCAGATCCTTGAGATCGCGCACGTCGGCGGCCGAGCGCACGAACGAGAGCGCCACGAAATCCACGTCGAGCGCCAGCGCGAACTCGAGATCGTCCATGTCCTTCCGCGTCAGCGAGGGAATCGGCACCGGGACGCCGGGAACGTTCACGCCCTTGTGGGCGCTGACGACGCCGCCGGCGAGCACGGCGCACTCGACGCGGCCGCCCTCGACGCGCTCGACCCGCAGGCGCACGAGTCCGTCGTCGATCAGCACCTCGTGGCCAGGCTGCAGCACCTCTCCGATCACCCCCGGTAGCACCGGCAGCTCGCCGTTGCGAGTGCTCCCATCGCCGGTAACCACGACCTCGTCGCCCCGCGTCAGCGTTACCGGAGCGGGCAGGTCGCCGATTCGAAGCTTCGGGCCCTGCAGGTCGGCGATCAGCGCGAGCGGGCGGCCGATCGTCTCCTGGATGTCGCGCACGAGCCGCGCGCGCTCGGCGTGCTCTTCGAGGCTGCCATGCGAGAGATTGAGCCGCGCGGCGTCCATTCCGGACTCGACGAGGGCGCGCACGCCCTCGGCCGTGCCGCTGGCCGGCCCGATCGTGGCGACGATCTTGGTTCTGCGCGGGGGTTGCGTGACCATCGTTCCTACTCCGGCTCTTCGACGCGTCTTTCCTGTTTACCTCTTCGTCAACGGCGGTGTCACGGATTAGCGCCTGATGCGCGGAAACGCGTCCCAGCCAGGATAGACCGCAGCGGAGCCGAGTTCCTCCTCGATTCGCAGCAGTTGGTTGTACTTGGCGACGCGGTCGCTTCTCGCCGGCGCGCCGGTTTTGATCTGGCCGGTTTCGTACGCGACCGCAAGGTCGGCGATGGTCGCGTCCTCGGTCTCCCCCGACCGGTGCGACATCACCGCGCTGTAGCCGCTCGACCGGGCCAGCGAGAGGGCCTCGATGGTCTCCGTGATCGTCCCGATCTGGTTGACCTTGACGAGGATCGAGTTGGCGGCCTTCCGGTCGATGCCCTCGCGAAGGCGCTCCGAGCTCGTGACGAAGAGGTCGTCGCCGACGAGCTGGACGCGGTCGCCGAGCTCCGCGGTCAGCCGAGCCCAGCCGTCCCAGTCGTCCTCGGCCAGCGGGTCCTCGAGCGAGACGATCGGGTAGCGCCCGGCGAGCTCCGCCCAGAACGCCGGCATCTCGTCGCTGCGCAGCTCGCGACCCTCGAAGCGGTAGGCGCCGTCACGGAAGACCTCGCTCGTCGCCGGATCGAGCGCGATGGCGACGCGGTCGCGATGCCCGGCGCGCTCGGCCGCCTCGAGGATCGCTTCGATCGCCGCCTCGCTCGAAGCGAGGTTCGGCGCGAAGCCGCCCTCGTCGCCGACGCCGGTCTCGAGGCCGCGATCGTGGAGCACCCGCTTGAGCGAGTGGTAGACCTCGGCGCCCACGCGCAGCGCCTCGGCGAAGCTCTCCGCCCCGGCTGGAACGACCATGAACTCCTGGAGGTCGATCGAGTTGTCCGCGTGGACGCCGCCGTTGATCACGTTCAGCATCGGCACCGGCAGGGTCGCGGCGTGGTCGCCGCCGAGGTGCCGGAAGAGTGAGATCCCCGCATCGGCCGCCGCAGCCTTCGCAACCGCGAGTGAGACGCCGAGGATCGCATTCGCGCCGAGCCGCCCTTTGTTGGGCGTCCCGTCGAACTCGATCAGGGCTCGGTCGAGGCCGGCCTGGTCGAACGGGTCGCGGCCCCGCACGGCCTCGGCGATCTCGCCCCCGACGTTCGCGACCGCCTTCGCGACGCCCTTGCCGCTGTAGGCCTCGCCGCCGTCGCGGAGCTCGACCGCTTCGTGCACACCGATCGATGCTCCGGAGGGGACCGCCGCCCGGCCGCGCGCGCCGGAGTCGAGCCGCACGTCGACCTCGACGGTGGGATTGCCGCGCGAGTCGAGGATCTGACGGGCGCGGACGCCAGAGATCGCAGTCAGCGCAACGTCTCCTTGGCCCGGTCGAAGTACTCGTCTTGCTGCGCGAGTGGCAGCTCGTCGAAGCGCCGCCCCTCGCCGGCGGCGAGGCGCTCGGCCTGCTCGACCCGCGCGACGAAGCGATCGCTGACCGTTCGCAGCGAGAGCTCGGGATCGACGTTGAGGTGTCGCGCGACGTTCACCGCGGCGAAGAGGACGTCGCCTACCTCGCCCGCGACGGCCCTGTCCGGCTCCGTCTCTGCGGAACGTTCGCCAACCCGCGTCAGCGCCTCCTTCAGCTCCCCCAGCTCCTCCTCTAGATCGGCGAGCGCACCGCCCGTGTCGGGATATTCGAACCCGGCCGCGGCGGCCCGGCGCTGGATCTTCCGCGCGTAGCTCAGCGCAGGCAGGTTGCCGGGAACGTCATGGAAGATCCCTTCCCGGCCCTCGTCTTCGCGCTTGATGCGCTCCCAGTTCTCGCGCACGCGACCGGCGGTCCGGGCCTCGGCGTCACCGAAGACGTGCGGATGGCGGGCGACCAGCTTCGAGTGGATCCCGCGCGCGGCGCGCTCGAGGTCGCCTTGGCCCCGCTCCGCGAGCAGCAGCGAGAGGAAATAAACCTGGAAGAGGAGGTCGCCGAGCTCGTCGAGCAGCTTGGCGTCGTCGCCCTGCTCGGCAGCGTCCGCGACCTCGTAGGCCTCCTCGACCGTGTGGGGCACGATCGTGCGGACCGTCTGCTCGCGGTCCCACGGACAATCGCGGCGCAGCCGCTCCGTGAGCTCTTGGAGCTCGAGCAGCGCATCGAGGAGGGTCTGGTGGGACGTTGCTCGTTGTCGGGGTGCGATGGTCGTTCTCAGGCAAGGACGCAGGGAGCTTCAATAGTCAAGACTATTGGCGCGACTGAGGACGCCGCTTGGGGGCGAGCAGCGCGCTCCGACAACACAGGCCACGTCCTGCCAGGCCCTCCCTGAGGGTCATGCTGGCCGGACTAGGCTAGCCGGTCGTAGAGGTCTGCGTGGCCTGGGGCTTGTAGCCGACCTGATACTTGGTCTTCTTCGCGAAGTCCTTCTTGGTGTCGTTCCACCATTTGTTGTAGGCGTCCTGCTTCTTCTGCTGCACCTGCTGCTGCTTGATCGCCGCCTTCACCTGGTCGAACGGAATCGTGCTCGACTTCTTCGGCGGATTCACGGGCCCGAGTGCCTGGATCACGTGCCAGCCGAACTGGGTGTGCACTGGCTTCGAGATCTCGTTGATCTTCAGCGAGAACGCGGCCTTCTCGAAGGGAGCGACAGTCTTCAGCGGGCAGGTGACAGTCTTCTCCTTGCATACGGTCAAGCGGCCGCCGGTGCTCTTGCTCGAGTCGATCGAGTACTTGAGCGCGAGCTTCGAGAAGTCGCCGCCCGCCTTCAGCTTCCCGTAGATCGTGAGCGCCAGAGCGTGGCTCTTGACGAGAATGTGGCGGACGTCACGGCTCGCGGGCTGGGCCGGCTGCGCGTACTGCTGCTTGTGGTCGTCGTAGTACTTCTTGGCGTCACCGTCTGAGACCTTGGCGTCCTTCGTGACCTTCTCGGCGATCTTGTCCCGCAGGAGCTGAACCCGAAGCCCGTCTTGCACGTTCTTCTCGGTCAGGCCCTGCGCCTTGAGTTGCTGGTGGTAGAGCTTCTCGATCTCCGCTTTCGAGTTCGGCTTCTGTCCAGGTTGAGTCGCGCCGAAGACCTGCTGCTTGAGCTGCTCTAGCCGGTCATTGATGTCCTTGTCGCTGACCTTGACCCCGAGGTCCTTTGCCGACTGCTCGTACTCGGAGCGCTCGACGAGGAGCTGAATGATCTGCGAGCGCAAGGTTCCGTACGGCGGTGTCCCGGGCTTCGGGAACGGCTTGTGCGTGGCCTGGTAGCTGCGCTTCGCGTCGGCGAGCACCTCGTTGAATCGATCCTTCGAGATCGTGTCGTTGCCGACAACCGCGACCGCGTCGCTCGGCACCGATTTCGGTGCGCCGCCGCCGCCGCCGCAGGCCGCTACAAATGCCGCCACGAGGGCGAGGATGAGAACTAGGCGAAGATGCTTCATAACGTACGAAGAGCCAAGCGAAGCCCAACGCTCAGGCTGCTTGGCGGGTTTCGAGCATAGCATCGACAAGTCGGAGTGCCCCGTCGAATTCTTCGTCTCTTAACGAAACTTCCCTTCGCGCGGTCGTGTAGACCGCGGTGTCGACCCGGCCGCGCAGCGCCCGGAGCTCGCCGGAGCCGAGCTCGACCGGACCGACGGTGGCGCGCCCGCCGCGGAAGACGAGATAGTCGGCGCCCAGCCGCGCGAGCTTGAGCTTCGCTTCCTGGATCGCGAAGAGGTTCTCGACCGGCTCGGGCAACGGGCCGTAGCGGTCTTCGGTCGCCGCCTGCAGCTCGCGGAGCTCGTCCTCGTCCTCCGTCAGCGCCAGCCGCCTGTGCAGGTCGATCTTCAGCGCCTCCGAGCCGATGTACGCCGCCGGCACGTAGGCGTCGACCCGCGCGTCGACGCGGACGGGTCGCGCGACCGCGCGCCGCTGGCCCGAGAGCTCTGCGACCGCCTCGCCGAGCAGCTCGACGTAGAGCTCGAAGCCGAGCGCGGCGACATGCCCGGACTGCTCGGCGCCGAGCAGGTCGCCGGCGCCGCGAATCTCCAGGTCGCGCATCGCGATCGCGAACCCGGCGCCGAGCTCGGTGTGGTCGGCCAGCGTCGCCAGGCGCGCCCGCGCCTCGGGCGTCAGCTCCTGCGAGTCCGGATAGAAGAGGTAGGCGTGGGCGGTCACGTCCGAGCGGCCGACGCGGCCGCGGATCTGGTAGAGCTGGGCGAGCCCGAGCGCGTCGGCGCGCTCGACGACGAGCGTGTTCGCCTGCGGGATGTCGAGGCCGGACTCGATGATCGTGGTCGAGACGAGCACATCCGCGTCGCCGGCGAGGAACGAGAGCATGTGGTCCTCCAGCTCCTTCTCGCGCATCTGGCCGTGCGCGACGATGAATCGGAGCTCCGGACAGAGCTGGCGCAGCCGCTCGGCGGCCTCGTCGATCGTCTCGACGCGGTTGTGCAGGTAGAAGGCCTGCCCTTCTCGGGCCTGTTCGCGGCGTAGAGCGGTCTGGACGAGCTCCTCGTCGTACTCGCCGACGAAAGTGCGGATCGGCCGGCGGCCCTGCGGCGGCGTCTCGATCACCGAGATGTCACGGAGGCCCGAGAGCGACATGTGCAGCGTCCGCGGGATCGGGGTCGCGGTCAGGCTGAGCACGTCGACCTCGAGCCGGAGCTGGCGCAAGAGCTCCTTCTGCGCGACGCCGAAGCGCTGCTCCTCGTCGACCACGATCAGCCCGAGCTCCTTCGGGATCACGTCCCGCGAGAGCACGCGGTGGGTGCCGATCACAACGTCGACTCTCCCTTCGGCGTACTCCGCGAGTACCCGCTTCACCTCGGCCGGCGAGCGGAAGCGCGAAACCATCTCGACCCGGACCGGGAAGTCGCGGTAGCGCTCGCGGAAGGTGTTCCAGTGCTGCTGCGCGAGCACGGTCGTCGGCACGAGCATCAGCGTCTGCTTGCCGTTGACGGCGACCGCGAAGGCGGCCCTGACCGCGACTTCGGTCTTGCCGAAGCCGACGTCCCCGCAGACGAGCCGGTCCATCGGGCGCGGCGCCTCCAGGTCCTCCTTGACGGCCTCGATCGCACGCTGCTGGTCGTCGGTCTCCCGGTACGGGAACTCGGTCTCGAGGCGCTCCAGCCACTCGTTGCGGAGATCGAACGTCTGGCCCTCGGCCTGCTGGCGGCGGGCGTAGAGGGCGAGCAGTTCGCCGGCGAGCTCCCGCAGGCTCGCGCGGGCGCGACTCTTCAGGTTCTGCCAGGCCTTGCCGCCGAGCTTCGACAGCGCCGGCGAGCGTCCGTCGGCGCCGACGTAGCGGGAGACCTTGCCGATCTGCTCGTGCGGGACGTAGAGGCGGTCCTCACCGCGGAAGGCGAGCAGCAGGTAGTCGCGGGTGACGCCGGCGACCTCCTTTGTCTCGAAGTTCTGCAGGCGGCCGACGCCGTGATCCTCGTGAACGACGTAGTCGCCCGTGCGGAGATCGGCGAAGCTCTGCAGCGCGCGCCCAAGCCGTGCGTCCGCTCTAGGCGGACGCTTGCGGAAGACCTGCGTGTCCGCGAGCAGGACGAGCCCGAGCTCGCGCCAAACGAAGCCGCGCCGGGCCGGCGCGACCGCAAACAGGAGCTCGGCCTCCTCGGGCAGCGGCTCCCCCGGCTCGAGCAGCCGCGCGTCGACCCGGCGGAGCAGGTTCTGCGTCCGCAGCGCCTCGCCTCGGTGCGGGAAAGCGACCACGACGCGCTGGCCGGCGCGCACCAGCGCGCCGAGCTCGTTCTCGGCCTCGGCGAGCCCGCGCGCGGCGAGCGCCGGCCGGTGCGCCTCGAACGAGAACGGCTGGTTCGACGGCAGCGAATCGAGCTCGGTCGAGCCGTCGAGGTTCGGCTCGACATTCAGCTCCTCGAGCGAGACGGAGCGCACCTCGTCGGCCTCCCAGACGAAGTCGGGCGCGCGCTCCAACGGCGGGACCAGGTCCCGGGGCACGGCGGGCGGGGACGCGTCCTCGTCTGGCAGCGTCGGTTCGCTCAGGTCCGGTCGTCGCTCGGCCGCCGGATAGACGACCGCTTGCTCCACGGGATGGAGCGCGCGCTGCGTGAACGGCGAGAAGGCGCGAATCGACTCGATCTCGTCGCCGAAGAGCTCGATCCGCAGCGGCTCCCGGCCGGTCGTCGGGAAGACGTCGACGAGGCCGCCGCGGACGGCGAACTGGCCGCGCTCCTCGACCCGCTCGACGCGCTCGTAGCCCGCGAGCGCGAAGCCCTCGGCCAGCAGGTCGATCCCCGGCTCCTGCCCCTGCGCGACCACGATCGGCTCGGGCCGCTCGCTCGGCGGCGGCATGCCCTCTGCGAGCGCGGCGGCGGATGCGCAAACGAGCCCGCCGCGTGCGAGGACGTCGAGCGCGCGCGCTCGCTCGCCGACGAGGTGCGGCGGCGGCTCGAGGCCTGATCCCCAGTGGACACCGCGGCTCGGCAGCAGCGCCACGCGTTCCCCGCCGAGGAACCAGGCGGCGGCATCGGCCGCGTCGCGCGCGTCCGCGTCCTCCGGCAGCGCGCAGACGAGGCCGCGGCCGAGGCGTTCGTGGAGCGACGCGAGCAGCAGCGGCAGCGCCGGCTCCGAGACCCGGGCGCGCGTCGGCAACGCCTCCGCGAAGGGGGCGAGCCGCTCGTCCTCGACGAGCTCGTCGACGAATGCGTGCAAGACGGGTCGGTCCATCGCGAAAGACGGAACTCGCGGTTCCGCGCTCGAATCGTAGCCGTGGCGGCTAGTCAGGAGGGCTCGGCGAAACGCAGTCTGAGCCGAGCCCTCCTGCTAGTTGAAGCGCTGCTGGGCTGCCTCGACGCCCTGGCGCGCAACCGTTTCGACCGCATCGGCGGAGCGAGAAACGAGCGCTCCAACATCTTCCTCGACCTCGAATGGAGAAAGCACGTAGTCGGCGACAGAGCGCGGATCGCCGCGGCCGGGCCGGCCGACGCCGATCCTCAACCGCAGGAAATCCTGGGTGCCGAGCGCCTGCGCAAGCGATCGCAAGCCGTTGTGTCCGGCGAGGCCGCCGCCTGCGCGCGCTTGCAGCCGCCCAGGCTCTAAATCGACGTCGTCGTGAACCACGACCAGCGACTCCGGCTCGACCTTGAAGAAGCGCGCAGCGGCCGCGACCGACCGCCCGGAGTCGTTCATGAACGTCTCGGGCTCGAGCAGGGCGAGCCGCAAGCTGTCGAGCCGAACCTCGGCGAGCCGACCGGAGAACTTTCCGCGCCAGCGCGCGTCCGTACGGCGCGCAAGCTCGTCGACGACCAGCCATCCCACGTTGTGCCGGTCGCGCTCGTGCTCGCGCCCCGGGTTTCCCAACCCGACCACGAGCAGGTCGAGTGTCGAGGCGGATTCGCCTCGACGAAACAGCCGCATGATGTTAAGAGGCCTTGGCGAGACGCAGACTGTGCCGTCGAGACGCGCTGCTCGCCCCCATGCTGCGTCCTCAGTCGCGCCCGTAGCTTCCAGCTACGAACGCTCCCTGCGTCCTTGCCTGGGAACGACCATCGCGCCCCGACGACGAGCGGCGTCCCGCCAAACCCTCTTAGCCCTCGGTCGTACCCTGCTCGCCGGCGGCGTCGGCCTCCGGCTCGGCCGGCGCCTCGGCGGCGCCCTCCGGCGCCTCCTCGCCCTCCGGCACCTCGCCCTCGGGCAGCTCGCCCTCTTCCAGCTCCTCTTCCTCGGGCTCGGGCTCGACGATCTGCGTCGGCGCCCCGACCGTGGCGAGCACCGTCTCCTCAGGATCGTCGAGGTAGGTCACACCCTCGCGCGCGGGCAGGTCGGCGAGCCGCAACGTGTCGCCGATCGCCATCCCGCTGACGTCGAGCTCGAGGCGCTCGGGGATCTCGAGCGGCAGCGCCTCGACGTTGATCTCCCGCTGCACCTGCGAGAGCACGCCGCCTTCCTTGACGCCTTCCGGATCGCCGACGAGCTCGACGACCACCTGCGCCTGAATCGGCTGGTCGAGCCGCACTTCCTGCAGGTCGACGTGGATCAAGTGGCCCCGGACGGGATGCACCTGGTAGTCCTTGAGGATCGAGGCGTGCGTCGTCTTCTGCTGATCCAGGCTCACGTCGAGGATCGCGTGCAGGCCGTGATCGCCTGTCAGCACCCGCCGCAGCTCGCGCTCTTCGATGCAGATGGCATGCGGCTGCTTCCCACGCCCGTAGAGGACGCCGGGGATCATTCCTTCGCGCCGCAAGCGGCGGGAATCGCCGGTTCCCCGGCCCTCGCGCTCGCGGACGGACAGCTTCACTCGCTCGCCGGCCACGGCGGCGAAGTGTAGCGACCGTTCAGTGAAGGCTTGGGCGGGCCGATGGCGGATTCCCTGCGATGCGAGATGAGCTGTGGCTTCCCAGTGTCACTCGCCCAACGGAAGCTTCCCGTCAAACTCGGTTGAGCCACACCGTCGCCGCGACTCCGATCGCGACCGCGAGCAGCGCCGTGGCCAGATACCACGCGAGTTCGCTGCGTCTGCGATGAACCGTATTGGCCGAAGATGCGGCCAAGCTCGAAGCCAGCAGAGCGGTCGCAGTGGCCCACCGCATCATCAGAAGAGCTCCCCCTTTTGCCGCCGGAGCGGCTCGACGAGCCGCGGATCTGGTGAATTCGGTGCGTCTTAGGCGAATGGTCTTCGCCGGAATTTTGCGGGCCATGCTCGAAAGCAGCAGAGTTGTCGCTTTGCTCCAGCCCAGAATCAGGGGTGCTCTTCCCTCTGCCGCTGGCACGCGTTGAGAACGGGGCAGCTGGAGAATCCGTCGTCTCCACCCGCCACTCCCACGGAGCCGACCATGGCGGGCGAGCCCGAGGAGGAGACTCAGAGTCACCACGAGCGCAATGCCGCCCAGGCCTGCAGCGGCCCAGCTGTAGCGCCGGTGACTTCGGCTGAGCGCCGCCGCCCGCTGAACGGGTCGACGTCCCCAGGGGCTTCGTGCGACGCTCGTAGGCGCCGGGTGACGGCGCACCCAAGCCGTGTAGGTGAGACCTTGGGATCGAAGCCAGCGAGAGAAATCCGCGCGAGCCACAAACGTGTGCCCGCCCCAAACAAGCCCTCTGGTTGGCGCGTTCGACGGCGGAGAGTAGAGAACGCGCGTCTCGAGGATCGCGATTGCGAGCACGACTGTGGTCGGGAGGATCAGCGTGGCGGCTAGGAGTTTCACTCGCTCCAGTGTTCCACCTCAGGCCACCGGTGCCAAGACCGGAATTCGCTGCAGGCCAAGGCAATTCGTCTAGGGCACGATTTCTGACCCTTGCCTCTTACACCTAGAAGAGCTGGTTCTCGCCGCCGAAGATCGCCGAGACGGAGTCGTCGGCGAAGACGTTCATGATCGTCTCGGCGAGCAGGCCTGAGACCGGTAGCACGGTCAGGTTCTGCGGACGGTTGAGAACGTCGATCGGCACGGTGTCAGTGACGACGATGCCGGAGAGTCGCGAACACCCAGACCTCGCGCGCGCCATGCTCGCGCAACGCGGCCACGTTGGCGAGCAGTGTGCCACCGGTCATGATCACGTCGTCGCCGAGGATCGCGAGCTTGTCGCGCACGCGGCCGGTGATCTCGGTCACCTCGGCGACGTCGCGGGTCGGGCGCGTCTTGTGCATGATCGCGAACGTCCCCTCGATCATCTCCGAGAACCGGACCGCCATCTTCGCGCGACCTGCATCGGGCGAGACCGAGACGACGTCCTCGCCGGTTAGCCCGAGGTCGCGGAAGTGGCGCGCGAAAAGTGGCAGCGCCGTCATGTGGTCGACCGGGATCGTGAAGAACCCCTGGATCTGGCCCGCGTGGAGGTCCATGGTCAGCACGCGGTCGGCGCCCGCAAGCTGGAGCATGTCCGAGACGAGCCGCGCCGAGATCGGCTCGCGCGGCTTCGCCTTGCGGTCCTGCCGCGCGTAGGGAAAGAGCGGCATCACGGCCGTGATCCGCTTCGCCGACGCGAGCTTCGCCGCCTGAATCATGAACAGGAGCTCCATCAGGTGGCGGTCGATCGGCTCGCAGCCGGTCTGGACGAGGAAGATGTCGGCGCCGCGGATCGACTCCAGGTAGCGGCAGTACGTCTCGCCGTTCGCGAACGTCTCGAGCTCGATCTCGCCGAGCTCGACTCCGAGGTGGCTCGCAATCGCCTCGGCAAGGTCGGGATGCGAGCGGCCGGAGAAGACCATCAGCCGCTTCTGCGGGCCCCGCTCGATCCAATGCCCGGGCTCGGGGGTCGGCACGAGCTCCGGCGGCTCGGTCGCCTCGAGACCCGGGAGCGTGACCGTCTCAGTCATCGGCTGGCCTTCCGTGCTTGTCGTAGACGTAGCCTTCCTTCGTCACCTGGCGAGGCGCGAAGCCCGCGAGCGAGCCGGGCGGCACGTCGTCCGTGACGACCGAGCCGACCGCGATCCACGCGTCGTCGCCGATCTCGATTGGTGCAACGAAGGCATTGTGGACGCCGGTCCTGACGTTGCGGCCGATTTCCGTCCGCCCCTTTGGTCTACCCGGCTCGTGCGGATAGTTAACGGTGATCGCGCCGGCACCGATATTCGTCTCTGCACCGATCTCGGCGTCGCCGATGTAGGACAGGTGCGGCACCTTCGTCCCTTCTCCGATCCGTGAGTTCTTGAGCTCGACGAACGTGCCCGCCTTCGCGCCGGCCTCCAGCACGGTCCCGGGCCGAAGGTAACAAAACGGCCCCACGAGCGCGCGCTCGCCGATCTCGGCGTCGATCGCGACCACATGCGGGCCGACCTCGGCGCCGCGGAGCACCCGGGTGGCGCCGCGCAGGACTGTGAACGGATGGACGACCGCGTCGGGCTCGAGCTCGACCTGCGGATCAATCCATGTCGCCTGCGGATCGACGATCGTTGCGCCGGCGAGCATGTGCCGGTCATTGATGCGATCTCGGAGCACGGCCGCGGCGGCGGCGAGCTCGACGCGCGTATTGACGCCGACCGGCGCCTCGGGATCGTCGGACTTGTACGTCGCGACCCGCTTACCGGCATCGACGAGCCCGCGCACCGTGTCCGTCAGGTAGAGCTCACCCTGTGCGTTGTCCGGCGTCAGCTCATCCAGCGCGCCCCAGAGTTCGCCGGCTTCGAAGACGTAGGTCGAGGAATTGAGCTCGCGAATGGTGCGCTCCTGCTCGTTCGCGTCCCCCTCTTCGACGATCGTGCGGACGTTGCCGTCCTCGTCGCGCACGATCCGGCCGTACGGGAGCGGTCGAACCGGCTCGAAGGTGAGCAGGGTGGCCGCGGCCTCGCTCTCTCGGTGCGCGTGGACCAGGCGCTGGAGCAAGTCCGGCGTCAGAAGCGGCGAGTCCCCGGACAGCACCAGGACGTCACCGTCGAAACCGGCGAGGGCCGTGCGCGCCGCCGCGACGGCGTCGCCGGTGCCGCGCGCCTCAGGCTGCAC
>WNGD01005643.1_pt1 | contig 14776 bp, 12 predicted proteins | sample 5400671 | NCBI WGS metagenome assembly WNGD01 (sample SAMN13153369, study PRJNA577476) | soil metagenome | isolation source: 40 cm soil or saprolite under grassland replicate 2 | place: USA:California | collected 2016-06-15 | reverse complement strand
AGACTCGTTGGCTGACGTGGTGTAGCTCACGTCCCTGCCCACATCTGTAATAACAATCTTAGCGTTGGGCACAGCTGCTCCCGAAGAATCGAAAATCGTTCCGGAAATGCTGCCATAGACGGCCTGTGCTTGAAGTCGGAGAGTCGGAAACACCAAGAGTACGAGAACCAAGCTCGCCGAGACGAGATGTTTCGTTCGGATCATTTCCTCTCCTTAATGAAACGCGACACGTGTCGAAGATCGTTCCGGCTCAAAGGCCATGGATAAAGCTCCGCCGGTCGCTATCCATTGAGAAGCCCCTACTGCGCTTGGTATCGCAGCGAAAGTGCAATCAACCAAGCTTATTCAGTTCTCAAACAGATGAGCCGGACTCTAAGACAAGACTTTTTCGGATGTCAAGAGATTTGTACCCGTCCTCCTCAAGACAGGGGAACAAACGGTAACATGAATCTCCACTTTTTCCCGAATGGGAAAGTCGAAACCGGACATACGTAAGTTGCTGACTTAAAAAAACCACCGGGCCCGCTTATTCTCCCTCTCTGTCTCGGGGAAGTTGTCGCATTAGTTTGAAATCTAATTGCAGAGCGGAGAGATGAGTGAACTGTTGTACGGACGGCGTGGTTCCGGCTAACCTGGTCGTGACCAGGAGGCGACCGATGAGCTCTTGTTCCCGTCGAGACTTCTTCAAGCTTCCGCTGGCGCTGGGCGCGACGGCGCTCTTCGAGCGCGACGGCGCAGGCGCCGGCCGGCGCGTGATCGACGAATACGACCCTGCGAACATCAAGCTGGCCCATCGGGTGCCGGCCCGCATCGGCGGCGACGACCTGCTCTTCCTGAAGCAGATCGGTATGCGCTGGGCGCGGGTCGAGCTGGGCGATGAAGACGCGCCTCTCGACTCCCTGCGCGCCACTCAGCAGCGCTACGCGCGCTTCGGCATCCAGATCTACTCCGCCGTGCATCACGCCTACCGCTCGCTCAAGATCCAGCTCGGGCGGCCGGGCCGCGACCGCGACATCGAGACCTTTCAGCGTTTCCTTCGCGACCTCGGGCAGCTCGGCATTCCGGTCGCCAACATCGACTTCCATCCGGCCAACACCTACACGACCGCGATGGTCGAGAGCCCACGCGGGTACACGGTGCGCCAGTTCAAGCTGTCGGATTTCCGCTCCAAGGTCGAGAAGCAGGCGTTCGAGCGCGAGTACTCCGCCGCGGAGATCTGGGCCAACTACACCTATTTCATCAAGGCGGTGCTGCCCGTGGCCGAGGAGGCGGGCGTCCGCCTGGCGCTTCATCCGGACGACCCGCCGCTCGAGAAGATGAACGGCGTCGCAAAGGTGTTCGTGCATTACGACGGCTACCGGCGCGCCGAAGAGATCGCCGGATCGAGCCGTCACTGGGGGCTGACCTTCTGCATAGGGACCTGGTCGGAGGGCGGCGACCGCATGGGGAAGAGCGTCCTCGAGATGATCCGCGATTTCGGCGGGCGCGGCAAGATCGTCGACGTCCACTTCCGCAACGTCTCGGCGCCGCTGCCGCACTTCGTCGAGACCTTCCCCGACGACGGCTACGTCGACATGTACCAGGTGATGAAGACGCTGCGCGAGGTCCGGTTTGCCGGCACGGTGGTCCCGGATCATGTTCCCCAGCTCGTCGGCGACCAGGGCATCCGCCGCGCCAGCACGGCTTACTGCATCGCTTACATGCGGGCTCTATTGCGCCGGGCGAACGAAGAAGTGGGATGACGCCCTGGCGCACCGCCAACCTTACTCAATGGAGGAGTTGTCATGCGCGCACTGTTCGCATTCATCAGCCTTGCCATCGCTGTCGCGCCATTGCCCGCGCAGGACCGCGCCGGCAACAGCGACGAGGCCGCGATCCAGGAGCTTGTGCGGCGATACGTCGACGCCCGCGAGCGGATCGATCCACAGGTGCTTGATCGAACGAGGCCCGAATCGTAGAATTCTGGCAACTCTCAAGATGCATCTGCGCGGCCGCCGCTCGGCGTGAGCGTTAGGCGCGCTACGGGAAGGCTTGTTGAACATCAAAGAGCTTGAAAGAGAACTTGGTATCAGTCTCCACGATGCCATGCTCCGAACGCTTACGACAGATCTCATCGGACGGACAGCGGAATTGGTTCTGGATGTGTGTGTCGGCGATCCGGAGGCTCCGCCCGGCCCGGATCGAGAACGCCGCAGGAGAGGCCGCTTGGAATTGACGGATGTCGAGTATCTCGCCGTTGAACCTCCGGATCCGAGGTATCCATATCGCCTTCCGGGATCTGTCCAGGTTGACTCTTGTGATGCAGATCCGGCACTGTCATCTCGCTACCACATGCCCGAAGGGACGTTCGCGGGTCGGCTCTTCGTGACAGACTGGAATTCATTCATTCACTTCTCGGCCAGGAACGCGACGTTGTCGTGGCTGGAGCCGGAGTGAAAAATAGCGCGACGGCTCAGCGGTAAACCGTTTACCCGTCGATCGGCGGATTGAAGACGAACTTTCTGAGAGACGTGATGACGACCTATTACGCCACCTTTCTTCGCCCAGGCACGCTCTGGGATCCGGACAAGACGGTTCGCGAGCAGCCATACTGGGATGATCACGCGCGCTTCATGGATTCGCTGTTCGAGACGGGGGTGGTTATCTTGGGGGGACCGTTTGCGGATAGGACAGGTTCAATGGTCATATCTGGAGTTGAGATCGAACTCCCTGCGCCGCCCTTTCAGGGCTTTCCGCAATTTGGCCCTTGAACCCAGGGCTTGCGCCCTGGGCTGTCCTGCTGGACCCCTTCGGGGTCCTTGGTTTCGCGCCAGAAACTAGACTAGACTAGAATGCGTGGCGTCGATTCTGCGAGCCGGCGGCGCAGGCGATATGACCACCGAACCAAAGAAACACGATCCCGGCGCGAGGGTTCGTCCTTACAAAGGAACGGATATCTGATAGGTCGCCTTCTGTTCGCCTCGTACGAATTGGATTGAATTGGATGAGGTTTCACTTTAGTTAAGGGGGCGAGCTCAAGAAAAACTCAAACATTCACCACGGAGACACGATGCACGTAGAAGCCTGATGCCTCTGTGAAATCTCCGTGCCCTTGTGTCTCCGCGGTGAAACAGGACGTCTTGCGGCCGCCAGAGTATCCTCAAAAGGCTCCCGACATAACTCATCACCACAGCAATCGCAATCCGAACTGCATCCGCCGCATGAAGCCTTGTATGCCGAAGATCTGGCCGGCGATGGGACTGTCCGCCGCATTTACGGGTAATGCCAGATTGGTGCGGTTAAACAAGTTGAAGCTCTCCCAACGGAACTGTAACGTTGTCGCCTCCGCCAAGAGTGTTCTGAAAGAGAACTCCTTCCCAACAGACCAATCCGCAGACCAGAACGCGGGGCCACGCAGGTCTCCCCCGTTGCGCCCGTAATTCCCAAAGTTGTAGGGCTTAGGGTTTGCGAAAGCCGCCGGGTTGAACCACTGTGTGCGCGTGGGGTTACTTATTCTTGGATCGCCAATTAAATCTGGGCGTTGGCCAAAGGCCCCGCCAACATTCAGGGAACTGCCATCCCCCCAGTTGACGCTGATTGGCCACCCACTCGCACCAGTGGTAATGCCATTGAAGACCCAGCCACCCAGAATAGCTTTCGGCACGGCAGGGGCGCCCGACCCCCAGCGCTGCCCGGAGCCATAAGGCAGGCGCCAGACATGCCCTAAGGTCCAGAGACCCGCTCGGTTGTACTCTGAAATGCCATAGGAGGCCCTGACGTCATGCGGATTCTGATTCTGGCCGCCCCAACCAAAGCCTCCAAACTCTACATCCATAGCCTTTGACCAGGTGTAGGCGGAGTGGATCGAATAGCCTGAGGAGAAGCGCTTTTCCACGACAACCTGGAGAGCATTATAGTTAGAGTTTTCGCAGTGGCAGCGATCCAAAACCTGGACATCGACCCCGGGCTTTAAGTGATAACGGCGCCTGGGATCCACATCCCCCGGCCCTGGCACAGGGGCATTGATGTCTACATTCGAGAAGAGTTTCCTGCCGACATTGCCTACATAGGCCACAGAAATACTCATGTCCTGCGTGAGCTGGTGTTGAAGGGTGAGATTCCACGAGTCCACGTAAGAAGTTCGTGTGTCAAAGGGGACGTAGAGAGGCCGGGTCCCCGGTGGCAACGGCAAGAGTCCACTTTCAGGGAAGGCGGTCTGCGGAGGAGGAGGAACGGGCTGGTCCAAACTGTAAAGACCGCCCGTGGAGGGATTACGGATCGGGAAGTAACTGTTGAACTGATTCACATTCTGTGGAGTCTGAATGGGGTAGCTGCAACACATCGTCCCCAAGACGGCCCCATAGTTGGACCCAAAGTAGCTTCGACCAAAGCCAGCCCGGATGACGGTTTTCGACAATAGCTTATAGGCCAACCCCAGCCGCGGTCCAAAGTTATTCCGGTCCGGGCGAACATTCGCGCTGTTGGACACTTGTCCAAGACCGGAGAGCAACAGGTTACCTGTGTCCGGATCGTAGTTGACTCCACCACCTGCAAAACGAGGGGTAGAGGGACCAATGTAGTCGTAGCGAACCCCGTAATTGAAGCTTAGTTTCGGAGTCATTCGCCAAGCATCTTGCCAGTACCACCCGATCCGAGTATTTCTTTCAGCAGGAAATTGGCTGAAATTGGCTCGGTCATATTCAGAGGGCAAACCTAACAGAAATGATGCCATGCCCAAACCGCTACCGGGAACCGAGGCATCGGCACTGATTAACTGGTCGAACCGAAAGTTGCCACGAGAGCTCTCATTTAGAGTCAAGAAGTCAAACCGCTGGCGTCGAATATCCACTCCCCAGCGGAACTCGTGGCTCGTATAGATCTTTGTCCAGTTATTGGCCCACTGCAAAACCGTGTTGACCTGAATGCGGGGAATCCCGACCCCCGATAGAATCCCCATGAACCAGGCATTGACCGGCCCTCCCCTGACGTCAATTCCCGCCAAGCCCTGGGTGAGCGGGTCCCCCGAATTAATACCCTGGATACCCACCTCCTCATTGGTGTTGTGGCCCACGTCGAACTGGAGCCCCCTGAGCCCGAAGCGCGTAAGCCCCATGCGCCCCTCCGTCAAGAGCGTCGGGCTAAAGGTATGGGTATAGTTGATGACCCCGTGATGATTTCGGTACTTCCCCGTTTGTGGGCTGAGTCCAGCCACCGCGGGCCCGCCCGCAAGCCCAAAGATGGCCGGGTTACCGAGCAGGGCAGTGAAGTAGGTGTAGCGCGCGAAAGCCTTATCCCTGCTACTCAGGTTGACGTCATACCGGCCATCCACTTGATCTTGGTCGTAGAGGCTCGATCCGGAAGCGGCAAAATTATTTTCGGTCTTTGTCTGGTCGATGAGCCGGTTCGCCAGCTGCCCATTCAGTAGGCCTAATAGCTTGACCGACACGGGGTTGAATCGATTGGGACAGATCACATTCAACCTCCCGTTGCAGGAGAACTGGGTACGTCCCGTCCCGTCTGGATTTCCCGTGAGCGGGTCAAAGATCGGATGAGTCGCCGCCACCGAGCTAAAATCTCCCCGCTGAAAGTCTTGGAGGGGAACAGTCGCCAACTGTGAGGAGCCCTCGCGCCGGCGATTGAACTGGTAGTCCCCGAAGAAAAACATCCGGTTCTTCTTGATGGGACCTCCGAAGCTGCCCCCGCCTTGATTCCAGCGGAAGGGCGCTGTGCCGATTCCATTGCCTTCCGGCCCCGTTCCCGCGATCTTTTCCGTAAAAGGGTCGGCGGCAAAAAACTTGTTGTTGCGGTTAAACCAGAACAGGCTGCCGTGCAGTTCGTTGGTGCCGGACTTAGTCACGTACTGGGCCACCAACCCGGATACCTGGCCCAGCTCCGCGTCGTAGTTACTCGTCGTGACCTTCACTTCTTGGACGGAATCCTGATTCGGCGTGATGATTTGCATGCCCGACGAGCCAAATTCTACGTCGGTAATGCCGTCAATCTGATATTCGTTGGACCCCCAGAATTGCCCGTTGGCTACGACGGTGGCTCCTAAGCTGGGATTCTCTCCGGCAGGCTGCTGGAAAATAAATGCGGATGTTCCGGGTGCCAGCAAGTGCAACTGGCTCACGTTTCGGCCCACCGTGGGCAAGTTGTCTACTGCCACCTCAGGGAGCACCACGTTGACATCGGCCTTTTCGGTCTGCAGCATGGCTGGGGCGGCGCTCACCGTGACCTCCTGGGTGACCTCTCCCAAGACGAGGTGAGCGTTTATGTTTATCTTCGAATCAACCCTGAGCACGATGTTCTCTTGAACAAACCGTTTGAAGCTCGCCGCCTCAACACCAACAGTGTAAGTGCCTGGCTCGAGATAAGGGATGAGATATAGCCCGGCGGAGTCAGTGGATCGTGTGGTCGTGATACCGGTTAACACATTAGTGGCTATCACTTTCGCGTTTGGAATGGGGGCGCCTGACGGGTCGTAAACGTGGCCGATAATACTTCCTGTTACTGCCTGACCGTAGGCGATTGCAATTCCATAGACTACGAGACCAAACAGAACCAAAGCAGAAACGAGCACCTTAGAATTGGTACGCATATCGCTTAACTCCTTCGCGGAAAAGTTGACCTCGGTCTTCCCTAACTAAAAGCACGCACCCCGATGATCCGAAGGGAGCTGCAGTTCGCCTTCGCCTGGGGCCATATCCGCGCGATCCAGGCCGCCGGCCTGCCGGGCTGAGCGGCAACGCCGTTCACTCGAGGAATTTTCGGAAGGGATTCTCGGTCATCCGCTCCACGCGCTCGTTGCGCCGTTGAAGACCGAGTTACCCTTTGGACTCCGGAAGATCCGGGCCGTATATTCCGTCCTCTGCGGCTTTCCGCGGCTCGACACCAGTCCGCGCGCAAGCCCCGCGATCGACGCCCGGTGCCTGTGGTGCTCCCGATGAAAGGGCTGGCTCCGATCAGCAGGACCATGGACAGCGTCATCTGCGCCTACGAGGAGCGCCTTGCGCAGCCGCGGGTGCGTGCACCGCCCCGTCCTTCAGGGTCGCGGCCAGGTCCGGCCCCGTAGCCTAAGCGCCGGCGCGAGGAATACAAAAAACAGATGGTCGACGGGTCATCGGGATCGCGCTCGTTAGACGTGATGACAATATTGGCCCTTCCGGCGTCCGAGTGTGCAGCCCGCATAAGTCTGTGGTGGGTGTGCGCAAGTTGAGCCGCAGACTCCGCGCCAAGTAAACACACTTAGCACGACGTCTGCGACGGCCCCATCGCTTGCGATTCTTCTGACGGCGCCGAAAGCAAGCATTCGGCCAGGATCTCGCGGGGAGCCCCGAATCCTGATTCACGACCACGAGCGTCACTCCGGGCAGCGCCGCGCCGGTCGTGTCCTTTAAGGTACGGTGATGGGCGTAGTGGTCTGGACCTGCCCCGACGCGCTCGTCCACACTCCACCCGTCGAGAAGCATGCGGCTGGAAGCTTCCTTCGCATTCGAGACCTCGCCTTCTTGCCAGGGGAGGATATTAATTCGGCTCCATCAATCTGTCCAATAGAAAGATTTAGACGATCGGCGAGCGCGGACGCCCCCTTCCTCGTGCCCCTCTATCCGCTCTTGCCGCTCCTGTTCGCGGGAGTGTACGCGGCGCTCTTCGTGGGGACAGCCCTCGAGCAGCCGGCATTGGCCGCCCTGACGATTGGCCTGCTGGTGGCCATCTACGGCCTATCCTGGACGGTCCGAGAGCGGCCCTAACCCGCCCGCTCCAGCGTCTCAATCCGATGACGTGCGCGCGGGCGCGAGCACGGAACGTATTCCGCCCCAGCAGGGCGAAAGGAGATAGTCGGCGGTGAGGGAAGCGAACCCCCACCGGGTAGAAGAGGAACAACGATACGCACCCAGGCAGGGGCTCCTGGAGCGCGCCCAACCCGGTGAACGTCACTCGGAGCTGCCGCGCAATTTTCCACCAAGGAACCGGGACAGGATCTCCCCAGTAATCAGTTTCGAAATGACCTTGTTATACCCGGCGTTCTCGCTGTTCGTCATTATGACATAACCAGACTTCCGTTCTACCGACGCTGCGACAAAGCATGAATACCCTGGATTACCTCCGCCATGCCTCAGAAAGTCCCCCTTCTCTGTGTGGTTAATCTCCCACCCCAGCGCCCATGAACTCTGAGAATTCCTTTTCACCTGCGGGCGGAGCATTTCCTCAAGACTCGCTTTGTTGAGTCGAAACGCATCGCTCGGTTTTGGGTTGATGATTTCGATAAGAAACCTCGAGTAGTCCGTCGGCGTCGTGCACAGCCCGCCTACCATGCCATATCTTGCCACCGAGGGCCCTGTCGGTTTCCTGCCAATCTCAGATGGTTTCCCCTTCTCATCGTGTCCTCGTGCCATGTGGTTCTCAATTGTGTCATTCCAGACGTAACCGCTAGAAGCCATTCCAAACGGTACCAAGACGTTGGCTTTCATGTACGCGTCTATAGAAGGTTCTGTCGCGCAAACCTCGAGGCCTGCCTCGAACGTACCGCAGTCCTTTGGGTTCACTTGACCACCTATCAAATGCGTCACAACCGATTGCAGGTAACTGTATCCCTCACCGGAATAAGACCACTTTTCGCCAGGCGTGAAATGGATTGCCAGGGGTTCTTCCTTTGACCGGAAGTTTGGGAAACCACTGGTATGAGAAAGCACATGACGGGCGGTAATGAGGTCTAGCCGCGGGTCACCCTCTAGAAACCGCTCAGAGGTGTACTTGGTCAGAGGCGTATCGAGATCCATGACGCCTTTTTCACACAGTTTCATCACAGCATAGGCAAACACCGGCTTGCTGGTGGACGCCGCTTCAAACACCGTGTCGTTATCAACAGGTTCTTTCGACGCGCTGTCTTTGACACCAAACCCTCGACGCCAAAACAATTTCGCGTCTTTGATGATGGCGATGGAAAGCCCCGGAACCATTCCTTCTTCCATCAGTTGTGGAATCTGTTTCTCCAAATCAGCAATCAGGGTTTTCCAGGGAAGGCCGTCCTTTGATTCGGCGGATTGCTGATTCCCTCGTGAACATGCCACCGGTGCGAGAATAGAAAAACTTACAGCGGCTCGACTGCTCTCTACCAGAAACTCAAGAAACTCCCTTCGTCGCATGCGATCCCACATAGCTTTGACCTCCCGGTCGTGATGGAATTCAAGCGCGATTGTCAACGATTGGTGGATAGGTGGAACAAGCCGCCTTTGCGGCCTGGAGACCGGTCGGTGGGACCGCAATCGGGACAGGAATTCATGGGTCGCCCCCTTTGTAGTTCAGTCGTTTATCCCACCACGGGACCCCGAGTCAAGAGAGACGCACGGAGGAGCTTTGTGGGAGTCGAACGGGTCGTGGGCAATGGCGAACGTCACCAGCTTAGATCCTGCTCTCTTCGGCACGACGGCGACGCGGGCTCTGGCCCGAGACAGATATCACCTCCGGGTTTCGGTCTTGTGTTAATCTCCCGTGGGTGCTTTGCGGCCACCATGTCTGAGTGGCCTGCATTCTATGTTTGGTGTTCGACAAAGGAGGGTCCCATGAATCGCCGCAGTTTCCTCGCTGCCGCCGGCGCAGCCGTCGTAGCTGCCGCTCCGGCCGCTCGCGCGACTCGCGAACCGCAAGCGTCGTCGAGGAGGGCCCGCTTCCGCACTGGCTTGGTCGCGTATTCCTACCGGCAGGCTCTGCAGGCTAAGACGATGACCTACGAGGACTTGATCCGCATCGCCGTCGAGACGGACACCGACGGAATTGACATGACTGTCTATTGGATGCCCGGCACTTCCGACGATTACGTGCTGCCGCTGCGGCGCCTGGCCTACAAGAATCGGGTGGAGATTTACAGCCTGGGCACGCGCGTTCGCCTCGCGCAGCCGACGGCAGATCTGCGGGAGGCGCAGATCGTCGAGCTGCGCAAGTGGATGGACGTTGCGCAGAGAATAGGGGCGACTCATATTCGCGTGTTTGGCGGTTCGAAGCCGGAAGGGGCTACCCTGGAACAGGCCATCGGATTTGCTGCTGAAACATTGAAGCGCGGCGCCGAATATGCCGGCGCCCGCGGCATCATCCTGGGAGTGGAGGATGACGGCGGGATTACGGATTTCGCAAAAGAGACCATCGAGATCGTGAAGCGCGCGGATTCCCCCTGGGCCGGCATGAACCTCGACATTGGAAACTTCCGGCCGCCCAAAGTGTACGAGCAGATCGAGATGTCGATTCCCTATGCCGTCAGCACGCATGTGAAAACCACAGTCGCGCTCGACGACGGCGGCGGTCGCGCCCCGTGCGACTGGGACCGCGTCTTCGCGATGTTTTCTAATCACGGCTTCCGTGGGTACATGGGCCTCGAGTACGAGGCCGCCGAAGATCCGGCGGTCGCAGTGCCAAGACACTTGCGGCGCTTGAAGGAACTGGCTCTGAAGTACTCCGCCTGAGCTCGCGCGACCCGTCGCAACGACATTACGGATCTCCTCGCATTCTTAAACCTGGAACGGGTGCTCGGCAGGACCCTTTGACCGCGCAAAGGGGGGCACCCCAAGAATCCAGGAAACGTGTGAGACGTCCCCGCCTTTTTTTAGTACCATCATAGAGAAATCGTCGTAGAAGTGGAGAATACAGCTTCTAAAGACCTTTTATCCGTCTGAAGGAGGAGGAAATATGAAAAGACCGCTCCGTTCCAACTTGCGCCCCGTTCTGTTTTTGACTCTGGCGGCGTCGCTGTTCTTCGTCTTAATCGGCGCTGCCACTCCGCGCGAGCGGAAATTCGAGTTCGAATACAAGGCAACGGTCAAAAAGATTCCGGCAGGCGCAAAGAGAGTCGAGCTGTGGATACCCGTCCCTCACGACAGTCGTTTCCAGAAGATCACAGACATGCAGATTGAATCTCCGTACCAGTATCAGATTCACACGGCCGAGTTTGGGAATAGAATCTTGCACATCAGCTTGAACAACCGGCAGCAATCGAGCTTCACCGTCACCGTGCGTTTTAATGCCATGCGCAAGGAGCACGTACAGGAGAGGCTGCAACAAGCCAATTACTCTGCGGCCAGAGAAGACCGTGACCCGGACATGGCGCGGTGGCTTCAGCCGGATCGGCTCGTGCCGATAGACGGTAAAATCAAGCAGTGGGCGCAAGAGGTGATCGACGCTGCCGGCGCGAACACCGATCTGGAGAAAGTCAGGGCCATCTACAAGCACATAGTTGCGACCGTGAAGTACGACAAGAGCGGGCAGGGCTGGGGCCGCGGAGACATCTACTATGCCTGTGATGCGCGGCGGGGCAACTGCACGGACTTTCATGCCATTTTTATAGGCTATTGCCGTGCGCTGGGTATTCCTGCGCGTTTCGCGATCGGGTTTCCTCTGCCGGCCGACAGGGGGGCGGGCCAGATAAGCGGCTATCACTGCTGGGCAGAGGCATACATCAAGGGGATCGGCTGGGTTCCGGTTGATGCTTCGGAGGCGGCGAAAAATCCCGCCAAACGCGAATACTTCTTCGGCGCGCATGACGAAAACCGCGTCGAGTTCACCGTCGGTCGCGATCTAGTGCTCAATCCGAAGCAGGCAGGTGAGCCACTCAACTATTCCATCTATCCGTACGCGGAGGTTGACGGCAAGCCGTTCACTTCCGTCGATAACAATTTCGCCTATCGGGATTTGGCTGCCCCGTCGACGAATAATAGCCGTGAATAGGTGGTGCGTGGAGCTACACGATCAAGGCAAAGAAGGATGCATATAGCTATAGCGTTCACACCAGAAAGAGCCGACAGGGCATCACCTGCGCCTCGGAGCTTCAGCGGCTTCGCCCCCCTCCGGGACCAGGCCGTTGCAGATTTCCAACGCCGTTGCCGCGTCGTGCGGCCCAACGGCATCGACATGCAGCGTAACTTTCCCCATGTGCCGGCCCGTGTAGTCCAGGAGTGCGTGAATGAAGACGATAATACCAATCATTTCCATGAGCTCTTCGACGGTCGAGATCGTCATGTAGACGAGGTTGTTTTCTCCGTGGCGGTCGGCCCATAGCCCGCTGACGGCCTCCACGCCGAGGGCGCCCCCGACGTAGATTATGCCGGCGACGACGAAGAGAAGCCGCGTGCGGGGGGGCAGGGACCATAAGAAGCGCAGATATGCCAGGGCGAAGAGGAGGACGGCAGCAGCGCCGGGGACCACCCAGGCATAGTAGAGGAGCCCGCCCATGTGGAAGGCCTGACGCAGCGGCTTGATGGCCATTTCGTGGATGACTGCCTCTTCGTCTATGGACATTGCAAGAAAGATGATTGCCAGAGCAGCCCAGTGCCAGACGTAGGGATCTCGCCGCGCCCTTTTCCCACGGGCAATTGTGGCCAGGATAATGGAGCAGAACAGGAGGGTAGACGCCTGATACCAGGTGGGGATGTTGGCCTCCCAGTCCACGTAAAAAAGCCGGATGTAGCTTTTCTGCACTTGCTTCAGCAGGTCCGTGCCCGGATGCAGGTAGAGAGTGGACAGGCTCCCCGCCAGGCTTGCCAGGGTGAGCCCCAGCACGACCAAGGACAGGATCCCCGTGAGTCTCCGTGGGGAAATGGTGATCTGGAGTTCCATTTGCGGTCCCCCTTCTTCTTTGCTTCGACTCTGAAGCGGTTGTAGACGCCTGGGAAGCCCGCCGTTGGCCGAATCACGGTTTGAAAGAAACCACCGCTCCGCTCAGCGATTCGGGAATAGGCTCTCCGCCCAGAACCACACCACTTGTTGCTTTGCTTTTGGGTATAACGAATTTGTACCGCGAACGGCGTCGCGGAGCAAGCGAAATCGAGGTGCAATTAGAAGTGGGAGTCGCCTCACGTGCCGCTTTGGTCGACTGCAGACGAACCAGCTCTTTTGGAGTGCGGCGACTTGTCAGACCTGTCGCCGCTATGGCCCTGGCGTCAGAACGAAAGCGGCGACAAGTCGCCGCACTCCATATGGGACTCGTTATTTGTGCGTCTTTTGCGCGCCTCCCGCGGCAAACTGACTCCCAATTGCACCAGCGAAATCGAGGTTTGGAGTTCCGCCGCTAAGCCAATCCTCCGCGCGCTGCTGCTTGCGCCGCAACACATACCGGTGGGTTTGTCGCTCACGACCTCGCAGATCTTCTCATGAAACCACGATAGCTGTACCCTCCCCCCGCTTGATCAACGTCTCAATCTGTGGCTTGGTCAGAGCCGTGATGTAGTACAGCCCTTCCGCCTCCTTGAATTGCTCGATCTGCGCGCTCTTGATATGCCTCGGTCGCCCGCCACCGTCACGCGGTCACAGCTGAACAGCTTTCCGGCGCGCTCTGTCCCAAGGGCCGCGGCCAAAGTCGAAGTGCTGGCTCGCAGCGAGGTTGTTCGCTGGCTTGCCGGAGGCCTTTGCTGGACAAGTGGCCTATTGAATCCCTCTTGTATGCATCCCCTGATGTCGGGCCCGGCTCTGGTCAGTCAGCTTAGCGCGAGACCAAGTTTGTGTCGTGTGTAATGTTTCCTCGCGGTTTACGATTCCCGGTGTTTATGCGAGAATCACGCGGAGTCGATGGCCCAACACGCGATCGAAATCAGGGGACTTCGAAAGTCTTTTAACGGCCACCCGGTCCTGAAGGGGATCGACCTGACGGTCGATGACGGTCAGCTCACTGTGCTCATAGGCCCATCCGGCTGCGGAAAATCGACACTACTCCGCTGTTTGAACGGGCTTGAGGACTTCGACCAAGGGCGGGTTACCGTCAGTGGCATCACGCTGGAGCGAGCGCCGGAACGAAACCACACGCATCGCGAATATGAGCGCATCACCCATGCCCTGAGAGGCGTCACAGGTATGGTGTTCCAGGCCTTCAATCTGTTTCCGCACATGACCACGCTGGAGAATGTGGCGCTTCCCCCGGCGGTCGTTCAGGCGGTGCCTCGGGAACAGGCTCGCGCCAACGCACTGCGGCTGCTTGAAAAAGTCGGGCTTGGCGACAAGGCCAATCTCTATCCGTCACAACTGTCGGGCGGCCAGCAGCAACGCGCCGCGATAGCCCGTGCTCTGGCGATGAAACCCAAGGTCTTGCTTTACGATGAGCCGACGTCGGCGCTGGATCCCTCGCTGGTGGATGAAGTGCTGCTGGTGATGAAAGATCTCGACGCCGAAAGAATTACCCAGGTCGTGGTGACACACGAGATGCGCTTCGCCCGGGACGTGGCCGACAAAATCGTTTTTCTGTCCGACGGATTGGTGATCGAAGAAGGAGATCCTCGAAAGATCTTCTCGGAGCCCTCAGACCCCCGTACTCGTCAGTTTCTGAAGCGATTTCTCTTGTAGCCCAAGGCCGCCCCGAACCTGAGTTTCATGCGCCCATTCTTTCAGCCAGTCGTTGAGCAACCTGTTGACACCCAATTTGTGGGGGCGGCCCTGTGTGGCCGCCCAAGCTGTGGGCGCCCCTACGGATCAGGCACATTCACCGCGGAGTGCTGAGGAAGATTTCGGCAGATGACCAATGACAAATGAAAAATGACAAATTGCATGCAAGGAGCGAATCTGCAAATCCCATATCTTTCATTTGTCATTGGTGATTCGTCATTGGTCATTTTTCATTGGTTTTCAGTGTTCTCAGCTCGGCTTGAGTGGCTGAGGCGTACGTTAGCGGGGCCCAGGAACCTGGCGCTCCAAGCGATTCTTTCTGGCGCTCTGATGCTGTGTCTCTGCGACAACGCGCAGGCAACCGGATCGAAGACGCTTTCCTGGGGTGGCGACGCTGAAGGGGGTGCTCCGTTCCAGTTCCAGGATCCGCGCGAGCCGA
>WNGD01005009.1_pt1 | contig 14777 bp, 10 predicted proteins | sample 5400671 | NCBI WGS metagenome assembly WNGD01 (sample SAMN13153369, study PRJNA577476) | soil metagenome | isolation source: 40 cm soil or saprolite under grassland replicate 2 | place: USA:California | collected 2016-06-15 | reverse complement strand
CGACCTCGATCAAGCCGCGATTCACATAAATCGATCCACCGGGAAAACCCAGCGAGTTGATTTCTTTCGAATTGACGATACGGAATCTGTACTGGACACCCGCGACCGACGGACTCTGCCCGATACGTTGGCCGATGAATTGGAAATACCTGTTGAGATTGGCTTCCCGTATAACCTGCAGCGTTCGCTCAGCCTCTTTTGAAGCCTCCAAACCAATCTCAACGTCTTGCCCTTGTGAAAAGAAATTGATGCCCTGCCCGCTCGTCAGGAGCACGAGTAACCCCAGCACGAGGATCCGCATGAGCAGATATTTTAGGGGAACCGGACACAAAAAGCATTCAGAAGAGGGATCAAGGGTCAGGGATCAAGGGTCAGGGATCTCAGGGACAGTGATCTGGTCCATGCGTTGGACCATTTTTCATTTAAACCTTGACGTAGACCTCATCTCCCCGCACGTCACACTCAAACACCTTCGCGCGGTCACGCTCGCGCCGGCAGGTCCCGTCTTCAAGCCGGACGTGCCACCCATGCCAGCTGCAGATCACCTCGCCGGCTTGCATGACTCCTTCGCTAAGAGGGAACCCGAGGTGGGGGCATAGGTCTTCGATGGCGTGAATGCGGTCGTTCCAACGGAAAAGCGCGAGGTTTAGACCGTCGGCTTTCACGGCGTGCCCCAACCCTTCGGTCGGCAGTTCGGATAAATCTGCAACCTTTACCCACTTGTCAGGCACGCGTCCCTCCCGCATCCTAATGTTATACTTTGAGGTCATTTTCGTTGGAGAAGGAGTTCGCTGGGTGAAATCGGAAACGAAGAGCCGGACAGCGAGACGGATGCAAGGTGTTCAGGGCGAGGCTGCATTCGAGATGCTCAGCCGAGCCAACGAGTTAGAACGCCAAGGCCGAAGCATCATCCATCTGGAAATTGGCGAGCCCGACTTCGATACGCCCGAACCCATTCTCAATGCGGGGATCGATTGGCTAAAAAGAGGCGCCACGCATTATTCTCCAACGCCCGGACTACCCGAGCTCCGGGAGGCCGTGGCGCGTCATCTGTCATCGCGCCATTCCGCAGAAATCGATCCGGGGAACGTCATCATCAGCCCTGGCGCCAAGATGGCGATCTTCGCGGTCATCCATTCAGTTATCGATCCAGGCGATGAGGTCATCTTTGCCGATCCCGGTTATCCAGCCTACGAAGCCGCCATACGAATGGCGGGCGGCAAGTCGGTGCCGGTTCAACTCGAGGAAGCCAATGAGTTCCGGTTGAGTCTGGAAGAGGTGGCCCGGCGGATCACACCTCAAACAAAGATGATTGTGATCAATTCGCCGCAGAATCCGACCGGTGGCGTTCTGACCCTCGAGGATCTCCAGCGATTGGCGGACCTTGCTCGTCGAGACGACCTGCTGATTCTCTCGGACGAGATTTATTCGGATATATATTACGCCGATCCTCCGGCGAGCATGCTGGACATCGCCAGCATTCTCGATCGCCTCTTTCTTGTGAACGGTTTTTCAAAGACGTTCGCAATGACGGGGTGGCGGCTCGGCTATGTTGTCGTGCCGGCGGACATTTTTCGAACGGTGGACCTCTTCGTTAATAACAGTATTTCAAGCACGGCGACGTTCACCCAGCGCGCTGCACTCGAAGCGTTTAGTCCAAACACCTGGAAGGCCGTCAATAAAATCGTTCGGGAATTCGAGAGACGCCGGGATGTCTTTATAGACGGACTGAACAGGATTGCCGGTATCCGATGTTTAAAGCCGCTGGGGTCGTTCTACCTGTTTCCGAACGTCAGCGCGCTGGGTATGCCCTCGCCGATCGATTGTTGGATGAGGCTGGTGTCGCCGCTCTGCCCGGGACCGCGTTTGGCCGATACGGCGAAGGCTATCTGAGGTTCTCTTTTGCAAATTCTCTGACCAACATTGAGACTGCCATTGAAAGAATCGATAAATTTGTGACAAACCTCCCATGAGGATTTTGGATTTCGGATTGCGGATTTCGGATTTAGGGAACGCCCTTGGCCGCGCCGTGGCTCCCAAATCCGAAATCCGCAACGAAATCCGAAATTTCTTTCTATGTCTTCGTTCAAAGTTCTCCTGCTTGACGGCATTGATCCTGCCGGTATCGAGCTTATACAGCAGACCGGCTCGATCACGGCGCTCGTCCACGACAAGATTTCCCGCCAGAAACTCCTCGAGAGCATTTCTGAGATAGACGGCCTTGTGGTGCGGAGTGCCACCGCGATCGATCGCGAGGTCATCCAGAAAGCCACCGGGCTCAAGGTCATCGGCCGTGCGGGTGTCGGTGTGGATAACGTTGACGTCAATGCCGCGACCGAACATGGTGTTTTGGTGATGAACTCGCCGGGCGGTTCCACGACAACAACGGCGGAACACACCATCGCCATGCTCTTCGCGCTGGCGAGAAACATTCCCCAGGCATACGAGACGCTGAAGGACCACCAGTGGGAGAAGAGCAAATTCAAAGGTGTGGAGTTGGCAGGGAAAACGCTCGGCGTGATCGGCCTTGGCCGGATCGGCAGTGAAGTCGCTCGGAAGTGTCAGGCTATCGGAATGAAGGTCATCGCTTACGACCCGTACATCAACACCGACGCTCATCTTTCGAGTGGATTGGCGCTGGTAGAGATCGATCAGATTTTTGACCAGGCCGACTTTATTACCGTCCATGTCCCGCTCACCGAAGCCACGCGCAGTCTGATCAACCAGACCACCATTTCGAAGATGAAAGACGGCGTCCGCCTTTTGAATTGCGCTCGGGGCGGCATCATTAACGAGAAAGATCTGTACGAGGCGATAAAGAGCGGGAAGGTCGCCGGGGCTGCATTCGACGTCTTTGAAACCGAGCCGAACATTCAATCACCGCTCCTGGAGCTTGATAACTTCATTGCGACGCCGCATTTGGGAGCATCGACAGTCGAGGCCCAGCGCAAAGTCTCAGAAGATATCTGTCGCCAGGTTTCCGATTACCTCTTGAAGAACACTGTTCGTGGTGCACTCAATTTTCCGCAGATCGAAGTGGGCCAAGTCGAGCGCTACCAGCATTTCGTGGATCTAGCCGCGCGCCTGGCAACATTCATTTCTCAAATTTGCGACGGACGCATGCAGACGGTTTCGATCCACTACTCCGGCGAAGTCTGCGACATGAATCTGAACTACCTGACATCCATCGTTGTGCGCAGCTTGCTCGTGCCAGTCCTCGGTGAGGGTGTAAACTTGATCAACGCCATGCACGTTGCAAATCGGCGTGGAATCAAGGTTCAGGAAACGAGGATTCCGGCTCCGGAAAATTTTACGAACCTTATCGTGATCGAACTCAAAACCGACGTGGACTCGCACCGCGTGTCGGGAACCGTTTTTACCGACAAATTGCCGCGTATCGTGGACGTTGATGGTTATCCTCTCGAAGTTGTGCCGCGCGGCAACATGATCTTCTTCACCAACGACGACAAGCCTGGTGTGATCGGCGGCATCGGAACCGTTCTCGGAAAGTGCAACGTGAACATAGCGGGAATGCATTTGGGACGCGAGCGCCAGGGTGGAAGAGCTTTAGCGCTTCTGCTCGTCGATGATCCGGTTCGAACCGAAGTGATCGAGCAGGTGCGCAAGCTCGCCAACATTTTGTCGGCGAAAGTTGTGAGAGTGTAGAGAGGCGATTTCGGATTGCGGATTTCGGATTTAGGGAACAGCTTCGACTCGGCTGTCCCCTAAATCCGCAATCCGAAATCCGCAATCCGGAATCGGATCTTATTTTGTTATCCCATTTCTTAGTCTTGCTCCTTGCCGCCTCATCCGTCCTGACCGGCCGTGTGACCGATCCTCAGGGAAGACCGATCGCCGGCGCAACGATCCGTTCTCACCCCGAAGAGGGCCGAACAGCCGAAACCATAACGGATGGCCGCGGTACGTTCCGCCTCGAAGTAAAAGGTCAGTTTCGGCTCGAGATTCGTCATCCCCGATACCGCACTCTCGAATCTTCCGAGATTTCACTTTCGAGCGAGGACGTCTATCAAGCCGACATTCCACTGCTTCCCGGCAATCCTGACGACGTCGAAACCGTCGACCTGCAACTCGAATCGATTGCCGATCCGGAAAATCGTGGGGAACCGACGGTCCGCGAGGGTTTACCGAAATCGGACCGTCTGTTCGGCCTGCGCGGCGGCGTCAACATTACGGGAATCGCGGAGGGCTCCGGCCAGCGATGGGTGGCGCAGTCGGGCAACGTGTTCACCAGCTCATCGATAGCGACCACGGTAGCCGAAACGTCAGACTTTTCCGCGGAACTTGGCGATACCGCCGGCGACGACGACGCGCTTCCGGCGGGCGATACTACATTTCACGGAAACATTCACTATTTCCACCGCGACAACTGGTTCAATGCCCGAAATTTTTTCGATCCACCCGACACGCCCATTCCGCCTTTCAAGTACCACTTCTTTGGCGGCGATGCCGGAGGACTGCTTCGCGAAGGAACATACTTTTATTCGCAGTATTGGGGGCTCCGCATCCGGCAATCCATTACGCGTGCCGCGACGGTACCCGACCCCGCCTGGTTGTCCGGTGATTTTTCTTCGTTGGCGGAAGCACTCGTGGATCCCGAGACTGGATTTGCTTTTCCCAGGAATCGCATTCCTTCCAGCCGGATTCATCCGAAGGGTCTCGAGCTGGCGCGGCTTTTTCCATCGCCTAACGTACCCGGTGCGACGATTCAAAACTATCGCGCTGTGGGTAAGCTCGAGACCGCAGCCGACGCGTTTGGCATTCGCTTTGACCGCCGGCTGACCTCGGCGGATGAAGCTTTCCTGGAGTATCAGGTCAGTCGTGACACAACGGACGATCCCTTCAATCTATTAAGCGGGATTACCAATCTTCCTTCGTTTGGAGTTCGCGACGCGCTCCAAACGCATACCGCTCGCATCAACGACACGCATGTGTTCTCGCTTGCCCTGATTAATCAGTTGCGCTTCTCGATGAGCTACTTGAAGCAACCGAGAACGATTCTTGGAGAGGCCGCGGCGACGCCGGCAATTTTGATGACGGGCCTTTCGAATCTCGGTCATGCGACCAATCTGCCTCAGGAGCGACGCAATCGCAGTTTTGAGCTGCTCAACGATGTTTCATGGCAGCACGCGTCCTCCGCGACGAAGTTCGGAGCCGTCGTGCGCTATCTTCCGTTCCACGCTTCGCTGGATTTGTTTACTCGGGGGCAATTTCAGTTCACCGGCGGCATATTCTCCGAGCACCCTTTTGCCAATTTGCTGCTTGGTTTGCCGACGAACGCACTTCGCATGCAGGGAAGCACGACGAGAGACTTCAGAACGCGGACGTCGAGTTTTTACATCCAGCATGAGTGGCGGCCAATGCGGCTTGTCTCGTTGAATCTTGGCATGCGTTACGACTACCAAACACCGTTCCGCGAAGCGAATGGGCGGGTCGCCAATTTCAACGCGGCCACCGGTGTGCTCGAATCCTTACCCAAAACGCTCTACCAACCGGATCGCAACAACTGGGCGCCTCGCGCCGGAGTATCGTGGCAGCCTTTCGGAAATGTGGTGGCCCGGGCTGGATACGGTATTTTTTACGATACCCTGGCTGTCGGCGACAGCCTGTTCTTGTTGGGTCTGAATCCCCCATTCGTTCGCTTCGACGTGAGGAACAATGGGCCCGTGCTGCCGCAATTCGATCTTGGCAATGTCTTCAACGAGAACTCTCCGACCGTGCAGCCCAGCATCTTTTCGACTTCGAAACAACTGCCGAACCCATACATCCAGCACTGGAGCGCTTCTCTGAATGTGCCAGTCCGGGGCGACCTGCTCGTCGACCTGTCGTATTTCGGCCAAAAAGGGACGCGGTTGCGAAGGCAGCTCAATCTGAATCAGCCGGTAGCCGGTCCCGCAGGTTCGTTGGACGAGCGCCGGCCATACGCAGGATTTAAGAACATCTTTCAATTCGAGACGAGCGCGTCGTCGATCGCCCATGCCGCGGAAGTCCGTGCAGAGCGCCGGTTCCACGCGGGTTTGGGATTTGTTGCGGCGTACCGGTTTTCAAGATTGATCGATGATGCGACACTGATCAGCGTCCTTCCCCAAGACTCACACAACCTTCGAGCAGAGCGAGGTCTGGCGGACTTCCACATGAAGCACCGCCTGGTCTTTTCGACAACATACAATCTGCCCTCACGCCGGTTCATTAAGGGTTGGCAGGTGCAGGGCATTGGTACACTGCAATCGGGAACGCCGCTATCGGCCGTTCTGGGAGCCGATATCGCGGGCACCGGAAGCCCGATCGTGAACCGCCCGAACCTTATCCACGATCCGAATATCTCGAATCCGACCACCACTCGTTTTTTTGATCCGAGTGCATTCCAGATTCCTGCAGCCGGAACGTTCGGCAACAGCGGACGGAACGTCATCGTGGGTCCCGGCATCCGAAACGTCGACATGGCGCTCATGCGCAGCTTGCGGCTTTCGGATTCGACACGGGGCCAGTTCCGCGCAGATTTTTACAACGTATTCAACAATTCGAACTTCGTGGCGCCGCCTTCGATGCAGAACTTTGTGGATTCTCCTGATTTCGGAGCTTTGTTTGTTGCCCGCTCTCCGCGAATCGTCCAACTTGGATTAAAATTCTTATGGTGAAAAATTTTTTAGTAATTCCGCTCATTCTCTTGCTGGCGCAGAAGCCCGTCAAAAAGCCGGACGTCCATCCGGATTTCCAGTTCGGCTCGTACCCAACTTCCCGGCAGGCCGAAGAACTGCTAAAGGACGACCTGGCACGGGAGATCCTGGTGGCGTATCACGCGGGCTGGTCGGTCGATAAAATTGCCAAGACCTTGAAGGTTTCAGTCTCGGATGTCTCCAAGGTATCCGACAAGCTCGAGGACGAGCGCCTGGTGGGCCGTGCATCGGACTATGACGTACGTCCAATCATGCCGGTCATCCGCGAGCGCGACTACGATCGAGTGAAAGACAGTTTGCGCCGGCATACGCAGGAATTCACGAAACTGCTGGTCGACAATTGGAAGGACGTCGAGGCGATGGTCAGCTCGCTGGAAGGCGCCAAAGGCATTCCAAGGGATCGCCTGATGTACGAGACGGTCGTTTCCGGCATCATGCTCGGCGGCATGGCAGACGCGTTTTTCGAGGACAAGACTCTGATGCTTCCGCCTCCCCGCCGCGGAAAGACCGACCGGTATTACGCGTGGCTTGTGGAAAGCAATCCCGCCGCGGCCGGCATGTTGCGTCGAGAGCTACGCGAGTCTGCCGGGTATCGCATCGTCACCATTGGAAACACTTTGCCTGACGAAAAGCTCAACCCCGACGATCTGCGCGGCAAAGATACGGTGTTGGAAGAGGCGGACGCGCGCCGCTATCGTACGTTCATCAGCGTACTGTCGCGAGACAAACTGCTGCCATATTTCAAGAATAGGCGAGACGAGTTTTTGAAACTCGGAACCCAGATTGAATCGGGCAGGTACAACGCATTCGCCGAATTTTTCGCCTGGTACTACTTTTCCATCGCGAATGGAGCCACGGCGGCCCTCGTCGCCGATCACCGGATCACTGCGCCGGAGAAGCTCTATACCTACGCGGTGAGGGTTCCCCAGTAAAATTTCGGCTTTCGGGTAGATTAACCTATCATGCGGCGGCCGGTGAGGGGAGCGGGAGCCGGATCGTGAAAACAGACCCGATGCCGGGTTCGCTTTCGCATAGAATTGTGCCGTGATGAGCTTGAACGATGGCTTGGGCAATCGACAATCCAAGACCACCGCTCTGGGTTTCAACCGTGCCGGTCTGAACGACGCGAAAAAATCGCTCAAAGATGCGGGGAACATGCTCTTTGGCGATGCCGACTCCTTGATCGTGAAACTGAATCCGAACGTCCGCGCCGGCGGTGAGTGTGATCCGCAGTCGAGTGCCGGACGGCGAGTATTTGATCGCATTGTCAATGAAGATCAAGAAGAGTTGCCGCAGGAAAGCGGCATCGCCGCGGAAAAGGACGTCGTGCTGCAGTTCGCGCTCAATGCGGATCTGCTTGTGGTTGGCCAGCGGGGCCGCCAAACCGCAAGACTCTTCCAAGACTTCTTCCAGATATAGAGGTTCGGTGGCCAGGCGGAGCTGGCCCGCGTCCGCCATGGACAGCGTGAACAAGCCATCCACAATGCGGCTCAGCTTTTTTAGTTCTGCATCGATGACTCGCGCGGCGCTTTCGTACTCGGCCGTGGATCTGGGCCTTGCCAGCAATAGTTCGGTTTCTCCTCGAAGCACCGAGAGCGGCGTCCGCAACTCATGCGATGCGTCGGAAACGAATTGGCGAAGCTGTCCGACGACCAAGTCGAGCCGGTCGAAGAGCCGGTTAAATGTCATTGCCAGGAGCTGAAGCTCGTCTTCACTGTGTCGATCCAGTGATGACGCTTGGTTGAACCCGGCTTCAGAGTGCGATAACTGATGAATCATGTTCGAGGCCTGCCGGGTCAATTCCGCGACGGGCCGAAGGCTGCGATTGGCGTAGAAGCCGGATACTGCGGCCGTCAACAGAAGACTTGCCGGAAACAGAATGAAAGCGAAATGCCGCAAGGTCTCCAGCGCAGATTCTACGTCTCGCGTGGATGCTCCAACGGCAAGCAGCCATTTCTGATTTCCTGCGCTAAAAGGGATCATGACTGCTCGAATCTCACCTGTATTGCGCATTCGGACAGTCTGAAAGGCAGGTTGGCCGGCAACTGCCGGATTCATGATCAAAGGTAATTCCGTCTCCAGGTTCTTGGAGTGCTGTAGGACTCGGCCTGAGACGTCGAGCACTTCAAAATATTCGTCAGCGATATCGAGCTGATCGACGTCCTTGTCCTCGGGATCGACGATCAGATCGGCGACGATCGGCGCGGCGATCTCTTTGAGTCTGCGGTCGAGTTGATCACGTACAACTCGTTCGAACATGAGATAGAAACCGATGTAGGACAACGCCAGCAGAACTCCGACAACAGCGCAGAACAGAAGCATCATGCGGAGACGTATGGATCGTCCTCGGATCATTCCGCAACCTTCAAACAGTAGCCCACTCCGTGCACGGTGTGGATGATCTTCGAGTGTCTTTCGCCTGAAATCTTCTGACGCAACCGGTTGATGTAGACCTCGACGAGATTTGTCTCACTGTCGAAGTGAGTGTCCCAAACGTGTTCGACGATCTCCGTGCGAGAGGCCACATCCGGCGCCCGGCTCAACAGAAATTCGAGCAGCGCGAATTCCTTGGCAGTCAGCGCTATCGTTTGGCCGGAGCGGGTCACCCGGCGGCGGTGGCGGTCGAGCTCGATGTCCGCATATCGAAGCACGGGGCCGCTCTTGTTGAGGCGGCGTCGAACCAGCGCGCGTACACGAGCAAGCAACTCGGCCACCGCAAATGGTTTCGTCAGGTAGTCGTCGGCGCCGGCATCCAGACCTTCGACTCGCTGTTCGATAAGGCTGCGGGCCGTCAGCATAAGGATCGGAGTATCGATCCGTGCGTCCCGCAATTCACGGCAAACCTGGATCCCGCTCAAGCCCGGCAGACGAACGTCCAGCAGAATGCTGTCATACGAAGTCTCGCTTGCCATCTCCAGCGCCTTCTCACCGCTCTCGGCAAGGTCCACCGCATACGCGTTCTCGCGCAGCGCCCGGCAGACAAAATTCGCCACACGGCGCTCGTCTTCGACAACCAGAATCCGCATGATCGGATGATTATATTCCAGAGATTGTTGTAAGCCGAGCCACCTGCCCCGCGATCGGAGTTCTCTGTATGATGTGTTGCCAGATAAACGAGAATTAATCTCGTTTTAATGTCTCGCTGTGCCAGACTGTGTAAACTCCCTGGAATCAAGGTGCAGCCATTACAAACAGGAGGACGGACTATGATGCGAAAACTTTTTTCGCTTGTGCTTCTGTCGGCCGTGACGGCGATTGCGGCGTCGACCGGCTACCACATCATTAAAGAGATCAAGATCGGAGGCGAAGGCGGCTGGGACTACCTCACGATGGATAGCGCGTCGCGACGGCTATATGTGTCGCACAACACGCATGTCGTCGTCGTCGATGTGGACGCTGGGAAGATTGTGGGTGACATTCCTGACACGCAGGGCGTGCATGGAATCGCGATTGTGCCGCAGTTGAATCGCGGTTTTACCAGCAATGGCCGAACGAATAACGTCACGATTTTCGATTTGAAGACTTTAAAAACCATCAGCCAGACCCAGACGGGCGAGAATCCGGATTCCATTCGGTATGAGCCGCTCACCGGCCGCGTATTCACTTTCAACGGCAGGTCGAATAATTCAACTGCAATTGACGCGAAGACGGGGAACGTGGCTGGCACGATTGCCATGGGCGGCAAGCCTGAATTTTCGGTAGCCGATGGCAAAGGAAAGGTTTACGTCAACATCGAGGACACCAGCGAAGTTGTTGAGATCGACGCAGCGAAGCTATCGGTGACGAAACGATACTCGCTGAAGCCGTGCGACGGGCCGTCGGGACTCGCCATCGACACCAAGAATCGCCGGCTGTTTTCCGTCTGCGGTAACAGACTCATGGCCGTCTCCGATCCCGACGCCGGAAGAGTCCTGGCGACGCCGGCCATCGGTCAGGGACCCGACGGCGCTGCCTTCGATCCGGGCACCGGTTATGCATTCAGTTCCAATGGAGACGGCACTCTCACGGTAGTGCACGAAACAGGCGGTAAGTGGGAGGTCGTGGAGAACCTCGCCACGCAGCGCGGGGCTCGTACAATAGCCCTCGATGAGAAGACCCACAACGTCTACCTGCCGACGGCAGAGTCTGGTCCGCCAGCGGCCGGCGCGGGGCAGGGCCGGGGCCAGCGAGCCTCATTCCTGCCGGATAGCTTTAAAGTTCTGGTCGTAGGAAAGTGAGCGGGTCGTGAGCGCCCGGCCGCTTCTGGTGCAGGAAAGGAAATTCATAATGACCAGTTCACGTTGTGCCGTCCCACTCATCGCCTTAGTCGCCGCGCTTGTCGCGGTCCCATGCGTTTCTGCCCAGAATACCGGCCTTGGCACGCCGCTTCAGCTCGTGCAACCGGAGGGACAGTCGGCGCCACCGCCACTTATAACTTTGCAGGACGCCCTCGAACGCGCCAGACGGCTGGATGCCCAGTTTCAATCGGCCATCGCGGATGCCCAAATTGCCCGCCAGGACCGTGTTCAGGCGAAATCCTCTCTGCTTCCATCCGTCAGCCATACGACGCAATATCTCGGCACGCAAGGCAACGGATTTGCGCCCAGCGGCCGGTTTGTCACAAACGACGGCGTCCACGTGTATCGCTCCTGGGGCGTTGTGCATCAGGAACTCTCTCCGAACACCGTTCTCATGACGGGATACCGGCGCGCCCAGGCGGCGGAGGCGCTGTCCAATGCCAAGGTCGAAATCGCGCAGCGCGGGCTGGCTGTGACCGTTACCAAGAACTACTACGCTCTGGTCATCTCTCAACGCAAGTACGCGACAGCCCAACAGGCCGCCCAACAAGCCATGCGTTTTTTGGAGATCAGCCAGCAGGCTGAGCGTGTCGGCCAGGTGGCACACAGCGACGTCGTAAAGGCGGAGATCCAGTACGAACAGCAGAAGCAAACCTATCAAGAATCGATGCTGTCGATGGAGAACGCTCGCTTAAACCTCGCCGTTTTGCTATTTCCTGCGCTGAACGAAAATTTCACGGTCGTCGACGATCTGGATTCCGCCCAAACCTTGCCGCCGTTTCCTGACATTCGAACGATGGCGGAACGCGAGAATCCGGACCTCCGTGTGGCCAGCGAGGCTCTGCGACAGGCAAATTTGGATGTCCGCGGCGCCCAGAATGCCTTCCTTCCGTCGCTTGTCCTCGACGGCAATTACGGCATCGAGGCCAACGCCTTCGCGCTTCACAGCAAAATAGCCGCTGCTCCTCAATACGGCCCACTCCCAAACGTGGGCTACTCTATTACAGCCAACCTGACATTGCCGGTCTGGGATTGGGGAACACGCCGCAGCAAGTTGCGCCAGGCCCAAACGCGCGAACAGCAGGCACGGGTGCAACTCACTCAGGCTCAGCGGCAAATTGTGAGCAATCTCTATTCGTTCTACAACGAGGCTTTGGCCGCCCGGGCCGCTGTTGATGGTCTACGTCACGCAGCGGACCTCGCGGCGGAAAGCCTGCGTCTCATCAACCTGCGTTACCAGGCCGGCGAATCCACGGCTCTTGAAGTGGTCGATGCGCAGAACACGCTAGTGCAAATGCGAAACGCCTACGACGACGCACAGTCCCGATATCGAGTTGCCCTGGCAACGTTACAGACCGTCACTGGGAATTTCTGAGTTATGGGCCACAAGTTTTTTGTTGGAAACCACGGGTTTGGAAACGCGTGGGGTAATATTCTGGCGCCGCTCGGCGGCGGCCAACGACTTGTGGAACAAGCTCAGGCTGTGTCCGGCGCGAATTTGTGGGTACAGACCATCACCGCCTTCACAGTTGGCCTTCTGCTGTGCGGCTGTTCGGCGAAAAAAGAGCCCGAAGGCGAACCAGTAGTCACAGTAGACGTCGCTCCGGTGCTCAATTCGGCAATACAGCTTAAAGTTAACGCCGATGCTGTGCTTTACCCCATGCAGCAGGCGGCGATCGTGCCGAAGACTTCTGCTCCGGTCAAAAAATTCTACGCAGACCGGGGCGCTCGTGTGCGCGCAGGCCAGTTGCTCGCGGAGCTTGAGAATCAGGATCTTGCAGGCGCAGTTACGGAAAGCCGGGCCGCGTACGAGCAGGCGGAGGCGGCCTATGAAACCACTGCCAGGGCCACGGTGCCACAAGAGGTCCAGAAGGCGGATCTCGACCTGAGGGCGGCAAAAGACGTGTTGGACGCGCAGCAAAAGATCTATGACGGCCGCGAGGCGTTGTTTAAGGAAGGAGCGATCGCCCAGAAGGACGTCAACGATGCCCAGGTCAACCTGACTCAGGCCCGAAACCAATACGAGATCGCTCGGACGCGCGTCGAAACTTTGCAAAGCGTCGCGAAGGATCAGGAACTCAAAGCCGCCATCGCGCAGCGCGACGCGGCCAGGGGGCGCTATGAGACGGCCCAGGCGCAACTCAGCTACTCCAAGATTATAAGCCCAATTGATGGCGTCGTCACCGATCGCCCCATCTATCCTGGCGAAATGGCGGCTAGCGGCACTCCCATTATTACCGTGATGGATTTGTCCCAGGTCGTTGCCCGAGCTCACATTTCCCAGGAAGAGGCGAAGCAGTTGAAAGTCGACAACCCGGCAAACCTGTTCTCTGCCGACGGAGGCGCTGGCATTCCCGGGAAGGTGACGTTAATCAGCCCGGCATTAGATCCAACAAGTACCACTGTCGAGGTCTGGATACAGGCCGCCAATCCCGCCCAGCGCCTGAAGCCGGGAACCAGCATGCGTGTGGAGGTTATCGCGAACACTGTGCCGAGCGCACTTGTCATTCCTCAAGCTGCAGTACTTACAAGCGCTTCTGGAAGGACATCTGTAATCGTGGTTGACTCCGAGAACAAGCCTCACAAGAAAGGCGTCACCCTGGGCATCCGCGATAGGGGCATCGTCCAGGTGACCGAAGGACTCGAAAGCGGTGAGCGTGTGGTGACGGTAGGGGCGTTTGAGATCGATAAATTGGATGAGAACGTATTAGCAAAAACGAAAGTTCAGATTCAGGCCCCAAAGGAAGAGGAAGAGGAGGAGAAGTAGCAACAACCGTGGTCCCCTGCTTGGAAGGAGGCGTAGCCGCGCCAGAAGGGGATTTCGTGTTCCTTACGCGTTACGGTCATGCTTGATGTAAAGCCAACTCCGACGCCTTCCGATACGCTGACCGCACTCTCCAGAGGAGAGGAAGACTACTGGTTCGCCCGCCACTCGAAATCGATCATCTTTCTGATAGTCATACTGACGATCGTCGGAATCTATGAGGCTTTAAGCATTCCGGTAGCGGTGTTTCCGACGACCAATTTCCCGCGGGTCATCATCGGCGTGGACAATGGTGTGATGCCGATCGAGCAGATGGAAGTCACCATCACGCGTCCCCTCGAGCAAGCGGTCAACAGCGTTCCGGGCCTCGAACAGGTCCGCTCCGTCACCAGCCGCGGATCGGCCGAGATCAATCTTTTTTTTGACTGGAGCGTGGACATGTTGGAGACGCTGCAGTTGGTCGATTCCGCCGTATCACGCATCCAGAGCAGTCTCCCTTCCACGGCCCAGATCCAAACTCATCGCCTCGATTTTGCGAGTTTCCCAATCATTGGTTACAGTCTCACGTCCGATAAGGTTCCGCAGACGCAGCTCTGGGAGTTGGCAACCTATGAGCTCAAGCCGCGCCTGAACCGGCTGAACGGGGTGGCCAGTGTCCTCGTCCAGGGGGGCCAGCAGCCGGAAATCCACGTGACGATCGATCCCGCGCAGATGCTGCGTTCCCACGTGGCGGTTTCGGATATTCTGACCGCTATCAATCGCACGAACGTCATCGATTCGCCCGGTTTGTTGACCCGCAACCACCAGCTCTTCCTCGGGCTGGTTACAGCCCAGGTCCATAGTCCCGAAGAGATCAGCGACATCGTTATCAAGAACGTGAACAGCGTACCCGTTCGAATTCAGGATGTCGGGACCGTCGCGCCGGCTGTGGCACCGGTTTATACGGCAGTAAGCGCGAATGAAAAGCCGGCCGTGCTCCTCAGCGTTAACAGGCAACCGGACAGCAACACCGTTCAGGTTGCCGATGAAGTCCACCAGGAG